>Ga0209460_1000055_pt1 | contig 188840 bp, 160 predicted proteins | sample EBPBio132013_DNA_FD_185868 | JGI IMG/M metagenome (GOLD analysis project Ga0209460, IMG submission 185868) | Wastewater treatment Type I Accumulibacter community from EBPR Bioreactor in Madison, WI, USA - Reactor 2_5/13/2013_ DNA (SPAdes)... | ecosystem: Engineered > Bioreactor > EBPR >... | reverse complement strand
GTTGTTTAGCTCAGAGGACATAAACAAAGGCTGGGATGGTAAGTACAAAGGAAACGATTGCAAAGCCGATACCTATATTTATAAAGTTTCGTACAAGGGAGTAGATAATAAAACAACTACTAAAACAGGACACGTATCTATTCTAAGATAAATTTAAACTAAATTATTTTATAAAGGCTGGATTAAAATCCGGCCTTTATGCATTTAGGGGGTTTTAAATGAGTAAAATCAACTTATTAATTATTAGAAAGTTGCACGTTCTTGTCGAAATGTTATTAATATTGTAGTATAAAATCTGCTTGAAATGAAAAAAATATTTTTACTTGCGTTTACCTTATCTTTTTTAATAGGGAAATCACAAATAGATTCGTTAGAAGGGTTTAATCATAAACATGCTTGGGAGCACACACTTAAACTAAGTACAGATTATGAAAAAAAACAATTATATGAAATTATAAAGCGCAATTGGATTAAAAGAAAATTTGGATTGTTTCCAAAATCAAATAATCCAGCATTAAACAGTACTTCTGGTATTGGAAACTTAAGCTCAAGCGGTAATAAACCCGGAGTAGGAACAAATACTAATTCAACTTTTCAAGGTGTGCAGCCTGCTGGTTGTACAAATATAGATTTTGAAGCGGGAACAACAGCAGGATGGGTAACCAATGGTGTTACTCAATTAATGACTGCTGGAATCGATACATATGGTGGGTTTCCTCGCGTTTTTCCCGGTGGAGGAACAACATCTTTAAAATTATCTGGTGATTGGGCTGCGGCGCAAGGCGGTTGTTTTTGTACAAACTCTATTCCTGCTTTTGGTGGAGGAAATTTTTGTACTTCTTCCGCATCTAAAGTAATAAATGTAAACGCTCTTAATAATCAATTAAAAGTACATTTAGCTATGGTAGTTTTAAACTATCCTCATGGCGCTAATGATGCAGCGTATATTAAGGTTGATATTTTAGATCAAAATGGTAATCCAATACCTTGCCCTTCATTTAAAGTTTATTACGATGGAAATACGGTTCCCGCATCGTTTGTTGGGTTAAACGGATTAACCTCAAGTATTGGAACTTCAACAAATGGTTGTACAGGAAATAACAGTACCTCAATATTACCATGGACAACCGTAAACGTTGATTTAAGCCCCTATAATGGACAAAATGTAACATTACGCGCGCAAGTTGATTGGTGTTTATATGATTGCGATTGGGCTTATGCTTATTTAGATGCAGATTGTGGCCCTTCTTTATTAGGGGTTTTACCACCAGTATGTACTGGCACACAGGTGTGTGCTCCAGCAGGTTTTGCATCATATACCTGGACGGCACCAGGCGGAGGCGTAGTAGCATCAACCCAATGCTTTACACCAACCATAGGCGGAACATACACAGTAGTTTGTAAACCAACGGTTACTTGTTCACCTAACCAAACCTTAACATTAAACGCATCGGCACCATATACACTAGCAACAAACTCAAGTTCAATAACATGTTTTGGAGCAGCAAATGGAGCAGCCACAGTAACAGCACAAAGCGGCTTTGGGCCATACACATACACATGGACAAACGTTGGAAACACAGGCATAGGCAATAATACAACACTTAACAACCTTGCTCCAGGAGGTTATACCGTTTCGGTAAGTAACGGATCATGTATAGCCAAAGCATCAGTATCAATAACAGAACCACCAGTATTAACAGCATCAGTTGTTAATGTTACAACAGTATCTTGTTTTTCAGGAACCAACGGCGCAATAACAACATCAGCAAGCGGAGGCGTAGGAGGCTACGTTTACAATTGGACACCATTAGGGAACGCCACAGCGACTATTAGTAATATACCAGCAGGCGGCTACACCTTAACAGTAACAGACGCTAATAGTTGTAGTGTAAGCATAAACACAACTGTAGCACAACCCACACAAGTACAAGTATCCATAACCTCCAACACCAATCAGGTATGTGTGGGCAATAGCATTAACTTAACAGCCAATTCCAGTGGAGGATTAGGCGCCTATACTTACACGTGGAGCAATAACGCAACAACAAGCTTAACCTCGGTAAACAACAACAACGGCGCATACAGTTATACCGTAACCACAGCAGACGCTAACAATTGTAAAGCTAGCGCAGTAACCACAGTTACATTTATTGCAAACCCAGTTGTAATAGTAGCAGATAGAGCCATGTGTTATGGAACCCAAGTGCCATTAAGTGCTAACGGCGCAAGCAGTTATACTTGGACACCCAACATAGCTATATCAAACACAGTAGGCTCGTCGGCATGGGTAAACCCATCATCAAACACAACCTATACTATTGTAGGAGCAAATGCTTTTTGCCAAGCCTCTACAACGGCCTTTGTACAAGTAGTACAATACCCAGATTTAAACTTAACAACAGCAGAACAATATATTTGCGAAGGTAAATCAACTATATTAGTAGGGTCTGGCGCACAAAATTATTTATGGTCACCAAGCGTATATTTATCTAACACTACTAACAACTCAGTTGTGGGTACCCCACCAGTAACAACAGAGTACACCTTAGTAGGAACTAACGCATCAGGAACGGTAGCATGTTCGGTACAAAAAATGATAACAATAGTAGTTGTACCAAACGTAACCCCAACAATAAGCCAAAACAAAACAATTTGTAAAGGCGAAAAAGCAGCCTTTTCGGCAGCAGGCGGAGACACTTATGAATGGCGACCAACAACAGCGTTAAGCAATACTAATTCAGCAACTGTAGTATCAACAGCCACAGCAAGCCAAATTTACACAGTGTATATATCAAACAAAGGAAGTTGTGGAAACACAGCAACGGTATCGTTAGCTGTTAATCCATTACCAAAAGTAAATGCAGGGGAAGATGTGACCTTTAATGTTGACGATCAAATATTTTTAAATGCAACCGGAACAGGCACTATGACATGGATAAGCGGAGAAGAAATAGTTTGTAAAGATTGCCCAACCACACAATTAACAGCAAAACGTAGTGGCTGTTATGTAGTGCAAACAGTAAATGAGTTTGGTTGCAAGTCACAAGATGAGGTGTGTGTAACGATAACATATGATTATGGTATATATATACCAAACACATTTACACCAAATGGAGATGGCAAGAATGATGAATTTAAAGTGTTTGCATACTCAGTACAACCCGATGTTAAGATGGAAATATTTGACAGATGGGGCGAGAAGTTGTTTAGCTCAGAGGACATAAACAAAGGCTGGGATGGTAAGTACAAAGGAAACGATTGCAAAGCCGATACCTATATTTATAAAGTTTCGTACAAGGGAATTGATAACAAAGTTGTAAATAAAACAGGGCACGTTTCGATTCTTAGATAACAGTTAAAACCTCAACAAAACAAATTTATTTTTTATAGATTTGTTTTGTTGAAACTAATATTCTATTCCAAGCATTAATAGTTGTAATAATCATAATTATTTGCGCTGTTAATTTTTCGCCAAAACAATTTATACTGCTTAAATAGGTATCATCAGTTAACCCTTTATTGCTAATTGTTGTAATCTCTTCCGTTAATTTTAATAAAACTCTTTCTTCACTTGTAAATAAATGAGATTCGTGCCATACAGAAATTGCAAAAAGCCTTCTTGGTGTTTCTCCTAATTTTACAGCTATTTCGGTGTGCATATCAAGGCAATAAGCACAACCATTAATTTGCGAAGCCCTTATTTTAATTAGTTCTTTTTGTAATGCAGGCAATTCGCAATTTTTACTCCAATTTTCTAAATTTAACATTGCGTCATACGCAGTTGAATCTAATTCTTTTATTGATTTTCTTTTATTGATTTCCATAACTAATTAAGATTTAATCAGAGTTTTTAAATAATCGGTTGTAATAGTGTTTCCCATAATTTTATCGTAGCCATTTTGTTGTAATAAATCTTCGGCAAGGTCTTTCATTGATTTAATAGCAGTTTTTAAAAATCCAGGACCTAAACTTACCCTAGCAACACCTATCTTTTCTAACACATTAAATGGAGGTATGCCGGGTATAGCTAATATATTAATAGGTACATTTATAGAGGACACTAATTGAGTAATCATCGTTTCGTTTTTTAATGCTACCGGAAAAAAACAATCTGCACCAGCGTTTATGTATTCTTTCCCTCGTTTAACTAGCTCTACTTGTTGCGCCTCTAAATTAGAAAACAATGAAGAATGTAACATAACATCTGTGCGCGCATTAATAAATAAGTTAACACCCATTTCGATAGCAACACTCCTAATAATTTTTATTAGCTCGCATTGATAAGAAATATCATTTAATTGTTGACTTTGTTTATCGGTATCTTCAAAATTAATACCAACCACACCAGTGTTTATTATTAAACGAATATTTTCTTTTAATTCGTTTTTGTTACTTGCATATGCACACTCAATATCAGCTGTTACGGGCAAACTTACGTTATCACAAATACTTTTTAAATTATTTAATACGGAATGAAATGGAATATTTTCTCCATCATAATATCCATTAGAAAAAGCAACAGATGCGCTTGCAGTTGCTATTGCTTTATACCCTATGCTTTCTAAAAGCCTTGCGCCTAAAACATCCCAAATATTAGGAAGAATTAAAAGTTTATTAGAAAGATGCAGTTGTTTAAAATCATTAGCTTTTTCAGCTTGAGATTTTTGACTGTTTTTATGTACACTCATATTTTTAAATAGTTAAATTAAAATTAAACTAAAGTACAATTACAAATTGCTAATTACAAAAAACTTTATAAACCATAAAAAACCAAAATAAGTTTAACCAAAACAACTTTTTTAACTTAAATTTTATGTTTTGTAAAAAACCATTTACCTTTAAAACACTAGTAAAATCAACTAATTTTTAAGATGCTACAAAGTATAGCAACACATTGCTTTTTTTTGTTGTTACCTTTGTAGAGAAATTAATTGATAGTGTTAATTAAAAAACAAAAATTAAAAAATACTTTAATTAACTTTAAAATAAAGAAGTAATAAATAAAAATAAATATATATGGCAAGAAAAACAGCAGAAGAAGTTTTAGATGAAATGGAATCTTCTTCAAGTAAAAAATCGGTAAACTCAGAAAAACTTAAAGCTTTACAATTAACTTTAGATAAGTTAGAAAAAACATATGGTAAAGGAACAATTATGAAGCTAGGTGATAGTAAAGTTGAGCAAATGGAAGCGATAAGTACTGGTTCGCTTGGTTTAGATATAGCTTTAGGTATAGGGGGTTTACCTAAAGGCCGTATAGTTGAAATTTATGGACCAGAAAGTTCAGGTAAAACAACTTTAGCTATTCATGCAATTGCAAGTGTACAAAAAACAGGAGGTATTGCAGCAATTATTGACGCAGAGCATGCTTTTGATAGATTTTATGCAGAAAAATTAGGCGTTGATACAGAAAGCTTATTAATATCTCAACCAGATAATGGTGAACAAGCTTTAGAAATTGCAGATAATTTAATTAGAAGCGGAGCGGTTGATTTAGTGGTTATAGATTCGGTTGCCGCACTTACTCCAAAAGCTGAAATTGAAGGAGAAATGGGCGATAGCCGCATGGGCTTACAAGCACGCTTAATGAGTCAAGCGTTACGTAAACTAACTGGTACAATAAACAAAACAGGATGTTGCTGTATATTTATTAATCAATTACGCGAAAAAATTGGTGTAATGTTTGGTAACCCCGAAACAACAACTGGTGGAAACGCACTTAAATTTTATGCATCAGTTCGTTTAGATATTAGAAGAGTAAGTCAGTTAAAAGAAGGTGATGTTGTAAGTGGAAATCGTGCACGAGTAAAAGTAATTAAAAACAAAGTAGCACCACCTTTTCGTCAAGCAGAGTTTGATATAATTTTTGGAGAAGGCATTAGCAAAGTAGGCGAAATTATTGATATAGGTGTTGATAAAGGTATAATTAAAAAAGCAGGCTCTTGGTTTAGTTATGATGATACAAAACTAGGACAAGGGAGAGATGCGGTTAAATCTTTATTTTTAGAAAACCCTGATTTAGCCGAAGAAATTGAAAACAAAATTAAGGATGCTTTAATGGCTGAAGCTGCTCCTTCGGAGTAATTGCTTTTGTTAATTGAGGTTTGGTTTAATCCCATGGTAGAGGTACCGTGGGATTTTTATGTTAAAAAGTAAAAACTATAACAACTAATTTGTGTTGATTAAACAGGTTAAAGATTGTACTTTTACATTCCATGAAAGTACTAAGCGAAAGAATAAGTGTATTAAAAAAAGAAAACCTTTTAAGTATTGTAATTTTAGCTAACTCAAGCAAAAGCAAACTTGGCATGATGTTTTTATGGTTGTTTGCATGGACGGTTTGTGGTTTGGTTGTTTTATTTAATTACTTTAGTAACACAAACCAAGACGTAAAACTAGTTATTATTGTTTACCTCTCTTTTTGGTTGTATTTTGAATATAAGATAATTAAAGCTTTTATTTGGAAAAAATTTGGAGCTGAAAAAATATGGTTACAAGATGGCCAATTAAACTATCAAAGAGAAATTAATAAAAAAGGAAAAATTTACAGTTTTGATAGCCATTTAATTGATGAAATAAAAGTTATTGAAATTAAAAATACCAGTTGGGCAGATAATATTAACCAAAGTTTTTGGATAAAAGGAGGAGAAAGAATATCGTTTCAACATCAAGGAAAAACAGTTTTTATGGCAATGCAAATAGAAGATAATTATGCCTATCAATTAGTTGGAGAACTAAAACAATTCATTAACAAAGAAAATAAATAATTTTAGGACATAAATTGTTTTTTGTTACTTTGATTTTTACTAAAAACACAACGGCTTATTATTTAAGAAATATGTTCAATTTTAAAAGCAATTATGGTTTAATTTTTATCGAACTAAAACTTTAAATTGATTTAATAAGTTTTAATGGTTAAAAAACTTTATTAGTGGTTTTAATAAAATTCAACTATATGTTATCTTGTAGTTAAATTATTAAGACATGAAATCAACATTTAATTCAATTTTAATTGTTCTTTTATTTACAGTTTTTACGCAGTTAAGTAAAGCGCAGTTAATAACAACAACTCGCAATTGCGGTACTGCTGCTCCTAACAATCAATTTGAAAACTGGGTAAACTCATTATATCCAACACAAGCAACAACTAAAGGCTCTGGTAGCGGAAACAACTCAACAATGGCTGTTTTTAATATACCCGTAATTGTTCATGTTGTGCATAATAACGAAGCAGTTAATACAATTGGAGCAACTTCAGGGAATAATTTAAATTCGGCACAAATTCAAAACCAAATTACAATACTTAATAGAGATTTTAATGGTTTAAACCCTGATACCACTTTAATTCCAGCAATTTTTAAACCCCTACTTGGTAAATTTCAATTCAATTTTTGTTTAGCGGTGGTTAACCCAACCGGCGGAGTTTTAGCCGAACCAGGGATAGATAGAGTAAACAGAGTAAGCAAAGGATGGAATGCTTTTCCTTATTCTATGGCTTATACTGATGCAACGGTAAAACCAAATAGTATATGGGATCCAAATAAATATTTAAATATGTGGACAGTTCCTTTATCTGGTGGAATTTTAGGATATGCTACTTTTCCAAATCCTGGAACTTCTGGAATTACAGGAATTCCAGCACCATATGGATCTGCAACAACGGATGGTTTAGTTATGCCTCCAAATTATTTTGGAAGCATAGGAACTGCGGCGGCAAGTTATCCATATAATGGAGGGAGAACTGTAGTACACGAAATGGGTCATTGGGTTGGTTTACGACATATTTGGGGAGATGCCACATGCGCAACAGATTATTGTAATGATACACCAACTGCACAAACTTCAAATGGAGGATGCCCTACACACCCATACAAACTTGGTGTTTGTGGAGGAAATACAACTGGAGAAATGTTTATGAATTATATGGATTATACGTATGATGCGTGTATGAATATGTTTACGATGGATCAAAAATATAGAGCCCAATTAATTATGACACATTCTCCTATGAGAGCAGCACTTTTAACCTCAACAGTATGTAATTTACCTCCAACAACAAATGACTTAGCAATAATTAATGTTATATCTCCAACATACTCTCAGGTTATCAATTGTAACAACACATTAAACCCATCAATTCGTGTAGCTAATTTAGGATCTAACATAATAACTTCTGCTGTTTTTAATTATAGCGTAACTGGCAAACCTACTCAAACTTATACATGGACGGGTTCATTAGGTGTAGGAGCAACATCAACAATTAATTTACCTCCAATAATTAACATTACTAACGGTGTAAAAGCTTTTACTGTTAATTTATCTTCAGTAAATGGAGGTTCTGATTCTAATAGCAGCAATAATAACAATATGCAAAATTTTTCTGTTACAGGATCATTTACATTATCTGCTAGTAGCGCAACTATTTGCGGAGGAAGTAGCGCAACCCTAACGGCAACAGGTGGAGCCACAGGCTACACATGGACACCAGGAAGCACAACAGGCACACAAGTAGTTGTTAATCCTACAACAACTACAATATACACTTTAACAGGCAACACAGGCACTTGTGTTAATACAAGAACCACAAATGTTACGGTTAGTGGCGCACTTTCAATAAATGTAAACACAGCAACTATATGTAGTGGAAATTCAGCAACACTAACGGCAACAGGGGCAACTACTTATACATGGAACACAGGATCTAATAGTAGTAGCATAACCGTAAATCCACTTTCTACAACATTTTATACTGTTAGTGGCACAAACGGTTCATGTTCAGGCAGTAAAACTACTACCGTAACAGTATCAACTACGCCAACCGTTAGTGTTAATAATGCAAGTATTTGTGCTGGCGGAACAGCAACTTTAAGCGCTAGTGGAGCTTCAACATATTCTTGGAACACTGGTGCTACATCATCTAATATTAACCCATCTCCAACAGTTACAACTATTTATACAGTTACAGGAAGTAATGGTGTTTGCTCAAACGTTAAAACTGCAACAGTTAGTGTTACTGGTGCTATAAATGTTAGTGTTTCAGCAACATCTACAAATATTTGTACTGGTAATACAACAACCTTAACTGCAGGTGGCGCAACTACTTATACATGGAACACCGGAAGCAATGCAACGAGTATAAGTGTTAGCCCTTTGGTTGCTACAACTTATACAGTAATAGGTAAAACTGGCTTATGTACGGCAAATAAAACAATTACAATAAACGCAACAATTACACCTACAGTTACTGTTAATAATTCAACAATTTGTTTAGGAAACACAGCAACACTAACCGCTACAGGAGCAAGTGGATATAGTTGGAACACGGGAGCAACTACTTCAATTATTAATCCTTCTCCAACCGGAAACACAGTTTACACGGTAACAGGCAATAATGGTTCTTGTATAAATGTAAAAACTGCTACAGTAACAGTGGTTTCAAATCCAACAGTTACTGTTAATTCAACTACCATTTGTAGTGGTAATTCTATAAACTTAATTGCAACTGGAGCATCAAATTATGTTTGGAGCACTGGAGCAACTACTTCTTCTATTAACATTAATCCTTCAACTACAACTGTATATACTGTAACAGGAAATAATTCATCAGGTTGTACTAATGTAAAAACAGCAACAGTTACAGTTAATACAACTCCAACAGTAAGCGTTAGTAATGCAACTATATGTGCGGGGGGCACAGCCACATTAACAGCATCTGGCGCAACATCGTACAGTTGGAACACAGGCGCAACAAGTTCTAATTTAGTTGTTTCGCCTTCATCAAACACAACATATACAGTTGTTGGAAACATATCAGGTTGCATTAACTCTAAAACTGTATCTGTAACAATTGGTAGTGGATTAAGTGTTAATATTAGTGCAAACAATTCTACAATTTGTAGTGGCTCATCGGTTAATTTAAGTGCAACAGGAGCATCAAGTTACACTTGGTCAACGGGGTCAAACAGTTCATCAATAAGTGTATCACCTACAAGTAATTCAAATTATACGGTAAATGGATCTTTGGGAGTGTGTACAGGCTCAAATGTTGTAAGTATTATTGTAAATGCACTCCCTGGCTCAACGTCTAGTACAACCTTGGCAACTTGCCCTTCTTGTTCAAATGGAGCGGTTTCTGTAAACGCTACTGGCGCTTCGCCTTTTACATATAATTGGATTCCGGGTAATTATACAACATCAATAGTAAACAATTTACCTGTTGGTTGTTATTCTGTTATTGTTACCGATGCAAATGGTTGCACAACTAACAATAACGCTTGTATTATATCGCAAACACCAAGTGGGTTAAAAAACAATTTAATTTCAAACATCGTAGTTTATCCAAACCCAACAAACGGTGTATTAACTATTAGTATTCCAACAGAAGGTTTAAAAATTATTTCGTTGGTTGACATAACAGGAAGAATTATTTTAGTTAATGAAGAACAAACAACGGTAAGTAAAGTAGATTTAAGTAGTTTTTCAAAAGGAGTATATTATTTATCTGTTAAAACCGAAAACGGGTTTAATGTAACTAAAAAAATAATAAAAGAATAACCAACCCAAACATCTATCAACCCTTTCTTTACACTAAAGAAAGGGTTTTTTTGTTATATTTAAGGTCTAATTATTATGTATGCAAAAAATATTAATAGCAAATAGAGGAGAAATAGCGCTTAGAGTAATGCGAAGCGCAAAAGAAATGAGAATTAAAACTGTTGCTGTATATAGTGAGGCCGATAGAAACGCCCCTTTTGTAAGATACGCAGATGAAGCTGTTTGTATTGGTCCGCCCCCTAGTTCGCAATCTTATTTATTAGGCGATAAAATAATTGAGATTTGTAAAAATTTAAATGTAGATGGTATTCACCCAGGTTATGGCTTTTTAAGTGAAAATGCAGATTTTGCTCGAAAAGTTAGAACTGCAGGCATAACTTTTATTGGCCCAAGCCCCGAAAGTATGGATATGATGGGGGATAAATTAAGCGCTAAAGCTACCGCAAAAAAAATGAATGTACCAATGATAACAGGTAGCGATGGAGCAGTTACTGATGTTAAAGAAGCCATTAAAATTGCCAAAGAAACAGGATTTCCTTTATTAATAAAAGCAAGTGCAGGAGGGGGAGGCAAAGGTATGCGTTTAGTTGAAAAAGAAAGCGAAATTGAAGAACAAATGAAACTAGCTATGAGCGAAGCAAAATCTGCTTTTGGCAACGATGCGGTTTTTATTGAAAAATATGCAAGCAGGCCTCGCCACATTGAAATACAATTAATTGCCGATAATCATGGTAATTGTGTTTATTTATTTGAACGCGAGTGTAGTGTACAACGTCGCCACCAAAAAGTAATTGAAGAGGCGCCAAGTTCAGTGCTAACACCCGAATTAAGAGAAAAAATGGGCAAATGTGCAGTTGATGTTGCTAAAGCTTGTAATTATAGTGGTGCAGGCACAGTTGAGTTTTTAGTTGATGCAGACTTAAATTTTTACTTTTTAGAAATGAATACACGCTTACAAGTAGAGCATACTGTAAGCGAAATGATAACGGGCTTGGATTTAGTGAAAGAACAAATAAAAGTTGCCCGCAATGAAAAGTTAAGCTTTAAACAAGAAGACATTAAAATAAATGGACATAGTTTTGAAGTTAGAGTATGTGCCGAAGATCCTATGAATAATTTTTTACCAGAAGTAGGAAATTTAGTTGTATATAAAACTCCTCAAGGTAATGGCGTTAGAGTTGATGATGGTTTTGAACAAGGAATGGATATTCCAATTTACTATGATAGTATGATTGCGAAACTTATAACACACGGCAAAAACAGAACCGAGGCAATTGAAAAAATGTTACGCGCAATTAACGACTATAAAATTGTAGGCGTTGAAACTACTTTAGATTTTTGTAAGTTTGTTTTAACACATCCAAAATTTGTTTCGGGAGATTTTGATACAGGATTTATAAAAAATTATTTTGAACCCGAAATGTTAATTGAAAAAACTAACCAAAGCTCAGAAATTGCAGCTATTGCCGCTAATATAATTTTTAACAAAAAAACATCTTCATCAAATAAAAATGAACCTGTAGATTTTGTTAAAAAAAGCAAATGGAAAACAAATAGATTATAAATTGTACGCAACTTGTAGGTTACTTTTTGCGTAAACAATTATTAACTATAAAAGAATGATTAAGCTTAAAATTAAATATTTAGTATTTTTATTAAGCACAACATTAACAACTTTTGTTAATGCTCAAACAATTAACCAAGACATTACACAACCCGTAACAAATGGCATTCGTTGTCAGGCAGAAATTTTAAACGACGATACAATACCTGTTTTTTATTGCAATTATGTTGAAGTTGTTACTACTTTTCAATTTAAAAATCATCGACATTATGAATATTGGACAAGAACAAAACATAATGTTAAAAAAGTTTATCCTTATGCGTTGCTTGCAGCAGCTAAATTAAAAGAATATGACAAAGCACTTTCTGTTATAAATGATGAAAACACAAAAAAAGCATTTTTAAAAATTTGCGAAAAAGATTTAAGAAACGAATTTGAAGATGAATTAAAAGGATTAAGCGTTACGCAAGGAAGAGTTTTAATGAAATTAATTGATAGAGAAACAGGTAAAACTACTTATGAAATTGTTAAACAATTAAGAGGGAATTTCCAAGCTTGTTTTTGGCAAGCTTTAGCCAGTTTGTTTGGAAATAGTATGAAAGTTCAATACGACCCAATAGAAGACGTAATGATTGAAAGAGCAGTTAAACTTGTAGAAACCGGACAGTTTTAATTGAAAAACAAATTACTACATATTTTTTTGCTTTTATTTTGTTCTGCTTTTATACAAAACAATTCTTTTAAAATAATACAAAAACATCAATCTTTTAAAGTAGATAATTTAGGTAATATTTATTTTGTAAATAACGATGAAGTAATTAAATACAATCAACAAGGAAAATTAATTAACAGATATAGTAATTTACAATTAGGCAACATAACTACGCTTGATGTTACAAACCCTCTAAAAATGATTGTTTATTATAAAGATTTTCAACAAATTGTTTTTATTGATAATCAACTCTCAACTAATAGCGACATTATAAATCTTGAAGAACTTGGCTTTGAACAAACAGATTTAGTTTGTACAAGTGTAAATAATAGTTTTTGGATATTTGACAAAAGAAATTCTGAATTAATTAGATTTAACGAACAATCTAAAATTGTAAATCGAACAGGAAATTTAAATTTAATTTTTAATAAAAAAATTACACCAAATTATTTAGTTGAACAAAACGGATACGTGTATTTAAATTGTTTTGACTCGGGCATTAATGTTTTTGATATTTATGGAACATTTAGCAAAACTATTGGCATTAAAAGTTTAACACAGTTTCAAATAAGTAACGAATTTTTATTGTATCAAAAAGACAGCGTTTTAATTAGTTATAACACTAAATTATTTAACGAAACACAACAAAAATTCAACAAAATACCCACGCAAGTTCAATATAAAAACGGACTACAATACTTAGGATTTAACGACACTTTATTAGTTAAACCAATTTGATTTTAATTTACAATTAATTAATTTTATAAATCTTTTTATGCCCGAATTACAATTAATTAAAGAATTTAACGCAGCGCCCGAATTAGTTGGTAAAATTTATAATTACAGTTTAAAAAAAGAATATAAACCAGGAGAAACCGTTCTTGCAGAACACACAAATATTCGTTCTATTCCTATTGTTACTAAAGGAAGTTTAAAAGTAATTAGAACAGAAGAAGACGGGAGAGAGATTTTGTTGTATTATATAAAAACTGGCGAAAGCTGTATAATGTCATTACTTGGCGGTTTGCATAATGATACAAGTAAAGTAAAAGCCGAAGTTGAAGAAGATTCGGAAATTTTATTTTTACCAATTGAAAAAGCTGTTTTATTAATTAAAGAATACCCCGAATGGCTAGAGTATATTTTTAAATTATATCATAAAAGATTTGAAGAACTTTTAGAAATTATAAATGATATTGCATTTAAAAAAATTGATGAAAGAATTTTAGACTTATTAAATAAAAAAAACGAATTAACACAAAGCAACATAATTTATATTACACACGAACAAATTGCTAACGAATTAGGAACCGCCAGAGTTGTGGTATCCAGATTATTAAAACAACTTGAAGAGAGTAAAAAACTGGAATTAGGAAGAAATAAAATTACAATTTTAAATTAAATCCAAATAGATTTATTTCTTTGCGATGCGCTGTCGCGTATTTTTAAGTTTAAAGACTCAGCAATTAATTTTGCTTTATTAAATATTTCGGTTTGATTTTGAGATTCGTGAATTATAATACGCCTATTTTTATTATATACTAAAGATAATTGCAATAAAGAGGAGTTGTTAAAATCTTCGATTGAACAAGTTTCACATTTTGCATATAATGTTCTAAAAATTAAAACATAATCTATTAAGGGTAAAGGCGTACATTTTGCTTTAAAAACAAAAAACCATAAAAAAGTATTATTTTGACGCAAACATTTTTGATTTAAATCTAAAATTACTTCTTGCTTATAAAATGTGTTTGATGATGCGTATTTTCCGGTTACAAACATAACTATGCAAAGTTAAAATTTACGGTTTAATTGAATTGATACATTTGTTACACACAATGCAGAAAAACAAAAATGATTGTGAAAAAAACACAAAAATCAAAATTTAATCATCTTGTGTAACATTAGTAACCAACTAACACTATATCTCTTTGTAACTTTGCATAAAACAAAATAAATATGTTAGGATTAATAAAAAATATGTTTGGTGGTTCAAACAACGAAGAGTTAAAAAACATAATTAAAAATGGCGCTTTGTTAATTGATGTTAGAACCCCATCAGAGTTTGCAGATGGAAGTGTTAAAGGCGCAATTAACATACCAGTTGATAGTATTGAAAAACAAACTAATAAAATAAAAAACAAAAATAATATTGTTGTTTTTTGTAGAAGCGGAGCAAGAAGCGCAATGGCAAAAAGTATTTTAGAAAAAAACGGATTTAAAAACGTTGTTAACGGAGGAACTAAAAACAATGTAAATAATTGTTTATTTGAAAATTAAAAAAATGGAACAAATTTTTATAGTTGAAAACATTAAATGCTCAGGTTGTGTTAATAGCATTAAAGATGCTTTGTTAAAAATAAAAAACATAACCCACGTTGAAGTGAATATTGAAAAAGAATTAATTACAATAAATGGCGATGTAGATAAAGATGCGGTAGTTAATAAACTAACACTTATGGGCTATCCAGAAAAAGGAAACAATGATTTAATTAAAAAAACAAAATCATACATAAGCTGTGCAATTGGTAAAATGAAATAATTATGAAAAAATATTTTTTAAGTTGGAATTACATGCGGGTTATTAGGTTTGCTTTAGGTTTATTTATTGTAATACAAAGCATTCAAACGCAAGAGTGGCTATTTTTATTAATGGGTATTGGGTTAACTTTATTACCTGTATTTAATGTTGGTTGTTGCAGTTCATCTGCTTGTGCAACGCCTGTTTTTAAATATAAAAACAAAACCGAAGATGTTTCTTATGAGGAAGTTAAATAAAGAACTATGAAATTATTTATTAAAAAAAATAAAATAACACTAATTGGAATTTTAATAGGTGCATTAATTGGTTATTTGTATTGGTTTATTATTGGTTGTAGTAGCGGCTCTTGTGCTATTACATCTAAACCATTAAATAGTACAATTTATTTTGCTGTATTAGGAGGATTAATTTTTTCTATTTTTCAAAAAGATAAAAAAACAAAATCAACATGAGTTTTAAGGAAATTATAAATCAAAATAAACCTGTTTTAGTAGATTTTTTTGCTGAATGGTGTGGCCCATGTAAAACAATGGCACCAATTTTAGAAGATTTAAAAAATAGAGTTGGGGATACAGCAAGCATTATAAAAATTGATGTGGACAAAAATCAACAAGCTTCATCAACTTATCAAATTAGAAGTGTGCCAACTTTAATAGTATTTAAAAAAGGAGAAATTATTTGGCGTCAATCTGGTGTTGTATCAGCAAACGAACTCGAAAAAATAATTAAAACAAATTTATAAACCTCTTATAGGTTATCAATAAAGTAATTGCAAATTTTTTCCATTAAATGCGCTCTGTCTTTACCCAAAACATTATGATAGTGCCCTGGATAAATGTAATAATCTAATTGAACTCCTAAATCTACCGCCTTTTTTTGATACAATACACTGTGTTGCCAAACAACAACATCATCTTGCGCACCATGAATCATTAATAACTTACCATTCAGTTTATCTACATAATTTAACAAATTATTATTTTTATAACCATCTGGATTTTCTTGAGGTGTATCCATATACCTTTCGGTGTACATAATTTCATAATATGTCCAATCTATTACTGGGCCTCCGGCACAACCAACTTTAAAAACAGTAGGGTTTCTTGTCATTAAACTTGTTGTCATAAATCCGCCATAGCTCCATCCGTGTACACCAATTCTATTGGCATCTACATAAGGTAAAGATTTTAAATAATCTACACCAGCAAGTTGATCTTCCATTTCAACTGTACCAAGTTGACGATGTGTAGCTTGTTCAAACGCCTTGCCTCTATAACTTGTTCCTCTTCCATCTAAAGTAAACACAATAAACCCTTTTTGAGCCATGTATTGGTACCATAATTCGCCACCCGCAAGCCAAGTATTAGTAACCATTTGAGAGTGTGGCCCATTATATAAATAAATTAAAACCGGATATTTTTTAGTACTATCAAAATCAACTGGCAAAAAAATTCTGCTATATAAATCTAACCCATTTTTATTTTTAATAGTTTGTAACTTCCATTTTCCTAATTTATAATCTGCAATAGGATTTTCAGCATCAAAAATTAAAGTAGATACACCTGTTGTTGTGTTTATTAACTTGTTTTGACGGGGCACATCGCAACTTGTATAATTATCTATAAATATTGTTTTATTGTTTGAAAAAATACCTGTATGATATCCATTCCCCTCTGTTAAACGCGTAATTTTTTTATTTTTTAAATTAACTTTATAAACATCTTGATTTATGGGACTTTGCTCATTTGCTTCAAAAAATAAATTTTCGTTTTTTTCATCAAAACCAATTACATTTTTAACTTCCCAATTACCTTTTGTTAATTGAACATTTAATTTTCCTGTTATATCATATAAATAAATATGATTATAACCATCTCGCCTACTTTGCCAAATAAATTGTTTTCCAGAAGCTAAGAATTGTATAGGATGCAAGGGTTCTGCGTATTTTTCATCTTTTTCTTCAAAAAGCGTAGTTATAAATTCTCCTGTTGTAGCGTTGTATGCATTTACTTTAAAATGATTTTGTTCTCTGTTTAAAACTACAACATAAATAGTTTTTTCGTCATTACTCCATGCAATGTTAGTTAGATACTGATCTTTTGGCCCTTCAATTTTTAAAAACAAATTTTGCTTATCTGCAACATTATAAATACCAATAGAAACATAATGACTTTTATTACCAGCCATTGGATACTTTATGTTTTTATTTTTTGCCGGATAGCTTGCCCAATCAATTATTGGATAATCTGTAACATCAGTTTGATCCATTTTATAGTACGCTAAAAGATTACCATTTGGACTCCAAAAAGTTCCTTTGCTAATTCCAAATTCATCGCGATGAACAGATTTTCCGTAAACGATAGTATATCCACCATCATTAGAAATTTGAATATTTTCTTTTAAATTGTTTATAAAAACATTATTATCTTTTACAAACGCTACGAATTTAGTTTTAGGCGCTTCATCAGCGTTTTCGTTACTTAAAGCCGAATTATAAATTTCTTTTGTTGCTGTTTTATTAACTAAATCAATCACAACTTTAAATTCAGCTAAACTTAAAACCAATTGATTGTTGTTTTCAAATTTAAAAGGAACTATGCTTACTAAAGTATCAATATTGTTTTTTTTAAGCAATTCGTTAAGCTTTTTAACGTCTAGCGTATTAATTAATTTATTTGTGTTACAATTAACCAATTTAATTTCGTTATTATCAAAACAAAAATAACTTTCGCTATTATTTGTAAACCCTATGTTTAAAAGACGTTTTGGAGCTAATGAGTTTCTTCCTTTTAAAACGGCGTCTTTTATAGTTAGTAATTTGTTTTGAGAAAACAGTATAATTGAAGGCACAAAAAACAATGAAAAAATAAAGGATTTACGCATAAAAGTTTATCTTTATAAAATTAATAAAACATCTAAAATAATTATTTTCTTTTTAGTTTTATGCATTTTTGTAACACATTTTACAAGCTTGCTTTTATACAATAGCAACTCTAAACTTAAATATATTGCTGGAGTATATATTTATCCGTATTTCCATCAAAACTGGGAGTTTTTTACATACCCCCCTAAAAACAATTTTAAATTAATTGTTGAATCAGAAAATCATACTGAAGATGTTTTAACAACCCTAGTAAATAAACACCAAAACAACAGATTTGCAGGAAACGAAGCACATGTATTAACCTTAACAAATTTAATACACTATTTTACTCAAAACTGTAACGTTAAAAATGGAGAGGTAAAAAATGACAACAACTTTAATTTAATTTTACATTTTTTAAAAAATTATTTAAGTAATAAAAGCATAAAAAAAGTTATATTAGTAACAGAAAACATTGAAACAAAAGAACAAAAAATTTACTATAGTATTTTATGACTCAAATTAAAAAAATTGATTTAGCATTACAGGGTGGTGGCGCACATGGCGCTTATAGTTGGGGTGTTATTGACAGATTGTTAGACGAACCCAAAATTGAAATTGATGGTATTTGTGGCACAAGCGCAGGAGCAATGAATGGTGTTTGCACAATATATGGCTTAAGCAAAGGAGGAAGAAACTTAGCTAAACATACATTAGTTAAATTTTGGCATAAAATTTCAGAAGCAGGAAAATTATCGCCCTTACAACCAACTTGGTTTGATAAAATGTTAAGTCCGGGTAATATGGATTACAGCCCTTTGTATAAACTATTCTCGGTTACTTCTGAAAATATTGCACCACAACAATACAATCCTTTAGGCTTTAATCCTTTAGAAAAAATATTAAATGAGTTAATTGATTTTGAAGAATTACAAAAAATTTCACCACCAAAATTATTTGTTTGTGCAACAAATGTAAAAACATGTAAAGCTAAAGTTTTTGGTCCAACAGAAATTACTTGTAAAGCAGTATTAGCAAGCGCATGTTTACCTTATTTATTTGATGCTGTAAAAATTAATGGCGAATATTATTGGGATGGTGGATATATGGGTAACCCTCCTTTATGGCCTTTAACTAAAGGAACCGTTGGGACAGACGATATTTTATTAGTAAAAATTAATCCGTTTAAAATTGATGAAGTCCCTTCTAACAGCGAAGAAATTAAAGATAGAGTTAACGAAATAAGTTTTAATTCATCATTAGCACTTGAAATTGAACATTTAGAATTTATAAATAATTTAATTGATAAAGGAGTAAACTTAAACGGCCAATTAAAAAAAATACAATTACATAGTTTAAGTGCAGATAACACATTATCTAATTTAAATTTATCGAGTAAATTAAATACGACATGGGATTTTTTAATGCACCTTAAAAATAAAGGCTACGAGGCATGCGACAAATGGATTTCAAAAAATTATGAAAACATTGGCAAACAATCTACTTACACAATTTAATTTATGCAAAGAAACTTTATTGATAAAAATTTTACAATTACAACTTGGGAAAATTTAAAACCATACTTTGATAATTTACTAAGCAGAGAATTAAATTCTGTTTCAGATTTAAAACAATTACTTCTTAACTCAAGCGAACTTGGGGCAGTAATAAGCGAAAACATGGCTTGGCGTTATATAAAAATGACGTGTGACACAAGTAATACAGATTTAAGAAATAGTTTTAATGATTTTGTGCAAAACATAGAGCCTCATATGGCCCCAATAACCAATCAATTAAACATTAAAATAAATAATTGTAATTATAAAAACGAGCTAAATACAAGCGCATATAATATTTATTTTAAAGGAATTAAAAACAGTATAGATTTATTTAGAGAAGAAAATATAGAACTTAACACTAAATTACAAGAGCTTGAACAGAAGTTTGGTGAAATTAGTGGAGCGCAAACAATTGAACATGATGAGAAAACACTTACCATGCAGCAAGCAGGAGTGTTTTTGAAAAATTTAGACAGAAACATACGCGAAAGCATTTATAATAAACTGCAAATACGCAGAGCGTTAGATGAAGAAGCTTTAAATAATTTATATTCGGAGTTAATACAATTAAGGAATAAAGTTGCGCTTAACTGCGGATTTAAAAACTTTAGAGATTATAAACACCAAGCTTTAGGAAGATTTGATTATACGGTTAACGATTGCCTTAATTTTCATAATTCCGTACAACAACATGCCGTTGATTTATTAAATGACTTACATAAAAACAGAAAAGAAAAATTAAAATTAGAAACATATAAGCCCTGGGATACAAGCGTTGATGAAGAAGGGTTAACTCCTTTAAAACCTTTTGAAACAGCAAATGAACTAATAGAAAAAACTATAAAATGCTTTAATAAAATTGACCCCTATTTTGGCCAATGCATTTTAACAATGCAAAAAATGAATAGGTTGGATTTAGAAAGTCGTATTGGTAAAGCTCCTGGCGGATATCAATACCCTCTATACGAAACAGAAGTTCCTTTTATTTTTATGAACTCTGTTGGTTTGTTGCGTGATTTAACTACTATGGTTCATGAAGGCGGACATGCTATACACTCTTTTTTGTATGAAAAGCAAGAATTAATAGATTTTAAATCGCCTCCAAGTGAAGTAGCAGAGTTAGCGAGCATGAGCATGGAATTAATTAGTATGGAACATTGGGATGTTTTTTTTAATGATAAAGAAGATTTACGACGTGCTAAAAAACAACAATTAGAAAGTGTAATAGATACATTACCTTGGATTGCTACTATTGATAAATTTCAACATTGGGTTTATACAAATCCAAACCATACTTTAATTGAAAGAAAAGAAAATTGGTTAAAAATTGCAAATGAATTTAGTGCAAGTGTAATTGATTACACGGGATTAGAAAGCAATTTAGCTCGTAAATGGCAAGTGCAACTACATTTGTTTGAAGTGCCTTTTTATTACATTGAATATGGCTTTGCTCAACTTGGTGCTATTGCAATGTGGAGGCAATATAAACAAAACCCTAAACAAGCTATCGAAAATTACAAAAACGCTTTAAGTTTAGGATATACAGCAACAATTCCTCAAATATATAATGCGGCCGGAATAAAATTTGATTTTAGTGCAACATATATAAATGAATTAATGCAGTTTTTAAAAGAAGAATATCTAAAACTATAAAATATAATAGTACCTTTGTATATGTTTACATTTGAACAATTAAAAGACTTGAATGATCGCAGTGGCGAGTTAAGGGGGTTTCTTTGACTATGATAAAAAGAAACATGATTTAGAGTTATTAGAAGAAAAAACTTTAGATCCTAATTTTTGGAACGATTCAAAAAATGCCGAAAAAATTTTAAACGAAGTTAAACTATTAAAAAGTTGGACACAAAGTTACGATGCGCTTAAAGCACAAGTAGAAGATTTAAATACCCTTTATGAGTTTTATAAAAGTGGCGATGCTACAGAGCAAGAAACTCAATTAGAATACGATAAAACCTTTGTTGCGCTTGAAGACATAGAATTTAAAAACATGTTGCGTGGCGAAGAAGATAAATTGAGTTGCGTATTACAAATTAATGCAGGAGCAGGAGGAACAGAAAGTTGTGATTGGGCGGGGATTTTAATGCGTATGTATTTAATGTGGGCCGAAAAACAAGGCTTTAAAGTAAGTGAATTAGATTATAATGCTGGAGATGTAGCAGGAATTAAATCTGTTTCAATACAAATTGATGGAAACTTTGCTTATGGGTATTTAAAAGGCGAAAATGGCGTACACCGTTTAGTTCGCATAAGTCCATTTGATAGTAATGCTAAAAGACATACAAGTTTTGCTTCTGTTTATGTTTATCCTGTAGTTGATGATAGTATAGAAATTAACATTCATCCAAGCGATATTGAAATGAGCACCTCTCGAAGTGGCGGAGCAGGCGGACAAAATGTAAACAAAGTAGAATCAAAAGTACAATTATTACATAAGCCAACAGGAATTGTTGTAGTTTGTCAGGTAGAACGATCGCAATTAGGAAATAGAGAACGGGCAATGCAAATGTTAAAATCGCAACTTTATGAATTAGAAATGCGAAAACGCAACGAAGCCAAAAACGCTATTGAAGAAGGAAAAATGAAAATAGAATGGGGCTCACAAATTCGTAGTTATGTCTTACATCCCTACAAAATGGTAAACGACCACAGAACGGAATTAAAAATTACAAATGCCGAAGGCGTGTTAGATGGAAATTTAGATGAATTAATAAAATCTTATTTAATGGCGCTTGGAGGAAAACAAACAAATAAAAATTAATGCAAACGGTTAAAGCAAAAAAACATTTAGGCCAACATTTTTTAAATGACGAAACAATTGCTAAATCAATTGTAGATGCTTTAATTAACGAAAACTCCGACACGATTATTGTTGAAGTTGGCCCTGGAATGGGCGTTTTAACCAAACATTTAATTAAGTTAAATGCAAATTTTATTGCCTTTGATGTTGACGAAGAAAGCATTATTTACCTAAAACAAAATTATCCTGAGCATTCAAGTAAATTTTTATTACAAGATTTTTTATCTCAAAACACAACTAAACACGTTAGTGGTAAATTTAATTTAATAGGAAATTTTCCTTACAATATTTCCAGTCAAATTATGTTTAAAGTTTTAGAAAATAAAAACAATATAGATTGTGTTGTAGGAATGTTTCAAAAAGAAGTGGCAGAAAGAATTGCTGAAAAACCGGGAAGTAAAACCTATGGTATATTAAGCGTTTTATTACAAGCTTATTACAATATTGAATATTTATTTACTGTAAACGAAAATTTATTTACACCTCCTCCAAAGGTAAAAAGCGCTGTAATAAAATTAATACGTAACAATACAAATAAATTAAATTGTAATGAGGAGCTTTTTGTAAAAGTAGTAAAAGCATGTTTTAATCAACGTCGTAAAATGATTCGTAACTCTGTTCAATCTCTACTTCAAAACAAAAGCATTCAGCATGAACTTTTTACATTAAGACCAGAGCAATTAAGCGTGCCTCAATTTGTAGAATTAACTAATTTTGTTGAACAAAACACATTAAATAAATAACATGAATTTTATAATTAAATTAATAGTTTCGGCATTAGCGGTTTTTATAGTAGCCCATATTTTACCTGGGGTTAGTTTAACTAATTACGTTTCTGCCCTTTTAGTTGCAATTGTATTAGCGTTTTTAAATGCGGTTGTAAAACCAATATTAACAATATTAACAATACCTGTTACAGTTGTTACTTTAGGGTTGTTTTTATTAGCTATAAATGCTATAATAATTTTATTTGCAGATAAAATAGTTAGTGGTTTTAGTGTAAATGGTTTTTGGACAGCTTTATTTTTTAGTATAATATTATCTTTTATTACAGGAATATTAAATATGATATTAGGGGTTAAAAAAGAAGATCAAAATTAAGCTGCTGTTAACGAAAATATAAATTTAGTTCCTTTTCCAATTTCACTTTCTACAACTATAGATTTATTATGTGCATCAATAATGTGCTTAACTATAGAAAGCCCTAAGCCTGTTCCTCCTTGCTCTCGGCTTCTTCCTTTATCTACCCTGTAAAAACGTTCAAACAAACGCGGCAAATGACTAGCCTCAATACCATCTCCATTATCTTTTATCTCAACTAAAACATCATCATTTAAATAATTAAATTCAGTAATTGTTTTTCCGTTTTCTTTTCCGTATTTAATACTATTGGTAATTAAATTTACAAGCACTTGTCTAATTCTATATTTATCCGCATTAACCAAAATGGGTTTTTCGTATTTTTTTGCTAATTCTAATTTTATATTTTTTTTACTCGCTTGAATTTCAAGAGATATGTAAACATCTTTAATTAATTGAGCTATGTCAAAAACATCAATATCTAAAATTAATTCGCCTGTTTCTAATTGAGTTATTGTTTCTAAATCGTCAATAATTTGAATTAACCTTTCAGTACTTTTTTCAACCCTTTTTAAGTAATTTAAATTTATGGTTTCATCATTTAACCCACCGTTAATTAAAGTGTCCACATATCCTTGAATATTAAAAATAGGTGTTTTTAATTCATGCGAAACATTGCCTAAATACTCTTTTCTGTAACTATCTAAATTTTTGTAATATTCATTTTCGGTTTCTTTTAAAGAAATTAAACTTTCAACCCTACTGTTTAAAGTTGTTATAGCATCTGGCTCCTCTAATTGGTTTATACTTTTTGGAATTTCGTTTGTAAATAACTTTTGTTTAATCCTTTCATTTAAATTTTCTATACGTTTGCTAATATTTAAAATGTAAAACAGGTACAACAATGCAAATACGGCTAAAAAACTTAAAAATAAAATAAGTAAATAAATAGCAAATTCAAACCCTCTTTTAAAAAACAAATCAATTACAAACACAAACAATGTAATTGTTATAGCTCCAATAGAACTAAATTTAAATAAGATATTGCCTATATTAAACCTATTCATAAAAAACAAAGGTACACATATTGATAAATTATTCTAAATTCAAAAACATTTTTATCTTTGTAGTTAATTATGACTGTTGCGGTTTACGCTCGTTCTACTAACGACAATGTTCCTCAATACCTAGAGTTAATAAATAACACGCTTATTCAAGAAAATGTTAAGCTAGTTGTTTATTTACCTTATTTAGAGTTTTTAAAAACTCAATTTTCTTTTTCAACGCCAATAAATACTTACACCACTAGCGAAGAACTTATATCTAAAGCAGATTATGTAATTTCTTTAGGTGGTGATGGTACTATGCTCGAAACCTTAGATTTAGTTAGAAATTCTGGAATACCTGTTTTAGGTGTAAACACCGGAAGGTTAGGTTTTTTAGCCTCTGTAAACAAAAACGATTTACAAAAAGCCTTACAGCTTTTAATAAAAGAGAAATTTACATTAGATAAACGCGAACTTATTGAACTAAAAGATGGAAGTAAATGTTTTGGAGAAATTAATTATGCTTTAAATGAATTTACTATTCATAAAAAAGATAGTGGAGCTATGATAAACATTGAGGTTTATGTGGATGGTGTTTTTTTAAACTCATATTTTGCTGATGGTTTAATTGTTAGCACTACCACAGGCTCAACTGCTTATTCGTTAAGTTGCGGAGGGCCTATTATGGTGCCCGATTCTGAAAACTTTATTTTAACACCAATTGCACCTCATAACTTAAATGTAAGGCCTATTGTTATTTCAAACAACAAAACAATAGAGTTAAAAGTTAGTGGCAGAAGTGATTTTTATAACCTTTCTTTAGATTCTAAAAGCGCTAAAATTAAGGCTGATTCTGTAATTAAATTAAAAAAAGCAGATTTTAGATTTAACCTTGTAAATTTAGAAGGGCAACATTTTTTTACAACCCTCAGAAATAAATTAATGTGGGGAATTGACAAAAGGCAATAATCCTATTTAAAAAATTTTAGCCTAAAGTTGTTTAGGATTATATTTACTGTTCTATTATTAAATAATGAAAAAAACTATTACTTCAATTTGTTTAACAATTTGTTTGTTGCAAATTAATGCTCAAATCAACACTTCAAAAACCTGGTCTTCTGTACAAGAATCTAACATCTCTAAATCTGGCCTTAGACAAATAATACCACAAAAATATTTAACATTTAAATTAAATATTAACGATTTAAAAAACAATTTGGCTGTAGCACCAAATGAAAAAAACACACCAATACATAAAAGTGCCTGTGAAATAACACTACCAACACCTAGCGGACAAATACAAAAATTTAAAGTTGTTGAAGCCCCAATAATGCACCCAGATTTGGCAGCTCAATTTCCTGATATTAAAACATACAGCATAAAAGGAATAGATGATATTTATGCTAATGGCAAAATTGATGTAACAGAATTCGGCTTCCATGCAATGGTTTTAACTGCAAGTGGAGATTATTTTATTGACCCCTATTGTTTACAAAACACCGAAGATTATATAACTTATTTTACAGCTGATTTTGTTAAACCTAGCCACTTAATTTTACCTGAAGCAGGAGTTTTAGAAAACACAGAAAAACCAAAAACTTCACAAAACACAACCCCATTAAATCCAAATCAAAAAAACTTAAACTCCCCACCAGCAATATGTGTAGGAACTCAATTAAGAACTTACAGATTAGCCGTTGCTTGCACTGGAGAGTACGCAGTTGCTGCTACGGGCTCTGCAACCCCAACAGTTCCTCAAACATTAGCTAAAATTGTTACAAGCGTAAATAGAGTTGATGGTGTATATGAAAAAGAAGTTTCTGTTAGGTTGGTTTTAGTACCAACAGAAACAATGGTTATTTTTACAAACGCAAGCACCGACCCATTTAACGGAAATAACAATGCTGGAACTTTAATAGGAGAAAGCCAATCTATTATTACCAATACAATTGGAACAGCTAATTTTGACATTGGCCATACGTTTAGCACTGGAGGCGGAGGCTTGGCTGGTTTAGGAGTAGTATGTTCTAATTCACAAAAAGCAAGTGGCATTACGGGAAGCCCTAGCCCGGTTGGCGACCCCTACGATATTGATTATGTTGCACACGAAATGGGACATCAGTTTGGAGGTAACCATACATTTAACTCTACAACAGGAAGTTGTGGCGGAGGCAACAGAAATGCCGCTACAGCTGTTGAACCTGGTAGTGGTATAACCATAATGGCATATGCAGGTATTTGTGGCACAAACGACTTAGCAGCAAACAGCATTGCGTATTTTCACGCAATTAGTTACGATGAAATCGTAAATTTTACTAATTCAGGTGGAGGAAATAGTTGTGCAGTAACATCTACAACTGGTAATAACCCACCAACCGTTAGTAGCTTATCTACTTTTGCAGTACCGGTTTCTACACCGTTTTATTTAACGGGCTCAGCTACCGACCCAAATGGCGACCCATTAACCTATTCATGGGAAGAAACAACTGTTGGAACATCTGGAAACTGGAACTCAAACGTAAAACCGTATTTTAGATCTTACACGCCAACAACAACCGTTACAAGATATTTTCCTCAACAAAACCTTGCCTTATCAGGTAATTTTACAGGAGTTAAAGGCGAGTTTATGCCAAGTACTGCACAAAATTTATCATTTAGATTTACTGCCAGAGATAATAAAATGGGCGGCGGAGGAGTATGTTATGCAAATACAAATGTTAGTGTAGTAGCTGGCGGAGCTTTTAGTGTAACGGTTCCTAATGCAACTGGTGTAACATGGTATAATGGAAGTTATGAAACAGTTACATGGGATGTTGGTTTAACAAACACCACACCTATTTTTTGTGACACGGTAAGAATATTAATTTCGTTAGATGGTGGAACAACATATTCAGTACTAAAAAACTCTACGCCTAATGATGGTATAGAGACTGTTTCTTCTCCAACTGTAGCAAGCACAATAACAACTTGCAGAATAAAGGTAGAAGCTAAAGGGAATATATTTTATGACATAAGTAATAATAATTTTACTATTAGTAGCTCTCCTGCTGCAGGAATTAAAGTTAACAGCTTAAACCAAGTAGGCTTAAGTGCTTTCCCTAACCCATTTAATACTCAACTTACAATTATTGCGGGGAATCTTAATTCTATTTATCCAACTACAATAAAAATAACCGATGTTTTAGGAAAATTAATTAAACAAATTGAGTATCAAAATAAAGCGGTGTTAAATGAAATTATTGAAACAAGTAATTTAAATAAAGGGATTTATTTTATTACTGTTGAGAATAATAACAAAAAATCAGTATCAAAAATTATTAAAGAATAATTATTTTATCGAACAATTTATTAGTTTAGACCTTTTAACTCTGTTGAAAGGTCTTTTTTATTGCAATAATATACTAAAATGATTAAATTAGTATTCTTTAAAAATGATAGATAAACCTATATTAGAAGTAAAAAACTTAGTAACCCAATTTAGGTCGGAAGACGAATTTGTTAAAGCTGTTGATGACATTTCATTTACATTACATCAAGGCGAAACTATTGGAATTGTTGGAGAAAGTGGCTCTGGTAAATCAGTAACTTCTTTATCTATTATGCAATTAATTCCTAACCCTCCTGGAAAAATTACAGGAGGAGAAATAATTTATCACACCAAAAACAATCAAACAGTTGATTTAGTAAAAATTGATAAAGAAAACATGCGCCATTACCGCGGTAATGAAATAGCAATGATTTTTCAAGAACCTATGACTTCGTTAAACCCTGTAATTACATGCGGAAATCAAGTTCTAGAATCAATTTTATTACACCAAAAAATTTCAAAACAACAAGCTAAAGAAAAAGTAATTCAACTTTTTAACGAAGTTCAGTTACCAACGCCAGAACGTATATATAATAGTTATCCTCATCAATTATCAGGTGGCCAAAAACAAAGGGTAATGATTGCAATGGCTATGAGTTGTAATCCAAATGTTTTAATTGCAGATGAACCAACAACAGCTTTAGATGTAACAGTTCAAAAAACCATATTAGAGTTAATGCAAAAACTACAAGCACAACACAATATGGGAATTTTATTTATTACCCACGATTTAGGTGTAATAGCCGAGTTAGCAGATACAGTTGTAGTTATGTATAAGGGTAAAATTGTAGAAAAAGGTCCTGTACTTCAAATTTTTAGTCAACCACAACACCCTTATACAAAAAGTTTATTAGCTTGCCGCCCTCCATTAGATAAACGATTAAAACGCTTACCAGTAGTAAGTGATTTTATGACGAGAACAGAACAAGGCGAAATAATTGAAGTAAACTCAAACATAAAAGAAACCATAAACTCTGTTATAATTACACAACAAGAAAGACAACAACAACATATTGAATTATATCAAAGAGATAAAGTTTTAGAAATTCAAAATGTAAAAACTTGGTTTCCTGCTAAAAAAACTTTGTTTGGAAAAGTATTAGAGTACACAAAAGCTGTTGATGATGTTACATTTGATGTTTATGAAGGAGAAACGCTAGGCTTAGTGGGCGAGAGCGGTTGTGGCAAAACAACTTTAGGAAGAACAATTTTAAAATTAGTTGATGCCCATGAAGGTAAAATATTTTACAAAAGGCAAGAGTTAATAAGAATGAAAGAAGTTGATTTTAGAGAGTTGCGAAAAAACATGCAAATTATTTTTCAAGACCCTTACTCTTCTTTAAACCCAAGAATTACAATTGGAGATGCTATTATGGAACCAATGCAAGTGCATCAAATATTTAATTCAAATAAAGAGCGAAAAGATAAAGTGTACGAGTTGTTGAAAAAAGTGGGACTAGAAGAAAAACATTTTAATAGATATCCACATGAGTTTAGTGGAGGACAAAGACAGCGTGTTTGCATTGCAAGAGCATTAGGCTTAAATCCACAATTTATTATTTGTGACGAAAGTGTAAGCGCATTAGATGTTAGTGTGCAAGCACAGGTATTAAATTTATTAAACGATTTAAAAAAAGAATTTAAGTTCACATACATTTTTATTAGCCACGATTTAAGTGTAGTAAAATTTATGAGTGATAGAATGGTTGTAATGCAAAAAGGTAAAATAGAAGAAATTGGTGATGCAGATGAAATTTATTTTAATCCTAAAAGCGAGTACACTAAAAAATTAATTCATTCCATTCCAAAAGGTAGTTTAGAGGACATTAAACGATTACAAGAGAAAAAAAACAGCACAATGCTTGAAGTTTAATATTAAGAATGTAATAAAATTTCATTAGCATTATTTTTTATTTTATCAGCAATTTCATCAAGAGGCAAATCATTATCATCAGTACCAAAAGGATCTTCAATCTCTTCACTTATTAATTCTAATGATGCAAAAGCATAAAACATTATGGTAACAATTAACACACTCCAATAACCAGTTGTTAAACCAAAGGTAAAAGGCATAGTAACAATATAAATAAAAACAATTTTTTTAATAAAAATACTATAAGAAAAAGGAATTGGAGTGTTTTTAATTCTTTCACATGCCCCACATATTTCAGTTAATTCATCAATGTTTTTATTAATTAAAACATCTTCATTGTTTGTAATTTTTGATTGTAAACACTGTTTGTAAATGTATTTTGTTAATTGGCTTGCAATAAAATTTGGCTTGTGTACAGCACTTTCAAATTCTTTTTTTGAAAATAAAGAACATCCATCTTCTATACTTATTGGCTTATTGTCTCGCAAATGTTCTTTTAATACAAAAGCATAATTACTAATTAAAAACACAATGTTTTTCCGCTTTTCTATTTCATTTTCTGGAATAAAAGTATTTAGTTTTATTAATAAATTTCTGCAATTATTTAATAAACTACCCCAAGCTTTTCTACCTTCCCACCATCTATCATAAGCTGTATTAATTCTAAAAACCAAGGTTAAAGAAATAACAAAACCAGCTATTTGATGAAATAATGTTAAAGAATTTGGAAGTTTATTTTTTAAATATGTTTGTTCAATATAAGAAATTAAAGCAGTAAATATTGCCATTAAAATTAATGCGGGGGCTAATTGCCTTAACGAATCACTTTTATGAAATTTTAAAATTAACTTTAGCCAGTCTTTTGGGTTATAAGTTACCATAGTAATGCAAAATACAAATATTATTTAAATTAAAAATGATAAATTTAGTATCTTTGTATCTCTTAAAATGCGGTATGTTTTACATATAATTTTTCTTTTTATCTTTTGCTGTAACTTTTTAATTGCACAAAAAAACAAAGATACTTTACAAAAAGTAAATTTATTAAAAAAGAAGTTAGAAAGCGAATTTGACATTAAAAATTATAAATCAGACCCCCACGACAGATTAATTTTTGAGTTAAATCATACAGGTTTTTTAAATTTACCTCCTACTATTAAACAAGATAATTTAAAATCTATTGGATTTAATTTTGCATTTATGTTTGATAAACCACTTGGCAATTCTAATTTTAGTTTTGCTTATGGATTAGGACTATTAAGCCATAATTTTCATAGTAACGCAGATTTTATTTATGTAAAAGACAGCATAAAAACCGGATTACTAACCACGTTAAAACCTTTTGAGAGACCTTATACATTAAATAGATTTGCTCAAAAAATATTAGAAGTGCCATTAGAATTTAGGTTTAGAACAAAAACCGATAAACAGTTTAAAATACATTTGGGAGGAAAAATTGGCTATGTGGTTAATGATTTTAGATCTATAAAAGATAATGACGGAAAGGTAAGATTATATCATATTAAAAATGTAAATAAGCTAAGGTATGGTGTAAATTTTAGAATTGGTTACGAACAATTTTGTTTAACCGCAACGTATTATTTAAGCGAAGTTTTTACTTCAAATGGCCCAACAGGAATAACACCATACACAATAGGTTTAGCTATTATACCATATTAAAATGTTTAAAAAATTAAACTTAACAAATGAACTTAAAATTATTAAACAAAAAAATAATAACACCGAAGATGAATTAATAGTACAAACAAAAAAAATTCTTCAAAACGATATTATTTACACAACAAAAATTTTAAATCATTTACCTTATTATAACAAGCTTTTAACTGTAGTTTCAGAAGAAGAGTGCGATACAAATTTAATTTTTTCTATAAACGAAATTAAAGAAGTTGCAATTAATAATAGGTTAAGATTTTTAGAAAGAAAATATTTTAAAAACAATTTGCCATATGAGGCAAAACTTAAAATTTTAGACATTGAAAAAAAACAATTAAAACAATTATCTAACTTTTTTGTTTTAGCGCCATACTCGTCTTTTAAAATTAAAAATTCTCAAAATAATTGTTTGCTTTTTTCTGAAACAAATTATGGTAATTTTTATTTAATTCATAATTGGGGAAATCAATTTAAACAAGTTCACAAATTAATAATTTGGCCATTAAAAAATTTTGAAACCCTTTTTATATCATTATTAATTATTTCAGCACTAATTACGCTTACATTACCTAATAATTGGTTAACAAACAAAACACAAAATTTACCATATTGGAATGTGTTTAGATTTGTTGCTTTTTTACATTTATTAATTGTTGGATTTGGCGTTTCGGTTTATTACATAATGGCTTTTAGTAAAAACTTAAGCAACACTATTTGGAATAGCCACAAAGAGTTTGACAGAAAGTAAAAAGTTGTTTTTATTAAGTAGCAATTTTTTCTTTTTTAATAACCCACGCACTTACAAATACACTAAGTTCGTATAACAAATACATTGGCACAGAAACCACCATTTGGCTAGTTACATCAGGACTTGGCGTAATAATTGCCCCAACAATTAAAATAATTACAACTGCGTGTTTACGATATTTGCGCATAAATTGTGGGCTAAGCAGTGTAAGTTTAGTTAAAAAATAAACTAAAACAGGTAATTCAAAAATTATCCCCGCAACTAAAGTCATGGTTGAAATTAATGAAATATAATCATCAAAAGTATTGTTGGTTTGTACAATACCACTATCCGAAACGGAGTAATTAATTAAAAAATTATAACTCATTGGAAATAATAAAAAGTAACCAAACAATACACCAATTAAAAATAAAAGGGTGGCTATGGCAATAAATACTTTAACTGGCCCTACTTCTTTGTCTTTTAAAGCAGGTTTTACAAACTTCCATAATTCCCATAAAATAACCGGAAAACCTAAAATTAAACCAGTTAAAAACGCTATCCACATGTGATTAAAAAACTGCTCGCTCGCACTTAAAGTTTGTAATTTTTGTGCCTTTACAGTTATACACATTGCATCTCCAACTCCTATTTTATGACCCAAGCTACATAAGGCACGATAACTAAAAAAATCTTGTTTTAATGGGCCAAAAATAATCTCATCAAATAAAATATTATTATATACAAAAGCTAATGTTGCAAAAAGCACAACAGCAATTGCACATCTAAATAAGTGCCACCTTAAAGCCTCAAGGTGCCCTAAAAAACTTAATTCGTTAGGATTATTATTGTTTTTTATACCAAAAAGTGCCAAAACGAGGATAAATTTACGGTTTAATTACTTATTTAGACTAATATTTACTTTGTTTTTTTTATTAAAAAGTACAAAATTATAATTTAGCACTATCTTTAATACTATGGAAAAGAATATCTTAATTGTAGATGACGATAAATTATTCCTACGCGCTTTAGGGCAAAAACTTTTAGATGCTAATTATAATTTAATAACTACAAGTAAAGTTAATGATGCTTATGTAAAAATTACAAATAAAAAATTTGATATTGTTATATGTGATTTAATGATTGATGATTTAACAGGTGTAGATTTAATAAGGGCAATTAAACAAAATGTTTCCGAAAACATTCCAATAATTGTTGTTTCGAGTTTAGATTACGGAAAAAAAGTTATTGATGATTTAGGGCTTATAAATGTTTCTTTCATCCATAAGTCAAAAGTGTTTGAGGAAATTGTTGAGGTTATAGAATCTCTAACTAAAAAATAATTTTAATAAAGATAAATTGGTTTTCAGAAATGTTTTCAAATAAAAACACACCTATTGCTGAACTAATTATTAACGACAACTTTACTTGTGTTGCCGAAGTAAATACATCTTTTATTAAACTATTTAAATTTAATTCTTCAGATAAAGTAATTGGAAAATCATTAAATGAACTTAATATTTTTAATCCCAATGGAATAAAACATATAAAAGAAAAATTATTAAGAGAAGGAGAATTTAATGATGAAAAAATGTTTTGCTTAACTAGCAAAGATGAAATGCTTGCATGTTTAGTAACCGTTCAAAAAGAAATTCAATTACAAGACAATAAATATTTTATTTATTTTCACGACATTACTCAACTTCATAATTTGGAGTTACAACTCGAAAAATCTAAACAAACCGCAGAAAACGCACTTAACCTTCAAGCAATGTTTTTAGCAAACATTAGCCACGAAATTAGAACCCCAATTAATGGAATACTAGGGTTTACAGAACTTTTAAACAACACAAAATTAACTCACGAACAATTAGATTATTTACACTCTATAAAAATTTCGGGAAATAATTTAATAAAAATTGTAAATGATATTTTAGATTCAACTAAAATTGAAGCGGGCTTAATTGAATTAGAAAATATCGCATTTAACATTGCAACAACAATTAAGGAAACTATAAAAACATTTATTCCTCAAGCGCTTTCAAAAAACATACAAATTAACGCTAATATAGAAAGTAATTTGCCCGAAATTGTTTATGGCGATCCAACAAGGTTGTTTCAAATAATTAGCAATTTAGTTAATAACGCATTACGGTTTTCTAAAATAAATGGCTCAGTTACAATTAACGCATCTGTTGCTCAAAAAAACAACTCAAATTGTGTAATTAAATTTAGTGTTGTTGATAATGGAATTGGAATTGAAAAAGATAAAATCGAATCTATTTTCGAAAAATTTATTCAAGGAGATAGTTCAACCACACGAAATTATGGGGGAAGTGGATTAGGCTTATCTATTGTAAAAAAATTAATTGAGCTACATAAAGGAAACATTAATGTTTCAAGCGAAAAAAACATAGGTTCAACATTTAATTTTTATATCCCATTTAATTTAACTCATCAAAATGATTTTACAATTGAAGTTACACAAACAAACACTAATTTTTTAAATAATAAAAAAATATTATTAGTTGAAGACAATGAAATAAATCAAAAACTTACTTCTACAATTTTAAGTTTAGAAGGAGCAAAAGTTACAATTGCGCACAATGGCGAAATAGCACTACAATTATTACAAAATTTAACTTATGATTTAATTTTAATGGATATTCAAATGCCTGTGCTTGATGGTATATCCACATCATTAATAATAAGAAAAGAACTTAATTGTGTTACGCCAATAATAGCAATGACGGCAAATGTTATAACCGGCGAAAAAAAAGTTTGTTTAAAAAGCGGCATGAACGACTATATAAGCAAGCCATTTAGCGCAAATGATTTAATTAAAATTATTAATAAACACATTGCTAATAGCAATTTAATAGATAAAGAAGAATTTAACAACAAAACATCTAACAACAAACAACATACAAGTTTAAAATATTTATACGAATTTTCTAAAGGAAATAAATTGTTTATTAAAGAAATGATTGAGTTGTTTTTAGAACAATCTCCAAACGATATAGATAGACTTAATGTTGCTGTTGAAAATTATGATTTTGATACGATAAAATCTATTATTCACAGATTACAAACATCTTTAGGATTTATAGGTTTTGATGAAAATATACTTAAAGAATTAAAGCAAGTAGAAGAGTGGTGTTTAAATAAAACTAATTTTTCTGAAATTAAAAAAATAATTGATGATTTAATTAACGAATGCAAATTGGCACAAATTGAATTAAAACAAGGATTATTACAATTATAAAAACATGAGCTCGCTAAAAATTTTTGTAATAGATGACGACCCTATTTTTTTAAATTCTATAAAAGAAAAATTTTCTAAATTATCTAATTATACATTTTTTTATTTTAACTCTGGCGAGCAAGCTTTGCTTGAGGCCTACAAAAAACCAGATTTAGTTTTTGTAGATTATTATTTAGATTCTAAATTTCCTGATGCAGAAAATGGATTTAGGATAATTAATAGTTTTAAGGTTTTACTTCCAAATTCAAAACTCACTTTAATTTCTTCAAGCACAAACGTTAATTTGATAAATGAAATTAAAGCATTAGCCAATGTAAATTATATTCATAAAAATACAAATGTTTATAATGAAATAAAACAAGTTATACTTGAATATAAACCAGCTAAAAACACAAATTTTTTCAAAAGATTTTTTAATTGAAAGTAAATTTTATTAAATAGCGCTAAACTATTTTTACCCCAATTAATAACACATCATCTACTTGTTCTTCGGTTCCTTTCCAGCGAATAAATTCATTTTTTAATTTAATTTGTTGTTCATTAACAGGTAAATCATAAATTTTTAATAACAACTCTTTTAATTTTTTATAGGTGTATTTTTTTTGCTTTGGCCCACCAAACTGATCGGCAAAACCATCGGTTAATGTAAATACAATATCGTTTGTTTGTAAATTAAAAACAGATTCTGTAAACGAAATAGAATCTTTAATGTGTTTACCTACTGGCATCCTATCAGGTTTTAATTCTATTAACTGTAATTGCTCTATGTTTGCCTCTTTTACATTTCTAATTATCCAAATAGGATTATTAGCAGCAGCATAATTTATTTGTTTATTATCAAAATCAAAAACAACAACGCTACAATCCATACCATCTTTACCTCCTTCTTCGCTTCCGTCTTCTGACAGTGAGGTTATAATTCTTTGTCTGGCATAATTTAATATTTCTGACGGGCTAGTTATTCTTCTTTCGTTAATTGCTTCATTTAAACAAGAAATATTTAACATACTCATCATTGCACCAGGCACACCATGTCCTGTACTATCTGCGGTAACTAACACAAATTTATTATTTTGAGTTGCTGATGCCCAATAAAAATCTCCACTAACAATATCTTTTGGTTCAAATAACACAAAATAATTTTTTAAATTTTTAGAAAAAAGTTGATCGCTTGCAAGCATTGCACTTTGTATTCTTTTAGCGTAATTTATACTATCAACTATTTCTTTTTGTTTTTCTTCTATTAATTCTTTTTGTTCTACAATTTCAGCAGTTCTTTCTGCAACTACTTTTTCTAGTTCAATTTGTTTTGCTTTAAGCTGTCTTGTTCTAATATTATTAAAACCCATTACAATTGTTATAAAAGCAACTATATATAATAGATATGCCCACATCGTTTTATACCACGGAGCTCTAATTGTAAATGGATATTCAAAAACTTCACTCCATTTCCCTGAAAGTCCTACTGCTTTAACTTTAAAAACATAATTATCGTTATTTAAATTGTTGTAAAATGCTTTGTTTTCTTTAACAAGAGGGCTCCAATCAGCTTCTAAATTATCACCTTCTAATTTAAATTGATATTGTATTTTATCTTTTGCTTCCCAGTTTATTGCACTAAATACAAAATCTATTTGATTTAAATTATGAGGCAAGTTTAATTTTGTTGGATAATTATAAAATAAAGAAACCGAATCAAAAATTAAACTTTTTAAATCTTTTTTATCTTTTACTCCTACAATTGTTTGATTGTGTTTAATTGTAGTGTCTCTTAATTTTAAAAAATCTACAAATGTTTTTTCTAGTTCAATAGATGTTAATTGTATTTTAGGAACAGTATTTGGAACATTAAAGTTGTTTATATTTAATTTGGTTAATGCTTTACCTGTACCCCACCAAATAGTATTATTATTATCTAAAGCTACACTACTTTTCATAAAGTCATTAGCTTTTAACCCTTCTTCTGTGTTATAAATAAAACTTTTAAAAGTATTTTTTTCCTTAATTAATAGATTTAAGCCAAACTCTGTTGCAATCCAAAATTTATTTTCTTTATCTTGAATAATTGATTTTATTGAGTTATTACTTAAATAATTTTTAGTATCAATTATTGTAATTTTTGGATTAGCTGTACCTAAAGTTTTAGCATCAATAATACTTATTCCGTTGGTGTTACCACCTAGCCATATGTTACCTTCATTATCTTTATATACACAATTAATTTTATTATCAGAAAGGCCTGACTTAGTTGTGTACCATTTTAAAAAATCGCCATCATAACAACATGCGCCTGAACCTTCTGTGGCCATCCAAATATGGCCGTTATTGTCTTGTGTAATACTATTAACAATAGCTGAGGTTAAGTCTTCATCGTCGTTAAAAGTTATAAATTGTGTGCCATTAAAGCCGCACACACCACCTTCATCGGTACCAAACCATATTAAACCATTTTTATCTTTAAACGAGCATTTAATATAATCACTTGATAAGCCTTGCTCTGTTGTGTATAATTCAAAGTTGGTGCCGTTAAATTTCACAATTCCGTTTTGTTCTGTACCTAACCAAACCGAATTACTATCATTTACAATAGACATTATTCTATTACTTGGCAAACCTTCTTTTTCTGTAAAATGTAAAAACGATTTTCCATCATGATAAATTAAACCATCGCCAAATGTTCCAAAAATTAGATTGTTTTTGTTGTCTAAAGCAATACTTCTAACTGTATTATTTACAAAACCTTCGTTTTTTGTGTAATGAATAAAAGAGTTTGAGTTTAATTTGCATAAACCTCCACCATAAGTTGCCATCCATATATTATTTGATAAATCTTTGGCAATACTTAATATATAATTATTAGTTAAACCTTGCTCGTTAGTATAAGTTGTAATTTCAGAATTAGAGTATTTACATAAACCTTTATCATATGTTCCAATCCATAAGGCTCCTTTATCTGCTAATAAAGAAACCACACAATTACTTGTTAATCCTCGTTTTTCAGTAATATACTTAATTGTTTTTCCATCAAACACATTTACTCCTCCATCTTCTGTACCAAAATATATTGTGCCGTTTTCGTCTTCTGCAATTGCATGAATTATACTACTACTTAATCCTATTCTTTCGGTAAAATACTCAAATGATTTTCCATTAAACTTACATGCCCCAGAGCCTGTTGTTCCAAACCAAATATTTCCTTTTTTATCTTGTTTTATGCAACGAACCATGTTGTTGCTTAAGCCTTCGTTTTCGGTATATGGCGTTAAGTTTGAGCCATCAAAACAAAAAGCCCCTCCACCATTTGTTCCAAACCAAATATTTCCTTTATTATCTTCTGTAATAGCTAATACGGTATTATCGCCTAAGCCATTATCTGATGTTAAGTTATAAAAGTTTTTACCATCAAACCAACAAACACCACCGCCTTCTGTGCCAAACCAAATGGTACCTTTGCTGTCTTCAAATATGGTTAAAATTGTATTGTTACTTAAGCCATTTTTTATGGTATAATTTAAAAAACTTTCCCCGTCATATTTGCAAACCCCAGAACCGTTAGAGCCAATCCACACATTACCTTTTTTATCAACAATTACACTTTTTAATCTTGAAGCTAATAAACCTTGGTCAACATCAATGTATTGAATATTATATGAAGAGGCATCTTTAAATCTTGAAGGTAAAGCTTTTATTGGATGAGGCTGTTTGCATAATTTTACTTCTGGATTTACTTTAAAAGGAGTTAATTTTTTTAAAGTATCTTCTCCTGGAGTTGTTATATACAAATCTGTTAAAACATCAAATGTAGTAAGCTCAGTAACAGGTATAACGTTAGAGTTAGCAATAAAATTTAATGGATTAGAGGCTTTAGTAACAATTGGTTTACCCGCAGTTTTAAAATCTAATTTTGCTCTTCGTATTTTTATAACGGCTTTAGTGTTGTCTTGCCCTTCAGTTATGGGTTCTTTTTTATTTTCTTTTATACAAGAAAAATTAAGTGTAAGTAATAATAAGAATATTAAATTGTAAAATTTCATTTTTTAACTAAATAATAAATATACAATTAAATTTTTGTTTTTCAAATTCTTTACCATTAATTATAGGTGCAATAAAATGCGTTCCCTCGTAATATCGGCGAGTACTTAAAGGTTTAAAACTATGTTTTTTATTAAAATTTATTTTCTCTTTTGGATTTATTTGTCGCTCGCTTATTTTAAAAACTTTTTTGTTATGTTTATTGTTAGAAATTTTAAAATATATAGCATATTCAACACGAATATTAATGGTTTTTAAAGAGTTGTTTGTAATTTGAAAGTCAAACCCAAGATTATCTCCAATTTTAATTTGTTTATTTTTTAGTTTAATTGATGTTAACTCTATTTGTTTATTTTCTTTAACTCCAAAGTGTTGTAATGCTTTTTGATTGCCTTGTTTTAAAAGGGTGCGCGCGCCATGTTTTAAAATCCATTGTGTGTTAGAGTTGTTATTTTTCCAATTTTTTAAAATTTTTAAAACCAAATCAGGATGTTCTTTTGAAAAATCATTTATATGATTAGCAACCGATTTTTTTACATACAATTCATTATCTTCTTTTAAACTTTCAAGAATTGGTAAAGTTAGAATTGGATTTTTAATTACCTCATCTAACTTAAACGACCATGGCAAACGTGGCCTGCAACCCTCGCTGGCTAAACGACGAATATGTACATTTTCGTTTTTTGCCCAAGCTTTCATAACTTTTAATGTAGAGGAAAAATCTTTCTTTAAAAAAACTCGTATTGCAAATTCCGAGCTTCCAAATTGTGTAAAATAACTTAAAGCTTCAAGCGAAAAATTAAAATCATCTAAACCATACAAGGCAACATAATCTGGAAAAATTAAATTAGTGTACCCATTTTTAAACTTTGGTGTTACTTGTTTTAAAATGGAAATGCTTTCTCTATAATTTTTTGGCAAATACGTATTTAATGTTACACTTGTGTGTCGCAATCTTGCGTTTAACTCCCTGCTTTCAATACCTTTTAATACATCGTTTAAAAAACCTTTATCGTTAAAGTTTTTAAAAACACTTTTTACTTCTTTTGCAAGAATTAAATAGTAGGCTTTATTAAACAATTCTTTTAAAGGTTCCATATTGTTATGCTAAAGCTGCTAATTGTTCTTTTATTGCGTTAATTTTTGTTTCAGCATCTGTTTTCTTTTTATTTTCTGAAGCTAAAATTTCGGGTTTAGCATTTGCAACAAATTTTTCGTTTGATAATTTTTTCATTACGCTTTCTAAAAAACCAATGTTATAATTTAATTCTTTTTCTAAACGTGCGCGTTCTTCGCCAATATTTATATTAGTCGAAAGCGGAATAAAAAATTCGGTTGTTTTAATTTGAAACGAAAAAGCACCATCTACTTTATCTTTAGTATAATTAAATGCTGATAAGTTGGCAAGTTTAATAATTGTACTATCAAAAAAACTTCTTTCAGCGTCAGATTTTTCAAACACAATTAATTTTTCTTTTGGCGATAATTGTTTTTGTGCACGCACATTTCTAACGGTTGCCACTAATTCTTTGGCAATTTCAAACTCAGCTAATAAATTATTATCTGTATTGTTTGTTTTAGGCCAATTAGCAACAATTATGCAATCTTTTTCGGTTCGTGTTGCAATTAAATGCCAAATTTCTTCTGTAATAAATGGCATCCAAGGGTGCATTACTTTTAATAAACTTTCTAAAAAATTTAATGTTGTATCATAGGTTTTTTTATCAATTGGTTGCGCCTTGCCATCAACAAATTCGGGTTTAATAGCTTCTAAATACCAAGCACAAAAATCGTCCCAAACTAATTTATAAGTTGTCATTAACGCATCGCTCATTCTATATTTTGCGTAATGATCGTTTATAATTTCTAATTGTTCAGATAATTTATTTTCGAACCAAGTTATAGCAGCTTTAGATGATTGTGGTGTTTCTATTGCTTCATCAACCGTAAATCCTTTTATTAAACGAAAAGCATTCCACACTTTATTTGCAAAATTTCGTCCTTGTTCGCAATAACTTTCGTCAAACATTAAATCGTTACCGGCTGGCGAACACAATAACATACCAACACGCACACCATCTGCTCCATATTTTTCAATTAACTCTAATGGGTCGGGACTATTGCCTAAACTTTTACTCATTTTACGCCCTAATTTATCTCTAACAATTCCTGTTAAATAAACATTGGTAAATGGTTTTAAGTTGGTGTATTCTTTACCGGCAATAATCATACGAGCAACCCAAAAAAATAAAATTTCGGGTGCTGTAACTAAATCGTTTGTTGGGTAATAATATTTTAAATCGGCGTTTGCTTTATCCCAACCGTTTTTAATAATGTTGGCATCAAATACAGTTAACGGCCAAAGCCACGATGAGAACCAAGTATCGAGAACATCCTCGTCTTGTTTAACTTCGTTAATGTTTAATGTTGAGTTTTTAGTTTTTAATAAATCAAAAGCATCTTGTTTTGTTTTACATACAACAGTGTTTCCATTATTATCGTACCAAGCCGGAATGCGTTGCCCCCACCACAATTGGCGGCTAATACACCAATCGTGTACGTTTTCCATCCAATGTTTATAGGTATTAATAAATTTTTCAGGAATTAGTTTTACATCGCCATTTAAAACAGAATCTAAAGCAGGTTTGCTTACTTTATCCATTTTTAAAAACCATTGCATACTTAAACGCGGCTCAATAACTGCTTCGGTGCGCTCGCTGTGTCCTACTTTGTTTTTTATGGTTTCAATTTTTGTAACAAAACCTTGTTCTTGTAAATCTTTAATAATTTGTTTACGACAAGCAAATCTATCCATGCCAACATAAATTGTACACGCTTCGCTAATTTTACCATCTTGTGTTAAGCCATCTATTGTAGGGAGGTTATGTTTTTGTCCTAAATTAAAATCGTTAATATCGTGAGCTGGTGTAACCTTTAAAGCACCTGTGCCAAAAGTTGCGTCAACATATTCATCAAAAATTATTGGAATAGCTTTATTAATTAAAGGAATAATTACTTTTTTTCCTTTTAAATGAGTGTATCTTTCATCGTTTGGGTTTACACAAACAGCAGTATCTGCCATTATGGTTTCGGGGCGGGTAGTTGCAATTGTTATATGCCCATCTTCACCTTCAATTTTATAATTAATATAAACTAATTGTGAATCTTTTTCTTTATAAATTACTTCTTCGTCGCTTACGGCAGTTAAACCTTGGGGGTCCCAATTTACCATTCTAACGCCACGGTATATTTGTCCTTTATTATATAAATCAATAAAAACATCAATAACTGCTTCGCTAAGTGGTTCGTCCATTGTAAATTTTGTGCGGTCCCAATCGCAACTTGCTCCTAATTTTTTTAATTGTTCTAATATAATGCCACCATATTTTTCTTTCCAATCCCATGCATGTTTTAAAAAATCTTCGCGCGATAAGTCTTTTTTATTAATCCCTTTCTCTTTTAATAAGGCAACCACTTTTGCTTCTGTTGCAATACTGGCATGGTCGGTACCCGGTACCCAACACGCATTAAAACCAAGCATACGTGCACGTCTAATTAACACATCTTGAATAGTGTTATTAAGCATGTGCCCCATGTGTAAAACGCCTGTAACATTAGGAGGAGGAATAACAATAGTGTATGGAGTTCTACTATCTGGAGTAGATTTAAAAAATTGTTGTTTTAACCAATGTGGATACCATTTAAGTTCGGCTTCTTTTGGGTTATATGTCTTTGCTATTTCCATGTTTGTTAAATTCGGCAAAAAATTCTGTTAAATTTCGCAAAAATACATAAAGATTACGAGGTGTAAACTATCTTTATGGCACGATATTAGTATTATAACAAAATATTTTAAAATTAAAAACAGAACATTATGAAAAAATTAATTTACACTTTAGGATTAGTTATTGGTTTATCTACTTTTGGCTTTGCGCAAGAACATAGTGCAAACGATGGTCACAACCACGGAGCAACCCCTACCGCAAGTGCTGCACCAACAAGTTTAGCAGATATTAAATTAGATAAACTTACACACGATTATGGCAATATTAAACAAGGTGATAATGGTGATTGCATTTTTAAATTTACAAATAATGGTAAAGAACCATTAGTAATTACAAGTTGTATGGGAAGTTGTGGTTGTACAGTACCTCAATGTCCAACACAACCAATTTTACCTGGAAAATCAGGAGAGATTAAAGTAAAATACGACACAAACAGAGTAGGTGGTATTTACAAAACAGTTACAGTAAACAGTAATGCAAAAAGTGGAGTTATGACCTTAACTATTAAAGGTAATGTTGAGGCAAAACCAGTTGAAACTCCTTTCCCAGAAAATAAAACTTCGCAAGGAGCCCCTGTTGAGAAAAAAAGCTAATTAAAAAGTAAATAAAATGAAAAAGTTAATAGTAGTATTACTTACATTTTTTGGAAGTTTTGTAATTGCGCAAACAGATGCCAATGCGCCAGACATTAAATTTGATTCTGAAATTTTAGATTATGGATCAATTGATTATGATGCAAACGGAATTAGAGAGTTTAAATTTACAAACGTTGGCAAATCGCCTTTAACAATTAGTTCGGTTACAGGTGAGTGTGGGTGTACGGCCACAACAATAGATGGTAAGCCGGGCTGGCCACAAGAACCAATTTTACCTGGTAAAAGTGGTGTAATTAAGGTAAAGTACGACACTAAACGTGAAGGAAGGTTTGATAAAAATGTAACTGTAAGTAGCAATGCAAAAATTGCAACTATTAAGATAAGGATTAAAGGTGAAATTAAAGCTAAGCCTATGGAAGATGCAAAATAATTTAAGATTTAAATATGAAAATCCCACAATAAAAATTTGTGGGATTTTTTTTATACTTTTTCTTTTTTCAAATGTATTAAATGCTCAAGCAAAAATTGAAATTGTTGATGCTAAAAAAAACTTTGGTTTTGTAAAAAAAGGAGAAATTGTAAAAATTATTTATGAGGTAAAAAACATAGGAAATGCGCCTCTGTTAATAGATAGTGTTGAAGTAAGTTGCAGTTGTACAACTAGTGAATATAATAAAAAGCCAATTTTGCCAAATACTACACAAAGTGTAACATTAATTTTTAATACAACTACTACATACGATAGGCAAGATAGAACGGCACTTTTACACAGTAACGGTAGTAAAACCCCAATAAAATTAAGGTATAAAGGCGTTGTTTTAAATAAGTGAAAAATTAATAAGTAAAAGCTTTAACGGTATCAACAAACAATTTTACTTTACTTTTTTCTATATCTGGGTATAAACCATGGCCTAAATTACAAATGTAGTTTTGTTTTCCAAAAGCTAAAAGCATTGCCTGTGTTTCGTTAACAATGGTTTCGTCATCTGCGTACAATAAACAAGGGTCTGCATTTCCTTGTAATGTTTTGCCATTACTTAATTTTTTTGCTAACAATGGATTAATAGTCCAATCTAATCCTATGTTATTGCATTTAGTTTGAGAAATTTTTTCAATGGCATAATGTGCATCTTTTGCAAAAATAGTAACGGGTACATGCGCCCCAATTTCTTCAGCAATTTGAGCCATATATTTTAAACTAAATTCGTAAAACATTTTTTCACTTAAAACACCAGCCCACGAATCAAAAAGTTGAATTATATCTGCCCCGTTTGCAACTTGCCCTTTTAAATAGTTAATAGTTGAATTTGTTATTTTTTGCAATAACAAATGCGCAAGTTTAGGTTCGGTGTATAAAAATTGTTTTGCTTTACTAAATGTTTTACTTCCTGAACCTTCAATCATATAAGCTAAAATTGTAAATGGCGCACCTGCAAAACCAATTAAGGGTACTCTATTATTTAGTTCTTTTTTTGTGAGTTGAATGGCTTTTATAACATAATCTAAATCTTCGACTTGAGCAATTTTTAGTTTATCAATATCATTTTTTGTTTTAATTGTTGTTGGAAAAAATGGCCCTTTTGCCTCAATCATTTCATAAGGCAAGCCCATTGCTTCTGGTATTACAAGTATGTCGCTAAAAATAATTGCAGCATCTACTCCTAAAATATCAACTGGTTGAATAGTAACTTCTGCGGCTAATTCGGGGGTTTTAACAAATTCAATAAAATTTTTTGCTTTTGCTCTTGTAGCTCTATATTCTGGCAAAACCCTTCCGGCTTGTCGCATCAACCAAACAGGAGCTCGTTCTACATCTTTCCCTAACGAAGCTTTTAGTAATAAATCGTTCTTCAACATAATGTATAAAGGTAAAGCTAAATCTCTAAAAATACACGAATGGCAAAGTATTTTAGTTGAATTTTTTTGATATTTGCAAAATATCTTTTATGAAAAACATTACATTTTTATTCTTATTGCTTTCGTTAAATAATTTTGCGCAAATACACTTTTGCGCAAAACACAAACAAACCTCAGTTTCATCACAAATTCAGCACTCTAAATTAACAGCAAATTTATCTACACAAATTTCGCATGAGTTAAAGTATGATGTAAAATTTGTGCATTTAAATTTAAATTTAGAAAGAACAAATAAAAATGTAAGCGGAGGAGTTAAAACTATTGCAACTGTAACCGTTTCAAGTATGGATACTTTTATGGTTGTGCTTCATCAAAATCACACAGTTGATTCGGTTAGATTTAATGGTTTGTTTTTACCGTTTGTTAGGCAAGACAGCTCGCTTAAAATAAAAGCGCCCACACCGTTAGTTAATGGCACAACATTTACAGTTTCTGTTTATTACCACGGAATAGCCCCTGTTGGGGGAGCAGCAATTGGTAATGGTTTTAGTAATGGAACAAGTGGAAGTTGGGGAAACCAAGTTACATGGAGTTTAAGCGAAAGTATTGCGGCATACCATTGGTGGCCTTGTAAACAAATTTTAACTGATAAAATTGATAGTAGTTGGGTTTTTGTAACAACAGATTCTGCAAACAAAGTAGGCTCGAACGGTTTATTAAAAAATGTTGTAACAATTGGAAACAAAAAACGTTACGAGTGGAAAAGCAATTACCCAATTGATTATTATTTAATATCAGTAGCAATTGCTAAATATAAAGAGTATAACTTATATGCAAAACCTCAATATTTAATAGGAGACTCTATTTTAATTCAAAATTATATTTACGATAATGCTATAAATAATGTTGGGTTTGTTAGCCAAAAAAACATATTAAATAAAATGCCACAAGTGGTAAATTTATTTTCTAAACTTTTTGGCATGTATCCTTTTTACAAAGAGAAATACGGACATTGTATGGCGCCTTTTGGAGGAGGAATGGAGCATCAAACAATGACAAGTTTAGGTTTTTTTGATTATTATGTAGATGCGCATGAGTTAGGGCACCAATGGTGGGGAGATTATGTTACTTGTAAAACTTGGGGAGATATATGGATAAATGAGGGATTTGCAAGTTATAGCGAGCATTTAACCGCACAATATTTAGACCCATCAAACCTACAACCAAATTTAAGTACAGCACATAGTAATGTAATGAGTCAAAATGGAGGAAGTATTTTTTTTACAGGTAATGATACAATGGACGCTAACAGAATTTTTGATAGCAGATTAACTTATGATAAAGGAGGCTCAATTATTAGAACATTACAATTTGTAACCAATAATGATAGTTTGTGGTTTAATACTTTAAGGGGATTTTTAAATACATATAAATTTAATACCGCAAGTGCTGTTGATTTTAAAAATTATTATCAAACACAAACAGGCATAAGCGCTACACAGTTTTTTAATCAATGGTATTATGGCGAGGGTTACCCTACATTTAATGTTACTTATAATAAAATTGGAAATACATTTGTGTTAAAGAGTAACCAAACCACAAGCATGCCTAGTAGTGTTCCTGTTTTTATTACACCAATGGAATATAAAATTTCAAGAACTTCAATGTCTGATACTATAATTAGAGTAAACCATAATGTAAATATTGAAACTTATACTGTTGCATTGCAAGGGACTGTTACAAGTGTTGTTTGCGACCCTAATAATTTTGTAATTAATAAAGTTGTAGGCCCAACTTTTGATCCAAACTTAATTGTTGGAGTTTCTGAAAATCAAATTAAAAACTTATTAATTACAGTTGGCCCAAACCCTTTTAAAAACGAAATTCAAATTAGCAATTTAACTAACGATGCAGATTGTATAGAGTTACTTGATGTAAACGGAAAATTAATTTCAAAACACACAGTTATAGGCACTCAACAAACGTTAAGTATAAATTTAAAAACAGGCATTTGTTTTGTTTCAATAAAAAACAAACAAAATCAAATCCTAAAAATTTCTAAGTTAATAAAAGAATAAGAACACAGGGTTTAATTAATAGAAGGTTGTGTGCTAAAATCGCCAAAAATGGTGTAAGACGGTTTAATTTTTTCTAATTGTTTTTTCCAAATAGATTCAACATTTATTTCAAAAATTTGTTTGGAGTTTGCTTTGTTGATAAACCAATGTTTTTTTTCAATTTCGTTTTGTAGCTGTAATTGCCCCCAACCGCTATAACCCATAATTAATTTAAGATTGTTTTCGTTTGCGGCGCCTGTTTCTACAGCGTTTAAAATTTCATCAAAATCTCCACCAATATATATGTTTTGAGAAATTAGTTGAGAGTTTGGGATAGTTTCACCTAATGAATGAATATAAAATAATTGATTTCTTCCAACAGGCCCTCCATCAAATATTGGAATGTTTCCGTTTTTTATTTGTGGCCTTAAATCGCGTAGTTTAAACAGTGTTTTAAAGTTAATAACAAAACCAAAACTCTCTTCGTTTGAATGGCTTGTAATTAATACAACAGATTTATTAAAAAAACTATCAAAAGATAAAGGGTGTGCTATTAAAAAATTAAAATTCAAAACCTAATCAAGTTTTAAATTAGAGCTTCCAATTACTACACCATCACAAGTAACTTCAATTATGTAATTACCACTAACCATTTCTCCTTGCCCTTCGCAGTATGTAACACCTGTAATTTCAACATTTGCATAATTTAATGTTTCTTTACCAGCATAATAGCCACTACTTTTATTAAAAGTAAATTTATAGCCATCGTCGTAACTTTTTGCCATTTCTTTACCATCGGGAGTAATAATTCTAATGTAAACTGTTTTTTCGCCAGCTTTTGCTATTTTATTTTCGCCTAAAGAAAAAGTAACTTTTATTTTTTCTGCTTTTCTTGCTTTGCTAGTTTCTACTTCTTTTTTACCACCACGTTTTAATTGAACACCTTTTGCTGTAATATTAAAACAGGTTAAAATACTTCCTTTTGCAATTGTTGTTTTTAGCTCTTCTTTCTCTTTAATTAAAGTACTTTCTTTTTCTTTTTGTTCATCTAATTGTTTTAAAACTGTTTTCTTTTCAGCAACTAAATTTTGATTTAATGTATTTAACGAATCAATTGTTTTAACATAACCTTTCATTATTTCGCGTAATGTTTCAGTTTCTTTTCTGAGTTTAGCAATAATATAAGCATCGCCTTTATGTTTTTCGGCTTCTTTAATTAACTCTTCAATTCTAGCCTTTTTTTCATCAATATCTGCTTGCATTGCAGCATTATTGGTTTTTAAACCATCAAAATCTGTTTTTAATGCTAATAAATCATTTTTCACATTATCACGTTCTATAATGATTTTTTCGGTTACAATTTTTTGTTCTACAATTTTATTTTTTTCTGTAAATAATAACCAACCCGTTATACCGTTAGTAATTAGTAAGAATATAATTAAAATCCATAAAAAAACTAACCTGTTTTTTTTATCTTTTTGTTGTTCTGACATTGTGTGATTAATTTAACACAAAATTACAAATCTTTAATTGTATTTTTGAAAGAGTGTTATGAGTTTTATTAACGATTTTTTGTCATTAATATTTCCAAGAAATTGCGAAGCTTGTTTAGATGTTCTTTATAAGCACGAACAGTTTATGTGTAATAAATGCCTAATTAACTTACCTAACAGCGTAAATCAACATAAGAGCAAAATAAATTTAATTTTTGCAGGACGAATACCTGTTAAAAACACGTTTTGTTTATATGTGTTTTTAAAAGATGGAAAAGTACAAAAACTACTACACTCAATAAAATATCAAGAACAAAATGAGTTAGCTGAATTTATTGGTAACCAATTTGCATTAAAGTTTAAAAATGATTTAAATGATTTGGATTGTATAATTCCAATTCCTTTACACGCTAAAAAATTAAAACAGAGAGGATTTAACCAAAGCGAGATTTTTGCTAAAGGAATTAGTAAACAGTCTAATTTACCAATAATATCAAATAATTTAATTAGAGAAACAAACACACGCACTCAAACAAAAAAAAGAAAATACGAGCGTTGGCAAAATGTAGAAGGTGTTTTTTCATTAACAAATCCAAATGAATTAATAAACAAACATGTGTTGTTGGTTGATGATGTAATTACAACCGGCGCAACAATAGAAGCTGCCTGGCAACATTTAAAAGCTGTTGAAGGCATAAAAATAACCATTGGAAGTATTGCCTATGCAGCAAAAACTTAAAATATTAGTTACATTAATTTTAATTAATTACAATTGTTTTGCTCAAAGTAATAGCTTAGATAGTATAAATTTATCTAATTGTAGTAACAGAGGCGCATTTAATTTATATATTAAAAAATTTAGAGGAGAGTTTATAGGCGGTGCTTATAGAAACAGAGACCTTACACAATCTTTTAGCCCTTTTAATTTAACTTATAACATTTATCTACCCTTTGAAATCGCTTTAAACTATTTAAATAATATTGCACACGATAAACTTTTAAAAACAAATGTGGTGCTTTTTTTACACCATTCAAATTATGGTAATTATGCAATTGGCGGTGGATTTAGAAACTCCTTTTTATTATTTAAAAACACTTATTTTAATTATCAAATAGGGATTGCTTGGTGCGAAGTTGTAAATAAAAAATTAAATGATGGATTTGTGGGAATGGGCGCAGCATTTCATCATCAAATAAGTTTAAGCTATTTTATTAATAAAAAAATAGAGATAAGTTTAAACGTTTTACACTTATCAAACGGAAATGTTTTTAACAGCCCTGATAACTTACAAGATGTTATTGGTTTAGGTATTACATTTCACCGTTAATTTACCGAAACTGTGTTTCGTTTAAACCCAAAATCTAAAATACTATCAATAAAATTATAAGGTTTATAACCGTTAATTGCTGCTTGATGATAAATACATGTGGCTGGTGTCATTCCTGGTAAAGAATTAACTTCTATAAAAATTACTTCAACTTTATTGGCGTCAAAAATTCTTACAAAAGCATCTATCCTACAATAACCCACAATATTTAAAACTTTTGCAGCAGATCCAAGTGTTTCTTTTACTTTATTTGAAATGAGTTGTCTTTCAGTTTCGTTTCTCGAATATCTTGCTGGAGTAATGTTTTGACCTTGTCCTGCTAAAAATTTTTCCTCTAAACTTAAAATTTCTCCACTTGCTAATGCTTCAGAGGCCTCAAATACTTCATATTCAATTTCTCCTTTACTATTAAATTTAGTAAGCATTCCGCCTGTAATTTCTAAAAAATGTTTTGCGCCATTTTTACTAATTAACTCTTCAACTAAAATAACTTGCTTTTGCGGAAATTCTTCTTTGTCTTTTATGTGTAATAAACTTGCAGCTTTAGAGTCGAATGCTTGAGTAGTTCTAAACATTAAAGTTGCAAAAGCCTCAAACTCTTCAAAGTTTTTTATCATTTTAACAGCACTACTACAACCATCATCAACCGGCTTTGAAATTAATGGGTACGAAAAATCGTTTTGAAGTTTTTGTTTTATTTTTTCTTTGTTTTCATTCCAATCATCAATTGTAATTAAACAATGCTTAGCAACTAAAAAACCATTTTTATTTAAAATTTCATTGGTAGTGTATTTATCAATTGTAATTGATGAGCTTTCTTTTCCAGAACCATTGTAAGATAAACCCACTTTTTCTAATTGTTCTTGCACTGCACCATCTTCGCCTGGCCTACCATGCAAGGCAATAAATACTTGTTTTACTTCTTTTGCTAAAGTTTCGTAATTTAATTGTTTAGGTGCGTTTAAATTATTTGATGATCCATATTTTTCTGTAATTACATTGCATTTATCAATGATGTTTTTTACAACAGGATGAATTTTCCAATTATTTATTTTATCATTAATGTCATCTGCATTATCTTTTAAAAGTGCATTAATAGGCAACTGATACATTAAATGATTATTACTTTTGCCAGTTAAAAAAACAGGAATTGGAGCATATTTTTCTGACGAAGCCAATTTTTCAAAAATATTTCTTCCACTCTCAACTGATATGTGTCTTTCTGAAGAGTAACCTCCTAGTATTACTGCAACAGGAATTTTAGTGTTTGTTGCGCTTTTATCACTAATAATTAATGAGTCGAGTTTATTTAATAATGGAACAAACGAATAATCGCCTTTAGCATTTTTAATACGTTTACTTAACGATGTGCGAATGATATACGTTAAAAATTGAGAAGGGGTTAAACCAATTTCAGCCGCTTGATGAAAAAAGAAAGAAGATGGCATCATCCCAGAAGTTGTATTGGGATCGTTTAAATAAACTTTCCCGTCTGTTCCTAAAAAGCCATCAATACGGGCATACACATCAAAAGATAATTCAGAAAATAAACGTTCGCATTCTGTTCTAATAGCATTAATATGTTTATCATCAACTTCTATGGGTGTAATTTTACGAGACAATCCTGGTAAATATTTGCTTCTATAGTCAAATAGTTCTTTTCCTTTTCTTATTTCAGTTGGAGGTAAAGCAATTACCAAACCGTTAGAATCTGTATCTTCTAAAACTATACAAGAAAATTCTTTTCCATCAATAAACCCTTCAATCATAACAGTACTTTCGCCGTCTAGTGCTTCTAACACAAAGCCATCAGTTGAGTTACAATTATTATTTAAAAAAGAAATTAAATCGTAAGGATTGTAAAATATTAATACGTTTTCTTTCTCGACTTCGCTCGAATTGACAAGATTTACATTAATTTTTAATGGCATTCCTATTCCTTCACGTATATCGGATAAACTACGAACAAATTCTGTTTTTTCTTTATCTGATAATTTTTTCCAATAATTGCAATCGAGCCATTTTGTAAAAAAAGCTTTTTCAACCGCAGCCATAAAATTGGTTTCATTATCTTCATTAAATATTGAAATACCAATTGATGAGCCTTGGTTTGCTGGCTTAATTACTATTGGTAAACCAATTTCTGTTTTAGCTTTTTGCCAAACACCTTTTACATTTCCGTTAATCCAATCTTCTCTATCTATGGTAAAATATTTTGGACTGTTAAATCCTGCATTTACCATTAAACGTTTTTGAACGCTTTTATCAATACCAATAGCGCTTGGTAAAATCCCACTTCCTGAATAAGGGATTCCTACGTACTCTAATAATCCTTGTATTCTACCATCTTCGCCATAAGGCCCATGCAATGCTAAAAAAGCAAAATCAATTAAATTTTGTAGTTCAGTTAATTGTACTTTTTTGCCAATTTTTGAAATGAGTTCATCTTGTTGTTTAACAGATAAATTTCCTAAATTTTCGGCGTAAAATTGAAAATCTATATTTGTTGCTGGAATAAATTCAACAGGCGGATAAAAATCTCTTATTGTACCTTTGTAAACAAAGTTCCAGTCTAACAAAACAAAATTACCAAATGAATCAACAAACAAAGGAATAGCTTCAAAAATTGATTTATTCAAATTGTCATAAACTGTTCTACCTCCTGCAAAAGAAATTTCTCGTTCTTTTGAACGACCACCAAAAAAAATGCCTACTTTTATTTTACCCATGATTTAAAAGTAAAGATAAACAGCAAATACATTGTAATTCAATTTTGCAAATAATTAACATCTCACTGTAAATAGCACATTTATTATTTAATTAATTTTAGCAAATAAATTTTTAGTGTAATGCACTAAATAATAAAAAAATAAAAATGTGGGACTCGTTTAGATTTTTTCTTTTTTTTCTTTTTGTAGCAATTGTTGAATTGTATTTTTACCAAGCTGTTAAAGGCTTTGTGTCAAACTTTAATCCTAAAACAAAAAATGTAGTTTTTACAATCGAGTATCTTTTAATGGCTTTTAATATAATTATTCCTTTAATTGGAATGTTTTATTCGCCAACAAAATGGCCAGATTGGTTTAGGTTTGTTTCTTCAATAGCCCTAATTTTATTGGTGTGCAAGCTTTTAGGCTGTGCCTTTTTAATTTTAGATGATTTTTACAGGGGTATTAGATGGATATACCAATTAATTACAAGTACAGGTGTTGATGTTAATGGGCAAGCTGTAAAAATTAGCAGAATAAAATTTTTTAGTCAACTTGCTGTTGGCTTTGCGGTTGTGCCGGCAATAGGTTTTGTTTACGGAATTATTAGAGGGGCCTACAAATATAGAGTTCATCATGCTAAAGTTAAATCAAACAAATTACCTGCTGATTTTAATGGCTTTAAAATAGTTCAAATAAGCGACATTCATACAGGAAGTTTTTTTAACTCAAACGCACTTGAACATGCTTTTGACATAGTTATGCAACAAAAAGCAGATATAATTTTATTTACAGGAGACTTAGTAAATAATAGAGCTGATGAAACGGAAGGTTTTGAAAATGTATATTCTAAATTAAATGCCCCACATGGTGTTTTTTCGGTACTAGGTAATCACGATTATGGTGATTATGTTCAATGGTCCGAAGGAGAAAAAGAAAAAAATTTAGAAAAATTAAAAGAAATTCAAAAAAAATGCGGCTGGCGTTTACTAATGAACGAGCATATTGCTATTGAACGCGGAAATAGTAAAATTGCTTTATTAGGTATTGAAAACTGGGGAGGCAAAGGGCATTTTCCTAAATATGGTAAAATGAATTTAGCACATGCTGATACGGAAGAGTATCCATTTAAAATCCTTATGAGCCACGACCCAAGCCATTGGGATATGCAAGTTATTAAGGATTATAAAGATATTGATTTAACCTTAAGTGGGCACACACATGGTATGCAGTTTGGTATTGAAATTCCAAACTTAAAGTGGAGCCCGGTTAAATTTTTATACAAAAACTGGGCAGGTTTATATAAAGATGGCGAACAATACTTATATGTAAACAGAGGCTTAGGATTTTTGGGTTATCCGGGGCGATTAGGAATTTGGCCAGAAATAACAGTAATTGAATTACAATCTGCTTAATTATGAAAATAGATATTATAAGCGCAGTTCCAGAATTAATGCTTAGTGCATTTAATCATTCTATTTTAAAAAGAGCACAAGACAAAAATTTAGCTCAAATTAATTTAATTAATTTACGTGATTTTGCAATAGAAAATAAACAAAAACAAATTGATGATTATCCATTTGGTGGTGGAGCAGGAATGGTTTTAATGATAGAACCTATAGACAAATGTATAAACCATTTAAAAAGTAAATGTAGTTATGATGAAATTATTTACATGAGTCCAGATGGAGAAGTGCTTAATCAAAACTTATGCAATAAATTGTCGTTACTTAAAAACATTATTATTTTGTGCGGCCATTATAAAGGCATAGATGAGCGCGTAAGAGAACATTTAATTACAAAAGAAATTAGTGTAGGTGATTTTGTTTTAAGTGGAGGCGAGTTGCCGGCTGCAATTTTAAGCGATGCTATTATTAGGTTAATTCCAGGCGTTTTAAATGACGAAACTTCTGCATTAAGTGATTCTTTTCAAGACAACTTATTAGCACCACCAGTTTACACCAGGCCCGCACACTACAAAGGCTGGGAAGTTCCAGAAATTTTATTAAGTGGTCATACTGCAAAAATTGAACAATGGAGGCACGAACAAAGCTTAATTAGAACAAAAATTAAACGCCCCGATTTATTTAAACCATAAAAAGCAATAAATTACGAAAGAAATTTTCAAAAAAATACTTATATTTACTTTTTAAGCAAGTAAAATGAGTGATAAGCAAAGAACAATAAAACAAGCGGTTTCTATTTCGGGTAAAGGATTACACACAGGTAAAAGTGTTACAATAACTTTTAATCCCGCACCCGTTAATCATTGGTATAAATTTCAACGCATGGATGTTGAAGGTCAACCCATAATTGATGCAGATGCTGATTTGGTAGTTGATACAAGCCGAGGAACAACACTCGAAAAAAATGGCGTACGAGTATATACAACAGAACATGTACTTGCTGCATTAGTAGGCTTAGGTATTGATAATTGCTTAATTCAAATGACAGAAGCTGAAATGCCTATTATGGATGGCAGTTCGTGGAAATTTATTGAAGCCTTAGAAGCCGCAGAAATAGAGGAACAAGATGCAGAAAGAGAATACTTTGAGTTAACAGATAATTTAACGTTTGAAGACCCTGTTAAAAAAGTAGAAATGTTAGCTGTGCCTCAAGATGCATATCGCATTACAGTTATGGTTGATTATAATAGCGATGTTTTAGGCACTCAACATGCAGGAATATACGACATAACTCAATTTAAACAAGAAATTAGTAAGTGTAGAACTTTTGTGTTTTTGCACGAACTAGAAATGTTATTACAACACAACCTTATAAAAGGAGGCGATTTAGATAACGCAATAGTTTTAGTTGACAAAGAATTACCAAAAGATAAACTAGATCATTTAAAAAAGGTGTTTAATAAAGAACATGTTGAGGTTAAAGGAAAAGGTGTTTTAAATAATACAGCTTTGCATTTTTATAATGAGCCAGCACGCCATAAATTATTAGATATTATTGGAGATTTAGCTTTAGTAGGAAAACCTTTAAAAATACATGTTTTAGCTGCGCGCCCAGGGCATAATGGTAACATTGCTTTTGCCAAAATAATTAAAGCCGCTATTAAAAAACAAAAAATAGAAAAAGATTATCCTAAGGTTGATTTAAATAAACCGCCGTTATTAAACATTAATGACATAATGAAAATTTTACCTCACCGTCAACCTATGTTGTTGGTAGATAAAATTATGGAATTATCATTAGAACATGTAATAGGGGTTAAAAACGTTACATTAAACGAAGAGTTTTTTAAAGGCCATTTCCCTGGCGAACCCGTAATGCCAGGAGTAATGTTAATTGAAGCAATGGCACAATGCGGAGGTGTATTAGTTTTAAAAACTGTACCAGACCCTGAAAATTACCTAACTTATTTTATGAAAATAGATGGTGTAAAATTTAAACAAAAAGTTATTCCGGGTGATACTGTAGTGTTTAGCTTAAATTTAGTAACACCAATTAGAAGAGGAATATGCCACATGAGAGGGGTTGCCTATGTAAACAACAAACCTGTAATGGAGGCTGAAATGATGGCACAAATTGTAAAAGTTAAAGGAATAGAAAAACCTGTTGAAGCATAAAAATGATTTCAAATTTAGCTAGTATAAGTTCTAAAGCTCAACTTGGCAATAACGTTACCGTTTCCTCGTTTGCTACAATTTATGAAAATGTTGTAATAGGCGATAATTGTTACATACATCCAAATGCAGTTATTTATCCAGACACAATAATTGGTGATAATTGTCAAATTTTTCCTGGAGCAATAATTGGCATTGTTAATCAAGATTTAAAATATAAAGGAGAAAAATCTAATACTGTTATTGGAAATAATACTGTAATTAGAGAGTATGCAACAATTCACAAAGGCACTGCAGATCGTATGACAACCAAAGTTGGTAACAACTGTTTAATTATGGCTTATACGCACTTAGGGCACGACTGCATTATTGGTAACAATGTAATTATTGCAAACAACGGAAGTTTAGCAGGGCATATAACGGTTGAGGACTTTGTAATAATTGAGGGAGTTGTTGCTGCGCAACAGTTTGTAACAATTGGTGCACACAGTTTTGTTGCAGGGGCATCATTAGTTAGAAAAAGTATACCGCCATATATTCGCGTAGCGCGAGAGCCACTACAATTTATAGGCGTAAACACAATTGGTTTAGGGAGAAGAGGTTTTGATAAAGAAGTAATTAAGCAAATAGAAGATATTTATAGAATTATTTTTGTGCGTGGGCATAATATTACTAATGCCCTTGAAATTGTTGAAAATGAAATTCCAGAGTCTGATGTAAGGCATCAAATAATTAATTTTATTAAAGCACAAAAAGATGGTATCATAAAAGGAATTTAATTTTGGTATCGATAACATTAAATAATTTAGGAAAAAAATTTAAAACGGAGTGGGTATTTAGAAAACTAAACTTTACCATTAACGAAAACGATAAACTGGTTATTTTAGGTAATAATGGTTCTGGTAAATCTACTTTACTTCAAATAATAAGCGGATTTGTTAGTGTTAATGAAGGCGAAATAGTTTACAAGCATCAAAACCAAATTATTTCAGAAGATTTATTACATGAAAAATTAAGCTTTGCATCGCCTTATTTACAATTAATTGAAGAGTTAACACTTAGCGAGTTAGTTGAACATTGTAAAGTTTCTAAACCTTTTAAACAAAACTTAAGTACTCAATCTTTTATTGAAGCAATTGATTTAAAAACATCATCTGATAAATTAATAAAGCAATTTAGCAGCGGAATGAAACAACGTGTTAAGCTAGGGTTAGCTTTATATGCCGATACGCCTTTGTTATTGCTTGATGAGCCAATTAGTAATTTAGATGAACGCTCTATTGATTGGTATCAAAATCAATTAGCAATGTTGTCTAATAACAGAACAATAATTGTTTGCTCAAATAATATTAAACAAGAGTTTTTTTGTTGCGATAAAAGTTTAAACCTTATGGCGTTTAAAAACTAGCTTTTAATTTTTGATGTTTTTTGTGCTAATTTAATAGCTTCGTATAAATTAACAATACCACCATTTTTACCTAAAGCTGTAAATTTTACTAATTCATCTTTACTACCTGGTTTAACAACTTTAGTTTTTTTGTAGGCTTTATTACTGCTTTTTATAATAATTTTTTTAATTTGAACGGCAGTTAAATCTGGATAATAAGATTTTATTACAGCTGCAACACCAGCTACAACTGGAGCTGCCATACTTGTTCCGTTTTCGTCTTTGTATTTGTTGCCTGGAATTGTAGAGTAAATATCTACACCAGGAGAAAACACATCAACTGTTTTTTTACCATAATTGGTAAACGTTGCAGGAATATCTTTTTCTGGTTTCCAATTCAATGCGCCTACATCAATAAAGTTATTTGCTAATTTTCCGTTTTCAAATACTTTAGTTGGATAGTGAATTTCGGTATCAATATCTAAATGAGAGTTGCCAGCTGCATGTATTAATAAAACACCTTTGCTTTCAGCATACTTAACAGCATCATCTACCACTTTTTTATTCCACGAAAAACCTTTACCAAAACTCATGTTTAAAATTTTAGCTCCGTTATCTGTTGCGTATCTAATTGCAGCAGCTACGTCTTTATCTCGTTCATCTCCACCAGGAACTAAACGAACTGCCATTATTTTTACATTGTTTGCAACGCCATCCATTCCAATTCCGTTGCCACGCTTTGCAGCTATAATACCAGCAACGTGTGTGCCATGATGACTGTTAGGGCCTTTGCAATCTGGGTTTCCGTAATTAAAATCCGTATTGTTGTTGTAATCATCTTTTACAATTGTTAAGCGAGGATCAAAATCTAAATTAACACCACACTCAATAAATTGTTTAAATTGCTCATAGCCCGGAGTAATTTTGTTTTCAAGAGTTTTATCTAAACTTTTATCATTACCAATTAAACCAAGTGCTATTTGTTTAAATTGTTTTTCTCTTTTATCAGCAGCTTCAAATTTTGAAATATCTTCTTTTGTAACTTCGGTAATATTAAATTGGGTTTTAGCTTTATTATTTAAATCGGTTAACCCATTATATAAAAAGCTTAATTGTTTGTAAGCCGACTCGAACTCTTCCTTCATTTTAAGGTATTCTTTTTCTACCTTTTTAAAATAAACAAATTCTTCTTTTTCTTTTTTATCTGTAAAATCAGTTTCTTGTTTGCCAGAATATTTTGGTTTTAAAACTCTATATAACCGCGTAACTTCTAAATTATCTCCATTAACATTTTGTCCATCTTTCCCCCCTATAAAATTCCAACCGTGTATATCATCAATATACCCGTTTTTATCATCATCAATACCATTACCTGCAATTTCTCCAGGGTTTGTCCACATTACATCTTTTAAATCTTCGTGTTCATAATCTACGCCACTATCTAACACGCCAACAATAATAGGTGTTGCTGTTTTGTTTTTTAATAACTCATCGTAAGTCCTATTAGTGCTAACACCATTAACTTTATCAAGTGTTGGGTCAAGATTAAACCAATTATCAGGTCTTTTTTCTGTTTGAGAATAAAAGGTTGTAAACGAAAGTAATGCAACGGTGATAAGTATTTTTTTCATGTTAAAAATTTGAAAGAGAAAGGTATATATTATTTTTGTTGTATGTAAGTTTAACAATTGCTTTTTTGTTAAATTTTGACAAATGTTATAAATCTAAAAATCTTGTTTTAGTTTTTTCATTAATTATTTCACATGCAATAACCGAATTTGCTAATGTTTTGCGTTTTTTTGCAATATAATCGTAAAAATAATTTCTAATAAAAGGAGGTATAACTACAAAAATAATAAGCAAAGGCCATAAACCTTTCATGTATAAAGTTAATCGCAATGCCGCACAAGATTTTATATGGGCAGAATAATCTTTTATTAAAATCATGCTATCTATTTTTGAATCTAATTCAAAATGATTTTTCAACAACAAACCCACTTCAGATTGTAATGAAGCAAAATACATTTTGTTATTTTTTTCTTTTTTTAAAAAAAACAAAATGGCTTTATTGCAAAAACCACAATCTCCATCATACAATAAAATAGGTTGCTTATTAAGTAGGGTATTAGTTTCCATTAAGGTTGTGCAAAAATCATATAGGGGTCAACACTCATTTCGTATTTTTTATTAAGCAAAGTAAACGTTTGTGCGTTTATAAAATTAACAAAACCATTTCGCCCAACACAGTTACTAGTATGATGGGGAGCTGGACCGGCTGTGTTTCTGTTTCTTGAAAGTATGTATAACAAATTAGTTTTATTATCAACCGCTAAACCATGAGGTTGGTAGCCACATTTAAGTTTTGTTATTGTATAATTTGTTGCGTTTAATTTTGTAACACTCCCTCTTGTGTTTGCAAAAGTAGTTGTATCCTCGGAATGAGTAATAAAATAAGCATTGTTTTGAGCTGAATATACTAACTCTCTTGGGTCTGGCGATGTTGGAATTATTGTTGTAACAGAATTTGTAATTGTATTAAACACTCTAATATCATTACTTTGTTGGCAAGTAATTATCAATTCGTTAGGGTTTTTACCTGAGATAATTTCATGCGAATTAATTGTGTTACTAGATTCGTTTGCGGGCATACCATCTAATGTGTATTTATTACTAACAGTAAACGCAGTGTCAAATTGAAATAAACAATTTCCCATTTGAGCGGTTATGTAAATGTTTTTTTCATCGTTGGTTAATGCAATGCCATGAGGATTAAACATTCCGCCAACGTAGTGAATTAATTTGTGTTTTTCTAAATCAACACAAGCTACAACTCCTGCGCTTTGCCAACTCACACAAAATGCTTTTTTATTATCTTTTGTAAAAATTAACGTGTTCCAATCGTAAGCATCGGCAGTACCTGTACCTGCAGCTAAAGGACTTAATGGAATGTTTGCAATTAATGAATTATCTGCTGTGCTGTATTTTTGCATAATATTATTATTTATAAATATGATGTAAAAATACTTACCATCGCTTGATACTTTAATGTTATGTGGCGTGTCTGGCCCTGCTTTAGTACCAACCGAAATTACTCGAGTTGGTAGTTGTGTTTCAGAATCAAATACAGTTAATACATCGCACCCTTGATTTACGGCATATAATTTTTTACTGTTAGGGTCTTGCCATTTAACATCGCCGTTTATGTTTGGTGCTCCATCATCAATCCAGTTTTTAATTAGCTTAACCTCATCATAACTTAAAGCTTTTGCGTTTAATGGCATTGTTGGTTCATTTTTTAATCCTAAATCGTCATACGTATTAATGTAAAAACATAAGCTTGAATATGCGCTATTAAACGGAATAACTGGCGAACCACTATTACTACCTTTAAACATTAAATCCCAACTATCTAAATTATAATTATTTGTTGCAACACTACTTTTAGAATTATGACAACCACTTGTGGCACATTTATTTGCTATTATTGTCCCAATTTCTGATGGAAAATCGCCATGGTTTATTTTACCTTTTTGCTTAGCACATGTTTGAAAAACAAATGCAATTAAAAACATATAAAACGGAACAAGAAAATGATGTTTTATAATTCTCATTACTTAATAATTAATTTATTAAATTTTATATGTGCTGTACTGTTTGAGTTAGCCGATTGTATGTTTACCAAGTATAAGCCTTTAGTTAAATTATTGGTTTGAATAATTTCATTTATTTGATGATTTTTTTTAGTTAAAACCAATTGACCAAATAAATCATAAATAAATACATTTACTAGTTGATCGCCATTTTCAGCTTTAATATAAAAGTTTTGATTTGTTGGATTTGGATAAATGGAAAACAGATTTGAATTATTTAAACTATTTTCATTAAAACCTATATTTGGAGATTTAGAAGAATAAAAACTTAACCCGCCAGAGGCATTACCAACAAACAAATCGCGCATAGCATCATTGTTTATATCTTCAAAATATGGAGAGCTTTGTGCGCCCACATTAATTCCGTTTACATAATTATTTAGTAAAGTGTAACTAACGGTTGGACTGGATACACTTGGGAAAATATATTCAAAAATTTGCCCACTAATAGAGCCCACTAAAATTTTAGTATCTGTTCCTTCTTTATATGCATATGGCGTGGCAAAACCATCTATACCATAAACGGCAACATCTCCTTGTACATTTATGTTTCCTAAGGTGTTTGTAATAAGTGTAAAAGAGGGATTACTTGAAGTACCATTGTTTTGATAATATGATACTCTTCCGTTTTTCATGCCAATTAATAAATCTAACAAACCATCGTTATTTAAATCAAATAAATGCGGCGCGGTGTTAGAAGAAATAGTTGTAAAACTAAACGCATTAATTGCAACTTGAGTAAACGTTGCGGGTGAGCCACTTCCTGCTGAGTTTTTTAACCAATGAATTTGTCCAAATGAAGTGCCAACTAAAATATCAATATCTCCATCACCGTCAATATCTCCAACAGTAGGAACAATGTTTGTAAAAGAATATGAACTTATTCCTGCATAATCTCTGGTTATTAATGAAAAACTTGGTGCTGTTTGAGAACCAATATTTTTATATAAGGTGAGTTGAGATTTTAGCATTGTTCCATTGTAGTAACCGTAAGTTCCAATTAACAAATCTTTAACACCATCAGCGTTATAATCAAACAAAACAGGAAATGAGTTTTGTCCAACATCAATCATTTCATCTTGAAATAAATTTTTTTGTTTAAAATTAAAACTCATGGTTGGCGTAGAACTTACATTTTCGTAATACCAAACTGAATTAACATTTTCGCTACCATAAGCATTTGGAGTAGCTAATAAATCTTTTTTTCCATCGCCATTTACATCAACAATATAGGTGCATGGAAAAATATTAAATTTAATTTGATTAGCCGCATTTGGAAATAACTTTGTTGTATCAGTTACAAGTGCAACTGATGAGGTTCCGTTATTTTTAGCAAGCTGAACAACATCACAAGAAATATCACCCATAATTAAATCTTTATCATTATCACCATCAATATCTACACAAGTTAAACAAGAGCCCGCATGCAAAGGTTGTTGATTTACATTTATGTTTAAATTTAATTGTTTAAAAAGCGGGCATTGGCTAAATGAAACCACACAACTACTTTCCTGCATTTTACCCCAACACAAATCGCCAATAATATATTTATTTAATGAATCGGCATGGCCATAAGTTTCCATGCTCATATTTTTGTGAAATTCAACTAAAAAACCAGCAGGCGAAAAAGTTAAAACATCAATATCGTTATCGTTATCAATATCTCCTAAACCGGGCACACCAACATTACTTGCATATAAATTCGAAATACTTGGGGAGCCACTTGGATTATAATCAGACACCAACATTGTTTTAGCAAGAGTAAATGATATCCCTCCTGAAATTGTGCTTGTGTTTTTAAATACTTTTATTCCTCCAGTTGTGCTTGTAAAAACATCTTCTTTCCCATCGTTGTTATAATCTAATAGTATAGCCCAATCTTTTGCAGAAGGGAATTTACCACTTAACGACATATCGTGTGTGTATTTTACTTCACCCGCATTTCCAGTATTAATAAAGCATTTAAAAATTGCCGATCCAAATTGGTTGCTCCTGTCAAATACCACAATATCTTTTTTACCATCAAAATTTAAGTCAATGTTAGAAATATTAGAATAGTTAATTCCTCCTGCCCAACTTAATTTTAATGATTTGCCATTTTCTATTACGTTAATTGTATCAAAAGCAACAGACAATTGTGCAAAACCTTTAAACAGGAATAAACAAAAAAGAATAAAGTAATAACGCATATTTACAAATTTACTAAATAATTAGTCATTTTTTTGTAAAACAACCCACTTATAAAACTAATTAAACCAGTTATTTAACAATTTGCTCAATGTGTTTAGTTTTATTACCTTAGTAGTTCGTGCCAATTAAAAAAGTATATTTTATTGTTTTTTTTGCTATTTGTTGTTTTACTGCAAAAGCATTTCATATAGTTGGAGGCGAAATTATTTACGATTATTTAGGCAATAGTCAATATAGAATTACATTAAAAATTTATAGAGATTGCAGTGGTAATGGTGCTGATTTTGATGGGCTGGGAAATGGAGGGCCGTGCTATTTATCAATTAAAAATATTACTAACCCATTGTTAGATACAACTGTAACAATGGGCATACCAGTTGTTACACAAGTGCCATCATCTATTAATAACCCCTGTATTACTGCCCCAAATAAATGCATTCAAGAGGGGATTTACACCAACACAATTACACTTAACACTAATTTGTATAGCTATTATTTAGTTTACCAACGCTGTTGTAGAAATAGTGTAATTACAAATGTTTTAAATCCTGATCAAACAGGTTCTACATACTATTGTATGGTGCCTAAACTTTCAACTTTTGGGCCTAACAGTTCGCCAAGGTTTACAAATTTGCCACCATTATTTTTATGTAATAAGGTAAATGTAAACTTTAATCATTCAGCAACAGACCCCGATGGCGACTCATTAGTTTATAGTTTTTACGACTCATATAATGGTTTAGATAATTGCTGCCCTGCTTTAAACTCTTCGCCGCAAAATTGCGTGTCGCCACCAGCTAGTTGCCCTACTTTAGCTCCTAGCCCGCCTTACCAATCTACTATTTTTACTTCTACTTTTTCTGCTTTAAATCCTTTACCCGGAAACCCTGCATTTGCAGTAAATAATTCAACAGGTTTTTTAACGGGTACGCCTAACGCTTTGGGAGTTTACTTGGTTTCTATTGCAGTTAAAGAATATAGAAACGGTGTTTTAATAGATGTCCATTATAGAGAGTATCAACTCCAGATTTTAACTTGCCAAATATCTGTTGTTGCCGCAATTGGTGATTTTGCAACGCAATGCTTTGGAAATACAGCTAACTTTATAAATCAAAGTACCAACACTTCTAACTCGCAAAGTTATTTTTGGGATTTTGGCGTTGGTAGCGCTACAAATGATACTAGCAATGTGTTTGCGCCAACCTACGTTTATCAAGATACGGGTAGTTATGAAGTAACTTTAATTGTTAATCCGGGTAAATTTTGTACGGATACAATTAAAAAACAAATAAAAATATACCCTCCTTTTGATTTAGAATTAATTAAAAGCAAAAACCAATGTTTAGTAAACAACAGTTTTAGTTTTGCAGTAACAGGCACTATTATGCCACAAGCCACTTTTTTATGGAATTTTACACCATCAGCTACACCAATTAGTGCAACTTCCAAAACCGTTAGTAGTGTAACTTATTCAAATGCAGGTGTTTATTTGGTTGAGTTAAAAGGAAGTCAATTTGGGTGCAAAGACTCTGTAATTGATACCATAAGGGTTTACCAAAGGCCTAAAGCAATAATTCAAAATTTACCTAATAGTATTTGTAATCCGGGTAAAGTATTTTTTAGTAATGGTAGTAAAAGCGAGTTGCCGGTAAAATACGACTGGAGTTTTTCAAACGAACAATCAAGCCAGTTAGAAAATCCAATAATGGAATTTAATGGCGTTGGTACTTACACTGTAAAACTCACAGTAACAACAACTTCAATTTGTGCAGATACGTCAAATGCAATATACTTAGTTAATGTTGTGCCTAGCCCTACCGCTGGGTTTAAAGCCACACCAAGTGTTACAACCATTTTTGACCCTAATATTTATTTTGAAAATAAATCTACAACTGATGCAATTTATTTTAATTACAAATTTGATGATGGAAATGAAAATACAAATCCTTATTGTAATCATATATACGAAACGTATGGAACCTATTATGTTACATTAACCGTAAGTAATAATTATGGTTGCTCAAGTGCAGTAACAGAGCCTGTAATTATTAACCCAGAATTTAGATTTTGGGTACCAAATGCGTTTACTACAGATAATAATGGTTTAAACGATGTTTTTTTGCCAATATGCGTTGGAACAGAAGAATATGTTTTTCAAATTTTTGACAGATGGGGTGAAAAGCTTTTCGAAACCAAAGATTACAAACAAGGCTGGAATGGAAAGTTTAAAGGAGAATTATGCAAACAAGATATTTATGTGTGGAGAGCGGAATACATAAACGCAGTTACTAAACGAAAAGAAGTTAAGTATGGACATGTAACATTGATTAAAGACCTTTAATATCCGTAGTACTTATTAATCATTAAATAAACAATTACACCGCTTATTGTAACATATAGCCATATGGGGTAACTCCATCTGGTTAATTTTTTGTGTTTTGTTCTTTGGTCTGTTAATCCATAATAAAAAGACATAAGAATAAGTGGCAATATAATAACAGCGAATAAAATATGGGTTAGCAAAATTATTAGGTAAACGGGTTTAATTCCACTAACTATTTCTTTTTCTTGTAAGCTCATTATACCATCATGGTTAATATCTCCATATTTTGTATCAGGAATAAAAAAATGAGCAGTAACGTAGCTTATTAAAAACAAAGCGCTTAAAACAAAAGCTGTTAAATTTAATTTTTTATGTAAGGCAATATTTTTTGATTTAATTGCAATTAAAGATGCAATAAGCAAAACGCTACATGTACCATTAATAAAGGCATTTAAAGCAGGTAATTTGTAAATAAAACTCGGAAAATCTTTAGGAGGAGCAATTAATTTTTGATTTAATGCTACCACCACAATACTAACTAAAATAGATGCACCATAAACAACAAGTTTTACTGTTTTTTCGTTTTGCTTATGAAGTAAATTCATTTTAATTATTTCATTAGAGCATCTAATTGTGCTTGGCTTACGCCTGTAGAAGAGTATCCACCGTCGTGCATTAAATTTTGCATAGTAACCATTTTAGTTAAATCACTAAACAAACTTATACAATAATTTGCGCAATCTTCGGCAGAAGCGTTACCTAAAGGCGATTGTTTTTCTGCAAATTCAAAAAACTCATTAAAGCCTTTAATTCCTCCGCCAGCAGTTGTGCGTGTAGGCGATTGAGAAACCGTATTAATTCTTACTTTTTTTTGCATACCGTAATGGTATCCAAATGTACGCGCGATACTTTCAAGCATAGCTTTAATATCAGCCATATCAGTGTAAAATGGATATGCGCGTTGTGCAGCAATATAAGTTAAAGCTACCACACTTCCCCAATCATTAATAGCATCTAATTTGTGCGCAACAGCTAACATTTTATGGAAAGACATTGCAGAAACATCAATACCTTTATTAAAAAATTCGTAATTTAATTCGGTGTAGGGAATGTTTTTTCTAATGTTTACGCTCATACCAATAGAGTGTAAAACAAAATCTATTTTACCACCTAAGTGTTGCATACTTTCTGTATATAAATTTTCAATATCAGTAACAACTGTTGCATCGGCAGGAATAATTTTAGATTTTGTAGCATCGGCTAATTTGTTAATTTCGCCCATACGCATTGCAATTGGCGCATTGGTTAATACAAATGTTGCACCTTGTTCGTGCGCCTTTTGAGCTACTTTCCAAGCAATTGAATTTTCATCTAAAGCACCAGTAATTATACCACGCTTACCTTTTAATAAATTAGTTGACATATTAATAAATTATAAACGCAAATATAAGGTTTTAAAATAAATTAATAGAATGGGATTGCTAAACAAATTATTTTAGGTTTTTAATTTCATCAAGGCAAAAAATATAGATTATTTTAAAAACATACTATTTGAGCGCTCACTTCATTTATAAACTTTTTGAGACTAGCAGTTTAAAATTAAAAAACAACCTATCAAGAATGGAAATATTTTTTCAATTTCGATTTGTCTAATATTATCAGCAAAGTAGGCGGATTCATTATTATGGAACTCTCTAACCATTTCTATTACTAGCTTTAAATTTTTGAAATTTGTTCTATATTAAATGTTCCTTTTTTTTACGTTTTAAAATTAAACTTTTTGCCTACTTTTAAACCGTACTAGTTTATTGCGAGCTTTCATAGAAGTTTTAATATCAAAAGTTTTTCTATATTTGTTACAATTGCGCTTTATATTAAAGGAGTTAAACTTATGGTTGTTTTTAAAAGAAAATACTTTATAACATTACTTTTCTATTATTTACACATCTCTTTTGGCTTTTCTCAAAAATTTAATTTTACAACATTTAATGTTGATGATGGCTTGCCGCAATCAACCGTATATGAAATTTTTCAAGATAAGGACAATTATTTATGGATTGGGACTGATGGTGGAGGTTTATGTAGATATGATGGATTCAGATTTAAGTATTATGGCAAAAAAAATGGATTAAACGGTAATGTTATCAGAAAAATTGCGCAGGATAATCAAAACAATTTATGGATAGCTTCAAACAATGGTTTATATTATTATAAAAATGATTCTATTTATTTATTAAGCAATTTACCAAACAACGCCTCTATTTATTTTTCGTCGGTATTTATTGATAGTAAACAAAATATTTGGGCCACTAGCACTAATAATGGATTATTTAAAATAACTTATAAAGATGGAAAATATGTCGTTAAAAATTACACCACTTCTGATGGATTAAGTGATGATCATCTTTTTGATATTTGTGAAGATGAAAAAAACAGACTTTGGATTGCGTCATTTGTTACCGGAATTGATGTTTTTGATGAAAAAGCAGGAATTTTTATAAACATTCAACACGAATCAAAAGAAGTAAATGAAGTTATTAGTTTAAAAAAAGTTGACAAGGATTATATGGCTTTTGGTACAAAGTCTGCAGGAGCCTACTTTGTTAATACAAATGTTAACACCAAACCAATTTATAAAATAATTCCAGGCACAGAAAATAATCAAGTTTGGAGTTTTTCAATTAAAAACTCTAAAAATTATTGGGTTGCAACTGATAAGTTTGGTGCCGTTGCTTATGAAAAAAACTTTACACTTAACACAGCTGTTGGTTTAAAAAGCAATAAAATTTTTAAACTACTAGTTGATAAAGAAAATAATTTATGGATAGGAACAGATAAAGGTATGGTAAAATATTCAGGAGATAAATATACATATATTACAGTTGAAGAACTGCCTGGGTTATTTGAAGCATCTTCTATTATACAAGATAAAACAGGACTGTATTGGATAGGAAGTAACACAGGGATCTACCAAATAGAATACAAAAATCGCAAATCTAAAATTTTAAATCATTTCACCACAAGTGATGGATTGCCATCAAATGAAATAACTCACATGAGTCTTGCTAAGAATAATTCAATTTGGATATCTACTCAAAACGGTATTTCAAATTTTAACGGCAAATCATTTAAAAATTATTTTGAAACAGATGGACTCGGCGCTTCGTTTTCAAATTATATTTTTAATGATAGCAAAGATAGAGTATGGATTGGCACTTCGGGGGGGTTAAGCTTATTGAATGAAGAAAAAAAATTAACAACTATGTCCGAAGCAAATGGATTGATAAATAACGAAGTAACTTGTTTGTTTGAATCAGTTAATAATAATATTTGGATTGGTACTTATGGTGGGTTAATGAAATTTGATGGAGAAAAATTAAGTTCATTCGATGAAAAAAATGGCCTCGATGAAAAAAAAGTAAATTGTATAGTTCAAAACAAAAAAGGAAATTTATATATTGGTACTTTTGGCGGAGGTATTTATGAATTAGATTTATTATCTGGGAGTAAAAAAAACATTCAACACTTATGTCCTGAAAATCAATTAATATCTGGAAACATAACCTCACTTACATTTCTAAACGACAGCATATTAATTGTGGGTACAAATTTAGGATTGAATAAGATATATTTTAATAAAGAGTATAAAATAAAACACATAACTTTTGTTGGTAAATTAGAAGGCTTTGTAAATATTGAAAATAGTCTTAATTCAGTTATTAAAGATAATGTTGGTGATTTTTGGTTTGGCACAACAAAAGGGGTTACAATATATCATGCAAATAACGATAAAATAAACAATGTACAACCAAAAATTAGAATTACAGATATAAAAGTAAACGGAACAAGTACAACAGTTTTAGATAATTTAAAGCTAGGTCACAATGAAAATTCAATTAAAGTAAGTTTCGTTTCAATAAGCCTTACAAGTCCTTCCTCAAACATGTATTATGCAAAACTATCAGGATTAGACACAAGTTGGAACAAGTTGTTAATGGATAAAGAAAATAGTAATGATTTTGTTTATGCAGAATATAAAAAATTACAACCTGGAAATTATCAACTTTTACTTAAATCAAAAAATAATGATGGAGTTGAGTCAGAAATATCATCTATTAATATTCATATTGCACAACCTTATTATAAAACAAGTTGGTTCATTATAAGTACAATTGTAATTTTAATTACTATTGTTTATTTTTTCTTTAAATACCGCGAAAAAATTTTAATAAAAGAAAAAGAAAAATTAGAAACAATTGTGTCGGAAAGAACAGCAGAAGTAGTTGCAAGTAAAAAGGAAATTGAAACACAAAAAGACCAACTTGAAATCCAAAAGCATGAAATTACTGATTCAATAAATTACTCAAAGCGAATACAAAATGCAATTCTTCCAGAACAAAGTTTGCTGTTTGAAAAGTTTGAACAAAGTTTTATACTTTATGAGCCAAAAGATATTGTAAGTGGAGATTTTTATTTTCTTGCAAATGGAGAAAATGATGATTTTTACGTTGCAGTTGCAGATTGTACGGGTCATGGCGTTCCGGGTGCATTTATGAGCATGATTGGAAGTAAGGAATTAACAGAAGTAATAAAAACAAAACAGCAACCTGCAGATATTTTAAGCGGCTTAAATATAGGTATTAGAAAAACATTAAAACAAGGTAATCTTGAAATAGGAATTAAAGATGGGATGGACATTGCATTTTTATCAATAAATACAAGTATAAAAAATGAAAAACTAAACATTATCTATTCAGGTGCAAATAGGCCATTGTGGCTTTTGAAAAAAAATACCACTGAAATACTGGAAATAAAAGCTACCAAAAGTGCTATTGGTGGTTACACTTTAGATGATCAAATTTTTGCGCAACATGAACTTGTAATTGAAAAAGGAGATAGTATTTATATTTTTTCAGATGGATTTGCAGATCAATTTGGAGGGGAATCAGGAAAAAAAATGATGACAAAAAGATTTAAGGAATTGTTAATCGAAAACTCTCACTTAGCCATGAAAAATCAAGGCACTATGCTTTTTGATTATTTCAATAAATGGAGGGGGGCTACTAATGAGCAAGTTGATGATGTTTTAATAATTGGAATTAGAGTATAATTTACTTTTTAATAAAAATAAAATTTCCTCCTTCATCTCCTGCTTTTGATATAGGATTAAATTCGGGCGATTGATCAGAATTATTTGTAACTGGTATTTTAATTTTACTATAAAGTTGAGACGCATCAAAGTATTTGCCATTGTTATTCTTTAGGGCTTGTAATAAATAATAAGCAAAAATAGAATGCCCTTCTTTTCCACCATCCATAACAGGCTCTAAACCACCCGAAGATATTGCCTGGCGTGACTTAAGATCGTATGTTTTTGTGTAATATTTTTCAGAATTTTCAAAAGGTAAACTTGTAGTTGAACCTCTAAAAATATCTCCACTAAAACATGCATCAGAAACCAACAATGTATGTTTTGAAGGTATGCTCGCTAAAAACGTTTGAATATCAGAATTAGAAATATAATTTGAAGTTGAATTAGTTTTTGCATCTACAGGAACCCAAAAACCTTTGTTCAATTCTTTCTTAAATTCTCCGTGTCCAGAATAATAAATCATCACATTGTCATTTTCTTTAACATTCTCCACTAACCAATCTAGCTGATCAATAATATTCGAACGTGTTGCCTGTGCGTTATATAAATTTTTTACAACATCAAATTTGTAGTTTCCTTTTACAAACGTTTCAATTGCTTTAGCATCGTTAACTGCGTTTTTTAATGGTTTCCAGGTACCAGAATATGTGTCTATGCCAATAAATAATGCATAATATTTACCCGCTTTAATTTCTTTGGCTGCATTAGCAACATTCGTGCCTTTAAAGGGGTCGCTACCTCTATAGCCATACTCTTCTGTTTTATTGTCATCATTTACAGCTACAGGCTCCTCTTTTAGCTCCTTAATTATATTAAAAGTTTTTTCAACGTTTTGTTTTTTTTCGTTTAATACTACTATTGTAACTCTATTCAATCCATCTTTCAATTTTAAATTTGTCGAAAAATTTCCAACATCATCTGATGGTAGTACTTCTCCATTTAATTTTACACTTTTTACATTAGATTTTGAAACAACATAACCGGCTATTTTTAAACTTGTTTGGGTCGTTTTAAATTCTTCATCACTTATTTTAGGTGTAGTTAATACAATTTCAGGTTCACTAATTTTATTTTCAGTTTCTATTGGATTATTTGTAACGGGTTCTTGCTGTTTCGGATTACTTAAAGAAGTAATCCATGGTTTATCATCATTTAAGGCTATGCCGCCTTTAAAGTCACTATTCTTATCAAATTCAGCTTTACCAACTTCATTACTTACTAAGTATAAATTTTTTCCTTCTCCTTTAAAATAATATGTTTTCCCCTTTTCTATTTCAATCGTAATATTATCAGAGTATTTATCACTACCTCCATATTCAGAAAAAACTCCACACATTATGTCTAGCCTACCTGTTTTATAATACCGATATTCAAGTCTGCCACCAGTTGCAATTTGACCAATTTCTAATTTATTCACATAAATTTTATAGCTAATACCTGATGCTACAAACTTTTTCTTACTATAAATAAAAAGTGTAGAATACTCTTGCGTAAAGCCATAGTTTGCATAAAAAATTGCTAAATAAAATAATATTATTTTGTACTTTAAAGATTTACTCATTTTTAAACTATTTATTAATAAAGTAACTAACTAATAATTACATAGAACTACTATTGTACTAACAAATATACGTAAAATTACCTAGGGAAACGAAAAATTAATCCCGCATTAATATGGCCTGTGTATTCTATTCCAACTTCGGTAAAAAAGCCAATAAATTTTGATGGGTAAAAGTCTGTGCCAAGTTTCGTTATTAAACTCATAGAGTCAAAGTCATTTTGCAAACCTAGTTTTACATATGGTCTAAACTTTCTTTCAATATGCCTAAAGTGTCTTTTGTAATAAAATCCAATAACTGGTTCTTCCCAATTAACTAATCCAAATCCAGTACCAAATGCGTTTTTGTTTTTACAATATTCTAGTTCAAAATTTAATCCGGCGTCAGGTGAAGCATAGTCAATTAGATGATCAATGTATCCACCTGCTCCAAAGCTAGAACGTAAAGCAAAATATTTAGTTATCTCTTGATAAGTTTTTTTTTTTAAACCATCTAAATCATTACTATTGGTTATAAAATTATTTAACTCATTTGTTTCAGGTAAATTGTTATTTAAAACATTGGTGTAATCTGTTTCTTTTATATATTTATATAATTGTGTATTATTTATGTTTTGAGGAATAAACATATAATTTAAAATTAAGTTATGTTTAAACGAGTTTGGTTCTATTGCTATTTTATTTAATTGTACAAACAAAACCTGAAGATTATTAAGTTTAAGTAGTCCTTCATCAAGTGCAGTTAGTTTATTAGAATGTAAATAAATTGATTTTAATGATTGTATCTCTGTTATACCAGTAGGTAAAGTTTCAAATAAATTATTATTCAAATACAATCGTTCTAACTCAGTTAAGCATGAAATTGAACCAGAGGTTATTTTGTTGCTACTTAGATTAAGTGTTTTTAAACCTTTTAAATTACAAATATCAGTTGGTATTGTGGTTAATTTATTCCCACTTAAGTTAATTACTTGTAAATTAGGCAAACCATTTAATTTTGAAGTAAAATCTGTTATTTCGTTGTCAGATAAATCTAATTCTATAAGGTTTACAAATTTTGATAAATCGGAAGGAATTTCGGTTAAGCCTTGTTTACGTAATTTTAATGATGTAACAATTGTAGGATCTAATTTAGCTGAAATAAGGTCATCATATTCTACCCTATCAGCTTTACTAAATTTCGTAATCAAATGTTCACTTAACTCTTTTTCGGAAGTTATAGGTTTAACATCTGGAGGATCAACAACTTTAGTTTTGCCTTTTTTACTTTGCGCTTGTAAAGCAAATGTAAAAACGAAGGAAATTGCTATGTATATTATTTTTTTCAACAATTATTTAAAAAAATGAATAAAGTAGTTACATCAATCTGACTATTATTAGCCAAATAATTTTTTATTTACCGAAACAACCTTTAGACATGCATCCTTTTTTCTTCTTAGTTGGCCCAGTTGTACTCCCACCAAATAAACCACCTTTGTTTTTAACAATATTACCTTTGCTATCTAATCTAATTAATTGTTGACCTAACTCAAGTTTTTCGTAATTATAGTAATTGAATGAATGACGGTTAGATTTTGAAATAAATTGAATGGTATTGTTTTGAATTAAAAGATCTTCTGAATCTTCGCGTCCTGCGTCAGTAACTAAAGAAGAAACTTTTCCGTTTTGAAACAAAATATAAACTTTGCTTTCTTCAACATAGTACGAACTACCAATTGCTAAATTCTCTTCTTTAGAATAAAAAGGATCGGCAAAACCCATTTTTTCAAGAGCACCACAACCAGTGTTTTTTCTTTGTTTTAATTTATAATTAAAAATCAAAACTGTACTTCCATCGCCAGCCATGTGATACACATCATAAGGAGGGATACCCAAAGTACTTGACACGTCTGATGTTGTCATGCCAGGAGCAACTTTAACTATTTTTTCTACAGTTGAGTATGGAACAGCAATTCTCTTTGCGCAAGAAGACAATAGCATTACAACAGTTACAAAAGCTAAGAAATGTGTTTTTTTAATCATAAATTTAAATTTTAAAGCGCAATAATAATCTAAATTATTTATAATTCCAAAATTTTACATTCAATAAATTCATTTAATGGCAAAATATAATTAATATAAGCTTTTTTATTCTTTTGTACCCCTATTTTTAACGCAGCACGTTTTCCGCCATTGAAAAAACGTAAAAACTGCGATGTTCCAGTTAATAATGCAGTAATATAATATTTTGTGTAGATACTATAAGCAGTATAACCCACAAAACCAAAGCTAATTAGTGCACTAGTAAATGCCCTTTTTTTTTCTCCTACATACCAAAGTCCAGCACCAGGAAATAATACAGACCTTCTTTTCGCCTTGTGTAAATTATATAATTTTAAATTAGAAAATTTATTCATTTCGGCATAAAAACCCGTAGTGTCTTTCCCTTTACCTACATATAGTGATGTAAGTTTAAAATAAGTCGAATCTAAATACATTAAATGATTATAGTTAAGGATTTTAAATAATTGCAATTCCTTAAAATAAAAGCTATTAAGTTTTTTTTCATCTACAACATTCAAATAATTGAGGCTTTGTTGATAATTATCAATTAAAAACTCGGCTTTTCCTGAAAGCAATAATTTTAAATCTTTGTTTTTTTCACTATCATTTATTTTAGTAATTACGCTAATTGCTTTATCATAATCTCCTTCATTTAAATACTTGTCTATAATTTGAAAATTGATAATCTCTTTTACTGAATCAGAAGTAGCTTGAGTATAATTATATTGTAGAATAAGTCGTTCCATTTTTTGACTTTGTGAGTAACCACAAGTCTGTATTATTAAAAACAACAGCTGTATTTTAATAATAACTGATAAGTTTTGTGATTTCATACTCAATGTTATTTTTAACCTTATTATTAAACTCTGCGTTTTTTCTTTTTGCCGCTTTAAAACTTCCATAAATATTAGATGCGTAAAAAACGGTGCCAATGGAGCCAAACACATATAAATGTGGGCTTTCAAATTTTTTGTAATAGTACCCTTCTCCAGCTTGTGCTAAGTTAAACACAACAGGTACAAAGGATGTTAATGCTTCGTGGGGTTTACCAGCATAAATTTTTCCTGATCCTGGAATAATAGTTGAAAATAAACCAGCTAAAAATCCACTTTTTTTCCTCCTTCGAAACATTTCCGTTTTTTGAACATACAAAGAAAACTCAATCATGGAAGTGTTTGGATTGGTGCATTTACCTGAGTTAAATATTTCTTCAAAACCACCAAAATCGTTTTTTAAAATAGCAGTAGCCAATTGTTGTATTCGCCATGTCTCATAATGAATTAGATTGGTTGTGTAATTAGGTTTTTTTAAATCATCTAACTTTGATATTAAAATATTAACATGATTTTGTAAAAGTGTGTAACTACAGTTTAACTTTGATGAATCTGAAAATAAATTTAAACTTGATTTTAAAAGTGAGTCGGCAAGTTTTTCTCTATGCAACTCTAAAAGTAATTTTACCTCCATTAGTATTAAAGAGTCTATTTGCTCTCTAGAATTGAAATGGTTTAAAATATAAAGCGCATCTTCATGTTGTTTGTTTTGTTTAAGATAATTAACAAAAGTTATTTTTTTTTCTATCGAAATTGTGTCAAAGTATTGACCATAGAGTGATGTGGTAAATAGGAATAACAATATTAACCTCATAATTGTTTTTTAAAATTTAAATAGTTAGTTAAGGTTTCTATTGCTAAGCAAGTTGTATAAGCATCAGATATCCACACATGCTCATATCTAATTGCGCTACCTCCTGAAAAAAACACGCCGCCATTCCAATGTGTAAGAGTTTGGTCGTTAATTCTTTTTTCAAGTAAAAAATTTATACCAGGTTCAATTTCATTTAATATTTTTTTATCAGATGATAACATCATAATTGCATTTAATGCATACAAAGTACACTGAACATCATTTCCTTCAATTTGAGATTCCCAAAACCCTTGTTGGTTTTTTTGTTTTAATATTTCGCTAATTAAAACTTCCTTCAGGTCATTAAATCCGGTTAAACCAGCACTAATAGCTTTTGCTAAAGCATAATGAAAACTAAACTCTGTAGGATAATAAACGCCACAAGTTTGGCATTTGTTTTTTGCGATTACTTTCCGTAAAAACTCTTTTGATTCTTTTACACCTGAAATTGTTGTATCTCCCAATGTATAAAGGGTTTTTAAAATGTTCGCATTAACTACACAATCTACTTCGTTTCTACCATATAATATATTTTGTTTATGATGATATGGAAAAAACCATGTAAAAAAATGAGATGGTTTTCTGTCAGGGCCAAACCATGTAAAAAATGCTCCTGTTCTATACTTAAATCCGTTTTTTTTATTATACCAATTTGTTTTTCTAATACCAGTATCGCGATATAACACAAAATTTTTAAAGTATGAATCGGTATTGAAATAATCAAGCTGGTTTGTTCCCGAACTGTCTTTCACTTTATTACTTAAATAATAAGCCAAATATCCTGCAGAAGTGTCATCTGCATCATCATATATATTAGCATAATTGTTAATAAAGCCATAATGATAATTAAAATTAACAGGGCGACGTTGTTTGCAGTTTTTATGTTTGCATTTTAAGTGACTGGGACGAAGCAATTCAGGCCAAAAATTAAATGAAGATTCGTTTTTAAAATATTTGAAATTTTTTTGCGCCAAACTAAGCAGTTCAAGTATTTGCGAATTTTTATTAAATGTAAGATACAACTCAGCCATTGCATTATGAATAAACAAAGTATTAAAAACATTTGAATCATAGGCAGATTTCCCTTTTTTACCTAGAAAAGGTATGTTGGCACAATTATATATATATGATGGCCATTCGCCAACAAAAGTATTTGGTTGATTATTGTCTTTAATTTGAGTAACATGCAAATAATTAATGCTCTTATTTATAATATTTATTAAAAGTGAATCATTAAATTCTAATTTGCAATTAGCGATGCTTGAATAATAAAAAAAAGATATAAAAAATATCAACCTATGGATTATCTTGCACGAGACCATCATCGTTAAATTTACTATCTGGAATGTCTTTGCTACAAAAAAAAGAACAACGAGTAATTCTATCTGCACTTAATAATATTCCTGGAAAAAATCCGTACTTATTAAGCGCCTCACGCGAATAACGAGAGCAAGAAAGAGAATACAAGCATTCCGCCGAGATAAGCACTGATATATGTTTTTGATATACATTTAACAAAGCATTACCTATTCCTCTTTTCTTTTTTACAACAGCATCAGTTTTCATTGTAGTTAACTCGTTCTGTAATTTTTCCCTCTTTAAAGTTAGTAAGCTTGAATTTTGAGCAAAAAAACAATAGAAACTAAAGCAGAATAAAGTAAATATGATTTTTTTTATCACTACACAAATGTAATAAATATTATTTGTTACCAACACACGCTCGATATAGTTTGTTTTAAAATTTTAAATGTTTCGTGTTTTATTTTTTTCTTGTTTTTAGTATTTGGTTTGACATTAATTTTCCCACCATTGACCCTTTATTTTCTGGAATTAAAAATTTATTTGTGTTGTTGATAAAGGGTACATAATCCAAATTTTCGGTTCGATTGATTGCAAAATACATAGTGATAGTCTTGCAAGTTGTGTAACCTTTTAATTATATATACACTGTTTGCTTGAAAAGTGCACGCAAGGCTGCCAACTTTCTGTGCAAAACCTTAATTTACCCTTTAAACTATTTTTTTAAAACATATTATTATTTAAATTATATCATTTACTTAGCAACAACGCAGCAGGCTTATTAGCTTTTTATTTAATCAAAATCCCTAACAATAATTTATTTTAAAATTTAAACTAAACAATTTATTATATTTATACTTTAATGAAAATAAAATATTATTTATTTGGTTTAATTTTTTTAAGTGTAAACTTGTTATTGTCGCAAGGCTTTCAGGTTAACTTACAAGGGCAAAAACAACAAGGTATGGCAAGTTCTGGTTCTGCCTTTGTACAAGATGAAAGTTTATTGTTTTATAATCCGGGCTCTGCTGCATTTGTAAAAAAAACAGGAATAAATTTAGGAGTAACACCAACAATTCCAAACACTGTTTATTTAGATAGCACATCTCAAACCATTAGTAGAACTGAGTCGCCAGTAAGCACACCGTTTGCTGCTTATGCTTTATACTCTATAAAAGATAGTAGTAAAATTAAAATGGGTTTAGCTGTTTATACCCCTTTTGGCAGCACCGTTCAATGGCCTAGCGAATGGATTGGGCGTTTTGCAATTACAAAATTACAATTACAAACTATTTTTTTTCAACCAACTGTAAGTTATCAAATAACTAACAAAATAGGCATTGGCGCAGGGTTTGTATTAGCAACAGGCAATGTAAATTTAAAAAAAGATATTCCATTAATTAATTCCTCTCGCAATTACGGAACAGCTGAACTTAATGGCAAAGCAAGCGGATATGGTTTTAATATTGGTTTGTACACAAAAGCTTCTAATAAATTGGCGTTTGCAATATCTTATCGCTCTCAAATTAACATGAAAGTAAAAGATGGAAACGCTGTGTTTGTTGTGCCAGAAGGTGTTGCAGTAAATTTTCCTAATGGGAAATTTACATCATCATTACCATTGCCACAAGTAGTAACTTTAGGCACACATTATAAACTAAATGAAAAAATTGATTTGGTTGCTGATGTAAATTATGTTGGCTGGAAAGCTTACGATACTTTAGCTTTTGATTATGAAAACAATACTGCAAGTTTATTGGATACAAAATCGCCACGCTTATACAAAAACACATTTGCTTTTAGAACAGGCTGCCAATATTTATTAAATGAAAAAACACAATTAAGAGGCGGAATTGCTTATGGTATAACTCCTGTACAGCAAGGTTATGTAACACCCGAAACACCAGATGCAAACCGTTGGATTTTTACAACAGGCGCAAGTTATTTTGTTACAACACATTTGCAAATAGACGCATCTTTATATTTTACAGAATTTAAAAGAGCAGCAGTTAATTACGAAACTAATTTAAAAGGAACATTTAAAACCGCAGTGGTTGCTCCAGGTTTAAGCATTAGATATCAATTTTAAATATGAAAAATTTTATTTATATAATTATTTTAATGTTTTGGTTTTCATGTAAACCAAAATTAAAATACGATAAATTATCCAGTGGCGATATTAATCCGAAAAATTTTGTAGCCATTGGAGGTAGTGGTATTGGTGGATACGCAGATGGTGCCTTACATGTTGATGCACAAAAAAATAGTGTTGCCAAACTATTATCTCAACAACTTGAACTTATTGATGCAAATGAATTAATACAACCATTAGTGCCACCACAATTTAATGGCTTTGGTTTAAGTAGTATAAATGCAACTCTTGTTACTGCAAACAGCTTTTTAGGAAATAAAACAGATTGTAAAGGAGTTGTTTCATTATCGCCAATAAAACCAACATCTAATTGTACTTTTAATGATTTAAGAGCTAGCACATCAACTAACTTTTACAACGATTATACTATTCCTTATGTAAAATCGTATCAGTTTTTGCAAGCAGGTTTAGGAAATTTAGGTAATGCGTATTACAATCCTTTTTTTGAACGTATTGCTAAAAATAAAACGACCTCTTCAATTATAAGCGATGTAGAAACTTTAAATCCAACTTTTTTTGTATTGCAACCCGCCTTACACGATGTGTTGCAATATGCTTTAAATGGTGCGGCTTCAGATAGCATAACTTCTGAAGCTAGATTTAATTTAGCAATAGATAATATTATAAATAAACTAACAATTAATGGCGCTAAAGGTGTTGTTTTAAATGTGCCAGATGTAACTACTTTTCCGTATTTTAATACAATACCATATAATGGGCTAACATTAGACGATCAAAAAGCAAAAGATTTAAATTTAGTTTATAATGTAATTTCAAATGGTGCAATTTCGTTTAGTGTTGGTTCTAATGCTTTTGTTGTTTCTGACCCCACAGCACCAATTGGCGCAAGACAATTAAAAGCAGGAGAGTTAGTGTTACTTAGCGCACCGTTAGATTCGGTTAAATGTAATTATTTAGGCTCGTTAAATCCTTTTGAAAACAGAATGACTTTAACATTAAACGAAATTGCTACAATTAAAACGGCTATTACTGTTTTTAATAACAAATTAAAATCGGTTTGCCAACTAAAAAATTTAGCTTATGTAGATGCATATGCTTTTTATAACTCAATTTTTACAGGCATTGTTTACAATGGAGTAACAGTTAATGCTCAATTTGTAAAAGGGGGCGCGTTTTCGTTAGATGGTACTAACTTAAACCCTTTAGGTAATGCCCTTTTAACTAATGAATGTATAAAAGCAATTAATACTCAATATAAAAGTAAAATCCCACAACTTAATGCAAATCTTTATAGAGGAGTTGTGTTTCCATAATATTTTTTGTAGTATTACTAAATAATTAAATTTAAAAAATGAAAAAAATATACCTTACTCTTTTATCAATTTTTGCAATAAACGCAAATTCACAAACATGTACGCGTTATTACAGCGATGTTTTTTCAACCGTTACCACTAGTTCTGCTATACAGTTTGGTTCTAACACAAGCTGGAACGGAAGTGGCACTACAAATTTAATGTTAGATTTTTATCAACCTTCGGGCGATGCACAAGCGTTAAGACCATTAATAATTTTTGCACACGGTGGAAGCTTTTTAGGGGGCACACGAACTGATGCCGACCAAGTTGCATTATGCAATGCATTTGCTAAAAAAGGTTATGTTACAGCTTCAATTGATTATAGAACAGGCTTTTTTCCTTTTGATTCTGCTAACATTGTTCCTGCCCTAGTTAGAGCATATCATGATATGAAAGCAGCAATACGTTTTTTTTATAAAGATGCACGAACAGCAAATCTTTATAAAGTAGATACAAATTTTGTTTTTATTGGTGGAAGTTCTGCAGGCGCAATAACAGCGCTACATGTTGCATACTTAAACGAACAATGCGAAATGGAACCGTATATGAGCACTACTGCAATTAATGCATTAGGAGGAATTGAAGGAAATAGTGGTAACCCTGGGTATCCATCTAAAATTAAAGGTGTAATTAATATTTGTGGTGCTTTAGGAAAATATTGGTGGATGAAAACTGGCGATGTTCCTTTGTGTTCGTTACACGGAACAGCAGATGCAACTGTGCTTTACGGACAAGGTAAAGCAAACCCTGGTTTTCAAACTTTATATTTAGATGGAAGCAGAATGTTATATGCAGGCACACAAATTTCAAATGTACCCCATAAATTTTATACTTGGTATGGCGCAGGGCATGTGCCATACGGCAGTAACGCCGCGTATATGGATAGTACAATTAGTTTTGTGCGCGATTTTTTATTGCCTTATGTAAATTGTAGCAATACTGCAACTTTATTGCCAAACACGCCAGCCGGTACTGTAAATGCGTATTCATATACACCATGTACACCTTCATCAATTAAAGAAATTGCAAACCATTTAAATTTTGTTGCTTACCCAAATCCAACAAATGGCGAGTTAAATTTTAAATTTACAGAGTTTAATACATACCAAATAAACATTTACACAACTAGTGGTAAATTAGTTTTTAGCGAAAAATTAGATGGTGCAGTTATTAAAATAAACCCAGCTTTATTAAGTGGTATTTATTTTGTAAAAATTAATGACAACACCAATAAAACAAGCAATTTTAAATTATTGGTAGAGTAAAAAGCAGTTTTTTAATTTAAATTAGAGATTACTCCAACACAATTTTACTGGTAAAGCTTCTCAAATCCTCATCAACCAACTTTAAAAAGTAAATGCCTTTGGGTAAATTAGCAAGGTTTAATTGTGTGGTGCCATTGTTAAATTGTACGCTTGCATTATAACAAATTTGGCCTATGGCATTGTTAATATAAACTTGCGCTTTTTTATTGGCAAACAATGTGCTTTGTAAATTTAAAAATTGCTTTGCAGGTTGCGGGTAAATGCTTACATCTATTGTTTGGTAGTTTTGTTCTTTAAACCCAACAGTGGCACAATAAGCTGCTGTGGTATCGCAACCAAGACTATCGTATTTTACAAAAAATATTGGTGCGTAATTGTTACTAGAATTTAAAAGTCTTTCAACCGGAACGATAATTCCGCCGTCACTTGTTAATCCTATCCCATTTGCTACCACACCGAAGTTCCAATTTAGGTTGTAGGTATAATTGTAATATTTTTTTGAAATTAATTCACCATCAGAATTAATTTTAAACTTAGAGACCATACCATTCGCAGGTAAATTATTTATTGTATTAGTATCTATATGACCTATAAGATTAATATGCTTATTCTTATCAAACTCAGCATCAAAGAATGAATTTGATACATATTCTTGGTTGTATTCTTTATCAAAAATTGTAGACAAATTGTTACCTTGAATTTTAAATTTTAATAAATATGGCTTAACAGTATAGTGTGGTGCAATATAAGTTTTGTTTTTATATCCATAAATATAATAGTTGTTATCTTGATCTCTTAAAATTCCAGCTGAGGCATTATCCATAAGCTGAGAACTAGGTAAATCATATAACAATGTGCCTAAGCTATCAGTTAAAAAAACTAATTTTTCTTCTATTTGTGAACCATTAGAAAAACCTTTAAAACGCATGCCGGTAATTAATATATTTTTAGTTGCACTATCTTGTATAACATCCCTACCCTCAGCATAATTTGGTGCCGCATTATTGTATTTTTTTCGCCACAATTCATTGCCATTGGCATCTGTTTTAATCAATAAAAGTCTACTGATTGTGAGTGCACTATCAAAACAACAACCGGATAGAAGGAATCCTCCATCTATACTTTTATTAGACTGAAATAAATAAATATGTTCGTTTATAGATGTATATTTTTTTTGCCAAATGGTGTCGCCATTAAAATCTAACTTAATAAATACACCACACCAATATTGATTAATTTTAGCTTTAGCAAAATTAGATATGTAAATATTGTTATCGATTTTTCTGCCTATATTCCTAATCCAATTAAATCCAAACGGGTAGCCAAAATTGGTATCACCAATTTGTTTATAGGTATAAACATTACTAATGGCATTGTATTTAAGAATGTCTAATTTATAATCCCAACTATTACCGGAAATGGCTTTTGTTTTAGATAGAATTAAATAATTATCTGGACTTGTTTCAAAAGCTGCAATGGCCGCTGTACCATATGAACCAGATAAATTAATGCGTTTTCTAAAACCACCCTGGCTGCTTAGCGTTAAGTTAAGCAGCATTAAATAGATGATAAAAATAGATTTAGAAAAACGCATTATATACATCTAAATTACTAAAATTAATTCACTTTTACAAATTTACTGCGGTAAACAAGTTTAGTATTTGTATAAGCATTAAAAAGGTAAACACCGCTACTTAAACCATTAAGGTTGATTTGAGCAGTATTAGATTTTAATTTTTTTGTTTTGTACACAACTTTGCCCAACACATCGCAAATAACAATTTTTAATTAGAACCCCACCGAGAGTTTATTTTTTAACCTCAACGTCTTTAATGTATTTTAACTGGTTTACTAGCTTACCGGTTGAGTCGTAAAAAGACCAAATGCTATCGCGTAAATCGTTTTTATAATAACCTTGGTAACGCATTTTTCCATTATTATAATAAACAGTGTTAATGCCATTACGTATGCCTTTATCATACTCTAGTTCGCTCCATTTAAAACCATTACCAAAAAAACTTAACCACATACCATGTCTTTTTCCAAAACGGTACTGGCCTTTAAACTTAGTTAAACCGCTTTTGTATTTATCTTCATAAGAGCCAGTGTATTCAGAGTCTGGCGGTAAAATTAGCAAGGGGTTTAATTTTTTTAAAGAATCAACAACTCTTTTTTGGTTAGTTTTAGAAACGGAATCAGCTATTGCTTTTTCAGCAAGACTTAATTCTTTTTCTTTGGTAGTATTAGTTTGGCAAGCCGCAAACATTATACAAACAAATACAATACTATTTTTTACGTTCAATGGCATAAATTAATAATTGTTCTAAACTGTTTTTTGCATCACAATTAGGAAATTGTTTTAATACATTTAACGCTTTTAATTTGTAATCATTCATTACTTTTTTAGTGTAATCAACCCCACCTTTTTTAATTACAAAATTTATTACTTCGTTAACTTTTTCACTTTCTTCGTTATGATTTTTTATAATGTTTATTATTTTTCTTTTTTCTAACCAGGTTGAATTATTTAAAGCATAAATTAAAGGTAAGGTCATTTTTTTCTCTTTAATATCTATACCTGTTGGTTTCCCTATTCCATCATCTGATCCAAAATCAAACAAATCGTCTTTTATTTGAAAAGCAATACCAGTAAGTGTGCCAAACTCTTTAGCTAATTTTATTTGGCTTTGGTTTTCGCATACAGAGGCTGTACCAGCGGCGCAACAAGCAGCAATTAAGGTAGCTGTTTTTTTAGTAATAATTTCAAAATAAATTTCTTCACTAATATCTAGTCGTCTTGCTTTTTCAATTTGTAATAGTTCGCCTTCGCTCATTTCTCTAACGGCTGTTGTAACTATTTTTAGCAAATGAAAATCATCGTTTTCTAACGAAAGCAATAAGCCTTTAGATAATAAAAAATCGCCAATTAGCACAGCTATTTTATTTTTCCATAATGCATTTACGCTAAAAAAACCACGGCGTTCGTTACTATCATCAACTACATCATCATGCACTAACGTTGCGGTATGAAGTAATTCAATTAAGGCTGCGGCCCTGTAAGTACTTTCGTTAATTTCGCCAAAACACTTTGCACTTAAAAAGGTAAACATAGGGCGTATTTGTTTGCCCTTTCGCTTTACAATGTATGCTGTAATTTTATCAAGTAGGGGCACACTACTTTTCATGGCGTGTTTAAATTTGTTTTCAAACTCGTCCATGTGCAGGGCAACAGGTTCTTTTATTTTATCAACGGCTTTACTCAAAGTGTGTTTAAATTACTATTTTAAATTTACTTGTGCTAATTTGTTTTTATTGGCTAATTGCCCACATGCGGCATCAATATCTTTTCCTCTACTTTTTCTTACATTACAAATAATACCATTTGAGGTTAAATAATCGGTAAAGGCACGTAAGCGCGAGCCTGTAGTTTGTTGAAATTCGCCATCATCAATTGGGTTATATTCAATAATATTAACTTTACTTTTTAATTTTTTACAATAGTTTGCTAATTCTTCGGCATCTTTTAAACTATCGTTAAAATCTTTAAATACAATGTATTCAAAAGTTGTGCGCGTACCTGTTTTATTATAAAAGTGAGTAATTGCTTCTGCCAAAACATTTAAATTATTTGTTTCGTTTATTGGCATAATTTGATTGCGTTTTTCATCGTTTGCAGCATGTAAACTCAGCGCTAAATTAAATTTTACTTTATCATCGCCTAATCTAGTAATCATTTTTGCAACACCCGCAGTACTTAATGTTATGCGTTTTGGCGACATTCCAAGTCCACTAGGCGAAGTTATTTTATCAATTGAACTTAAAACTTCTTGATAATTTAATAAAGGCTCGCCCATACCCATGTAAACTATATTGGATAGTGGTTTTTGGTGCTGTTTTTTTGCAATTTCATTAACTAAAACTACTTGGTCAAAAATTTCATCGGCATTTAAATTACGCATACGTTTTAATTTGCCTGTAGCGCAAAACTTACATGTTAAACTACAACCAACTTGGCTACTAATACAAGCGGTCATTCTGCTTTCTTTAGGAATTAAAACGCTTTCAACCACATAATTATCGTGCAACTTCATGGCGCATTTAACCGTTCCGTCGTTACTTAATTGGGTTTCTGATACGGTTACAGGATTAAATGTAAATTGCTCTTCAAGTAAAGTTCTAAGTTCTTTAGATAGGTTACTCATTTCATCAAAAGAAGTGGCTCGTTTAGCCCAAAGCCAATCATATATTTGTTTTGCTCTAAACGAGGGTTGATGAAGTTGCTTAAATAGTTGTTCTAATTCTATTAAAGATAATGATCGTATGTCTTTTTTAATACTCAAGTTAAGAGTACAAATTTACCAAAACTAAAGCAAAATATTAATTATTTTAATGTAAAAACGTATTTTTATAGCAATAATGTTGAGGTTTTTAAGCGCAAAACAAATATTTAATCAAACAAAGTTTCTTGAGCAAGATACCGTGCTTGTTGTTGAATTTGATAAGGTTAAAGAAATTACTACTAAAAACGATGTTTCTATAGATAAAATTGAATTTATTGATGGGATAATTACTCCAGGGTTTGTTAATACACATTGCCATACAGAACTTAGCCATTTAAAAGGAAAAATTAATACACATATAGGTTTAATAGAATTTGCTAAAAACATTGTAAATAAACGAAATGATTTATCATTAAACGAAATTGAAACTCATACACAAGCGGCTGATGAATTAATGTTTAAAAATGGTATTGTTGCTGTTGGAGATATTTGCAACACAAACCATAGTTTACCTGTAAAAAAAAACAGTAAAATTTACTACCACAATTTTATTGAGTTGATAGGGTTAAATCCTAAACATGCCGAACATAATTTTAATGAAGGACTTAAATTATATAATTTATTTTTAAGCAATGGGCAAAAAGCAACTTTAGCTCCACACGCACCATATAGCACATCGTTGCAATTAATTAAATTAATTGAAAAACAAAACGCATTAAATATTAGCACAATACACAATCAAGAAAGCATAGAAGAAACTTATTTTTTTGAAGGAGAAAAAAGTAAAGTGAACGATTTATATGACTATTTAAACATTCCAATAACTTTTTTTAGCCCACCTAAAACATCAAGCTTAAAAAATTACTTGCCGTATTTTAATTCAAAAAAAAACATATTAGTTCATAATACATTTACAGAGATCACAGATGTTGAGTTTACTAATGATTTTGTTTTTTGGTGTTTTTGCCCTAATGCTAATTTATATATCGAAAATTGTTTACCTAATTATAAATTATTTCAGAATAAAATAAATAGTATATGTATTGGAACAGATAGTTTAGCAAGTAACTTTAGTTTGGACATTTGTTCAGAAATAAACACAATTTTAAATCACTCAACTGTTTTTACATTAGAGCAATTACTTCAAGCCGCCACTTATAACGGCGCAGTGGCTTTGCAAATTGATGATAATTTTGGGAGCATAAAAGGAAACATTACTTCGTTTAATGTTTTAGAGTTTAAGAATAATAATTTAAAACTTGTTTCTAAACTTAAGTAATATTTCCTTTAAATAGAATTAGTTAATTACGGTTGCTCTTTGTTTTTTAGAGTACTTTTTATAAAAATATTTTGAAACATAAAAACATATAAAAAGTATTGCAAAAATCCCCCAACAATTTACCAGTCCAATTATAATTTCGCCAAATATTTTTATGCCATTTACAAAGGCATTTATAAGTCTTAAACCAAAATTAGGTTTGTAAGGCATAACAGTTGGGGTTATTGCAACTGCTTTAGTAATTGTACTCGCATCTTGATAAAACTCTAAATCTATTTGGCAATAATTTATTTTATCTATTAAATCTAAAATAGAAAGTTGCGTTTCATCAGACAGTGTTTGTTTTTCGTATTTATACTCAGCTGAATTTATTTGTTCTTTTGGTTTTTGTTCGTTGTGCTTAGTGTTTGTTTTAGTTTCAATAATTGCCTCTTGCGAGCGTTTAACCACCAATTTATTAGCCAATAACTGTAACTTTACATTGTTGGCATTAGATTTTTTATACTCCACAAATTCAGAAAGAGGAATTATTTTTCTTAAAACAGAATCTAATTGTTGAGTTGGTACTTTAGCTGATAAAATACATTGAGGGGTAAAATTTATAGATTTTAAAATACTGTCTTTTTTAAATAAAATCTCGTTTTCAAAATTATTAATGGTTGTGTATTCGTTTTTAATTAAATACCCACCATTTAAAGAAACTATGTCCTCAACAGTTTGAACGGTTTTAAGCACATTACTTACTTTACATTTCATACTTGCTGTTTTTACAAAATTATACCCTATACCATTAATAGAGTCAGTTATTGGAGTTCGTTCTTCTTCTGAAATTAAGCCAGAAAGAGCCTTAGCCTCTTCTTTGTTTTTTTCGTTAAATAAAATATTATTTTTACTTGCATCGCTACAACTATAAATTAAACTAAGCATTAATGTAATTAAAGTTAATACAAGGTTGCGTCTAATAAACCTCTTAGGTTCATTAGAACAATTTAATAAACTGCTCATGGTAATTGATTTTTTTAATTTATACATCAATTAAAAAAAGGTAACCTAAAAGTTTTACAATTAAATAAAGTTTGTATTTTTAATTTGTAAATAATGCCATGAGCAATAAACCAAGTTTTAATTTATTTCATACTATAATGTTAGTGTCTGGTAGTATGATTGGCTCTGGTGTTTTTATTGTAAGCGCAGATATAGCCAGAACTGTTGGTTCGGCTGGATGGTTAATTGTTGTTTGGTTGCTAAGTGGCTTAATTACACTATTTGCGGCGTTAAGTTATGGCGAGTTGGCCGCAATGTTACCAAAAGCCGGCGGACAATTTGTGTATATAAAAGAAGCCTTTGGTGATTTTTTAGCGTTTTTATATGGCTGGACAGTTTTTATGGTTATTCAAACAGGTGTAATTGCTGCTGTTGCAATGGCTTTTGCAAAATTTTCTGGGGTTTTTTTTCCTTTTTTCGAAGAAGGAAATGTTGTTTTAAAAATAGGATTTTTAAACATATCATCATCGCAACTTTTAGCAATTGCAATTATATTTTTATTGAGTTATATAAACACATTAGGAATAAATAAAGGCAAATTAATACAAACAGTATTTACTTCAGCCAAATTAATTGCATTATTTGGATTAATTATAGTTGGAATTTACGCAGCATTTAATAGTAATGTTTTAAGAGAAAACCTAACAAATATGTGGAATGCTTATACATGGAAAGACATTTCAATTGAAGGAACAGAAAGCTTTTGGAAAAAACAAAACATTTCAGGTTTAACTTTAGCATCGGCAATTGGTGTAGCAATGATTGGTTCATTGTTTAGTAGCGATGCATGGAACAATGTTACTTTTATAGCAGGAGATATTAAAAAACCAGAACGTAATTTGCCTTTAGGTTTATTTTTTGGTGTATTAATTGTTACAATAATTTACGTACTTGCAAACTTTGCATATTTGTGTTTGTTACCTGTGGCTGGTGATTTTAATTCAAGTGGAGTTGTAGAGCAGGGCATTGCTTTTGCTGATAAAGACAGAGTTGCAACGGCAGCTTTATCTGTTTTGTTTGGCGATACTGCAAAATATATTTTAGCCGCACTTATAATGATATCTACTTTTGGTTGTAACAATGGTTTAATTTTAGCGGGAGCAAGATTGTTTGAAAGCATGGCCAATCATCAATTATTTTTTAAAACATGTAAAAAACAAAACAAACATAATGTACCCGTTAATGCTATAAAACTACAAGGTATTTGGGCATCTATACTTTGTTTAAGTGGTTCGTATGGCAGTTTGTTAGATTATTGTACTTTTTCTTCATTACTATTTTATATTATTACCATTATTGCATTATTTGTATTAAGAAAAAAATTACCAAATTTAAATAGGCCATACAAGGCTTGGGGCTACCCTATAATTCCTGTTATTTATATTATTTTAACTACACTAATTTGTGTTGATTTGTTGTGGTATAAAACATTAAATTGTGGACTAGGATTATTAATAATAGTTTTAGGAATTCCTGTTTATTATTTATTTAAGAGAAACAAAAGTGTGGTATAAAATTTTTACTAATTATTTTGGATTTAATAAACAACAACGCATTGGTTTATATGTATTATTATGCATAATTGTAATTTTATTTATTATTAGAGTTAATATTAATTGTTTTATAAAACCCTCAGATATTGCAATTAGCAACTTACCTGAAATAGAAATCAAGCTAACTGAAAATTATAATTCAAAACAAAAAAATTATAATTCAACAAACTATAATAATCAAGCTTTGTTTGTGTTTAATCCTAATACTGTAACTCATGAACAATTATTAAAATTAGGTTTTAAAGAAAAAACGGCTAAAACATTTATTAAATATAGAGCGAGTGGATTTGTTTTTAAGAAAAAAGAAGATTTAAAAAAAATTTATGGTATCTCAGATTTTTTATACAACAAATTAGAAGAATATATTTTAATTGAAGAAAAATTAAAAAATAATAGCAGCACTGCAAACGTAAGCAATAAAGTAGTTGAAATTCAAATTATAGATTTAAACACTGCAGATAGTGTTAAACTTATTGAGCTTAAAGGAATTGGCCCATCATTTGCTAAAAGAATTATTAAATACCGCACGTTACTTGGGGGCTTTTTAAACAAAAAACAATTATTAGAAGTATATGGCTTTACAACAGAAATGTACAACTCAATTGAACGTAATATTGAAATAAAAACAACAGCAATAATCAAAATAAACATTAACAAAGATGATTTTAAAGTAATTAACCAACACCCTTATATAACTTACGAACACACAAAAGAAATAATGAATTTAAGAAGAAAAACAACCGTAACGGCAGAAAACATTAAAACAATTTTGAATGATGAAGAGTTGTTTGTAAAACTGCTGCCTTATTTAGATTTTGAGTAACGAATTCAAAAATCAGGATACAATAAATATTTAACTCTTATTTTTTTATAATTATTAAGATCTTTTTCCCAGCTTTTCCTAATTTTAGTTTCAGATTGATTTAAACTTATTTGTTTTTGTAAAGTATCATTGCCCGAATGATAATTAAAATTTTTATCAAAAAAATCTTTACTATTATCGTATTTAGCCATTTGTATTAACCACTTTAATTCAATAGTTTTTGGATGATTTTTAAGATAAACATCATTACTTAAATTTAATCCATAACACGTAATTCCATTATATTTAGGGTTATTTGTAAGTTTGTTTGCTAAAGGAATAAAAGTATAACTGTTTGCAACAAATTTTGTTACTCCAACTATTTGAAACGGAAGTTTTGTGCCACGTCCAATACTAGTTTTTGTTCCTTCAAACAAACCTAATGAGGGGTATAATAATATTGATTGTATGTTAGGTAAATTTGGAGATGGGGCAATTGGTAATTCATAACTGCAATTTCGCTTATAATTTATTAAAGGAATAACAGTTAATTTACATTTGATTTTATTTTTTAACCAACCCTCATTGTTAGCCATATTTGCATATTCGCCTATGGTTAAGCCATAAACAATGGGCACATTATGTAAGCCTAAAAATCCTTTGTATTTATTTTGTAATAAAGGTCCATCAACATAAAAACCATTTGGGTTAGGCCTATCTAAAACAATAAATTCTTTATTTAATTCAGCGCAAGCTTCCATAGCATAACACATGGTTGAAATATATGTGTAAAATCTAACACCTACATCTTGTATATCAAACACAACAACATCAACATTATTTAATTGTTCGGGTGTTGGTTTTTTGTTTTTACCATATAGAGATATTATTGGTAAACCAGTTTTTGTGTCAATAGTATTTGCAACTTTATCACCAGCCTCAGTTTTACCTCTAAATCCATGTTCGGGGCCAAAAACCTTTACCACATTTATTCTTAATGTCAATAATGTATCTACAAGCGTGGTGTTACCTACAACTCCACTTATATTAGTTAAAACAGCAACTTTTTTATTTTTTAATAATGGCAAATAGTTTTCAATTTGTTGCGCGCCGCAGGTAACAGTACTATAATTTAAAATACATGTTTGTGCATTATACTTATAAAATATTAATGTAATTAATACATACAAGGCAATCATTTTAGTATTTTTACTTTTTAAAATAGGCATAAATTGAGCATTGAAAAAATAATTGCAGATAAAATTACCAATTCTAGTAAAGTAAACAAAAGCATAAGTAAACCAATAGTTAAAATTGGTGTAATTGGAGTTATTATTGGTGTGGCTGTTATGGTATTAACGCTTGGTATTGTATTAGGATTTAAAAATGAAATTATTAGTAAAATTACTGATTTAACGTCGCATATTATCATAAGCAATGTTAATATTAATTCCAGTAACGAACCAGACCCAATTACAATTTCGAGCGATACCTTAAAAAAAATAGAAAACTTACAATACATTAAACACATTCAAGCTGTTACAATTAAAAACGCTATTTTAAAAACAAAAAATGCTAACGAAGGCATTATTATTAAAGGAGTTGACAATAATTATGATTATAAGTTTATTAATGCAAATTTAATTGAAGGTAAAATACCAACTTATACACAAGATTCGTTAAGTACTGAAGTGTTGTTAAGCGAATCGTTAGCTAATAAATTACAAATTAAATTAAATCAAAAATTTTCGGTTTATTTTATTGTTCAAAAACTGGTTTATGATAGTACAGTTAATGCAAACATTCAAAAGTCAGAACAAAGAACACGTGTTTTTATACCAGTAGGAATTTTTAAAAACAGTTTTTCTGACTTTGATGAAAGTTTAATTTTTGCTGACTTAAAACAACTTCAAAAAATAAATTATTGGTCAAATAAACAAGTAGGGGCGTATGAAATTAAAATAAATAATTATAAAAATTTAGCACAAAACACCGAAAATTTACAAGAATTTTTTGGATATAATTATAGTGTTGCCAATGTAACACAAATTTACGCTAATATTTTTATTTGGCTAGATAAGTTAGATGTTAATGGAATTATTGTTATAGTATTAATGGTAATAGTTGCAACAATAAACATGATTACCGCATTACTTATATTAATTTTAGAACGCACAAATATGATTGGGTTAATTAAAGCGCTTGGAATGCCCAATGTAAGTGTAAGAAAAATTTTTATAATTGTAAGTTTAAAACTTACATTAAAAGGCATGTTATGGGGCAATTTAATTGGGCTTGGCCTTTGTTTTATACAATATTATTTTAAACTTATAAAATTAAACAGCGATGTTTATTATGTTGATTTTGTTGCTGTTCAATTTAATTGGAGCTTAATTTTGATATTAAATATTGGAACTTTTTTAACGTGTTTGTTAATGTTATTACTGCCAACTATAATCATAAGTAAATTAACACCAATAAAAACATTAAAATTCGATTAAATTGGTTAAAAATTTTATTTTTGTAAGCCCAATAAAAGTAAATGGTATTTAGCAGTATTACATTTTTAATTTATTTTTTACCTGTTATAATTTTACTATATCATTTAGTCCCTCATAAATTTAAAAACGGAATATTATTACTTACAAGTATTTATTTTTATAGTTGGGGTGGACCAAAATTTATTTTTGTAATTCTTGCAACTACCATTGTTGATTTTTTGCTTGTAAAAGCTATGCATCAACAAAAAGAAAAAAAGAAAAAAACAAAATTTTTAGTAATTTCTCTTTTAATAAATTTAGGGTTATTGTTTTATTTTAAATACTGTGGTTTTTTTATTGAAAACTTTAATGCTGCTACAGGCGCAAATATTAAATGGTTGGCAATTGTTTTACCTGTAGGTATTTCATTTTATACGTTTGAAAGCATTACATACATTGTTGATGTTTACAGAGGCATACACGCACCATTAAAAAACTTTTGGCATTACCAAACGTACATTTTATTTTTTCCAAAATTAATTGCTGGTCCAATAGTTCGCTATCATGATATAGCAAATCAAATTACAAATAGAGAGTCAAACTATACAAGCAATTTTAAAATAAGTGGTTTTGTTTTGTTTTGTATAGGATTAGCTAAAAAATGTATATTAGCCAATACGTTGGGCATGCAAGCCGATGCCGTGTTTAACTTAAACATAAACGAAATTGATACAGCTGCAGCGTGGATTGGAGGAATAGCTTACACATTTCAAATTTATTTTGATTTTAGTGGTTATAGTGATATGGCAATTGGTTTAGGTAGAATATTCGGTTTTAATTTACCCGAGAATTTTAATAACCCTTACACATCAGCAAGTATAACAGAATTTTGGCGTCGTTGGCACATTACACTTGGCGCATGGATGAAAAACTATTTATACATTCCCCTTGGCGGAAATAAAGTTTCAAATAGTATGTTATATCGTAATTTGGCAATTGTTTTTGTGTTAAGTGGTTTTTGGCATGGCGCAAGTTGGAACTTTATTTTATGGGGTGTTTTTCATGGAGCATTTCTAATTTTAGACAGATTATTTTTATTAAATTTATTACAAAAATCATCTAAAATTATTGCAATACCTTTTACTTTTATTGTAGTGGTTTGTGGTTGGGTTTTATTTAGAAATGAAAATTTAGAAACGGCTATACATTGTTTAAAACAAATGTTTGCATTTAATTTTATTGATGGAAAATTTGCACTTAACAACGACTTTATATTTATGGTAGTTTTAGCAAGTATATTTTCATTCTTTGCTATCACAAACAAAACTCAAAATATTCAAAATATTTTTTACAATGTTTCATTTAACAACAAATACACCTGGCCATTAGTAATTAGTGCAATTGCCTTGTATTATATTTCGTTAAGTTTTATAAGCGCTCTTAACTTTAATCCATTTATTTATTTTAGGTTTTAAAAATTAGTAAACAAAAAACATATTCATTACCTGTTATAGTTGCCTTTGCAGCAATAATTTTACCATTTTTAGCAACAATAAGTAAAAAGGAAAACAAACCTAACTTAACTGGAATAGTTATAAGTGACAATAAGCCAATCCTTTCGCGTGAAACATGGCTTAATGCCTCATATCAAGAAGAACGTGAAGATTATAATGCAGATCATTGGGCATTTAAAGAAAGCATGGTTCGTTGGAACAATCAAGTTTATTATAAACTTTTTAATCAACTAAGAGTAAATAGTTTTGTATCGGGTAAAGAAAATTATGTATTCAGCGAATCTTATATATTTTCTGCGTTTGGCGATGATTTAATTCCTGAAACTGAAATTTCAGAACTACTTAAAAAAGCAAAAGTTTTACAAGATACACTTAAAAAGAAAAATATTGATTTGCTTTTAGTTTATGCGCCAGGCAAAGGATCATATTGTAAAGAGTTTATTCAAGATAAATATGTGCACCCATATAAAACAACTAATTACAATCAATTTATATCAAACAGCAAACAACAAAATGTAAATTATTTAGATTTATTAGGATATTTTGAAAAATTAAAACCATCAACTCCTTATCCTTTGTTTCCAAAATTTGGACACCATTGGAGTTATTATGGCGCATGCATTGCAACAGACACTCTTATAAAACATATTGAGAAACTTCATGCAAAACCAATGCCCCATATTTTTTGGAAAACAATAGATGTTGTTGATTCGTCGAGAAGCAGAGACGCTGATGTTTTAAACAGCATGAATTTAAAATTTAATCCACCACAAGGAATGAAATTAGCATACCCACAAATAGAGTGGGAGCAAGATAGCACAAAAAATAATGTAAGAGTTTTAACCATTTCTGATAGTTATTTTTACGACCAAGTTTATATGCAAATTTTACAAAATAGTTTTGGTAATGGGCAGTTTTGGTATTATAATAATAAAGTTGTTCCTTCGCCAAAACAAGGCGAAAAGGTTGAAACATGGGAATTAGATTTAAAAAGTGAAATTGAAAGTAACCAAGTTATTATGTTAATGTATAGCGATGGCAACCTGCCTAAGTTTGGAAATAATTTTATACAAGATGCATATGAACTTTACACATCGCCAACCACATATTATAATCGCATAAAAAATATTAAACAAGTTCAAGAATATGCTAAACAAATTAGAGAAAATCCTTTATTACTTAAAAAAGCAACAGTCTTTAGTCAAACAAACAAAATAACTTTAGACAGTGCAATAAAAAATAATGCAATGGTTTTGGCCGGATTAATTAAAAACAAATAAAATGAAAAAATTAGCTTTAGTATTTTTTATACTTATTAAAACAACACAATCAATTGCTGATGAAGGAATGTGGTTGCCACAATTAATACAAGCTTTAAACATTTCCGATATGAATAAAAACGGATTTAAGTTAACGGCAACACAAATTTACGACATAAATAAAGCAAGCATGAAAGATGCTGTAGTTTTATTTGGAGGTGGATGTACCGCGGAAATAATATCTAATAAAGGTTTAATTTTAACTAATCACCATTGTGGTTTTAGTAACATTGCTGCTTTAAGCACAGTGCAAAACGATTATTTAAAAAACGGATATTGGGCAATGAATAATAAAGAAGAGTTAATGTGTAAAGGATTAACCGTAACGTTTATTAAAAGAATAGATGATGTTACATCAAAAATTACTTCTTCATTAAAACCAAATTTTAATGAAAATCAAATCGATTCTGCAATTAAATCTCAAATTAAATTATTAGAAACAGAAACAAAAAAATCTTCAGGTTACGATGTTTTTATTAGACCATTTTTTTATGGCAATGATTATTATATGTTTACTACCGAAACATTTAAAGATGTTAGATTGGTTGGAACACCGCCAGAAAGTATCGGAAAATTTGGCGACGAAACAGATAATTGGGTGTGGCCACGACACAATGCAGATTTTAGTATGTTTAGAATTTATGCCGATAAAAACAATAAACCAGCCGAATATAGCGAAGAGAATGTGCCTTACACGCCTAAATATTCTTTTCCTATAAATTTAAAAGGAACTAAAAAAGGCGATTTTACAATGGTTTATGGTTTTCCAGGAAGAACACAAGAGTATTTAACCTCTTATGCAGTAGAATTACTAATGAAACAACAAGACCCTGTAAAAGTTAATTTAAGAGAAAAACGTTTAAACATAATGGAACGTTACATGAAAAATAACGATACCATTCGTTTAATGTACACTGCAAAGTATGCTGGCGTTGCCAATTATTATAAAAAATGGAGTGGAGAAATGTTAGGCTTACAAAAATCAAACGCAGTAGAAAAGAAAAAACAATTTGAAAACGATTTTTTAAATAGTTTAAATTCTAATCCGGCAAACAAAGAGAAGTACACTAAATTATTTAATGAATTTAAAGAAGTTTATTTAGATTATGCGCCTTTAAGTAAACAAATAGATTATTTTACTGAATGTTTATGGGGCATAGAAGCATTTAAATTTGCGGCAAATACGGGTTTAGCGCTTCAAACTGAATTAAAGAAAAAAGAAATAGGAGCTACAAATAATTTTGATGCATTATTAAAAGACACTAAAAAAACAATTCCTTTTAAAAATTTTAGAAAAGAAATTGATAAAGAATTATGTGTAGCAATGTTAGAAATGTATGACAAAGAGATTGAGTCTGCTTTAAGGCCACGCCTTTTAGATTCGTTATACAATACTTATAAAAATAATTACAAAGCAATGGCAGATTTTTTATACAACAATACTTCGTTTGTTGATAATGATAAAGCGTTGCAAATGTTTAACGATTATGAAAAAAATTCTTCGTTGTATCAAAGAGATCCTTTGTATTTAGTGGCAGTTGATATTTTAAAACATTATCAAAAAACAGTTATCCCGCAAATTTCTTATTACGATATTCAAATAAACGAATTACAAAAAGAATATGTAAAAGGGTTAAAAGAAACAATGAAAAACAAAAGATTTTATCCTGACGCAAATGGAACATTAAGAGTTGCTTATGGAAAAGTTAGTGATTACAGCCCTAAAGATGGTTTGCAAAACTTACACTTTACAACAATTGATGGAATAGTTGAAAAAAATAAAACTGGCGCTGAAGATTTTTATGTTAAACCAAGATTATTAGAGTTATATGCAAAAAAAGATTTTGGAAATTATGCTGATAAAGACGGAAAATTACACGTTGCGTTTATTGCAAGTAACCATACTACTGGCGGCAATAGCGGAAGCCCGGTTTTAAATGCAAATGGCGAGTTGATAGGAACAAATTTTGATAGAAATTGGGAAGGGACTATGAGTGATATAATGTACAACCCAGATTTTTGTAGAAACATTATTTTAGACGTAAGGTTTACATTATGGATAGTAGATAAATATGCTGGCGCAGGTTATTTACTAAACGAAATGAAATTAATAAAATAGAATTATTCTAATATTAATTTTTTAGTTAATATTACACCGTTTTTGTTTTTAAATTCCAATAAATAAACTCCAGAAGTATTTGCTTTCAGATTTATTTTTTGTTTTTCAGATGTAATATTAACTACATCAATTAATTTACCTTCACTATTATTAATTTTTAAACTTAGGGGCAATAAATCAAAATCATTAATTAAAACATTTACAGTTTTAATAGTAGGGTTAGGATAAATTTGAATGTCATTAGTTTTTGTTAATTTTTGAATTGAAACGATATTGGTATCCCCTAAATTTCCAAAACAATATTGTCCTAATTTTAAAGTGTCTAGTTTTATATAACCTGTTCTTAATGAACCAATCATCTTAGTAACATGCTTTTGCCACACCCAGTTTGATTTGGTGTCTGGTCTGTAAAACAATGCAACACTATCTGAGTTTACAATAGTAATTAATGTATCCATATAAGAATTTGCACCACCTGTTGATTTATTGCCATCAAAAGAAAATGTAGCGTAACTCCTAAAACCGTTAGCTAATTTTCCATCAACACTCCAATAATGTTGGTTACTTAATTTATGACCTTGAGGGTTAGAAACAAATGCATCTGGTTTAACATAATTATGCGTAATATGAATAAAGTTACTATCAATACCAACATTAGTAATACTTAATGTTACCTTTGCCAAACTAAAACTATTTGAACCTGTATTTTTAATTGTTTTATACTCTGTTGTTGTTGCATCGCCAATTTTAGAATCAAAATTTATAATAGTAAATATTGGTAAAAAATTTAATGAAGTTGTAAATGTTGTTGAAGCGCCATTCACTATTACTTTTTTAACAACTCTTGTCCAATCCGATTTAAAAAAACTAATTTCTAACGGTACGCTTGTGTGTAATGCTGGTGCGCCAAGTAGTTTTTGTTTAACATAAACTGTCGCATCATAATTACTTCCGTTAAGTATATATTTAGTACTATCTATACTAAAATGACTCCAACCCCCATTTAACACCCAATTATTAAAAAACGGAATTAAATTTTGACCGCTTGATATTTGAAATTGATCTCTTAACTCTAAACTATTTATGTTTTTATAAGCATTGTTTGTCATTACATATTTACAAGCATTAAAAAATGCAGTATCGCCCATGTAACTTCTTAAAGTGTGTGCAATATCGGCCCCTTTTTTGTAAACATGGTCGCCATAAGTTAAATTGTGTGGAACCCCAGATACAGCTCTAAAATAATTTTCTTTTTTATGTAGGATATGAATTAAATCATCATGAGTAGATTTATATGCATTTAAATACGAATTTTTACCATATTTCCATTCTAAAAAAAGATAACTTGCATAAGTTGCCATACCTTCATTAATCCACATGTCTTCTTGAGTTTCACATGTAATTAAATCTCCCCACCAATGATGCCCCAATTCATGCGCCATTAAATCGCTTTCGTAACCTAAATTACCTAGCGCCGCTTTTGGATATGCAATTGCAGTTGCGTGTTCCATTGCTCCCGCATTAAAAGGTACAGAATAATAACCGATTTTATTCCAAACATAAGGCCCAAAGAAGTTTTCAAATCCTGCAATACAATTGGGTAAGTTTACAAATCCTGTTTTCATTGCTGATGTATCTGAACCAACAGCTACAAGAGTAATGGGCTTTATGCCACTTAAAGTGTTTACACTCCAGTTTACTTGGTTATATTTGGCTAATGCTACACAAGCTAAATAAGTTGGAATTTCTTTATTTAAAAACCAACGCCTTGTTCGTTTATTTGTAAATGTAACATCTGAAACGAGTTCGCCATTACAAAATGCTCGCCTTGCACTATCGCTGGTAATTTTAAAATCAAACAAACTGCGCTCAATAAAATTATCAAAACACGGAAACCAAACTCTACCATAATTATGTGGTTTTGCATTAAAACCTACACCAATATTATAGGCATATTCAGCGCTTTGTGTGTTGTTAAAATAAAATCCACCAAACGTACTTGCATCTGTTTGAGGTAAGCCATGATAATAAATTTTAATGTTACTGGTGTCGTTTAAATTTTTAACCGAAGCAAAATTTACTTTTAAAATAGTATCGTTGTATGTGTAAGTTAAAGTTGTATTTCCTTCTTTTATTGAATCAACAATTAGTTTTAACAAATCAAAACGTATGTAATTTGTATTGTTTAGTTTAGGAGCAAATTTAATAGTTGTATTGCCTGCAATAAATTTATTTGAAGTTGTACCAAGCTCAACATCAATGGTATATTTAAATATATTAAAAGTATCACTTCTTGTGTTCTCTATACTATAATATAAACTGGGCGATGCTGCCGCTAATTTATTGTGCTGACAAGTATTTACTTGAGCAGAATAAAATTTAAATAATAAAACAAATATTAATAGGCTAAGTTTTTTCATTTACAAAACAATATTTTTATTTAAATAATTTGTCACATAATCAAACACTCCTTCTTCTAAACTAGTAAATTTTTGGTTATAGCCTGTGTTTATTAATTTACGCATATTAGCTTCGGTAAAATATTGATATTTATCTCTAATGTCTATTGGCGTATCAATAAACTCTATTATAGGCTCTTTATTTAAAGCTTTAAAAGTTGCAGTTGCTAAATCATAAAACGACCTTGCTTTACCGCTTCCTAAATTATAAATGCCATTTTTTACATCAGTATTAAACAAATACCAAATTACATTAATAACATCTTTAACATATACAAAATCTCTAAGTTGTCCGCCATCTTTATAATTTGGGTTGTGTGAACGGAATAGTTTTACTTTGTTGTTTTCTTTTATTTGATTAAACGAATGAAAAATAACAGAGGCCATACGCCCTTTGTGGTATTCGTTAGGGCCATATACATTAAAAAACTTTAAGCCATGCCATTTTTTTGGTTGACTGGTTTGTTTAATTGCCCATTTATCAAAATCATTTTTGCTTTCACCATACAAGTTTAATGGTTTAAGTAAGTCTAATTTTGTTTCATCATCGTTGTAACCATTTTCTCCTAAACCATACGTTGCCGCACTAGACGCATATATAAGAGGAATGCTGTGTTCAGAACAAATTGTCCAAATACTTTTAGTGTAATTTAAATTAAGTTCATTTAAAACTGCTTGACTTTTTTCTGTTGTATCAGTTCTTGCGCCAATATGAAAAACATATTTTATTTGCGTATAATTTTCTTTAAACCAATTTAAAAAATCTAACCTATCTATTTTTTTTAGAAAATTTTTAGTTTCATAATTTTTACGTTTTGAATCAAAACTAAAATCATCTACTAATATTAAGTCTGTTAAGTTATTTTCGTTTAATTTAGAAATTAAACAACTAGCTATAAATCCTGCGGCTCCTGAAATTACAATCATATAAACAAAATTAATAAATAGGAATTGATTTTTATTGTTTTCTATTAAAATATTTAAGATATTAGAATAATAATTATGGAAATAAAAAGAGTATTTGACATATTACCTAAAATAGAAAAAACGGCAAATAAAGAGAATTTAATTGCTGGTAAACAAAATAAAGTTTGGGTTAAATACAGCACTAATGATTTTATAAAAAATTCTAATGCAGTTGCTACTGCCTTAATAAACATGGGTTTAAATAAGGGAGATATTATTGCAATAATGGCAAATAATAGACCAGAATGGAATTTTGTTGATTACGGCGCACAAAAATGTGGAGTAGTAACTGCTCCAATTTTTCCAACCATAAGTAACGATGATTTAAAATTTATTTTAAACCATTGCCAAGCAAAAGTGATTTTTATATCAGATAAAAGTGTTTATCAAAAATTAGTAGCAATAGAAACTGATTTACCACACCTTAAAACAGTAATTAGTTTTGATGAAGTTAATGGCGTAAAACACTACAATGATTTTATTAAAAACGAACTGGAAAATATTAATTTTGAAAAATTAAATACTTTACAAGCAAACATTGCGGAAGACGATTTACTTACTATTTTGTACACAAGTGGCACTACAGGCTCGCCAAAAGGCGTAATGTTATCGCATAAAAATTTAATGAGCAATGTAATTGCTTGTCAAAATTATGCTCCTTTTCACAAATCATGGAAAGCTTTAAGTTTTTTACCATTAAACCATGTGTACGAAAGGTTTTTAAATACCTTATATTTTTACCATGGCGTTAGTGTTTATTACGCCGAAAGTATAGAAACCATTGGGGATAATTGCAGAGAAATTCATCCTCAAATATTTGTTGCGGTACCAAGAATATTTGAAAAAGTTTACGAAAAAATAACTGCAACAGGCGAAAAACTCACAGGCTTTAAACGTAAAATTTTTGATTTAAGCGTATCGCTTGCCGAAAAATATGAACCAGACGGAAAAAACGGCGCTTGGTATGAGTTTAAAAGAAGTTTAATTGATAAATTAGTTTACTCAAAATGGAGAGCAGCTATTGGAGGAAACATTTGTTGCATAATAAGCGGAGGAGCTGCAATTAACCCCAGATTAGAAAGGATTTTTACCTGCGCTGGAATTAAAATGTTACAAGGTTATGGTTTAACAGAAACGTGTGTTGTGGTGTCGGTTAACCGTTTAACAAAAGGAGATATGATGTTTGGCACTGTTGGTTTAACTGTTGAAAATGTTCAGGTAAAAATTGCAGAAGAAGATGGTGAAATATTAATGAAAGGACCAAGTTTAATGCTTGGTTATTATAAAAATGAAGAAGCAACTAAAGAAGTAATTGATGCTGAAGGATGGTTTCATACAGGAGATATAGGGCAGTTTGTTGAAGGTAAATTTTTGAAAATAACCGATCGTAAAAAAGAAATATTTAAAAATAGTGCAGGTAAATATATCGCACCTGCATTATTAGAAAATAAAATAAAAGAAAGCAGATATGTTGAACAATGCATGGTTGTTGGAGAAGGCGAAAAATTTGTTTCGGCACTAATTGTACCAAATGTTTTAAACTTTAAAGAATATTGTTCAACTAACAATATTAATTACGAAAACACAACAGAGTATGTTAATTCAACAGAACTTAAAAACTTAATAAATAATCATATAAAAGAAATTAATAAAACGTTAGCACCTTTTGAGCAATTAAAACGTTGCGAAATTATTAATGCAAGTTGGACAGTTGATGGAGGAGAGATAACCCCTAAATTAAGTTTAAAAAGAAAAGTAATTTTATCTCGAAATAAAACAGTAGTTGAAAAAATATTTTCGGTTAGTTAAAGACTAAACGAATTGCTTATAAATTGTATTTAGTTTTTCTGCAATTGAATTTAAACTAAATTCATTAATAAATCGCATCGCATTTTCTTTATTAATTTGCCATGGATTGTTAGTTATATGGTTAATGGCATTACTTAACTCTTTTTCATTTTTAGGGTTTATTTGATAACCAAGTTCAGCAGTAATACGTTCGGTAATTCCGCCACAAACGCTAGTAATAACTGGTTTTAAAAACGAAATTGATTCGCCAATAACAACCCCAAAAGATTCGTAATTACTAAACATAATTAAACCTAAACAATTTTCAAATTCATTAGCTAATTCTTCTTTTGTTAATACACCTAAAAAATTTACACACGATTGTAATTTTAGTTGTTTAACTAATAATAATAAATTTTCACTTGGTTTAGCTCCAATTATGTTTAATTGTATTGTAGAGTTTTGATAATACGAAACAGCAAACGCTTTTAAAATTCCACTTACATTTTTTTGTTCGTCATCTAATGTTGAAACATGTATAAATGTTTTTGAATTTTTTGAAGCCGTATTAGTTTTTAATTTAAAACTAATAATGTTTGGAACAACACTATAGTTTGCAGCTAAACTATGGTTTTGCATTTCTTTTTTTAACGACTCGCTAACAGGTAATATAATTTTTGCATGGTTTATTATTTTTTTAGTAAAATATTTCATTAATAAACCTTTATATCTCCCGTCTTTTGGCATATATCCAGTCCAACATTCATTTATAATTAATGGAATATTGTATTTTTTTGATAAATGCATTGCTCCAAAACCAGCGGGCAACACAACGTTTAGCTGAATAATATCGGGTTTGCCATATTGTTCAGTTATTTTTTTATAACCAATCTCAAAATATTGTTTTGTTTTTTTAAGTTTTAGATAGTTTGAAAATAATGAGTTTGATTTAATTTTTTTGTAATAAACAAAATAGTTAAAAATGTTTTCATCAAAAAAAGATTCAGTTTCATAATCAACATTAATTAAATTTTCATTGGAACAAACATGTATTACAGATACGTTGTTATTTAGGGATGCAGCTTTAACAAAATCTTTATTAAAAATTCCGTGTGTAGGATTTGTTTTGTTTGGATACCAAGAAGAAATAAATAAAATGTGCATTATATAATGCGTTTATTACTCAACATTAACTTTTGCTTCAACACTAAAGTGACTAAACTTATCGTTTAACGAGTTAAATTGTACACCTAGTTTATTTCCGCTTTTCATCGCAATGGTAATAAAACCTAAGCCCGCACCACCTTTTTCGCTTAATTCGTTATTTTCTAAATGTTCTAAATAAAACTCTTTTAATTTTGATGGTTCGTCAAATGAATTTATTTTTTCAATGTCATTTGAAAGTTTAGGAACCGCATTATTTCCCACTAAATTAGCAGTTTTAAGAATAATATGCGTTGGTGTTACGGAAAGTATAATGTAATTGTGTTGTGCGCCATTATCATCTTTAAAACCGTGTATTAGCATGTTTTGCAGTGTTTCTACACATATAAAAAACACTTTTCTTACAACGGTTTTTGGTAAATTTTTTTCTAAAATTTTACCTTCAATTTCTGATTCAAGTTTTGAAATAGTTTCGGAGTTTAAAACCCCATCATAGGCCACAATTAGCTCATTAGGGTTTGTTGAAGCTAGTTTTTGCTCAAACTGAGTATCAAAGTATTCGTCTATTATATTTGTAGTATGGCTCAAGTTATTTAAATAATCCGTTTAATTCTCCATCAATTAATCTTATTACTTTTCCTAAATCTTCTTTACTTTCACTAAAGTTTACATCATCAACATCAATAATTAACATTTTACCTTCGTAAGATGAACTCCAAGCTTCGTATCTTTCGTTTAATCTTTTTAAATAGTCTAATCTTATGCTGTTTTCGTAATCTCTACCTCTTTTTTGAATTTGTTTAACTAAGGTAGGAACACTTGCTCTTAAATAGATAATTAAATCTGGCGCTTTAACTAAACCATCCATTAATTTAAATAAACTAAAGTAATTATCGTAATCGCGAGTAGTCATTAAACCCATTGCATGTAAGTTGGGGGCAAATATAAAGGCATCTTCATATATAGTTCTATCTTGTACTACTGTGTGTTTGCCTTTACGAATATTAAGGATTTGGCTAAATCTGTTATTTAAAAAATATACCTGTAAATTAAACGACCAACGTTGCATATCTTCATAAAAATCGTTTAAATAAGGGTTATCATCTGCGTCTTCATAGTGAGCATGCCATTTATAGTGTTTAGCTAATAAAGAAGTAAGGGTAGTTTTTCCTGATCCAATGTTTCCTGCTATCGCAATGTGCATACTAATACGTTAAAATAATAGACTAATTTAGGTATTTTACTTATAAAAAAAAATATTTATCGATAAAAGTAGAAAATAATAGACGAAAATGCAAGAAATAACTAAAAATTATTCGTTTTAGTCGAAATTTGATTTAAAATTAATTTTAGGGCCTCGTTAATTGGAGTAAATTTAAAATTCAATTCGTTTGTGATTTTTGAATTACTGTAATTTTGTACATTAAAAATACTAGCGGTAGCGGATTTTGATAACACCTGTTTTTTAATTCGAAACAGTTTTAAAAATTTACCAAACAAGTAAAAACAATAAACTTGGTAATATTTTAGTTCAAGCGAAGCTTTTTTTAAATTAAGATGACTTTGGATAAAGTGAAAAATTTCTTTGTGTGAGTAATTATTTTCACATATAATAAAGCGTTGACTAAAAACTTTATTTTCAATTAAATTAATCATACATTTTGCAACATCAGAAGCCAGCACATACGCACTTTTGCCAGTGGTGTAAAATTTTCCGTTTTTAAGGCAATAATCTATAATTTTATTACTGCTTTGGTTTTTAAACCCAGCACTTAAAATTACTCCAGGATTAACTATTACAGCTTTTAAACCCTCTTCAATGCCTCTCCAAACTTGATTTTCGCCTTTATATTTACTTATTGCATAATAACTTTCTTTGCCAGATGTTTTCCAAAACACATCTTCATTTAAATCAATTTTATAATCTAAATTATTAATTGTAGCAATTGAACTTACATGACATAAATAAATTTCAGGAAAAGTTAAACAAGCATTTACCAAATTTAATGTTGCCTCTTCATTAACTTTAAACAATTCTTCTTTATCGCTATCAAAAAAAGAAACAAAACCCGCACAGTGATATACAACTTTAATGTTGTTTTGATTTAAGGCGTCTTCAATGCCATAAACATCAAATAAATCTAACTCTATCCATTTTATTTTTTCAAAATAGGTGTTGTAATTTAAACTATCATTAGCTTTAAATAATTCTAATACTTGATTTAAGTTACTTTTTTTACGTTTAACCGCAACAACTGTTTTGTTTTGAAGTAACAATTGCCAAATTAAATTTGCGCCTAATATGCCTGTGGCTCCAGTAACTAAATTCACTTTTAATTATTTATGCAAAGGTTGATTTTTGAAACGTAAAAAACAAGAGTAGTTGAATGGCTAAACCAACAAAAAATCCTAAATAAACTTCTTTTGGTTGATGCGCTTTTAAATATAACCTTGCCCAGGCTATAATTCCAAATAAAAAAATTAAACCAACATAAACAAAAGTAACATCTAACCGAATTAAATAAGAAATACTTAAAATAAAACCTAACAACCCACCAATAGAAAGTGTATGCGCGCTTATTTTAATTTTAAAATTTATAATAATTGCAATTGTTAATGTAATACCACCTGATAAAATAAATAATTTTAAGCTATCCCAAATTTGCACATCATTTAAAAAATAAAAGAAAAATAAATAAAAAAGTGCCCCAGCAATGTAAGGCAATGTTCTTTCGCTTTGTTCGGTTACATACAAGTTACTTACCTTTTTATACATAGCTAATCCAACAACACTTAAAGCAGGAAAAATGCCCGTAAATAATAAAACTAAAACTGCAACTCTCCATTTTGTTTCTTGCGGTGTAAGTAAATTATAAACAGAATTGTTAAGTCCATAAAATATTATTAATGTTGCATAACAAGGAATAAAACAAGGATGAAATATAAACGAAATAATTTGAGCTAATGTTTTCAATTAATTAAGATAGTTTTTTAGACAGTTCAATCATTTGTTGTTTTGCGGATTTATTTAAATATATTATATTATATACGGCCTCGGTAATTGGCATATTTACATTGTACTTTTCATTTATTTCGTGTACACATTTTACCGCATAATATCCTTCGGCTATCATATTCATTTCAACTTGTGCTTGTTTTACACCGTAACCTTTACCTAACATTGTACCAAACATACGGTTTCTACTAAATTGAGAATATGATGTTACTAACAAATCACCTAAATAAGCCGAATCTTTTATATCTCTATTTATGGGATGCACTTTATACACAAAACGTTCAATTTCTTGTATGGCATTACTTACTAAAACGGCTAAAAAATTATCGCCATAACCTAATCCGTGGCAAATACCTCCTGCAACTGCTACTACGTTTTTTAAAACAGCGCTATATTCAGTACCATATATATCATCGCTAGTAGAACAATATAAATATCGGCAATTAATTAATTTACTTACTTGTTGGGCATAATTAATTTCTTGGCAAGCAATTGTTAAGTAACTTAATTTTTCAAGCGCTACTTCTTCTGCATGGCACGGACCTGTAATTACACCTATATTAGTAATTGGAACATTAAAAACAGTTTGCAAATAATCGCCAACAATTAAATTATGTTGCGGCACTATTCCTTTTATGGCCGAAAATATAATTTTAGTTTTTAATAAATCAGTTGTGCAATGTTTTAATTCATCGTGTAAAAAAGCCGATGGCACTGCTAAAATTATAATGTCAGAATTTTGAATGCAGGCATTAACATTATTAAAAAATGTAATTTTAGTTGTATTAAAAGTAACAGAACTTAAATATTTTGGATTTGTGTTTTGTGTTTTTAAAAAATCAATATCGTTTTGGTTTCTTATATACCAATTTATTTGGGCGCAATTATTTAAAAAAAGTTTAGCTAAAGCTGTAGCCCAACTTCCACTTCCTATAATTGCTATTTTTGGTTCACTCATAATTTAACTAATCTACAAATGTTATATCATCATCTATTAAATTGCCTGCGCCAATAAAGCGGTTGTAAACACGTGCTAAGGTTATAACATCTTTTTTACAATAGTTTACAATTTTATCTAAATTTTTTTCTTCATAAAATGTTTTAGCAACTTGGCTTCCATCTATATCATCTTTAGGCGATGGAATACCTAAAACATGAGCTAATAAATTAAGAGAGCTGAAATTTTTAACATCGCCAAATTTCCACAAATCTAACGTGTCTATATGTTTTATATCCCATGGTTTCAAGCCTTGTAATTGCAGCACTTTAGGCAAAGGCATATTGTTTATTAAAAAACGCCTGCATAAAAAAGGAAAATCAAATTCTTTTCCGTTATGTGCACAAAGTAAATGATTTGGTGTAGAAAAATGTTTTTCTAATAATTCGGAAAACTCAGTTAATACAATTTTTTCATTTTGATTTGCAATTGCTTTAACTCTAAATTTACCGTTATGGTAAAAACCTAAACCAATAACTAAAACTTGTGCAAACTCAGCAAAAATTCCTGCTTTTGCATAATGTTGTTCGGGCGATTGCTCTTTCGAATAAGCCCATTTTTTATTCCAAAGTTCTTTAGAGATTTCATCTAAGTTATTGTACAAATAAGTAACAGGTATTGTTTCAATATCTAAAAATAAAATATTTTCGATTTTATTAATTGTTTTTATCATAACTAAATGCCTCTTTTTTTACGTTGTATTTCGCGCTTGCGCCTTAACGACTCTTGTTTGCGTTTACCACCTAACTGTATTTTTTTATTTTTAGCCTTTTTTTCATGAAAGGCCCCAGTTTTAATTTCAACTTTTGGAAGTTTTTTTAAATTTTTATCAGGCTTAGATTTTTTTTCCCACTTAACTAAAGCTTCCGTTATTTCAACGCTTTCAGGTATTTCTAAAACATCAATTTTCTTTTTCATTAATGTTTCAATATTTTTTAAAGCTGCCTTTTCGTCTTTTGAAACAAAAGTAATGCTGTTTCCGTATTTATCTGCTCTGCCTGTTCTTCCAATTCTGTGTATATAATCTTCTGGAGTAAAAGGTGTGTCAAAGTTTATAACGTGTGTAACTTCAGCCAAATCTAAACCTCTTGATATTACATCGGTTGCAATTAAAGTTTGATGAATGCCTTTTTCAAAATTTGCAATTGCTTCAAAGCGTTGTGGTTGTGATTTGTTTGAGTGAATAATGCCTAGTTTATTTTGTAAAACAGGCTGTAGCTCTTTGTAAACCTCATCTGCCATTAATTTGTCTTTACAAAAAACAATACATTTATTTATTTGCGTATTGTTTAAAAGTAAATGCTCTAGTAAATTTACTTTTGTGTAAAAATTAGGAACCGTATAAACAACTTGTTTTATTTTATCAATTGGTGTTCCTCTTTTATTAACTTCAATATAATTAGGCGATTTAAAAAACTGATTTATTATAATTTCAATTTCTTCTGTTAATGTTGCTGAAAAAAGTATGTTTTGTCTTTTTAATGGTAAAAGCTCTAATACTTTTATTAATTGTGGCCTAAAGCCTAAGCTTAACATTTCATCAACTTCGTCAATTATTAATTTTTGTAATGAGGTAACAATTAATGCTCTGTCTAAAATCATATCTAACAGTCTGCCAGGTGTTGCAACTAAAACATCTAAACCGTTAAACAATAATTGCCTTTGTGTGTTTATGTTAGCTCCACCATAAATCCCCCCAACTCTAACCGTTTGGTATTTACATAGTTTTTCGCATTCGTTTATTACTTGCACAACTAATTCGCGTGTTGGTACAATAATTATTATACGTGGGGCTTTTTGTTGCGAAAAATTTAATTGCCTTAAACTAGGAAGCAAATAAGCAAATGTTTTACCAGTTCCGGTTTGTGCTATGCCAACAGCATCTGCGCCACTCATTATTACAGGAAATGCAGCCGATTGAATAGGAGTAGCGTTTGTAAACCCTAAATCGGTTAATGCGCTTAAAAGTTGTTTTGTTATGTTTAATTCAGAAAAACTCATTGTGCATTTTCTTCCCAAATACTTGTTAAATGTACAATTGTTTGTACTGCTTTTTGCATATCTTGCACGCTAACCCATTCTTGTTTACTGTGAAAAGCATGTTCTCCAGCAAATATATTTGGACAAGGTAATCCCATAAATGATAATCTAGATCCATCTGTTCCTCCCCTAATGCTTGACAAGACTGGAGTTACACCTGTTCGTTTAACCGCTTCAACAGCAAAATTAACAACATGTGGGCATGTATCTAAAACTTCTTTCATGTTACGGTACTGCTCGCTTACCTTAAACTCGTAACTACACTTATCGTAATTTTTTAAAACATCAATTGTTATTTGTCTTAACTCTTCTTCTAACTGTAATAATGTTGGTGTATCAAAAGCTCTGATAATAAACTTAATCTCTACTTGTTCTAAACCTCCGTTAATTGCAGTTGGATGTATAAATGGTTCTTTTTTTTCTGTAGTTTCAGGAGTTTTATGTTTTGGTAACTGATTAACTATTTCGGCTGATATTTTTATTGCGTGTTGCATTTTATTTTTTGCAAAACCAGGATGTGTTGGAAATCCTTTAATTACAATGCTTACTGCATCGGCGCTAAATGTTTCATTTTCTATATGGCCTAACGTTTCCCCATCCATAGTGTAACCATATTTAGCATTTAATTTTTTAATATTTACTTTATCTGCTCCTCTTCCTATTTCTTCATCGGGTGTAAATAAAATTCTAACATCGCCATGTTTTATGGTTGGGTTTGAAATTAAAAAATTAACCGCATCCATAATTTCTGCAACGCCTGCTTTGTTATCTGCTCCTAAAAGGGTTGTTCCATCTGTTGTAATTATATCGTTGCCTATTTGCTCAGCTAATGCAGGGTGTTCAATAAATTTAATTATTTGATTTACATCATTTGGTAAAACAATATCCTTACCATTATAGTTTTTGTGAATTACAGGATTTACATTGGTTCCACTACAATCGGGCGAAGTATCCATATGGCTGCAAAAACAAATTGTTGGTACGTTTTTAGTTGTGTTTGATTTTAATGTTGCATATACGTAACCAAACTCATCTATTTCAGCATCACTTATGCCAATTTCTTTTAATTCTTTCACTAACAAATTCCCTAAATTTTTTTGTTTTTCGGTACTTGGGCAAGTGTTTGAGTTAGGATCGCTTTGCGTATCTATTTTGGCATAACGTATAAACCTATCGGTAACTGTGTAGTTATAATTTAAAAAATCCATATACAATTTAATAAAGGTTAAATTTAATAAAAACATTCGGGTTTATTGGCTAATTTTGAATAAGCTAATTTGATTGAGTATGAAAAAAATTGGGTTAATTACTTCGGGCGGAGATTCACCGGGGATGAATGCTTGTATTAGAGCAGTTGTTAGAACGGCAATATCAAAAGGACTTTGTGTAACTGGTTTTTACAGAGGTTATGATGGTTTAATAGACAATGATTATGTTGAATTAACTGCAAAAAGCGTTTCAAATATAATTCATAGAGGGGGTACTATTTTAAAGAGTGCAAGAAGCCCAAGATTTTTATCAAAAGAAGGTAAATTGCTTGCTGTTGAACACATTAAACAACATTTATTAGATGGTTTAATTGTAATAGGTGGCGATGGAAGTTTTAAAGGCGCATCTGCCTTAACAGATTTATATCCAATAAAAGTGATAGGTTGCCCTGGAACAATTGATAATGATTTGGTTGGCACAGATTACACCATTGGTTACGATACAGCAATTAATACCGTTGTTGATGCAGTTGATAAAATTAGAGATACAGCCGAAAGCCATGATAGAATTTTTGTAGTTGAAGTTATGGGGCGCGATGCTGGTTTAATTGCCTTGCGTAGTGCAATTGGAAGCGGAGCCGAAGCCATATTAATTCCTGAAAGACAAGGCGACTTAGAATTATTAATTGATAAAATTAAAACATGGCGCAACACTAAATCAAGTAAAATAATTATGGTTGCCGAAGGCGATGAGTCTGGCGGAGCTGTTAATGTAGCTAATACTATAAAACGAGAGTTTCCTAATTTTGATGTAAAAATTTCGATATTAGGACATATACAAAGAGGCGGTAACCCAACCTGTATGGAGCGTGTAAATGCAAGTTTAATGGGTTTTTATGCCGTTAATGCTTTATTAGAAGGCAAAACAAATTCAATGATTGGTTTAATAAACAAAAAAGTTTCTTATACACCTTTTAAAGATGCTGTTAAGCATATTGATGAATTAAATCCTGTTTTATTAGAGGTTTTAGAAGTGCTTTCGAATTAAACTTATTTTTTTAAAGAATTAAATTTTTTATAACCAATTAGAGCATCGTAGTAGGTGCCAATTTTACGATGGTAAATATAAAAGTAATAATCATTTTCTGTATCCCAATGGTTTCCTTCGGTTAATGTTTCGTCGCCAGAATTATTTTTATCGTTACTTAATACATACATATAGTTGTAATAACCTTGTTTTAAATACAGTTGTAATTCATATCCAAACCGCTGTGGATTATAAGTAAGTTTAGAATTTTTGTTCATTCGCCAATCGGTTAGTTTACCTATAACATAAAAATTTCCTTTTGCTTCGGGTGTTTGGTATGGCAGAAAAAAATCAACATAAACATAATCCGCATCGGTATCTGTATTTACATTACCTAAAGCGTTTGTATTTTTAATTAAAAACCCACCATTTAAATCATTGTAAAACACATAAGGTGTAACGCGTCTGTTTTTTTCTGGGTTTAATGTTGCGTGGTTTTTATACTCTTGGTCGCGATAAATTTCTTTTACATTTTCAGTAACAAAACGTAAACTTCTTAAATCAAAATGTCTAAATTCATTTCCACCATTAAAATTTGTTGCGGGGTCAAGGGAGTAATTAAAATTATTGTTTCCTATAAAAGTTGGTTTAATTGAGGTAACTGCATTATCAAATCTGTTATTTTGAGCAACTACAACTTTTAAATCTACAAAAGGGTTTGTAACATTGTAATTACCAGGGTAAATTGTAAAATCTATTTGTTGTTTGCTAAATTGTTCGTCGCCACTGGTGCTTTGCCTAATGGTTGAAGTTATGGTTACTTGCGAGTCGTAAACCATAAACCTTCTGCTTAAAACAATGTCTTTTTTATCATTTGTATTATAAACATACACAATGTAATTACCGCTTTTTGTAAATTGTATATTTTGTGTTGGGAATTTTACATTATAGTGCGTGTATTTTTGAATGGTGTTAACCGAAAAATTAAAATTTATTATGTTTAAATCTGCAAATCCATTAATGTATTCAGTAACCATTAAATCGCTTGGTGTCCAATCGTAGTTACAATGAATAAAAGAAATAGCGTATTGTTTTTTATCCCCTTCTAAATCATCAAACTCTAAAACTAATTGTTCTTGAGAATTTAAATTTAAAATTGGCGGAGAACCTTCCCAGTTTGATTCATAAATTTGTACTGTTTTAATATTTGGTTTATATAAGTAATCATCGTACCTAAGCACATTGTCGTTTACATAATCATCTTCTTGTGAATAAAAAGAAAATGAAATAAGGGTTAAAATTAAAAACAAGAGGCGTCTCATTATACAAATTTAAAAAACTAATTCTTTAATAACGTTAATATATACCTAAAAATTGTTATAGGTTTTTAGCGTGTGAATTAATCATTTTTGTTATTTGAGTTTTTGTAGGAAGAAGAGCATTTTGAATTCTTTTGGCGTAATTAATTGAAGCAATAATTTCTTTTTGTTTTTCTACAACTTCGCTTTTTTGTTTTTCTATAATTAAGTTTTGAGACTTAGACTTTTTGTAATTTTTAAAAGCAATTAATGCCAATAAACTTATTAAAACAACAAAAACAGATCCGATTATAAGTATAGTTTTTTGAAGTTTATTGTTTTGTTGTTGTTGTTTTATATCCAACTCCTGTTGTTTAATTTGAGCATCTTTTTTTTCAGATAGATATTGTTCTTCTAGTTCTTTGGTTGCTTTAAAATTTACTATTGAATTAACAAACTCACTGTACTTCACAATACTGTCTAACAATAAAGTAGCTTCTTCAAAATTACCCATTTTAGAATGTGCTTTCGCTAAGTGTTTAAGGTTATTTATTATGTTTTTTGAGGCATTGTTTAAGACTTCGATTTTAATAGCTTTTTGAAAATAATTGATGGCAGCCTTATTTTTATTTTGATCCATGTAAAGGTTTCCAATTTCTGTATAATATTTACCAATAAATGATTCCGAACCTATTTTTTCAGATAATTTTAGACCCTCCATCAAACATTCTTCTGCCTTTGAATATTTTTTTTGATTAATAAAGTATGCTGCCTCATTTCCAATTACCGAAAGCAGCGTTAAGTTATCGTTTGAACTAATACATTTCTGTTTGGCAATATATATATATTTAGCTACTGAATCCCATTTTTCTTTATTCCGATATGTTGTTGATTTTAGACAAAGAATTAAATTTTCCGTGTTGTTTTTTAGTGGTAAGTTATTTAACTCTATTTCGTTTAAATAGTACAACGCTTTATCATATAATCCGGCATTGGTATTAATTACAGCCAAGTTATAATAATTTGAGGCTAAACTTGGAAGCGCATTACTTTCTTTATTCAATTTAGCTGCTTTGGTCAGGTAATAAATTGCACTATCATTCCGAGATATTTCCATGTAACAAAATCCTAAATTTGAGTAGGAAGATGCTAACATCACTTTATCAAATGATTTACCACTATTAATCGAGATTAATTTGTGGTGTTGAAAAATACTTTTTTTAAAATTACCTTGTTCACCGTAAATAGCGGCAATGTTGTTTCTAGCACTAATGATACCTTTTTTAAAGTTGGCTTTTTCAAAATAGCCTGCACTTTTTTCAAAATAGTATGTGGCTGAATCATATACTTGTTTATAATAATATTGCCGTCCAATGTAATTGTAAATGTCGCCCAAGCCTTTTGGATTTGGTGATTTTTGCAAAAGTAAAACGCGTTGGTTGTGGTATTTAGCAGCATTTTCAAGATCGGACGAAAACTCGTAATGTATAGATAACTGGTTTAATGCCTCAATTTTTAGTGAATCGTTATTAGACTCGTTAATTATCTTTTTAAGACTATCAACCTTTGATTCAGCAAGAATCAGCGAAGTGCAGAATAAAAAAAATAAACTAATGAAATATTTCATCATCCAAATATTAATCCAAATACATCTTCCATTTTACTGGCATTTAGTATTTTAATTTTATATGAATTTACATTAATTCCTTTTAAGTTATAGCTACTTATTATTATTTTTTCAAAACCAAGTTTTTCGGCTTCACTTATGCGTTGTTCTACACGGTTAACAGGTCTTATTTCGCCAGTTAATCCAACTTCGCCGGCAAAACAAATGCTTTGCGGGATAGGTAAATCTTCGTTACTGCTTAAAATGGCACATACTAATGCTAAATCAATACCGGGGTCTTCAACCCTAATACCACCGGCTATATTTATAAAAACATCTTTTATACCAAGCCTAAAGCCACATCGTTTTTCTAAAACAGCTAATAACATAGATAATCTTCTTAAATCAAATCCTGTACTACTGCGCTGTGGTGTGCCGTATGCCGCTGTGCTTACAAGAGCTTGCGTTTCAATTAGCATAGGGCGGTTGCCTTCCATGGTTGCACTAATTGCAACACCGCTAGTAGCTTGCTCTCTATTAGTTATTAAAATTTCACTGGGATTAATAACCTCACGCAGTCCGTCGCCATTCATTTCATAAATGCCCATTTCGTTAGTGCTGCCAAACCTGTTTTTAGTTGCTCGTAATAATCTATAAACATGGTTTCTATCCCCTTCAAATTGCAAAACCGTATCAACCATATGTTCTAACACTTTTGGGCCAGCCAAACTCCCTTCTTTTGTAATATGGCCAATCATAAAAACAGGGGTGTTAGTTTCTTTAGCAAAACGCAAAAATTCGGCAGCGCATTCCCTAACTTGGCTAACACTTCCTGGGCTACTATCAACATAGCTGGTATGCAAGGTTTGTATAGAATCTATAATTACTAATTGAGGTTCAATCTCAACAATTTGTTGAAATATGTTTTGTGTGTTTGTTTCTTGTAAAATAAAACAACTTTCGGTTGTAACACCAATACGCTCGGCACGCATTTTTATTTGTTGTTCACTTTCTTCGCCACTTACATATAAAACTTTTAAATTTTTTAAGCGTAAGGCAAGTTGTAGCATTAAGGTAGATTTACCAATCCCTGGTTCGCCACCAAACAAAACTAAACTGCCTGGTACAACCCCACCACCTAAAACGCGGGTTAATTCTTTACCTGGCACAGCAATACGAGGATATTCCATTAAGCCAACATCTTGTAATAACACAGGTTGGTTACTTTTTAAATTTGCATTTTTGTTGCCACTAAATAATTGTAATCTGTCGTTTTTTGATTCTTTTTTTACAACCTCTTCAACTATTGTATTCCACTCACCACAACTGTTACATTTACCTTGCCATTTATCGCTTTGCGAACCACAACTTTGACAAAAAAACGTTTTTTTAATTTTTGCTGTTACTGCCATAAAACAAAGTTACTTTTTAAAATAGTAGTGTGTAGCTATAAATTGTAGCATTGTATTTTTAAAAGGTTAATTAAATTTAATTAATCAACAACGCTTTGTTTTATGTTTTGTTTTCAAAACCTTATATTTGGTTTTATTAAATTTATTTATGCTAAAACGTTATTATAAGTTTGTTATTCTTTTTACTTTTTTAAGTTTATTTTCTAAAGCGCAAAAATTTACACACTTTGCAAATGATACAACAAAGTTTATTAAAGAATTAGGCGCATATTTTATGGATAATTCCGTAAATAAAGTAGAAGCCATGCAATACATGACAAAGTTTGATGAGCTTTGGAAAGAAAATTACATTGCTGGTTATTTTAAAGAAGTTGCAATTAATACAGCAAATGCAATGTTAGCAAAGCGCATGAAACCTAATCCATACTTTGTAAGTTATTTAAACACATTAGTTAATTTCATAGAAACAAAACAAGACGCGCAAAATTTTAAGAATTGGCAAGTTTGCGTTGATAAATTTTTAAAAGCTAAAAGCATTAGAGGAGTAGAAGAATATTTTGAAATGAGTGAAAACATTTTTAAAGATAATGTGTTTTATAAAACATCAAGTTATGTTTATTACTCTGTAGAAGCTAATTATAAGTTTGAATACGATTCTTTACCTAAAGTTGTTTTTAATAATATAACATTAGTAGGGATTAACCCTCGCGGAGATAGTATTGCCATTGAATCTACAAATGGTATTTACTACCCGGTTAATGGAAAATTTGTAGGGAAAACTGGTAAAGTAAGTTGGGAACGAGCAGGATTAACAGACGACGTTTTTGCAACATTAAAACGCTATACTATTGATTGTAAAACAGGAAATTATACTAGTGATAGTGCAACTTTTACAGGGAAACAATATTTTGATAAACCCGAGTTAGGAAAATTAAGCGATAGAATTATTACGCAAAATAAAGAAGGAACATACCCTCAATTTGACTCATATAGTAAAAGAATTACACGCAAAAACATATACCCAGATGTTGATTATGAGGGCGGTTTTGGCATGCGAGGCGATAAATTTGTGGGTTCGGGAACTGGCGTAAATGCCGCAAAAATTATTTTTAAACGTAATGGCGTTAAGTTTTTAGAGGTTGCCGCAAACGCATTTTCAATGAGTAAAGAAAAAATTGCTGCAAGCCCAGGCGTTATTAAATTTTTCCTTGAAAAAGATTCAATTTACCATTCTGGATTAAGTTTTTTATACCAAGTAGAAAAAAGAAGAATTACCATTTTAAGAGGCGATGATGGTTTACAAAAAACACCTTTTTCAAATACATTTCATAAAATGGATATGCATTTTGAACAATTAGTATGGAATATTGACGAACCTTTAATGCAATTTAATTTTTTACCAACTAATTTTCAAGGCGAAGCCTATTTTGAATCACAAGATTTTTACACAAAGGCTAAAGCCGATGCAATTAAAGGCATGGAGAATGTTAGTCCGGTTTTAAAAATAATAGATTATTATAATGCAAGTAATAAACCACAAAAATTTACTGTTGTTGAGTTAGCAAAATATATGAAATGGTTAGCTAACGATTTAAGGCCAGTAATATTTAAAATGGCAATTTTTGGTTTAATTTATTTCGACCCACAAACCGATGTTATTACTGTTAAAAATAAATTGTTTGAATTTGCAGATAATGGTAAACATAAACATGATTATGACATTATCACTTTACACTCTGTATTACCAGGGCAAGATAATGCCACAATGAATTTAATGAATTATGATATTACTGTAAGAGGTGTTAAATCTGTTTTATTAAGCGATACTCAAAAAGTTTTTATATTTCCTAAAAATGGCGAAATTGTTTTAAAGAAAAACAGAAGGCTTGATTTTAGTGGTACCGTAGCATCTGGTAAATTTGAATTTGTGGGTAAAGATTATATTTTTGATTACGATGCTTTTAAAATAAGCATGAAAACCATTGATTCTATTAAAATTTATGTTGAGGCTTTTGAACCCGATATTAATGGCAACATTCCTTTTAAAAAAGTACAAACTTTAATTGAAAATGTAAATGGAGAATTAAGAATAGATGCACCAAAAAACAAAAGCGGATACAATAAAGCCCCTACATTTCCAAGCTTTACAAGCTTTAAAGAAAGTTATACCTATTACGATAAACGAACAATATTTAAAGGAGTTTACAATAGAGATAAATTTTATTTTAAGCTCGACCCATTTAACATTGATAGCTTAGATAATTTTAGAAACGAAGGCTTGCGTTTTGAAGGTAATTTTTCATCAGCAGGAATTTTTCCAACATTTAAAGAAACGTTAACCTTGCAAAAAGACTATTCGCTTGGGTTTATTAGGCAAACTCCTCCGGGAGGGTTTGATGCTTATGGTGGAAAAGCAAAATACAATAATGAAATACGATTAAGTAATAAAGGCCTACGTGGTGGCGGGGAGTTAGATTTTAGCAGTAGCCATTCGGTTGTTCCAGATTTAATATTTTTTCCTGATAGTGCAAATGGTGTTGCAACTACTTATGATATTAAAGAGGGTGATTCACCTGAATTTCCTGTTGTACACGCAGATACTGTTAGATTGCATTTTATGCCTTACAACGAGGTTTTGCAAGCATATAATACACGTACACCATTTAAAGCTTATAAAGAACGAGTAAGTTTTAGAGGAAGGTACGATTTAACAAACAAAGAATTAACCGGAAACGGAAAAGTAGATTTTGAAAAAGCGGATTTATCAGCTGGTAAAATATTATTTGTTAAACGACGTTTTTTTAGCGATACTTCTAACTTTCACTTAAAAGCATTTGATGAAGAGGGCTTTACGTTTAGTACAGTAAACGTTAACTCAAAAATAGATTTTGATAAACGAGAAGGAGAATTTATATCTAACGGTAAGGGAAGTTACGTTAAGTTTGATAAAAATCAATACATAGCCTACATGGATAGATTTAAATGGTTTATGGATGCCGAAGATATAGAGTTAGGTGATTCGCAAAAGAAAATAGATGTTGACGCATCTACTGAAAGCGGGTTAGATTTAGAAGGACCTCAATTTATAAGTGTGCATCCAAAGCAAGATTCGTTACGATTTTTTGCACCTGGAGCAAAATATAATTTACGAAAATATATTATTGAATGTAAAAATGTACCTTTTATAGATGTGGCCGATGCTCGTGTATTTCCTGATAATGGCGATGTAAAAATATTTAAAAATGCTGTTATGGATACTTTGAGAAGATCCGGAATCCTTGCAAATACAGTAACTAAATTTCATAATATTAGAAATGCAACAACTAATATTTATGGCAGAAGAAGTTATTTAGCAAGCGGAGAGTATCAATATATTGATGAAAACGAAAAACCGTATTTAATTAATTTCAAAACAATAAAACCCGATACTTCTGGCCAAACAATTAGTGAGGGTGAAATATCAGAAAAAGCTAATTTTAAATTTAACGATTACTTTAGTTTTGCCGGAAAAGTTTACTTACAAGCAACACAACAATTTTTAACCTTTAATGGAGGAACTAAAATTGTTCACAATTGTAATAAAATTGGCAAATCGTATTTAAAATTTAGCGGCGAAATAAACCCCAAAGATATTTTAATTCCAATAGATAAAGCCGCAGCAGATATTAATGGCGCAGCTGTTGGAACTGGATTGTTTTTTAATCCAGATACAAATAAAGTGTTTTCTGTATTTCTTTCTTTACAAGGCGCACGTAGTAGTAAAGATATTATTGAAGCTGATGGTGTGTTAAGTTACGATAAAGAAAACCAAATGTATGAAATCTCAAATAAAGAAAAACTTGCCGAGATGAGTTTGCCAGGTAATTATGTGAGCTTAAATACCGAAAATTGTGTTGTAAATACCGAAGGAAAATACAATTTAAGTAAAGATTTAGGTCAAGTAAAACTAAATTGTATAGGAAATGCAGCCCATAGTACAGTTAACGATAGCGCATCATTTAATTTAATGATGATTTTTGATTTCTTTTTTGATAATGGGTTAACAAAAAAGATGGCTAAAGATTTTGAAATTTACTTAGGAAATCTTACCCCAACTCCGTTTGAGGGTGATTTGTTTAACCACGGTTTAATAGAATTATTAGGAAAAGAACGCGGAGATAGAGCGCTATCAGAATTAAATTTATACGGTAATTTTAAAAAATTTCCTGACGAGTTAGAAAAACCATTAGTATTAAATAATGTATCACTTGAATTTAACTCAAAAACAAAATCTTATTTATCAAATGGCAACATAGGAGTTGGCAATATTGGTAAAACAGAGATATTTAGATTTTTACCTAACAGTATTGTTGAAGTTAAAAAAAGTAGAGCAAAAGATAAAGACATATTTAATATTTATTTAGAGCCTGACGGTTTAACTTGGTATTTTTTTACATACAACAATGGCGTGTTGTTAGTTGAAAGTAGTAACGAAAGCTTTAATAAAGAATTAAAAGAAATGAAAAGCAAAGCTAAAAAAATGGATGTTGAAAAAGGACCTGGTTTTAAATTTGATTATGCTCGTGGGCGGAAAGATAAATTTTTAAGAGAATTAAAAATGAAAGGCGCTTACAACAACGAAGAAAAGAAAGAAACAGAAGAGGAATAATAGTAAAAAAGCCGCTAAATAGCTAGCGATTTTGTTTTGCAATAAGTGTTTAATTTATAAAAAAAATCTTTATTTATTTTTTAAATGAGTTTTTCAGTAACACCTTTAGATAATTTTTACATACAACAAAATGAGTCACTAAAAAGTTGTTATTTAGCTTTGCGAGATATTATTTTATCTCAACATAAACAAATTACACCAGAATGGAAATATGGTTGCCCATTTTTTTATTTCAAAGGAAAAATGTTTTGTTATTTATGGTTTCATAAAAAATTAAAACAACCTTATATTGCAATAATGAAAGGAAAGTTAATAAAAGATGAATTACTTTTAGCCGAAGGAAGAAAAAATATTAAAATTATGTTGTTTGACCCTAATAATGATTTGCCTATTAAAAAGATAAATGCCATATTGCAAAAAGCTATAGAGCTTTATTAAAATTTAAATATGGAAGAAAGATTCTTGTTATTATTATTCTTGTTGTTAATTATTATTGGTGTTATAATGATAGCAAAAAAAATAATGGTTGCTTACCCTGTTTTATTAGTGTTTGCAGGTTTACTAATTAGTTTTATTCCTGGTTTACCAAAAATTAATTTAAAACCTGAAATTATTTTTATTCTTTTTTTGCCCCCAATACTTTATGAAGCCGCATGGTATTGTTCATTAAGAGAATTGTATAAATGGAGAAGAATAATTTTTAGTTTTGCTTTTGTTGTAGTTTTTATTACTGCTTTTAGTGTTGCTTATACAGCTTATTGGTTTATTCCTGGTTTTACATTAGCATTAGGTTTTTTATTAGGAGGAATTATTTCTCCTCCCGATGCGGTGAGTGTAAACGCAATTACAAAGTTTGTAAAATTACCAAAACGTATGTCAACAATTTTAGAAGGAGAAAGCTTACTTAACGATGCTACTTCTCTAATAATTATCCAATTTGCAGTATTAGCAATTACAACAGGTAAATTTGATGTTGCGCAAGCTTCTTTAAAATTTTTATGGATGATTATTGGAGGTGTAGGATGCGGAATTTTATTAGGGTTTTTATTTACCAAATTGCACAAAATTTTACCTACTGATGCAAATATGGATGTAATTATTACTTTTATCACGCCTTATTTAATGTACATTTTAGCTGAAGAAATACATGGTTCGGGCGTTTTGGCTGTAGTTGCTGGAGGTTTATTTGTTTCTCAAAAACGATATGAGTTTTTAAGTTCTTCATCAAGGGTAAGAGGAGTTAATGTTTGGCAAAGTTTTATTTTTTTATTGAATGGTATTGTATTTATTCTTATTGGACTTGATCTTCCGCAAATTACTGAAGGTTTAGGAGATATTAAATTAACTACTGCAATAGGTTATAGTGTAATTATTACAGCGGCTGTAATTCTTATTAGAATTATTAGTGCTTTTGGAGCCGTTGGAACAACTTTAATTATGCGTAGATTTATAAATGTTGCAGATCCCAATAATCCAGGCATAAAAGGCCCTTTAATTTTAGGTTGGGCAGGTATGCGCGGAGCGGTTTCACTTGCAGCTGCTTTATCTATACCTATTTATTTAGATGATGGCGAATTATTTCCTCAAAGAAATTTAATTTTGTTTATTACGTTTGTTGTTATTCTTCTAACACTTACTATACAAGGGTTAACCCTGCCTTTTTTAATTAAAAAAGCCAATTTGCCTGAATTAGATTATCCAGAACATGAACATAAAGTAGCTTTAGATATAGATAAAGAATTACTTAAAGTTTCGTTAGATTTTCTTCATGAAATTTTTTCTGAAGCTGATCAAAAAAGAAGAAAGTATCATAACATTGTTACAACATTAAAAGAGCAATTATACGAAGAGGAAGAAGTTAAAATTGATGCTTCAGGTGGAGAAATTTATTGTAAGCTTATAAGTTTACAAAGAAATTATTTAATTCAAATGAATAAAATGCAATCTTCAATCGACGAAGAAATTATTCATAAAAAATTAATGATTTTAGATTATCAAGAAGAACGATTAAGGCTTAGATTTAATTTATAAATAAAACATAGAATATAAAAATGTTCGTAACACGCACCCTAAATCGTAGATCATTAATTGGTTGGCTTTCAAAATACATTGTGGCATTGTTTGCTGTTCATGGCACTATAGCTTTTCTATACACTCGCGGTTTTTTAGATATAGCTTTGCCTTGGTTGCCTGTATCAATAGTTGGTACAGCCGTAGCTTTTTTTGTTGGTTTTAAAAACAATCAAGCTTACGATAGAATGTGGGAAGCTAGAAAAATTTGGGGTGGAATAATAAATGACAGTCGTAGTTGGGGCATGATGATTGATTCTTATATACGAAAAGATATGGGTATGCCTGAGAATGAAGTTGCACAAACGAAGCAAAAATTAATATATCGCCACCTCGCATGGATTTATATACATAGATTACAGTTATTAGAACCTATGTCATGGGAACAATTAGGCGATAAAGGAATAGTAGGAAGAACAGCCAGAAGGTATCAAAAGTATTTTGGAATAGGGCAAGTAACAGATGCCGTAAATATTGAAGACATAAAAAAATTTCTATCAGAGAATGAATATACTGAAATGATTACTTATAAAAATATAGCTACTCAGCTAATTAATAAACAGTCGCGCGATTTGATTCAACTGCATGATAAAGGATACATAACGCAATTACAACATAACGAACTTGAGGAAACACTTCAAAGTTTTTACACCTTACAAGGCCAAAACGAAAGAATTAAAAAATTTCCATTTCCAAGAGACTATTCAGGTATGAGTAAATTTTTTGTGTACACTTTTATCACATTATTTCCGTTTAGTTTAATTCCTGAGCTAATGAAAGCGTCTCCTAGTTTATATTGGTTAAGTTTACCAATTTCTGTGTTAATAGGATTAATATATATTATTATGGAAGACCTTGGCGATTATCACGAAAACCCTTTTATGGGAACGCCACATGGAATACCTATGCTTTCGATGTGCAGAACTATTGAAATTGATTTGCGAGAAATGATAGGAGAAAAAGACTTACCTCAGCCAATAAAAGCAACAAATGGTGTGCTAATGTAAAATATATTCTATTGTTTGAAACTGAATAGTTTGACGACACTCAAAAAGTATTTTTAAAATTGTCTTCGTTCTTTTGTCTTGATACAAAAGAACCAAACCTGCCTGCTGTAGGCAGGAAATCAAGCCTTCATAAAATTTAGCTAAAGACTTTTTTGCTTTTTCGGCAGATTTTTATACCTTATTTTTTCAATAAGCTTTCTAATATCAATGCTTTCAGATTATTTGAGGGACGACTTGTTAAAAACGAAAGATGAAATAAAAAAACTTGAAAAAGAAGATGATGACTAGTCCTAAAAAAAGCCGCTAAAAACTTAGCGGCTTTTTTGTACAGGTGAAGGGACTCGAACCCCCACGCCTTTCGGCACCAGATCCTAAGTCTGGCGCGGCTGCCAATTACGCCACACCTGCAAGTGGATTGCAAATTTAAGCAATTTAAATTTATATTTCAAATTTTATTACAAATACCATTATAAGAGCAAAAAGCACATGTTTCAAGGGTTGTAGTTTGCTCAAATGAACCATTAAAATTTAAAATTTCAGTTATTTTGCCAATTAGTATTTCTTCAAACGCATTAAAAAAACTTGAAGTAAACTTGTAATTCTGTTTATTTTCAGTAATGTAATTAATGCTTTTAGTTTTACTTTTAAACGCAATTATACATGGTTGTATTTGTTCGGCTAAACAAAAATTATTTTTAAATAACAACCAAGCATATAAAATTAATTGAAATTGTTTATGATAAGTAGTTTCGATAAACAGAGAGTTTAAATCTTCACATATTTCAAATTTATCGTTTTCGCGAGTTGAATTTTTATAATCAATTACTGTAAAAAAATTCCCGTTTTTTTGCAATCTATCTATAGTTCCTTTAATTATAACTTTATATGTTGTGTTATTTGTATTAATGGTTACAAACGATTCTAAATTATATTCGCACCCAAGTAAAACAGGAGGATTATTTGGGTTTTGTTTTAAAATATTTATATCGCTTTTTATTTGATTGTTAACATGCGCTGTAACAACTTCTTTTTGTAAAATATTTTTACCAAGCAATTGTTTATTATCAAAGTAAAAATTAAAACTTTTGTTTATTTCTGAGTCAATATTTTGTTTAATTAAATTAAACACATCTAAAGTTAAAGATTGATTTATAAAGGGTTTATATAAATTTTCCAATGTTAAATGTGTAATTTGCCCTTGTGTATTACTTTCAGCATATTCTTCAACCGTTTCGGTTTCTTTTATGTTAGCCCCATATTTAAAATAAAATTTTAATGCACAATCAGAGTAAGTGTTAATTGCAGAAGCTGATAACCCTGCGTATTTATTGTTTGTTGTAGCTTTTGTAATAATATTTTGAGTGTTTTCTGGAGTTTTTATTATACTTATGTTATTTTTAAGTTCATCAGTATTTAATACATTTTCTGCAACACTATTATTAATTATAATTTCATTACTATAATTTTTAAGTTCGAGTTGCATTTGCGTAATAAATCTACTTTTTTCACCTTTTCCAAACGTATCGGTTACGCTATCATAAGTAATGGTTGCAAAGTTTACTCTTTGCAATAATCTATAAAAATGATATGCATAAATTGCTGCTTTTTCGGTATAAAGAGGTAACCCAAATGCGCGTTTTAAATCGTTAGGCAAAAACGAATTTGTGTTTTTAGATGAAGGTAATACACCCTCGTTTACATTTACAAAAATAATATTTTCAAAATCTAAAGTTCGGGTTTCTAGCACGCCCATAATTTGTAACCCCTGTAAAGGTTCTCCAATAAAAGGAGTTGAAGATGCACCTACAATTTGTTGAAAAATTTGCTTGTAAGAAATTATATCGCTAAAAGAATTATGTTTAGTTAAAACATCAGAAATTCTGTTTAAATGCAATTTTATTTTATATAAGTATTCTAATTCTAATTTTAAATTAGAACTTTGTTTTTTTTCTGATAAAAGAGATGTTAGCTTGTTAATTAAATTTATTAGTTGAGCATTAAATTCAATTATGTTTGAGTTTAATGTAATAAACCCTTCTATTATTTTATATGACGAATTAAAAAGTTGCTTAAGGGTTTTAAAATTTAAAAAGGCTAAATTTCTATTTTGAATTTCGGCTTTTATTTGATTTGAGTTTATATTTAAACTTTGCAAAAAATCAACCATTAATGGATGACTTATAAAAGCTAAAAAATCTTTGTAATAAATATTTCCTTTGTATTTGTTTCTTTTTAAGGCAACTTGTAAATTAATTATTATGTCTAGTAAATTGTATGCAGAAGTATATTTTAATGGATATTCCATTGTAATATTAACATGCTGTATGTTTATAGGCAGTTGGTTTAGTACAGGCCAAAGTAATTTTTCGTTTGCTAGTACAATTGCAATTTTATTTATATTAACACCTTTGTTAATTAATGCCTCTAACTCTTGTTTTACAACTTGTGCTTGACCAATTTGTTTTGGAACAGAAATAAAATTTAAAGTTTTATTGTTTTTAAAACCAGATGTAATAAACGTTGTGTTAAAATAACCAAATATTTTTTGATTTTCTCTTAAAAACAAACCTGCTTCTTGTATTGTGTTGTTTAAATAATAATCATCGGCATCCCATATAAATTCTGCAATGCCTTTGTTTTGCAAGTGTTTTAATATTTTTATTTCGGAAGAGTTAAGTGCATTAAATCCACAAAAAATAAATTTTTCATACTTGTTAAACAAATTAGTGTGCGATAAGTTATCTACTGCTTTTTTATATGCTTTACCTTGATAAGCCCATTTATTTTGTAATAAATAATCATTAAAATGATCATAAATTTTACCTAAACTTTGCATAAAACGCAAATAGTTTAATTGAATTTCGCTTAATTCTGTTTCACCTAAGCTCCAGTTTTCAATTTCTTTAATGTGTTGTAGGTTGTCGTATAATTGTTTGCTATCAGCAAGGTACCTATCAATTTCGTTAAAATCTTGTAATATTAAATGCCCCCATTTTAAAAATGCATCAAAAGTTTCGGCACCTTCACCATAACATTCTTTATAACTTGAGTATAAATGGCAAACTAAATCAATTTCATTTAAAATAGTTAATTCGCTTAATTCTTCAATTAAATCTTCGGTAGAGATTATTGTTGGTAGCCAAATGGTTTCTTTGTACTCATTAGCTAAATGTTGTTTTAAAAATAAAGAAGCTCTTTTACTTGGTAAAACAATACATTGTTTATTAATTGTTTTATCATATTGGTTAAATAAATGTTGAGCAACTTGTTTTAAAAACGGATTCATTTAACTCAAATGTAAGTATATTTATAGTAAAATGAAATTCCCTCTTTATCGCAAATATTCAAACAATAAAAGTTATTTTAAAGTTTTAAATGAAATAGAGTTTGAAGAATTAAAATTTATTGGTCAGAAAATAGAATTATATAAAGTAAAAGCTACTCAATACCCCGAAAAACTTTTTATTAAAGAATTAATTGAAAATGCTGAAAAAATTTCTGGTGAAGATTACGAAATTATCTTCAACAAACTTTAAAGACCTAAATCGCGCTTACGTTTAACTTTGTTTTCGCGCATATTAAACCATTCGTTTAATAATGAAAAACCTAAAGCAAAGTAAACATAATTTTTATTTAAGTGAAGTTGCATTTCGTGTGGTTTAGCATAATTGTATATATCTAAAGAGCCTTCTATTAATAACACAAAACCTATTATTAATAAAAAACTTAAAGCAATTGTTTTTATACCTGGGTTTTTATTTATAAAATCTGCAACAGAGCCACTAAATAAAATCATTAATATCATACTTATAACAACAGCAAGTATCATTACTAAAACGTGTCCGCTTACACCAACAGCAGCCAAAATACTATCAAAACTAAATACAAAATCAATAATAATTATTTGTAAAATAATTGATCCAAAGGTGTTTTTACCACCGTGTTTATTTTCAATTTCATCTGTATCGCTAGTAATTTTTTCGTGAATTTCTTTAATTGTTTTATAAATTAAAAATATACCACCAAAAGCCAATATTAAAGCTTTTCCGCTTACACCATAGGTTCCTATTGTAAATAAAGCATCTTTTAACCCCGCAATCCAGCCTATAAAAAATAGTAAAATTGTTCTAACCACAAGCGCAAGGGTTAAGCCAATTGTGCGCGCTTTACTTTGTTGAATTTTAGGAAGTTTGTTTACTGCAATTGAAATAAAAATAATGTTATCTATCCCTAATATTATTTCTAAAACTGATAATGTGAGTAAACCAATTAACCCGTTTATACTTAACAGAACATTAAGTTCCTCCGAAAAATTTTGCATTTAACAATTATAAAGTGCAAATGTAATAATCTTTAACTGCTCCAACAAATTTTTATTACACTGAAAATCAATAAATTAAATAATTTTTAACAATTTTATAGTATTATGTATCACATAGTACCAATTAAAACATATATATTTGCATCACCAATTATTGAGTAATACATAATATAAATAAAAAACATGAAAAAATTAAGTTTAATTATAGCTATTTGCATTTGTGGTTTAGTTGCAAAAGCAAACGTAAAAACACCCAATGTTATTTCAAACGAAATACTAGAAGGAATTAAAATTGAAAAACAATTTATAAATCAAAACCAAAAAGTAGAAATTTTATTTACAACCAATTTAAATGGAGATGTAAATTTTGCTTTAGCAAAAACTAATAATTCAAATTTAAAACAAGAATTAGAAAAACAGTTTTCGTTATTAAATTTTAAAGCACTTAAAAGCGAAACAGTTTATAGTATAGTATTAAACATTAAATTAATTTAATTAATGGAGCCAATATCAACAGATAACACAAAAGCTCAAATGCGCAAAGGCGTTTTAGAGCTTTGCATACTTTCTATTTTACTAGAAGGCGATGCATACCCAACTGAAATAATAGATAAACTTAAAGACACCAAACTGGTTGTGGTTGAGGGAACCCTTTATCCATTATTAACTCGGTTAAAAAACATAAACTTACTTACCTACAGGTGGGAAGAGAGCAGCAGTGGCCCGCCTCGTAAATATTATAAATTAACCGAAAGTGGCGAACGCTATTTAAACGAACTCCAACAAAGTTGGAAAGAATTAGTTGAGGCAGTTAACAAAACAATTGAAAGAGGAATTAAATAAAATAAATATTATGAATAAAACAGTAACAATTAATATAAGCGGTATAATTTTTCATATTGATGAAGACGCTTTTAATAGTTTAAGTGCGTATTTAAATAAAATAAAAGTAAAATTTAGCAATAACGAGAGTGGAAGCGAAATTTTAGCAGATATAGAATCTCGTATTGCCGAATTATTATCGCAAAAAATTAGTAATGCAAAACAAGTTGTATTACTTAACGATGTAAATTCTGTAATGGAAACCCTTGGAAAACCAGAAGATTTTGCTGACGAAGATCAAAACGAACAAACGAAACAATCGGAAAACAACAGTTTTAATCAACAAGAAACAAAACGAAGATTATTTAGAGATAAAGATAATAATATTTTTGGTGGTGTTTGTAGTGGCATATCAGCATACTTAGATGTTGATTTAGTTTGGATAAGATTAGCTATGGTATTGCTGGTATTTTTTGCAGGATTAAGTATTTGGGTTTATATTATATTATGGATTGTAATGCCCGAAGCTAAAACAACCGCTGATAAACTAGCAATGAAAGGAAAACCAATTACAATTGATAACATTAGTTCTTCTGTAAAAAATGAATTTGAAGCATTAGGAAATAAATACGGAAAAGGACAACAAGCTAAACGTATGAGCGAAAACTTTAGCAGAGGAGCAACAACCGCAGCAAACACAATAGGAAACATAATTAAACGTGCAATTGGTTTATTTATAGTTTTTGTTGCCGGCACATTTTTAATAGGGTACATTTCAACCTTATTTGGATTTTCTGTAATAGGCGAAAACGAAGATTTTAATAATTGGAAAAACTCTATTTTTTCAACAAGTACAGATTATAGTTTTGCAATTATAGCATTTATAATTGTTGTGGGAATACCTGTTTTTATGCTTTTATATGCTGGTATTAAATTATTGTTAAACATACATTATAAAAACAAATGGTTAAACATTAGTATGGGAATTATTTGGGTTATAGGATTTTTTTTAGGATTAAGTGTTACTGTTAAAACAGTTAAAGAGTTTTCTGAATACAGTAAAGTAAAACAAACAACGCAACTTACTAATGTAGGCGATATATTAATTGTAAAAGCTGTATCACCAGAATTAATTTTAAATCAATATAATTTTATAAATAACGATGAAATTGAAAATGCATTATCAAAAGGACACAATGATTTTACGTTTGGTTCTAAAAATAAAGCACTTAGTTTAATTGGTAACATAGAATTAGATGTAGTTGAGTCTAACACAGATAGTGTTGAGGTAATAGTTTATTACAACTCACAAGGCAACACTAAACAAACAGCAAACAATAATGCTAAAAACATAAAATACCAATTTAAACAAAATGGTAACGTTTTATTATTAGATCAAATATTTGTTGTTGCCGAAGGAGATAAATTTAGAGCTCAAAATGTAGATGTGAAAATTAAATTACCTAAAGGAAAGGTAATTTTACTTGATAAAAGTTTAAAAGGTTTATTAGACAATGTTGATAATGTAACTAATACTTGGGATGGTGATATGGTTAATAGAAGATGGTACATGAGCGAAAATGGCTTAAAATGTATTGATTGCGAAGGATTAGATACAGATAATGATTTGTCTGATGACGAACACGAAACTAAGATTGAAAAAAATGTTACAATAAATGGGAACGAAATAAATATAAATGATAAAAACACTAAAGTTAAAATTACAGATGAAGGGATAAATGTTACCGGAAATGAAGAGAAAGTAAAAATCGACAAAAACGGAATTCACGTAACTAATTCAAAAGAAAAATAAGACTATAAATTTTTAGTTTTTTTATAAAAAATAATACCTCTTAGAAAAAATTTACTTATTGGGTTATAATGATTAATAGTAGTTGTTTAATCATTAATTAACCAAATTTAAATTTATTTTTTCTTTGAGGTTTTTTTATTCAACAACAATTTTTTGTGGTTGTATGTTATTTTGATTTTCAGTTGAAATTAAATATAAACCTTTAGCTAAATTTTCCTTAGAAATAATTATACAATTGTTGTTTTGCTTATGTTTATAGTTAATTAACGAACCCTGTATAGATTGTAAATTAACATGGTTTGGAGGTGTGTCGCTAAAAAACAAATAAATATCAAAATCAGTTTGTGAGTAATAAAATTGTTTTCTTAAACCTAAATTATAATTAACATAAATTGTTTTTAATAATTCTTTTTCGCTGTTTTTGTTTACCGAACTTAGCTTATAATAATTATTTCCTTCAGTAACATTGTTATCTATAGTTTGATATATAAAATTAGTTACATTGTGTTTAATTGCAGAAATATTTTTAAATAAATCCCATTTTATTCCATCAATACTTTTTTCAATTTCATAATGGTCAATATCAACTTCTGAATTTACATTCCATTTTAATGCTACTCCTTCATTAGTATTTTCGCTATAAAAATCAGTAAAAACTATTGGTAAAACAGCATCACAACCCGGTCCGCAAGTGCCTGCTAAGTTTAAAGTAAATGTTGTAAACTCGTCACCCCTATCGCTACGCCCTGTAATAATTACTTGTCCCCCTGTAATTTCCATTTTAACTAACATATCAGCATTTGCGCAACCTGTTGTCCATGCGCTTGAGCTTGCCACAACGCTAGGCGTTGCAGGTAAAGAAGGGTAAGCACCACACCCACCTAAAGAGCAACAAATAGTACCACTTTGGCTTATAACTGTGCCACCAATATTGGTTATTTGTACATAATCTCCTCCATCTGCTCCGGAATTGTTACAACCTGTTGGGTGAATGCTCGGCCGTTTAGCCATTTGAGCATAAACAGTTGCTGTACAACCCGCAGGTAAAATATAAGAAGTTGAAACTGTTACGGCCGAACCTCCAGAACCAACTACAGAATTGCCACAATTTGTAACGCCAAAAATTGAATACCCACTCGCTGCCAAGTTGCATGGATCTGGTGTGTTTCCACAACCGTTTGTATTACCATTACCCATACCGCCACTAATGTAACAACCACTCGGGCTAATTTGAGTTTTGATAACAAGCGCAAAAAAAGTAAATAAAATAAATATTAACTTTTTCAAACTTTTTGTTGTATTAAAATTTCTTAAATGGTTTCGGGTAGCCACCCTATAGGATTTCATTTAAGTGTAATACAAAAATAAAATATTTTATTAATTATTTAATTGGAACTAAATTATTTTTCTGTTAACAAATTGTAACCTTAAAAATAAAGTCATAATAGGCATTTATTTAACTTTACGCAATGCCATTAGATAAAAACAATTTCAACACAATAAATTTATTTATTAATAGTATAAGACAGCTCTCGAATAAGGAAAACATTCCATTTAACGAGCAACTACACATATTAATTAAAAACAATTCTAACAACAAAAATTTAATTGATGAATTTAATGTTTTTTGTAATGAGGTTTTAGATAAAGCTTTTTTAGTAAAAGCATTTACTGATTATGGTATAAATTCTAATAGAGGGTTTTTTCCAGAAATAATAAGCCGTTTTAAGCATAAAATTTTACCCGAAAACTCAACAAATAACGAATTATCAAATTATATTAATTTAATATTTTACAAAGCAAAAGATTATTTATGGTTACAAAAAATTGATGATAAAAATTGGATTGAGTTTGGAAAACTCCTTAATTCCCAATTGCTAAAAACACACTCCAAAAAATTAGTCGATCAAAATCAAAATGCAATTTTAATTTTATGCAACCGCTTAACTTCTATAGGAATTGACCCATATTTAGTTAGTAAATTACCAAAAGCAGATGATAACGACTCTCCTTTTTTTGAATTAAACCATAGTGTTACATTATTTGTTAAAAAACACATTGAAATTAAAGGGCTTGAAATTAATGATGATGAATTAAACTCGGTTTGGAAATGTATTTACAAATGCGAACAAATATTTGTTGATTTGCAAAATAAAAAAGACGAACTAGGCACAAGTTTGCATTTAACATTCATAGTTCAAAGAGCGCAACAACAAATTGAACGAATAAAATTATTATTAAATATTTTTATTGCAAAACAACAAAATCAAAGTAATTCATTAGCAATTTCTCATTTAGTTACCCAATTAACTATTGCTGAACAAACCAAAAACAATTTGCGGTCGTTTATTAAACAAACAACAAATTTATTAGCGTACAGAATTGTAAGCCATACTTCAGAAAAAGGCGAACATTATATTGGGTTTAATAAAAAAGAAAATAAAAAATTATTATACTCATCAATGGGTGGCGGTTTAGTTGTTGTATTATTAGTATTTATAAAACATTTTATTCATCAAATTCACGCATCTCTTTTTTTTGAAGGTATTTTGTTTGGTTTAAATTATGGTTTGGGGTTTGTGCTTATGCATTTAATCCATTTTACTTTAGCAACAAAGCAACCATCTATGACCGCTTCATTTATTGCAAGCAGTATTAATAATGGAAACAACAACATTAAACCTTACGACACTTTTAAACAAATTATCACGAGTCAATTTATTTCATTGATTGGAAATTTAGTAATTGTATTACCTGTTTGCTTTATTATTGCATGGATTTCTAATTATTTTTATGGCAATTCTGTTTTTGATTTACAAGAAACAAAATCTCAACTTTATTCAAACCATCCTTTATATAGTGCATCATTAGTTTATGCTGCAATTGCAGGGGTGTTACTTTCATTATCTGGTGTAGTAATTGGTTATGTAGATAACAAAGTAATTTATTCAGAAATTGCTGAACGAATAATTAAACATCCAAAACTTCGTTCTGTTTATAGTTTTGAAAAGCGTGTTAAAATAGCAAAATTCATCGAAAAAAATTTGGGAGCTATTATTGGTAATTTATTTTTAGGATTTTGTTTAGGGTTTGCTGGTAATTGGGGGAAATTTATCGGCATTCCTTTTGATATCAGGCATGTTACAATTTCATCTGGTAATTTAGGTATTGCTTTAGGTAGCGATTCTCCTTTTAACTTAGCTTTAGTTGTTACAGTATTTTTTGGTGTAATTTTAATTGGTTTGGTAAATATTGCTTCTAGCTTTTTAATTTCATTTATTATAGCTTGTCGTGCCAGAAACTTATCTTGGAAACAATCATTTAAAGTTCTTATAGGTAGAAAAATAAACACTTAGTTATTTAACACATTTTTAAATGCGGTTAAGTATGCTTGTTCATTTGTGAGGGTTGAATAATTATTTTTAACTGTTTGTAAACCTTTTTCGGCAATTGAAAGTCTTAATTGTTTATTTTCTATAAGTAAACATAATGTCGACAACCATTCTTCATCAGTTGAGCATAAAAACCCATTTACTCCATTTTTAATAATTTCATTATTTACACCAACATCACTCATAACAGTTGCAATATTACAAGCCATGTATGTTAAGCCTTTTAAACCACATTTGCCTTTTGTCCAAATGTTATCTGGCAAAGGCATTATTCCTATATCAAAAGTGTTTAATAGTTTATTTTCATTTTCAACAGACCAAACATGCGATTCAATTTCTAATTCTTGATTTTGATATTTTGTTTGCGATATTAAACTAATTTTAATTTGATTTTTATATTTATTTTTTAATTTAGTTAATACTGGAATTAACAACTCAAAATGTTTTATAGTGCTGATACTCCCACTCCAGCCAATTGTTACAAAAGAATTGAAATTGTTTTTTTCAATTGGAAAATTATAATTTGTATTTACGGTAGTTGGAATAACAATTGTATTAGAATTAATTTTTTTAGCTTCATTAGCTAAGTAATTATTGCCTGCAATTACTAAATGTGTATTTTTTATGTTTTTGTAAAATTTATTCGGTTTTTTAAAAAATGAAAATTTTTTATTTTCTGGGCTTGTGTCGTTTAACCAAATACTATCATCAAAATCAAAAATAACTTTTGCAGAACTTTTATATGCAATTTTTTCAAAAAGAGAAATCCCTAAAAAATGAGCCTCTCTTTGTATAAATATAATATCAAAACGATTAAACCTTAAACAATCTTTAAACCTTATAAATAATGTTTTAAATACTATTTTAATTTTCAATAAAAAATTTCCTGATGAATAAAAAATTTTATCATCGTTTTCATTTAATAGATACGACCAAGTAAAATTAAATCCTTTAGTGGTTAAAAAAGTTAAATACTGTTCAAACCTATACCGTTGGCTAGGCGAACGGTTAGGCCGATGAGCACAAATAATGAGAACATTAGGCATTACTTCCCAAATTTAAATCCTAAATTAGATTTTGTTTCTCCTGTTTGGGCCACTAAATGTTTAACATCATCAATTGTTAATGTATTTAAATCAGATGCTTTTCTTTGATCAGAATTTAAAGAAGCTAACCTTAAATTTTGTTTCATAATAACATCGCCAACAATTTGCCTTACAGTTCTAGCATTACCAAAAAATTTATCGCGTGTTGTGTATATATTATTTAAATATTCTTTTAAATAATTTTCGCTTTCAGTATTAGCAACAATAGATTCTTTTTGTAATAGCGATTTTGCTATTTCCCATAATTGCTCAGGCGTATAATCTTCAAACGAAAATGTTTTATCAAACCTTGATTTAAAACCAGGATTGCTTTCAATAAACTCGTGCATATTTTGTGGATATCCCGCAACTATAATTCCGAATTTACCCCTTTGATCTTCCATTCGTTTTAAAATTACTTGAATTGCTTCTTGCCCAAATTCATTATGCCCATTTTTACTTGCAAGCGCATAGGCTTCGTCAATAAATAAAATTCCTCCCATGGCGTCTTCAATTTTATCTGCAGTTTTTATTGCGGTTTGTCCAACATAACCTGCAACTAATCCTTCTCGATCAACCTCTATAACATGACCACGTTCTAATAAACCAAGCGCCTTGTAAATTTTAGCGATAATACGTGCAAGTGTAGTTTTTCCTGTGCCTGGATTTCCTGTAAATACCGAGTGTAACGAAAATTTATGTACAACATCTTTACCAACCTCATTATAAAATCGAATTAACTTAACAAGCTCATTAATGTCTTGTTTTATTTTATCCATCCCAATTAATTCATTTAATTCTGCTAAAGCTTCATTTAGTTGTTTGTCGTTTATAGTAAGTTTTAATTTTTTCTTTTGCTCAGCTAAAAATACACTTTGAATATCTTCTAACGTAATTGTAGAAAGCTGCTCGTTAGTTAGTTCATTTAAGTTTGGTAATTTCATTAATCTTAATCCCATATCGTGTTTAGCTTCTTCAACAACACCATGTACAAATCGTGCATTGCCAAAATTTTCATCACGTTTACGGTACGCTTCGGTAAGTTGTTCTTTTAAATAAAAATCTGCCTCTGGAGTAAAAATAATTTGTTTGTTTTTGGCTGCAAATATTGCAATTTGATAAAGTTCTTCTGGTAAATAATCTTCAAAATTAAAATATTGCGAGAAACGAGATTTTAGTCCGGGGTTACTTTCAATAAATTTTGTCATTTGTTTTGGGTATCCTGCCCCAATAATTGCGATATCTCCAGGCCCATCACTCATTTCTTTTAATAAAATTTCAATAACTTCTTTTCCAAAATCTTTACTGTCATCATCTGCTCGGGCTAAAGAGTAAGCTTCATCAATAAATAAAATCCCACCTCTAGCACTATCAATTGCTTTTTTAGTTTTTGGTGCAGTTTGGCCAATATATTCGCCAACTAAAGCAACTCTATCAACTTCAACTACATGCCCTTTAGTTAGTAAGCCCATTTTGTGATAAATTTTCCCTAACATTTTCACAACAGTTGTTTTACCTGTACCTGGATTACCAGTAAAAATACTGTGTAATGAAATTTTATTTTTGTCTTCAAAACCTTTTTCGTTACGAAGTTTAGTAAAATTTAAATACGTTATATTTTCTTTTATAGATTTTTTAACGCCATCTAATCCAATTAATGCATCTAATTCTTCTAATAACTCATCAAGTGTTTTTGAATCATCACTTTCGTTTATGCTAACATTATTATTATTTGAATTAATACCAGCAGTTAATGCTTCTTCAAAATTTGTTATAAGTGTAGTTTCGCCTTCAACCTCTTCGTTTGAGCAGGTAAATGAAGTTGCTCCTATTAACACATCATTAAATACAATTTCTAAAAGATATTTATCATCTGTCCAAATGCCTGGCGTATTACTTCCCCATGCCCTATTAAACACAAACGATTTATCTTTATTGTTTGCTTCAATAAAACCGCTTTCTTGTATTGAAGCTTTTTGAAGTCCTGCATCATCGTTAAAGTTTAAAAAGAAATCAAAATTAAAATTGGAATTGGTTAGTACTTTATATGTAATTTCTGCCCACACATATTGTGCGGTTTTTTTATTAAATGTTTTTAAGTATTTTTTATTTGTTTGATTCCAACCATCATAATCGCCATTATAAAGTTTAATGCCTGTTATTGCTAAATATGGGTTATGGGTATTTGTTACAAGGCCAACCTCATTTATAAAAAAGTTTACCTCTCCAATTTTAACATCATCAATGTGGGCTTCCCAAAAATAATTACCTTTTTGCCAAAACCCACCTTTATTTTCAACGCCCCACCCATCTCTTAAAAAAAAAACATTTTCTTCTTTTTTTACATCAATATTAATTTCTCTATCGCAAATTAATTTATTATCTGTTTTATTAAAACACTTTAAGTTTACTTTTGCTTTCCAATCTTCTTCATCAAATAATTTATTATAAATGGCTAATTCTATTCTTATATAATCAACTTCGGTTTTATCAAACGCGTTTCTGTATCGTTTGGCATTGTTGGCCATCCACTCATTATTACAAAATGTAAGTAGTGATTTAAATTTAAATCTTTTCTCCATAAATTCTTTTAAATATCCTATATTAAAAGTACCTAAATTATATTTATTTTCAAAAAGAAAAGTTTTGCGTTTAAATTAAAATAGATTTTAATTTTGTAAAATGAATGACTTAAAATTTGACATAGTTGAAATATTAAAAGTTACAATGGTTTTGTTTGCTGTTATTGATATAATTGGGTCAATACCCGTTATTATTAATTTAAAACAAAAGGCTGGTTATTTAAACGTAGCAAAAGCAAGTTGGGTTTCTTTTGGAATTATGATTGTTTTTTTATTTATGGGGCAAGCCATATTAGATATAATTGGAATTGGAATTGGTCATTTTGCAATTGCGGGTTCTATTTTAATTTTTATTGTTGCCATGGAAATGGTTTTAGGAATTCAGATAAGTAAAGATACTTTGCCAGCAACCGCAAGTGTTGTTCCTTTGGCTTTTCCTTTAATTGCCGGAACAGGAACTTTAACTACTATACTTTCTATAAGGGCTGAATACAATGTAGTTTCAATTGTTATAGGCATATCAATTAATGTGTTAATTGTTTATTTTGTTTTAAAATATTTATACAAAATTGAAAAATTATTAGGACCTGGTGGAATCGCAATTCTTAAAAAAGTATTTGGGATTGTGCTGCTTGCTTTATCAATAAAATTATTTAGTAAATATACAGGAATTCCACATGTTTAGTTTTATACTTTTAATTTAAAACTAATGTTTTTAGTTTTTTTTATGTTCATTGATGTTTACTTTTTCTGATTTAATTTTTCTAAAACTTGCTCATAAATAAGTTTATATTCTTCGGGATGTTTACTGTAATAGTATAAAGTTGAATCGTATCTTTCTTTACTAACGGTATTATTTTTTAAAATAGAAAAATTGTAAACCGAGTCAAATTTAGCTGAACTAAGATTTTGCACATTTAAATTCATAGCACTTTCCATTAATGCCATTTCACTTAATATTTTTGCTAATGTATCATCATTAATTTTGTAATTTTCAGCTATTGCATTTAAATTATTGTTATTGTTCATGCAAGAAACATTAAATAACACAAATTGTATAACTAAAAGCTTAATTAATATAGTACTTACCTTTGTCATTAATTTTTATTGATGTTAATTCTTTTTCTTTCTCAAAATATTCTCCACAAGCAAATAAGTTTGTCCAAAAAGACACTAAAGGCTCTTCGTATTGCTTCATTGTTTCGGCTAATTTAGTTTTATCTGTAAATTTAAAAGGGAAAATATCAATATTAATAGTTTGCTTATTATTTTGCGATTCAACACATAGAATATAAAGCTGTTCAATAGGCATATCTTCAATGGGAATGCAGCCAATTGTAACGCACTTCCCATGTACCATAATATCGCCACCTAATGGCTCTTTATTGTTTTTTGCATCTGCTTTGTTTGGATAACCAACTTTTAACGACAAATGATAACTGCTGTTTGGATTAAACGCAGTAATTTTATAAAAACCTTCGGGCACTTGTCCATCTCCTTGCTTTTTTTTAGGCCCCAATGTTCCACTATTGCTACAAATATTAAAAGTTTTTAAAAGTTTAAATTTTTTCTCAGCTTTGTTTTTTATCCAAACTTCTAACGCCCCTTCTTTTTTAAATGCCCTTAAATACACATTAAAGTTTGAGGTATCTATTTTTAACAAATTAATTTCTTTTTTTAATGTTACCCAATGGTTTTTATAAGCAGTTTTTACTCTTAAATGCTTTAATTGCTCTTGTTTAAAGCTTAAAGGCATTAACGAACTTAAAAAACTAATTGAAGTAACTAACACTAAATATTTAATAAACTTTTTTATTTAAACTATATTTTTGGTTTTACAATATTAACTTTAAACTGAAATAAAGTTACATGATTATTTTAAAAATATTAAAGAATAAGTATTTTTTAACTATCCTAGGGGTTTTTATATGGGTGTTATTTTTTGACAAAAATGATTTTTTTTCACAATTGGAATTAATTAATAAATGCAAAGATCTTAAAAAGGAAAAAGAATATTACATAAGCGAAATTAAAATCGATAGCGCTCAAATTAGTTTATTAAAAACTAATGCCGAAGCTTTAGAAACTTTTGCGCGCGAAAAATATTTGATGAAATCCGAAAACGAAGACGTTTTTGTTGTAGTTGCAAAATAAAAAATTAGTCTATTATTTGCAATAAAGTTCTAAATGCTGCGTATTTATCTTTAAATTTTGCACTATGTTCTGCTTGAAGTTTTGGAGCAAAGTTTTTGTTGTAATTTTCAATATCTTCCATTTCTAAAAAAGTGTATTGAATGGAATAGGTGTGCCCCTCATCTTGAACATACAATACTTTTACAAGTTTATTATCAATAAAACAACCCGTTTTCATTACATCAGGAATATGGGTACTTCTCATCCAATTCAACCATTCGGCATGAATATCATCAGAAAGGTTAACTGTTACATTATAAATAAACATTTATGTAAAGTTAATTTTAATTTTAAAACAATCCAATTTTATTGTTTTTTTAATTGTTACAACTTATTATAAATTGTATCTTTATTGGCTCAAAATTATGCCATTAATTTCAACTAAAGCTATTAAAATGCCAGCATCGCCAATTAGAAAATTGGTGCCGTTTGCTGAAGCTGCAAAAAAACGCGGAACAAAAATTTACCATTTAAATATTGGTCAGCCAGATATAGAAACGCCAGCTTCTTTTCTTAATGCTGTTAAAAATTCTAACATAAAGGTATTAGATTATAGTCACAGCGCAGGCAACGAAAGTTACAGAAAAAAACTATGTGGCTATTATAAAGAACATAATATAAATATTGATTCAAATGAAATTATTATAACATGCGGTGGGAGCGAAGCTATTGAAATTGCAATGATGACATGTTTTAATCCTGGCGACGAAATTATTATCCCCGAACCATTTTATGCTAATTACAATGGATTTAGCATGGCGGCTGATGTAAAAGTTGTTCCTATTAGAAGTTATATTGATAGCGGATTTGCTTTACCACCAATTTCTGATTTTGAAAAAGTAATTACTCCTAAAACAAAAGGGATAATGATTTGCAACCCAGGCAATCCTACTGGATATCTTTACACAAAAGATGAGTTGCAAGCATTAAAAGAATTAGTAAAAAAACACGATTTGTATTTATTAAGTGATGAAGTTTATCGTGAATTTTGTTATGATGGTAAAGAATACATAAGTGTAATGCATTTAGATGGAATTGAGCAAAATGTAGTTTTGTTAGATTCTATAAGTAAACGTTATAGTGCCTGTGGAGCAAGAATTGGCGCATTAATTTCGAAAAACAAAGAAGTTATGCAAGCCGCTTTAAAATTTGCACAAGCAAGGTTAAGCCCCCCAAGTTATGGTCAAATTGGAGCTGAAGCAGCTTTAGATACTCCTAAATCTTATTTTGAAGAAGTAAAAAAAGAATATTTAGCAAGAAGAGATTTTGTTATAGAAAACATAAATAAAATACCTGGTGTATTTTGCCCTAAACCAAGTGGCGCATTTTATTGTATTGCAAAATTACCAATTGATAATGCAGATAAATTTTGCCAATGGCTTTTAGAAGAATTTAATTTTAATGGGCAAACTGTTATGTTAGCTCCAGCAACAGGCTTTTACTCAACACCAAATGCGGGAGAAAACGAAGTTAGAATAGCTTATATTTTAAATTTAAATGATTTAAAAAATGCTATTATTTGTTTACAAGAGGCATTAAAAGTATATCCAGGCAAAACAAATTAATGCGCGTATTTATTTTCATAATTTTAATTGGATTATTTTTTTCTTGCACAGAAAAAACAAATACGAATGAAAATAAAATTGCAATAAATAACGATACAATTTCTAAGGACAAAACAGACACTATTATTCCAGCAACAGCTTTCGAGTCTTATAGCGATTCTAGCGGAAACATTGGTGTTTTTGAAGTTCCCGAAATGTTGGTGTTTTCATTATTAGATTCATGTAGTTTTAAAGATGCCCCCTTTGTGATTTCTAAAGCCTATTCAATTTTACAATCAGAGATAAAAGAGTGTGGAGCAGAAATTGCGGGAGCAGCAGGATGTATATCATATAATAATGATACAAGTAATTATGTTTTTGAATGTATAATACCAATTAAACAAATCGCTAAAAAAAATCCAAAAAAATCAAAAATGGTAGCTTTAACTGCTGGAAATATGGCTATTTATAATTATTATGGTTCGTACCAATACTTATATAGAGGTTATGCAAATATTAGAAGTTATATTAAAAAAAATAATTACAAAGCTATAGGGCCTATGCGTGAGTTTTATATTACCGACGCTATGAAAGAAAAAAATCCAGAAAAATGGCTAACAAGGATAATGATACCTGTTACAAAAATTAATAAACCAACAAATATATAAGGTTATGCAATACAGAATAGAAAAAGACACAATGGGCGAGGTACAAGTACCTGCAAATGTTTACTGGGGTGCTCAAACAGAGCGTAGTAGAAATAATTTTAAAATTGGACACGAGGGCAGTATGCCAAAAGAAATTATTTATGCTTTTGGATATTTAAAAAAAGCTGCTGCGCTTGCTAATTGTGAGCTAGGTGTTTTATCAAAAGAAAAATGCGACTTAATTTCAAAAGCATGCGATGAGATATTAGCAAAAAAATTAGATGATCAATTTCCCTTAGTTATTTGGCAAACAGGCTCTGGCACACAAAGTAATATGAATTCCAATGAAGTAATTGCTTATAGAGCTCATGTTATGAATGGAGGTTCTTTAAATGACGATAAAAAAGTTTTACATCCAAACGATGATGTAAATAAATCGCAATCGTCAAACGACACATATCCAACAGCAATGCACATTGCAGCTTACAAACAAGTTGTTGAAATAACAATTCCAGGAATGTTGAAATTGCGTGAAAGCTTAAACAAAAAAGCAAAAGCTTTTGAATCTATAATTAAAACGGGTCGTACTCATTTTATGGATGCAACACCTCTTTCTTTAGGACAAGAATTTAGTGGTTACGTTCAACAAATTGACATGAGTGTACGTGCGCTAAAAAATGCACTTGAAGCAGTTAAAGAATTAGCATTAGGAGGAACAGCGGTTGGTACAGGATTAAATACACCTAAAGGATATGATGTTTTGGTAGCTAAAAAAATTGCAGAACTTACAGGATTACCATTTGTAACCGCACCAAATAAATTTGAAGCTTTAGCAGCCCATGATGCGATGATAGAATTAAGTGGTGCCTTAAAAAGAAGTGCTGTTGCATTATTTAAAATTGCAAATGATATAAGAATGCTTTCTTCGGGGCCGCGTTGTGGAATTGGTGAAATAGTTATTCCTGATAATGAACCAGGATCATCTATAATGCCAGGTAAAGTTAATCCAACACAACCCGAAGCTTTAACAATGGTTTGTGCTCAAGTTATAGGTAATGATGTTGCAGCAACTATTGGTGGCACAATGGGGCATTTTGAACTAAATGTATTTAAACCTGTAATTGCAGCTAATGTTTTACAATCAGCTAGATTAATAGGAGATGCATGTGTATCATTTACAGAAAAATGCGCTGATGGAATTGAAGCTAATTTACCTGAAATAAAAAAACATTTAGAAAACTCGTTAATGTTAGTTACTGCATTAAACACTCATATAGGATATGAAAATGCCGCTAAAATAGCTAAAACTGCACATAAAGGAAATAAAACTTTACGCGAAGCTTCTATAGAATTAGGTTTGTTAACAAACGAACAATTTAATGATTGGGTTAAGCCCGAAGACATGATTGGAAGTTTAAAATAAATTATTAATAAAATAAAAAAGCCTCAATTTAATTTAATTGAGGCTTTTTTATTGGAGTAATTTATGCAATTATGCTTCTGGCTTTTTAATTTCTTTAATGTTTTTTGCACTATCAAACATTTTTTGAATTGCTTCTTTACCAAATGGTTCAGCATCTGTAGATTTTAAATCTTCAATTGAATATTCTGCTGTTCCAATTTTTTGGTTAATTAAAAAATGAAACTCAGGTTTAGTGATTTCACTTTCCCACATTATTGCAGTTGGTTCTTCAGCTATAAATGATTTTAATTTGTTTACTTCATCACCTTTAATTTCAGATTTTTTCATTTCCATATCTGATGATTGCTCATTAATTGTAATTGCAAAATTATTACCAATTGAAATATCTAACGCTCCAGATTGTTGTTCTGTAACTACTAGTTTAGCTTTTGTAGTATCTGGTACAAAAATTGCAAACTGTTTGCCGTAACGTGTTAAGTCTAATACATTCATTCCTTCTGGAGCAACAATTGCTTCTTGTTCTTTATCTTTTCCGCCACAAGCGATAAAAAATAAAACAGAACCTGCAATTGCTAAAGTCGAAAATAATTTTTTCATGCTTTGTTGTTTTAAATTATTAATAATGGTAAAAATAAATTAATTTTTTTATATGTAAAGTAAATAATTAAAAATAAAAAAGCCTTGTTGTAATAACAAGGCTTTTATAATTGACGTTAAACAAAAAACCCCCGATTAACGGGGGCTTTTTATTACTTCTTTTTAGCTGCTTTTTTAGCTGCTTTTTTAGGAGCTGCTTTTTTAGCTGCTTTTTTAGCTGCTTTTTTAGGAGCTGCTTTTTTTACTGCTTTTTTAGCTGCTTTTTTAGGAGCTGCTTTTTTTGCTGTTGCTTTTTTTGCCATGTTTTTTTGTTTTTGAGATTTGTTGATACGAAGTAAATAAATTTTTTAATGTTATCTAATTATTAAGGAGTTATTTTTTCAACAACAAAATGTTGAAATTGTTAATAGCGATGTTTCTCATTAAATTTATTTTTTACAAACTACTCTTTTAAAGTTTTAAAAAAACAACGAGTCTCTGTGTTTCTTTATTTATAATACTTGTAGAGGCTCATAATTAATTTTTATTGAAATTTATTTTTTAATTATAATATCTTCTTCAATTTCCCAATCAGAAATTACTTTTAATTCTTTTTCAAAAATTTCTATTCTTTCAGGTTGAATTTGTTTTAAGTAATTACCAGATGACCATTCATTATTGTTATCATCATCAAAAACAATTCGTATTTTATAAGTTCCTGGCATAATATTTTTAAAATAAATTGTTTTTTCATTGCTTTCACTTAATGCATATGAAATGCCATATTGCCTATAAACATTGGATTGAGGAGAGATTAATTGAATTAAATAGTTTTGTTTTTTATTTAATAGAAAATTTAATTTAATGCTTCCTAAACTTGTTTTGGTTTGTAATTTAAATGTTTGAATAAGTGAATCGTTATAATTTCCATTATAATTTATAAAAATATTGGTGTCAATGTTTAAAAAATACTCTTTACCTTCAATAAAGTTGGTTTTTATTTTCAAAGTGTTTCCATTAACATATTCTGTTTTAAACTCCTTTTTTGATTTTAAACTGTCTGTTTTTTCGTAAACTAAAATTTGATTTGTCTTCGAATTAAGAGTATCTATGGCTTGTGGAAATGTTAAAGTAAGATTTGTTTCTATAGGCAAAAGTTTATTGTTGAGGTTAGTTGTAATTGGAAATTTTATATTTTTTTTATTCGATTTTGGATATATAATTTTTATTGTATCATTAAAATTAAAAGTATCGTCTATTATATTAAAGCTTAAAGTGTCAATATATGGCCATGTGTAAATAAATAATGAGTCTGATTTTGGTTTTGTTGTTGTTGTACTATAAAATTTAACCTTAGAATTTAAAGAATATACTTTTGGTGTAATTGGTTTATTAAATGTAATAATAGCTTTACCGCTATTTATAACATTAATTTTTTTAATGTATGTTTTTTGTGGCGTTTCATTAAAAGAGTACAAAACAATGTTAGAATCTTTCCCTGGAGTTACATTTTCATTATAAAAAGCAAGTTTTTCTACTTCTGGTTCATAAACAAGATTTTTATTTTTATCTGTAAAAGCAACTAATTTAAATGTTGAATTTGGTAAATAACTAAAATTAAAATTACCAGATGAGTTAGTTTTACAATAATATAAAGGAGTTGTTTTATAAATTGTACTATCATTAAACGAATTTAAATCATACAAACCAACAATCATTTCTGTTTCAGATTCTTTAGTTAAGGCGTTAAATAGTTGGCCAGTTTGTTTTAAAGTATCTATAACATTACCCGTAGAAAAAACATATTCGTAATCTTTTAAAGGATTGCTTTCATGCATATCCTTAATTGAGCTTCCAAAATATAGTTTATACGTTGTGTTTTTTAACAGCTCATCTTTGTTTAAATTAATTAGTATAGATTTTCCAATACTTTGTATTGTTGGTTTTGTTTTTAAGTTAGGCGAAATTATAAATTCGTTATTTGCGTCTTTAAATTGAACAAATTCATCGAATTTTAGAACAATATTATCACCATTAAAATTTAAAGATTGGTTTAACGGTATTGTACTTAAAACTTTTGGAGCAGTTATATCTTTTTTACCCCCTGTTAATGGAACAACTTGTGCACATCCAAGCAAAAGTATGCTTAATAAAAAGCACAAGTAGTATTTTATTTTAAACCAGTTCATTTTTTGTAAAAATAAACAGATTATTTTATTTAAGTGTATATTTATAAAACACAAATTTTGTTACAGTATTATATACATATTTTTAAAAAGTTAAGCTTTAATAAGCTTTTAAATATGGCTAAATTATTTGTAAGTTTTCATTTGTCAAAAATTTTTAAAAAACCCATTTTGTATGGTTTACCCACTTCAATTAGTTTTGAGCCTACAACAAGTTGCAATTTAAGGTGTACTCAATGCCCAAGCGGTTTACGATCGTTTACAAGACCAATTGGAATGTTAAACGAAACTGTGTTTAAAAATCAAATTAACCAATTTAAAAAACATTTATTTAGTATTGTTTTTTATTTTCAAGGCGAACCTTTTTTAAACCCCGATTTTTTAAAAATGGTAAAATATGCCAATTCTATAAATTTATACACAATTACTAGCACTAACGCACATTACATTAATGAACAAGTATCTAATGAGATTGTAAATAGTGGGCTAAATAAATTAATAATATCTATTGATGGAACAACACAACAAACTTATGAAAACTACAGAGTTGGTGGAAATTTAATTAAAGTTTTAGAAGGAACTAAACAAATTGTGTTAGCAAAAAAAAGATTAAAAGCTAAACATTTATGGATTGTTTGGCAATTTGTAGTTTTTAAAAACAACGAACATCAAATTAAAGATGTTCAAAAACTAGCACTTGAATATGGAGTAGATGAATTAACTATAAAAACGGCACAAATTTATGATTTCGAAAATGCACATGATTTAGTTCCACAAAATCAAAAATATGCAAGATATATTTTAAAAAACGGGAAATATCAAATTAAAAACAAATTATTAAATCAATGTTGGCGCATGTGGATTGCTTGCGTAATTACATGGGATGGAAAAATTGTGCCTTGTTGCTTTGATAAAGACGCAAAATACCAGGTTGGTAATTTATTAAACTCCAATTTTAAAACTATTTGGAAAAGTGAACCTTATATTAAATTTAGACAACAGATTTTAAAAAGCAGAAGCGAAATAGATATTTGTAAAAATTGCACTGAAGGAACTAAAGTATGGGCAGATTAATTATATGAATAAACTAAGAGAAATAGTTTTAATAGGAATTTTATGTTTGCCTTTATTTAACAGAGCACAAAACTCAAAATTTATTGACAGTTTGTTTTATGAAAAGCCAACAATTAAAACAAAAAAATTTGTTAAACCAAAGCTCGTATATAATCCTGTAGGTTATTTGGGAACCGGGGCTTTATTTATCTATCAAAACATAATAAGTGAACAAATTCAGGCTAGTTGTTCTTATCAAATTAGCTGTAGCGAGTTTACAAAACAATGTATTCATAATTATGGTTTTTTAAAAGGAACTTTTATAGGCTTAAATCAACTACTAAGCTGTGTTCCTTTTGCAATAGAAGATACAAATCCGTACTTTATAACATCAACTAATTTAATTATTAATGAACATTACCTTAAAAAATAAATTAATAATTTTATTTTTTTTGATTTGTGTTTACAATTTAAAATCACAAGTAAATTTTGATTTTATTAAACATTTAAAGGAAAACAACCTTAAAACAGAGTATTATTTATACATTAATTCAATTAAAACCAATAACGATACTTTAAATCTTATTCTATTAGATTATTATGTGTTTACTAACAAACCTGATTCTGTTTATAAAATTCAAAACAAAAAATTTAATTTTTTAAACGACACTTTATTACGTTGCGAATTAAGCAAATATTGGCTAAAAGAAAATAAACATAAATATTTTTACAATTGGTTTGATTCTGTACTAAAAACGCCAATTTCATATTGCGATAAAGAAATTTTAACTGTAATTAAAAGGAGTAAGTTAAATTACATAAGCGATAGCGCAACAATGGATAAGTATAAAAACAATTATGTTTCGCTAATAAAAACTAATTCAAAAAAACCAATTAAAGCGGCTTTGTTATCAACTCTAGTTCCAGGTTTAGGAAGGTGGTATAACGGTAAGCCAAAATTGTTTTTAGTAAATTTTATTTCAATTGCTGGATATGGCTTACAAACAGCCGAATCTATTAAAAAATTTGGAATTAAAAACTCTTATTCAATTTTTATGATGAGTTTTGGCGGATTATTTTATATCTCTAACATTTATGGTTCGTTTAACGAAACAAAAATAATGAAGAAAGAAAAAAAACTAACCTATTTTAATGAAGCGAATTTATTTTATAACGATTATTTTAGTTTTAAGTAATATTTGTTCGTTTGCACAAACAAATAAGGTAGATAGTTTATTGCTATTTGAAAAGCAACTATTCTTTACAAGAAACACTGCTCAACAAGATTGTATATTGTTTTATAAATATGAATACGCATTAAAAATAAAAAACTATCAAAACGCTTATCAATCATACTTAAGATTAGAAAAAAGAAATTTTAGAATTAAAAAAGAAGATTATTATTGGAATAATACATTAATTTGCTTAGACAATTTTAACTTTACATCTGCAACTCAAAACTTTAATATTTACAAACTAAATTTTGATAGTTTAAGTCTTAATTCAAACTTATTAGGCTATTTAACTTATGTAAATTACGATTCAACTCAGGCAAAATATTATTATCAAAAATTAATTAAGCTAGATTCAAATTTAGCTTGTTTAAATTGTTTTTATAAATTAATTAATAATAAATACAAAAAGGGAAAAGGTTATATGATTACTAGTGGCATTGTTCCTGGTAGTGGATTAATAGCCATGGGTAAGCCTCTTAAAGGATTAACTAGCTTGGCATTAGTTGGAGGTTCTGTTTTTGGAATTTATAGCTTAATACAGAACAATTTATACTTAAACGCATTAAGTTGGGGATTAAATTTTGGGTTAAAATTTTACGTTGGACAAATCAAGCTAACTAATAAAGAGTATTTAAAAAAACAAGAAAAATTAAATAAAAAGTGTAAATCTAATTACAACAGTGTGTTAAAAAAATATTTTTTTGATTATAAAGTTAGTTCTTTACCCTGATAAAAATCTAACACTTTTAGTTTAAAAATGTAATCAAATTTAGCTTGTAATAAATTACTTTCGGCTACAAAAACTCTGTTTTTAGCATTACTATAATCAAAAGCATTTAATGTGCCAGCATCAAATTTTTGTTGTACAAACTTAAAGCTTTCGTTAGCTGCATTTAAGTTAGATTGATTTGCTAAATATTTTTTTAATGCTGCTTTTGCGTTTGTGTGGGCTTGAACTATTGTTTTATATAAATTTTGTTTAACCAAATCGCTATTTAGTTTAGAGTTTAATGCATTAATTTTTGCGTTTTGTATAGCTGTGTGTGTTTGTAAGCCATTAAAAACTGGCACATTAATGCTTACTCCTATACTTTTGTTTACATTATCTTTAAATTGATCAGAAAAACTTTTATTTCTGTAATTTGGCTCATAAGTTGGCCCAATTACAAAATCGCCACCTGTTGTTATGCCTATAGTTTGAGTGCCAGAATTTACGCTTGTAATTTCTTTTGCTAAGCCAGAATAACCTGTGCCTATACTTCCGCTTAAATTAATACTTGGACTAACTCTACCTTTAGCCGCCAATAAATTTTTTTCTGCACTTTGAGTTTGATATGTTGCACCTTTTATGTTAGGTTGATTTTTAAGTGCGGCTTCATAAATAGAATTTACATCATTTGTAAGTATGTTATTTTCATTAATTTCAAACTTAGGTAAGGATATTTCAAAATTTAAACTACTATCTAAATTCATAATTTGCATTAAATTTAATTTAGCAATTTGATAGTTATTTGTATAGTTAACATTATTACTTTCATCGGTTGCTACTTGGGCTAACAAATCAAATTCGTAACTTTTTGCTAAACTCCCTGCTGTAATTAATTTTTTAGTTCTTTCCAATTGTTCTTTACTTAAGTTTAATTGGTTTTCTGATATTTTTATTAATTCTTCTGCAAAAGCTAAATTAATAAACGCATTAGCAACAGATAATGATATGTCGTTTTGTGTTTGCTTTAAGTTTTCTACAGAACTTAAATAATTAAATTCATTAGCTTTAATGTTATTGTATTGCGAAAGCCCATTCCATAATAAAACATTTGTACTACCATAAAAATTTTGAGATAAAACCATTGTGTTTGCAAAGGTGTTTGTAAATCTATCTATTGTTTGCCCAAAATTATATGTATGAGCAGCTCCTAAATTAATATTTGGTAATACGTTAGCCTTACTTTGTAAGGTGTTATTTTTATTAATTTCTGTTGAAAGTACTTGTTGTTTTAAGCTTATGTTATTATTTAATGCGTGTTTAATACATTGTTGCAAGGTCCAGTTGTTTTGACTTAAAACAAAAAATGGAAAAATAATTAACCAAGCAAATGTAAACTTAAACATGATTAATTTTTTTTCGTTTTTTTATTTTACGTAAATAGATAACACCAAATAAAAATATTGCACTACATAAAATGGTAGTTAATAAGCTAAGTGTTGCATAATATAAATAAACCGATAAAAATGTAATACAAACATTTAAAACAGTAAACGCGTAAATTATTATAACAGTTTTGGTATGGCTATAACCACAGTCTAACAACATGTGGTGTATATGGTTTCTATCTGCTGCAAATGGCGATTGCCCTTTAATGGCTCTTATTATAAATACTCGCAAAGTATCAATTAATGGGTAAGATAATGCAGAAATTGCGATTACGGGTTTATTGCAAAACACCCAAATTCCATCTAAATTTTGAACGGGATATTCTATTAATTTAAATGCAATTACACTAATAAACATTCCAATAATTAACGAACCGCTATCGCCCATAAATATTTTTGCTGGCGAAAAATTAAAGATTAAAAAACCACCTAAAGCACCCGCTAATGCAAACGAAAGCGCAGCATAAGGATAATAATTTGCAAATATAAACCAAACACCAAAAACGCAAGATGCAATAAAGCCTACACCTGCAGCTAATCCATCAACTCCATCAATTAAATTAAATGCATTAACAACTACAACATAAGTAAATATTGATAAAAACACACTTGCCCAATATGGAATTTCATTTACACCAAAAATTCCATGTAAGCCAGTTATTCTTATATCGCCCATTAAAACTAAAATTAATGCAACAACAATATGAGCAAATAGCTTTTTTACAGGCGCGGTTCCAATTATATCGTCTTTTACACCAACAAAAAATAAGATTAAACTACAAGCAACTATTAATTGAAATTCTTTTACCGATTGAAAAATTGCTTCGCTATAAAACAAATTTTCAATATTGTACCATAACGAAAATGAAAATAAAGTACCTGCATATATTATAATACCGCCAATTGTTGGCACTGATCGTTTATGAATTTTTCTTTCTTCGCTTGGGGTATCAATTAATCTTTTTAAAATGGCAACTTTAATTAATGCTGGAGTTGCATACAACACTACAATAAAAGAAGTTAAAAAAACTAATATTAATTGCAACATTAAAAATCTGTATAAAAATTAAACAAACTACTTTTGAAGCTAATATACACATAATTAGTGTATAGATTGCTAATTAAAACATTGCTATTAATATTGTTTCTGTAATTTGCCCCCAAACTTATATTTAAGTTATAAGCAGGATTTATAACATATCCAATTTTAAAATTTGTATTTTGAATTGCTTGTGTATTATAAATAGAAGCGTTTTGAATTAAGTTATTAAACTTTAGATTAACAAAAAATCTATTTTTTCTATAATCAATTAGAGCTATTAATTCATTGCCATTTAAAGGCGTGTAGGCTAAAGGTTGATTATATTGCGTATAAGCATTATAACCCATTGTTTTATTATAAGGTAAAATTATACTATCCGATAATGATTTTTGAAAACTACTTTGATAAGTTTTTGAGTTAACTTGATTGTACTCTACTGTTAAATTTAAGTTTGACACTTTAAACAAATCAAAAATGTTTACTCCAACTTGAAATCCTGTATGATTAGAATTTAAATTATTTATAATAAATTGACTGTAAAAATTTAATTTATCTGTTGCTTTTATTTTAATTTCTGTACCCGAAATTATATTTTGTTTATTGGTTTGGCCATAATAAGCCGTATTAAAGTAGATTATAGGATTAAAAAATTCCCAAGTTAAGTTTTGTTGGTTTTTATTACCTCCTGGCTGCCATACCATACCTTGAAACAATCCTAGTTTAATAGTTTTAGAAATATTATAACTTAAATATTGAAAAGAAGCTCCTTTTTTTTGATATAGCCTTTCAGCATTTGCGGTTGGTTGTTTAGAAGCTGAATCTAAATTCATTAAAGAGGCATAAAGGTTTGTATATTGTAATTTACCTTTTAACCATTGTTGTGTAAACCTAACATAGGGATAATTAAATGCATTATCACTTAAAAACAAACTTCTGTAACCGTTTCCTATTTTATGTTTTCCGCTTCCAAATTGTAAATTGGTGTTTTTTGTTGTTTGTATGCTTACAAAGCCACTTGAGTAAGCAAAATCATACCCGTTTTTTTTAAATCCTTTCCATCTGCCTTGTCCTGGTATAATTTGAGACACACTTGCATAAGTGTTTAAATAGTTAGGTAATTCGCTTTGATTTTCAGCAAACAAACTTTCAAAGTAAACATTTTTGCCTATTTGCCCACTTCCTATAAATCCTCTTGTGTTTGTAAACAATCTTACAATTGAATCTGTTGCCGTATTTGCAGCAGTTTCAATACCAATTATGGGATCTAATTTTATTTTAAAATCAAATTTTGAAGGTTCAATTCTAATTACATGTTTATTAAACACTGCATCTAATGCTGGGTCATCAACAATAAATTTAAAAAGTTTAAATGTATCTTCAATAAAATTATATTTTTGATTATAAAACGGAATATAAGGTTGTATAGATTCGTGAATTGAAGAATCTTTTTTTGCCAAATTTTTTTGAGTTAGTTTATCAAAAAAATACTCGCTTGGCATATTATAGAATTGTGCGTTTAAGTTTAAGAAAAGAAAAAGAACAAAAAGAGAAAATAAATATTTGGTATTTACAAACATTAAATTTTTACCAAACTTTAATGTTTGATTTTGTTTTAAAATCTTGATAAACTTGTGTTATACCTTCTTCGAGTTCAATTTTGTGTTTCCAGCCAAGGCTGTGCAAAAAACTCACATCCATTAATTTTCTAGGTGTTCCATCGGGTTTTGTTAAATCATTTTTAATATCACCTTGGTATCCAACAATTTTTTTAATTAGTAAAGCTAAATCTCCAATGCTAATATCATACCCGCAACCAATATTTACATGTTTGTTACCGCTGTAGTTTAGCATTAAATACACGCAGGCATCGCCTAAATCATCTGCATGTAAAAATTCGCGTAATGGTTTTCCTGTCCCCCACATTTCTACAAAAGGTGCATTACTTTCTTTGGCTTCATGAAATTTACGAATTAATGCAGGTAAAACATGCGAATTATTTAAGTTGTAATTATCATTAGGGCCATACATGTTTGTTGGCATAACGCTTATATAATCGCAACCGTATTGGCGATTGTAATTTTCAACCATTTTTATGCCTGTAATTTTTGCAATGGCATAGGGTTCATTAGTTTCTTCTAATGCGCCAGTAAGTAAACAGTCTTCTTTTAATGGTTGAGGCGCTAATTTTGGGTAAATGCACGAAGAACCTAAGAATAATAATTTTTTTACTTTATTTAAATAAGCATAATGTATAACATTGTTTTGTATCATTAAATTATCATACAAAAATTCTGCACGGTAAGTGTTATTTGCTTGTATGCCACCAACTTTAGCTGCCGCTAAAAAAACATATTCGGGTTTTTCTGTTTCAAAAAATAATTTTACAGCATTTGCATCTCTTAAATCTAATTCAGAACTTGATTTTGAAACAAAATTTGTATAACCTTTTTTTTCTAAATTTCTTTTAATGGCAGAACCCACCATACCTTTGTGCCCTGCAATGTATATTTTAGAATTTAAGTCCATTTAAATTTTATTCTTTGTAATTTAAAACTTTGTGTCCGCCTTCAATTAAGTATTTATCGCGTTTAAATAATTCTAAATCGGCAGCAACCATTTCTTTGCAAAGTTCTTGTACGGTGTAGGTTGGTGTCCAGCCTAATTTTTGTTTAGCTTTACTTGGGTCGCCAACTAATAAATCAACTTCTGCAGGGCGATAATATTTTGGATCAATTTCAATTAATGTTTTACCACTTGCAACATCAATTCCCTTTTCATTTTCTGCTTTGCCTTCCCATTTAAGTGTAATTCCAACTTCTTTAAAAGACATATTTATAAATTCGCGCACAGTAATTTTTATACCTGTTGCTAAAACAAAATCATCTGCTTCATTTTGCTGCAACATGCGCCACATGCCTTCTACATAATCTTTTGCATGACCCCAATCGCGTTCACTATCAATATTTCCCATGTATAGTTTGTTTTGTAAGCCTAAACTTATTTTTGCTACTGCACGAGTAATTTTACGAGTTACAAATGTTTCTCCACGTAATGGGCTTTCGTGATTAAATAAAATGCCATTGCAAGCATACATGCCATAACTTTCGCGGTAATTTTTTGTAATCCAAAAACCGTATAATTTAGCAACGCCATATGGGCTGCGTGGGTAAAAAGGGGTGGTTTCTTTTTGAGGAATTTCTTGAACAAGGCCATACAACTCGCTTGTAGAAGCTTGATAAAAACGTGTTTTTTTCTCTAAACCTAATATTCTTATTGCTTCTAATAAACGCAACGTTCCTATTGCATCGGCATTTGCTGTATATTCTGGTGTTTCAAAACTTACTTTAACATGGCTTTGTGCTGCAAGATTATAAATTTCATCAGGTTGTACTTCTTGCACAATTCTTATTAGGTTTGTGCTGTCGGTTAAATCGCCATAATGTAATTTAAAATTTACATGTTTTTCGTGTTGGTCTTGGTACAAATGGTCAATTCTATCTGTGTTAAACATACTGCTGCGGCGTTTAATGCCATGCACAATGTATCCTTTACTTAATAAAAGTTCTGATAGGTAAGCGCCATCTTGCCCAGTAACGCCTGTTATTAATGCAACTTTACTCATATTATTATAGAAATACAATATTACAAAAAATTAACGCTTTTATTGCAATAAATATCCTTTTGTAAGTGTTTAATATGTAGTATATTTACCCTTTAATTATGACAACACCTTTTTCTAAGAAAAACTATTTATTATTAATTGCAGGTGCAGTAATTGTGTTTTTAGGATATTTATTAATGATTGGTGGAGGAAGCGATGACCCTAATGTATTTAACCCTGCTATTTTTGATTTTCAGCGAATTACATTAGCACCAATGGTTTGTTTAATTGGGTTTATTTTAATTATAGTAGCCATAATGTGGCGACCAAAAGAAGAAGCTAAGTAATTTTACTTCAAAAGCTCAATTTCAAAATAATAAGGCCACATTTTACCGGTAACTAAAAATGTGTTTGTTTGGGGGTTAAAGGCAATGCCGTTAGTTTCGAGCGAGTAAGGGTAACGTTTTTGAGCTTCTTGCAACAATGGGTTTAAATCTAACCGGCCCACAACATTACCAGTTTCGGCATCAATTTTTACAATTTCGTTTTTCATGTAAAGGTTTGCATAAATAAAACCATTTACATACTCTAATTCATTTACATAATCTAAAGCAACATTAAATTCATTAACATCAATTGTTTTAGTTATAGTAAATGTTTGCGGGTTTAAAAAAGTAATAATGTTTGTACCATCACTCATAATTAAATCTTTACCATTTGTGGTTAATCCCCACCCTTCGTTACTTAAGTACGAAAATTGCCCTTTAGATTCAAATGTTGTGGCATTGTAAATAAACCCTGTTTTGTTTTTATAAGTAAGTTGGTATAGGTTGTTGTTTAAAATTATTGCACCCTCGCCAAAATATTTATTTCTATCAATTTCTATTTTTTTTGTGAACTTTCCTGTAGCTAATTCAACTGTGCCTATTAATGATTTTGTTTGCGGTAAATTATCAGGCGAACCTGTACTTTCGAACAATTGTTTATCGCTAAAAAACAAACCCTCAGTAAACAAACTTGTATCGTGCGGTATTTTTTTTATAACGTTGTATTGTATGTTTGGTGCTTTTTTTACAGTTTCTATTTGTGTATTTTGGTTGGTGTTAGTGGTGTTTATGTTAGTGTTTTCGCCACCACACGAAACTAAAAATATTGTAGCTAAACTATAAAATAAGAAATTATTTTTCATTGTACTCAAAGATAAATAAATTACCTAAACAAAAAACCCTCCGTTTTAATTGGAGGGTTTAAATTTTAATTGTTTTTAAAAAAATCGTCGTAGCTTACTTCGTTTGTTGTAAGGGTACAATTTTGTTTAATAATTTCTAGTACTTTTTTAGAGTAAAGATTTTCAAATATTTTTTGTGCTTCTTTTTCTCTGCTTAATAAATCTTTAGCAATTTTATTTACTTCTTCTTCATCGGGTTGTTGCCCGTATTTAGCGTATTCTGAACGTATAAATAATTTTGCTTCATCTGCAGCTTCTTCGCCACTAACTTTAATTTCGTTATCCTTAATTATTTTATTTTCTATTAATTTCCATTGCATTGCTTTGGTATAATTAGGATAATCTTTTTCTAATTCTTCTTCGGTAATTGGTTTTTCGTTTACAACTTTTAACCAGCGTTTTAAAAAGGCATCTGGTAATTGTAAGTTTAATTTTTCAACTAAATTTTTTTCAATTTCTGTTCTTAAAAAGCGGTCAGAGTCTGCATTAAACATTAAAGCTAATTCTGCTTTTATTTTTTCTCTAAACTCTTCTTCGGTTTTAACATTTCCTGCTCCGTAAACTTTATCAAATAATTCAGGATTTAATTCTGCTTCATCTAACCTTGCAATATTTTTTACGGTTAATTGTAAATTACATTTAATGTTTTCTGCAATTTCTTTATCAATACCTAAACTTACACTTTTATCAATTGCTGTTTCATAAAGTTCATTAATATCAATAATAATTTTATCATCTTTTTTTAAGCCAATAACTTTTGCTTTTGCTTTTTCGTTAGTTAACCTTTCGTAGCTAATGCTTGTGCTTTTAAAAATTCCGCCTGGTTTAATAGCGTTGGTTTCATCTAGTTCGTTAATATCAACAAATATTACGTCTTTTTCGCCAGAAATTTCGGGGTTAACTGGTTTGCCATAATTTTTGCGAACATCCTTAATATATTTGTCTATTAAGGTGTCATCAATTTTAACGGTTTTATGGTTAAACGAATGTGTTTTATTTAAATCTATATTAAACTGAGGAGCTAAACCAATTTCGTAAGTAAATTCAAAATCTTTTTGTTTTTCAAAATCTACTTGTGCTTGTTCTTTTGGTAAAGGGTTTCCTAAAATTTCTATTTTATTTTCTTCAATGTATTTATAAATGCTGTCTTGCAACAATTTATTCATTTCATCAACTAAAATTTGCGTACCATATTGTTTTTTAATTAAACCAGCAGGTACTTTGCCTGGCCTAAACCCTGGCATACTTGCTTGGCGTTGAACTTTTTTTAAGGCATCGTTAACTTTGCCTTCATAATCAACAGGGGTAACGGCAATTTTAATTTCTGCGTTTAAGTTGTCAATCTCGTGTTTTGTAATATTCATCTCTCAAAAAATTTTGGAGGGCAAAGATAGTGATTTTTTAGCAAAAAATAAAAAAAACTGCAATAAAAAGGGTTGATAATTAGGTATTTATAAGATTATTAAGACAATTTAAAGCTCTTTAACCAATTTTTAGGAGGAGTTTTTGAATAGATGCATTAATTGTTTTATAATCGCAAATCACTTTGTTTGTATAGATAATTGCTAGTGTTGCAACTTTGTTTTTAGAAGATAAATTTAAATTAAATAGTTCTTTATTTAACCTATAACTTTCTCTCATTCTACGTTTTAATTTATTTCTATCAGGGGCATTTTTAAATAATTTTTTAGGCGCAATAAACATAGCTTTGTTGTTTGTGTTTACAGGACTTACATCTTGCAACAAATAAATAAATTTAATAGGAGCAACATTAATATGTTTACCATGTTTAAATAAAAATTCAATTTGTTTTTTACTTTTTAAACGTTCGTGTTTATGAAAGGATTGTTTCAATATTTTGTTTGGTAAAGATAATTTTTTACTTTTATGGCATAAACATATTTTTATGGGAAAAGGAGATAAAAAAACAAAACGTGGTAAAATACACATTGGCACTTCGGGTGTAAGTCGCCCTAAAAAGAAAAAAGCACCTGCAAAAAAAGCAGCACCTGCAAAAAAAGCAGCACCAAAAAAAGCTGCTAAAAAGGCAAAGTAATTTAAAAAGGTTGTTGTATAGCAACCTTTTTTGTTTATTATGGATTTAAATTTATTTAATAAAAAAGCGTTAGAGTTAAAAAAAGAAAATGAAACTTTTTTTAAAAAAATAAAATTTAAAAAGAACATTAAGCTTGATGATGTTTTTCATAAAACACACAATGAAGTTTTTGAAAAAACCGATTGTTTAAAATGTGCTAATTGTTGTAAAACAACATCACCAATTTTTTATCAATTAGACATAGAACGGGCAGCTAAAGCCTTAAAAATTAAGCCCGGCGATTTTATTAAAACGTATTTAATGATGGATGAAGAAGGCGATTTTGTTTTTACAAAAGCTCCTTGCCCTTTTTTAGATAATGAAAATTATTGTTTAATTTATAAAGATAGACCAACCGCTTGTAGAGAATATCCGCACACTAACAGAAAAAACATTAGACAAATTTTAAATTTAACATACAACAACACTTTAGTTTGTCCTGCTGTGTTAACTATAGTTGAAAAAGTAAAAAAACAAATTAACATTAAGTAAATTACATTAAATTAAAACATGAAACATTTAAATTTCCCTATTCATTTCAAATTTAACATTGCTACTTTTCATAACGATTTTGAAGCAACTGATGCGAGCAATAACACAATTGCCTATGTAAAACAAAAACTATTTAAACTGGTTGATGAGATTAATGTGTACTCAGATAAAAACCAAAGCAGCTTATTGTATGTAATTAAAGCTAATAAGTGGATAGATTTTTCGGCAACATATTCTTTTATTAAAGATGGTGTTGAAATTGGCAAAATTGCCCGTAAAGGCTGGGCTTCTATTTGGAAAGCACACTACGAAATTTTTAATAATCATTTAACCACAAGCGATTATGTGATACGCGAAGAAAACGCTTGGGCTAAAGTATTTGATGGATTATTAGGTGAAATACCAATACTTGGAATATTTACCGGTTATTTATTTAACCCAAAATATTTGGTTAAACAAGGCGATAAAAATATTATTAGATTAAAAAAAATCCCTTCTTTTTTTGGTAGGAGATTTGAAGTTGAAGCTTTATCTGATGTAAATGATAAAGATGCTGAACGTATAGTATTAGCATTAATGATGATGATTTTATTAGAACGCAGGAGAGGGTAGTTTTTTACAACTCTAGCTTTAATTGATCGGGTAATAGTTTAAAACTTAGCCTATGTAAATTAGTAGTGCCAAATTGTTTAATGGCTGCACGGTGTTTAATGGTTGGGTAACCCATGTTTTTGTCCCATGCGTAATTTGGATATTTATTATGAGCTTCTTTCATAAAATCATCTCGGTAAGTTTTGGCTAAAATGCTTGCTGCCGCAATACTTAAATATTTTCCGTCGCCTTTTATTATGCACTCATGTTTAATATTTTTATAAGGCTTAAATCTGTTACCGTCTATTAAAATAAATTCGGGGGTTAATTTTAATTTATCTAAAGCTCTATGCATTGCTAAAAAAGAAGCATTTAAAATATTTATTTCATCTATTTCTAAATTATTTACTTGTGCAACTGCAAAAGCAAGAGCTTCTTTTTCAATTAAAGGGCGTAAAACATAACGTTGCGCATCTGTTAACTGTTTACTATCCGTTAATAAATTATTTTTAAATGTTTTTGGTAAAATTACAGCTGCGGCAAACACTGGTCCGGCTAAACATCCTCTTCCTGCTTCATCGCAGCCAGCTTCAATTAATGTTTTATGAAAATAAGGTTTAAGCAATTGTTATCCAATAACCTTTGGCGCTTTAAAGTAATCGCTATCTTTTTTTGCTGCATTTTTTAATGCTTCTTTAGATGATAACGTTGGTCCTTCAACATCATCTCTAAGTATAGTGTTTTCGGTTGACATGTAAATTAGAGGCTCAACATTATCTGTATTTAATTCGTTTAATTTATCAATAAAGCCAAGCATACGATTTAAATCGGTTGCAATTTGTGTTTTTTCATCAGCATTAAATTCTAATCGTGCTAAATGAGCAATTTCATCAATTGTAGTATCGTTAACTTTATTTGCCATTGTGTTTATCTAAATTATCTTGTACAAATTTAAAAATTCTTTCTTTTAATTCGGGTAAATCTTTTTCTGTTAATCCAATTGTTGAAATAGCTTCGCCCACAATTACTTTAGGTACACCAAAACAACCGTTACTTTTTAAAAAACCCCCATTTTGCAAAAATTTCCAGTTATTTAGATATGCAACGGGTATAATTGGAATTTGTTTATCAATAGCTAGTTTAAAAGCACCGTTTTTAAAGGGTTTTAATTTGCCATTATTACTTATTGTGCCTTCAGGAAAAATTACAACACTTAATCCAGAATCTATTTTTTGAGCACAAGCTTGTAATGATTTATGTGCATCTGAATTACTTTTTCGATTTACCGGAACATCTAAATATTTAAAAAATTGATTAAATAATGGAATTTTAAGTAATTCGGCTTTACCTAAATACACGGCAGTATGTTGTATATAAAACGTGCTAAATACAATATCTAAATACGAAGTATGATTACCAACATATATGCAAGGCTTAGGTTGCTTTTCTTTTTTTACGTATTTTATTTTTGGAAATAAAAACGAACCATAACTAATAAAGCCACTCCAAATTCGTTTTAAAAAAAACACAGCATTATATTTTCCTGTTATAAGAGTAATGTAAAAAAATGGAAATAAAATTAAAAACGGAAAAATAAACCAAATTAAAAACCAAATTTTCCAAATAGGTGCTATTATTTTTTTGAGTAATGTCAATGTAATTAATTTAAAAAATAATTCGTTGTGCTATAACAGGTTTGGTGTAAAATAAACTTGCGGCTTTATTAAACGTTTCAGGATAATCTGTAGTTAAAAAGCTTACGCTATTATTTTTACTGCAATTTATTTCAATTTCAGGATGCCTTAATAAATAATCTTTTACACCATTTGCAACAATAGGCCCTTGCATTAATACATTTACATTTTTAGGTAAATACTCTTTTATTTTATTAATTATTATTGGATAATGCGTGCAGCCTAAAATTACAGTATCAATTAAAGGTTGTTTTTGCATTAAGTTATTGCAATGTTTTTTAATAAAATAATCTGCGCCAATATTATTTATTTCGTTGTTTTCTATAAGCGGAACCCACATTGGGCAAGCTTCTTGGTAAACTTTTAGCTTAGGAAAAAATTTTTCAATTTCAACTAAATAAGATTCGGAACTAACAGTGCCTGTTGTTGCCAATACACCAACATGCCCTGTTTTTGAGTAATTACCTATAATTTCTGTAGTTGGCCTAATTACTCCCAAAACACGTTTATTTGGAGCAATTAACGGTAAGTCTTTTTGTTGAATATTTCTTAAAGCTTTTGCTGAAGCGGTATTACAAGCCAAAATTACTAATGAGCAGTTTTGCTTAAACAAATAATCTACACATTGTAAAGTGTACTCATAAACGCTTTCAAAACTACGCGAACCGTATGGAGCACGGGCATTATCTCCCAAATACAAATAATCGTATTGTGGTAATAAATTTTTTATTTCTTTTAAAATGGTTAATCCACCAAAACCACTATCAAAAATTCCAATGGGTTGATTTATGGGTTTTTCTTGCGCCATTATAAGCAATAAAAGTACTAATTTTACGTTAATTAAAAAGGGTGAAAAAAGTAAGTATATTATTTATTTTATTATGTTGTGTTGTTAATTTAAATGCACAACGTAAAAAACGAAATTTTATACAACACGAATTTGGCTTGTTTGGTGGGGCAAGTTATTATATTGGAGATATTAATCCTCGTAAACATTTCATCTACTCACAACCTGCAGTTGGAATACTTTATAGGTACTCTACTAGTTATCGATTTGCACACAGGATAGGGTTTAATTTTGGAACTGTTTATGCTAATGATAAAAATAGTGGCGAAGCAAATCAATTAGAACGAAATTTAAGTTTTAGAAGCAGAGTTTATGATTTGCATTTAATTTCTGAATTTAATTTTGTTGAGTACAGAATTGGGCACGAAAAACATTATATGAGTTTGTTTGTTTTTGGTGGTATTGGTGGGTATTATTTTAACCCCCAAAGTAACGCGGGTGGCAATGGTTACGAAAATTTAGAAGAGAAAAGAAATGAAGGGGTAAGTTATAGTAAAATTCAACTTTCATTACCGTTTGGTGTTGGCTTTAAGTGGAATGTAACCGATAAAATGGGTTTAGCCGTAGAGTGGGGGCCTCGCAAATTATTTACAGATTATTTAGATGATGTAAGCAGCCGTTATTTATTATCAGGGCAAAATAGCAACTTAGCCTATATGCGGGGTAACCCACGCAATAAAGATTGGTACTTTTTTTATGGCTTTAGCATGAGTTTTAAGTTGCGCAAATCTCGCGAGTGCCACACAACAGGAATGTGATGATTTACCCTTTTATGTTTTCTCTTAATTTAGTTAACTCGTCGCTTACTAACTTACGTTTTGCAGTTAATTCAGCAATTTTTTGTTTTTCAATTTCAATTTTTGCTTCAATTTCTTTTACAAAATCGTTACTGCTTTTAGAATTTTTAAAAAAACCTAAATTGTTTTCGTAAGTTCTTATGTTACCATTTAGTTCATCGCTTATTTTTCTTAAAAAATCATTTTCTTTTTTAAGTAATTCATAAGCATTTTCGGCATTCACAAACTTATCAAGTTTTGTTTTAAACTGAATTAAAGCTTTTTCTTTTTTATCAATGTTTAATTGATCGTACAGTTCGTCTAATTTAGAATAAAAAGTATCGTTTACACGTTTTTTGTCTTTTAAAGGTACCATTCCGGCAGCATTAAATTCTGTTGAAAAAGCTTTTAACGTATCAAAGTTAGACTTTGCATCTTCCGATAATTTAAAGTCATTTAATCGTGTTAAAATTTCTTCTTTTGCTTTTAAATTTCCTTCAAAACTTGCATCTAAATTTTCGTAAAATGCTTTTTTAGCATCAAAAAAAGTGTTGCATGCTTTTCTAAATTTTGCAAATAATTTAGGTTCTTCTTTATCGCCATTGCTTGGATTTTTTTTCCATTGGTCTTGCAATTTAATTAAATCAAGTCCAGTTTTTTGCCAATCTGTACTGTTTTGCAATGCCTCGGCTTTACTAATCAATTCTGCTTTTATTTTTCTGTTAACGGCAAATTTTTCGTTTAACCCAGCAAAATATTCTTTTTTCTTTTCAAAAAAAGCATCACAAATTGCTCTAAAATCTTGCCAAACTTTATCATTTTCTTTTTCTGCGGCTCTACCAATTGTTTTCCATTCGGTTTGTAGTGCAATTATTGCATCTGTTGTTTCGTTCCAACGAGTTTTTTCGTTTATAGCATTTACTAATTCGTTTGCTTTTTCTATTAATACTTTTTTTGAAGCTAAATTGTTTTCTTTTAATTCTTCAATTGATTGATAATGACCTTTTATTTTGCTATAAACTTCATCTAAAGTTGTTTTGTAACTAACTTTTAATTCATCCCATTTTTCATTAGGTACAGGTCCAATTTCGTCCCATTCATTACGATAAACTTTAATTAATCTTTCAGCTTCTTTTATGTTTTCTAAAGCTATTACCGCATTTAATTTTTTTATTAACTCTGTTTTTAATTCGTAATTTTTCTTTAAGTCGTGTTCTTGTAAATCGCGATAAATTTTTAAATTGTAATGAAAATCTTCAATAGCTTTACTATATTCTGCCTGCAACTCTTTGTATCTGTGCGACGATACAGGGCCAACTTCTTTCCATTGGGTTTGTAACTCTTGCAACATTTTAAATGCTGCGCCAACATTATCGCTTAGTTTACTTAAATCAGATATTTTAGCTACAATTTCTTTTCTAATTTTTAAATTTTTTTCTTGTTCAGCTTCAATTCTTTTATCATCTTCTTTTTTTAATTTTTGATATTTTTCAATTAAAGTATCAAAGTATAAATCTTCTTTATCTTTGGTAAACTCAAACTCTTTGGCTTTGCCACCATCATCAATAAATTGTTGTTTTGTTTTTTCAAATTGTAGCGTCCATTCTTTTTGGTACTCTTTTTGTAAAGTACGAACATCGGAAGCAACTTCACCTGCATTTTTTAAAAGCAGTTCTTCAAATTTTTTAATTAACTCTTGTTTCATGGTTTAAAAATAGTATTTCAAAAATAAGATATTGTAATTTAACTACAAAACTATTTAACCTTGCTTAGATAGTATTATTTTTGTAACTTATTAGCACAACAGAATGATTTCTAAAAAGTATTTAAGTTTATTGCAATTTTATGAAATTGTAAATTTAATTAAGAAAAATTGTTTTAGCGAACGCGCTAAAGCCCTTTGTGATTCGATTAATCCAAACAATAATTTAAATGAAACTTTACTTTTATTAAATCAAACAAATTCTGTAAAAAACATATTAACTAATAATCTGTTTTTTCCATCGGTAGAGCATGATGATATTTATCAAGAATTGGCTATACTTAAATTACAAGGCGGGCTTTTAACCGAAACACAGTTATTAAAAGTAGCAAAAACATCTCAAATTATTTTTACAGTTATAAAGTTTTTAAAATCAAAAAAAAGCTCAAATCCAGAGTTGTTTGATATAGCCAATGCTTTAAATACTCCTGAAGAAATAATTAAACAAATAGATGCTGTAATTGATTTTGAAGCTCAAGTAAAATCTTCGGCTTCCAACGAATTGGATAACATTAGGCATCAACAAAAAATTAAAAGAAAAGAAAGCGATAAAAAGTTTTATAATTATTTAAATGAAATTAGAAAATTAGGTTATTTGCGAGAAAATGCCGAAGAAGGTTTTTATAATGGAAGAAGAACATTAGCTGTTATGGTTGATTATAAAGCCGAAGTAAATGGTTTTGTTCATAGTAAAAGCGAGTCGGGTAAAACCATTTTTATTGAACCTTTTAATACAATTGCAATAAATAATGAATTAGCCGAATTAGAAATTGATGAGCGAAGAGAAATAAACAGAATACTTAGAGAGCTTTGTTTTTATTTACAACCTTTTGCTTTAGATATACAACAAGGTTTAGATGCTCTTATACAGGTTGATTTTATTAAAGCAAAAGCATTATTTGCACTTTCAATTAAAGCCACTTTGCCCCAATTAAATACAAACAATAATTTAAAAATTATTCAAGCAAAACATCCGCTTTTGTTTTTACAAAATTTACATTTAAAAAAAGAAACCATTCCATTATCTGTAAATTTAACTAATCAAAATAGAATTTTAGTAATTAGTGGCCCAAATGCCGGAGGCAAAACAATTGCTTTAAAAACAATTGGCTTATTGCAATTAATGCTGCAAAGCGGTTTATTAATTAGTGTAAACGAAGAAAGCGATTTTTGTTTTTTTGAAAACATATTAATAGATATTGGAGATTCGCAAAGTATCGAAAATGAATTAAGTACCTATAGCGCAAAACTTAAAAGCATGAAATATATTTTGCAAAACGCAAATAAAAATGCATTGGTTTTAATTGATGAGTTTGGAAGTGGAACGGACCCTGAGCTTGGAGGAGCAATTGCAGAAGCGGTACTTGAAAATATTACAGATTTAAATTGCAAAGCAATAATTACATCGCACTTTAGTAATGTTAAAGTGCTAGCCGAAAAATTAAATGGTTGTATTAATGGCTGTATGCTTTTTGATGTTGAACATTTAAGCCCAAAATATATTTTAAGCGTAGGAGAACCTGGAAGCAGCTATACATTTGAAGTTGCCGAAAAAGTTGGTTTCCCAATAAACACCTTAAATAAAGCAAAAGATAAATTAAATAAAGAAAAAATTAAACTTAATACATTGCTTGCAGATGTACAAAGCCAAAAAGCAAAGTTAGAAGAGCAACAACAAAAATTAGAACACGAAGAGTTTTTAAAAAAAATTGCAAAAGAAAAATACCATGTTTTATTTGATAATTGGCAGCAAAAAATTGATATAGAAAGAGACAAAAAAATCGAATTAGCAAAGTTGGCATCGTTTGGCGAAAAGTATTTAAAATTAATGAACGAATGGAATTTAAAAAAAGACAGAAAAACAGTTATTCAAAAATTTATTGATGGCATAACAGCCGAAACAAAAAAACAAGATTTATTAAAAAAACAAAACAAACAAGATAAATTTAGTAAACAAAAAATAGAAAGATTAAAGCCAAAATTAAAAGTTGGTTCAAAAGTAAAAATATTAAACGGCACCGAAATTGGATTAGTAGAAAAAATTGATGCCGAAAAAGTATTCGTTAAGTTTGGCGCAATAAAAATGAATGTAGGTATGGAAAATATTGTTTTAGTAGAGGGTTAGAGTAGTTTTCTAAAGTTAAAACTTTAATGTTTAATTTTTTATTAGTTTAATTGTTTTTTGTTTTTCTTTAGTTTTAAATGTTGCAAAATAAATGCCTTGCGCATAATCATTTAAATTAATGGTAGTGTTAAAATCATTTAATGTTAGTTGCAAAATTAGTTTACCTTCTATGGTTTTTATTACAACTTCTGTATTTAAATTAGCGTTAGTTTTCACATTAAACACATTATTAAATGGGTTGGGGTAAACTAAAACATCAAAATTTGTTGCGTTAATTTTATCATCAGCATTAAACCCAACAGTAATTGCGCCAGGGGCCAAACCTAAGCTGTCTGTTTTTACTACCCATGTTTGGCTTTGTGGTGTTGGTGCAAATAATGGCGCACCACACATTATAAACCCCCCATCGTTTGTCTCTTTAATATCAAAAAAAGTTTCTCCACATGTTACGTTATTTGGAAAATTATTAAATGTTCTACACCATAAACTATCTCCACTTGAATTAACTTTTATAATTATTCCATCATGTCTATAAGATGAAAATAATGGCGGTTTAGCATAACTACCTACAAGTATTATGTTATTATTTGACTGAACAGTCATTCCGTATAAATAATTTGAGAGAAACTCTTGACCATAGGTTTTATTTAGAATTAAATTACCGTTATAGGAATTGTATTTTGAAAATAATAACTTCTGTTCGCCAAATGTTGAAACTTGGCTGTATTTTATATTCCCAATACAAATTAAATCATTGTTTACATGTTTAATAGTAGTATAAAACACATTAGAATTTACAATATTTTTATTCCAAAGCACATTGCCACTAGTATCTAAACAGGCTATATTATAACCACTAGGGCTTGTGTTAAAATTATTACCTGCAAAGTATATTTTTGCGTTTACAATATCAAAATCAATAGAATAACATTCATAATTGGTATAGGTTAAAAACTCCTTACTAGAAATGAAATTGCCTAAAGTATCAAATTTAAGTATAATGGGCCTTAAAACATCAATAGTGCTTGCACGCGTACCAATTAGCCATATTTCATTTGGCTTAACTTTATAAATACTATTCATATAATAGTTATTACCAATTAAGCCATAATTTTTAGTCCATAATGTATCTAACGTATTTTTATCTATTGCGGCTATATAAACAGTATTATCACTTCCTTTATTTGTACCGCTTGTAAAAATAAAACTATTTACATTAAGTTCACTAACTATACAATTTCTAAAAAAGCTACCAATTCCTTCAGTGCCATTAAAATATCTTTTTCGTAAAATTGTATTCCCTTCATTGTTTAATTTCCTATACTCTACACCTTGTTGCGAAGTTATACTGTCTTTAAAATAAGCGGTAAAAATATAATTATTACTTGGTAAAACTTGTATATGATTTGCCATACTTAATTTACCGCTTTGGTAATAATTATTAAACGTGTTTTGCCCTTTACATATAGTAAAGAGCAAAACGCTAAAAAACAGTAACAAATATTTATGGTTAATTTTCAATAATTAATTTTTGAGTTTTAATTAGTTGTTGGCTTTGGTTACTTAAAGTTATAAAATATATACCACTTAACCAATTTTGGCTGCTTATATTTTGGTTTTGCTCTGCCGGTATGTTTTGGCTTAATATTAACTGCCCGTTGCAATTATAAACTTGTACATGGAGTAACTACCTTTAGGTGGACACAAAAGTTAAATAAAATTGCAGATAGTTTAAATATCAAACTTAAAGATTTGTTTTAATGCTAGTTATTAAAACTTAAAACGTTCAATAATAATTATTACTATGCTTAGCTTACCCCAAATAAGCCTTTAACAATCGGCTTTTGCTTCCGTGTTTTAACCTACGTACAGCCTTTTCTTTAATTTGGCGCACGCGCTCTCTAGTTAATTCAAATTTTTCTCCAATTTCTTCTAACGAGTGTTGGTGGTAACCATTTAATCCAAAAAATAGTTTTACAACGTCGGCTTCGCGCTCGGTTAATGTTGATAAAGATCGACTAATTTCGAGTTGTAAACTTTCGCCTAATAATTCTTTTTCTGGACTTAACGAGTTGTCATTTTCTAACAAATCGTACATGCTTCCACCATCATCGGTAGAACTTAATGGTGCATCCATACTTGTATGTCTGCTATGGTTACGCATGGTGTCGTAAATTTCGTCGGGCACCATATCAAGCACTTCGGCTAATTCATCATAACTCGGTTCTCTTTCGAGTTGTTGCTCAAGTTTACTTAACGTTTTATTTATTTTATTTATTGAGCCTATTTTATTAAGGGGTAAACGCACAATACGGCTTTGCTCAGCTAAAGCTTGTAAAATAGATTGTCTTATCCACCAAACAGCATAAGAAATAAATTTAAACCCTCGAGTTTCATCAAAGCGTTGCGCAGCTTTAATTAAACCCATGTTGCCTTCATTAATTAAATCGGGCAAACTTAAACCTTGGTTTTGGTATTGTTTACTTACCGATACAACAAAACGTAAATTAGCTTTAACTAATTTATCTAACGCTTTTTGATCGCCATTTCTAATTTTTTGTGCTAATGTTACTTCTTCATCTGCAGTAATTAATTCTACTCTTCCAATATCAGCTAAATACATATCTAACGATGCTGTTTCGCGATTGGTGATTTGTTTGGTAATTTTTAACTGTCTCATAATAACTCGCTTTATATTCTATTACGATAGTATTAAACGATTAGTTGGGTGTTTCGTTACAAATTTTTGTCGATTTTAGTTTTTTTTGAGTAAAACTTATTTTTTAATGAGTAAGGCGGTTCTTTTTGTGAATAAATGCTTTTTTATTTTGTTAAAATTTTAACGAATTTTAGTTCGTGTTAAAACGATTATATATAAATAATTTTGCATTAATAAATGAAATGGATGTTTCGTTTCCGTCAGATTTAACAGTAATTACAGGCGAAACCGGAGCAGGAAAATCTATTTTTTTAGAAGCACTAGGTTTAGTATTAGGAAATAGAGCTGATGTGAGTGTTTTACAATCTAAAGCTAAAAAATGCATAATTGAGGCAGAGTTTGATATAAATAAAATTAATTTAAAATCGTTTTTTAATGAAAATGAATTAGATGAAGACGAAACATTAATTTTAAGGAGAGAAATTAATGCTGAAGGAAAATCACGTAATTTTTTAAACGACTCTCCTGTTTCGTTAAACGCACTTAAACAACTCTCTTCTTTTTTAATTGATATTCATAGCCAACACCAAACTTTATTATTAAATCAAACTAATTTTCAAATAGAATTATTAGATGTTTTTGCCGAATCAACCAGCGATTGTAATACTTACAAAAAAAATTACACTCAGCTTAAAAACTGGGAAAACGAATTTGAAACCCTGCAACAACAAGAAACGCAAGCAAAAAAAGAAATTGATTATTTACAATTTTTGTTTAACGAATTAAACAATATTGAAATTAAAAATGGAAACCTTTTAAAATTAGAAACTGAAAGTAAGTTATTAGAAAATGCTGAGTTTATTAAAACTAATTTAACTGAATGTTATAATCAGCTTAGTGTAAACGAACATAGCATCATACAACAATTAAATTCAGTTAAATCAATATTAAATACTATTTCAAAGTACAATACTGTTTATGCTGATTTTAATACTCGTGTTAACAGTGTTTACATCGAACTAAAAGAACTTGTAAATGAATTAGAAAATGCGGAAGAAGAAATTGAATACAATCCTTCCAAATTAGCTATTATTAATGAGCAATTAGATCAATTAAATCGACTATTAAAAAAGCATAATGTAAAATCGGAAGAAGAATTAAATAAAGTTAAAGAAGAAATAGAAACAAAACTTAAAAATTTTCAATCTATCGAATCTGCATTATCTAAACTAACTAATCAAATAAAAACTCAAGAACAAATTTGTTTACAACAAGCAACTCTTATTTCAGAAAAAAGAGAAAAAGCAACCCGTAAAATAGAACAAATGGTAAAAACCATGCTAAATGATTTAAGCATGCCAAACGCTGAGTTTAAAATTGAAGTTTTAAAATTAAATTCATTAACAAAAACAGGTATTGATGAAGTTTCATTTATGTTTTCGGCAAATAAAGGCTCTAAACTAAATCCGCTACACAAGGTTGCAAGCGGAGGAGAGTTAAGTAGGTTAATGTTAAGTTTGAAAGCTTTATTAGCAACTAAAAAACAATTAGCTACTATAATTTTTGATGAGGTTGATACAGGCGTAAGTGGTGATGTTGCTAATAAAATGGGACTAATTTTAGAAAGCATGAGCAAAAACTTACAAGTAATTACTATTACGCACTTACCGCAAATGGCAAGTAAAGGTAATCATCATTTATTTGTATATAAAAAAGATGATGATGAAAAAACATCATCTTTTATAAAAGAATTATCTCCGGCTGAGCGTATTGCAGAAATTGCAAAAATGTTAAGTTCCGGAAATCCATCTAATGCTGCAATTAAAAATGCCAAAGAATTATTAAAATAAAAAAGCAGTTGATGTTTCAACTGCTTTTAAATAACATATATTTTTAAATTTATCTATATAAACTTACATTACCTTTTTTCTCGTACATTGTTCCGTCTTTGCCTTCTGCTTTAATAATATAATAAAACGTTCCTGCAGCGCACTCAACTCCTTTAAAGTTTTTGCCATCCCACGAAATGTTACCAGTGCTAGAGTTTACATCATAAACTTTATTTCCCCATCTGTCAAATATCACAGCCTCAATTTTAGTTAAGTTACTAGCTTTTACAAAAAAGATATCATTAACACCATCTCCATTTGGAGTAAACACATTTGGTATTTCTAATTTAGAAGGAATATCTACTTTAATTATTTTATAAGTTGAATCTATACATTCGCCCTTGTTGCTCACTAATAGAACTGTATATGTTCCTGGGTTTATGTAGGTTGCTGTAGGAGAAATAGAATTAGATGTAGTTGTAGAATACGTGCCATTACCAAAATTCCAAACAGAACTAACATTTAAGCCAGCGTTAAGTGTTCCGCTAGATGCGCTTAAATTATTAAAATTTACAGTTAATGGTGCAAATCCAGATTCTGATGAAACTGATAAATTCGCTTTCATTACCCCAGTTGTAACTGTTAAGCTGCCAATTTCTGTACAACCCGTTGCACCGTTAGTTACAAAATATTCATAAACTCCGGCTTTATCTACCGAAATAGTAGGACTATTTAAGCTTCCAGGTGTACAAGTTCCTCCTAATGGTGGCGTAATAAAACTTAACGGACTAAACGATACCCCAGCTGGATACGATTTAAATAATATAGACCATGATGAAAGTGTATTACTTAATGCAATTTGTAATGGAACACCATTATTAGTTAAGCTTGGAGCGCAATCTAATGTAAACGCATTTGTTGGGGCTAAAACAGGTTTTGTATAATCGGCAGAAATGGTAACAAAAGAATTTGATATACAGCCATTAAAATTCCCTTGTGTAATTATTGTGTGTGTGCCTGGGTTTCCGCTAACAATAGAAACAACGCCTGGTCCACCATTAACACTATGTTCTGGTGCGGCAGTAATTAATGTATTAGTTGCAGCAATTACATTTGCAGTACTTGTACCAACATACACCAAACTAACATTTATACCTACAGTTAAAGTTTTACATGAAAAATAGTTTGGAGTACTTAAATTAGTAACCATTCTGGGTAACAAAAAGTTTTGATCAATGCCAACAGTTTGCGTACTTCTACAAGAGTTTACAGTATTTGTTACTACAACGGTGTAAACACCATAAGCACCAGCACAATTTGTACAAGTGCTAGGCCCAAAACCAGTTGCTCCAATAGTAATTGATGAGCCTGTAGTAGTATTTGGTGGCGGTACTGGGTAATTCCATACAACGTTTGTGTTAGATGTAGTGCTACTACCTACTGCCATAAATGAAGGCGTATGACACATTAATGTATTTGTTGGCATTGTATATTGAACATGAGGTTGAACTGTATTTGCAATTACAAAAACCGGTAAAGAAGTTTGGCAACCACTAACAACATCTCTTAAAACTAAATTCCATTGCCCAGTTATACTAGTAGTTAAACAAGATGCACCAGACCCGCTATTAAACGACCCAGTTGGTACTGAAGTAGTCATCGTTGGTCCAGGATAAAAACAAAAATCAGTTGAGCCATTTGTACTTGTAGGTGAACTAAAACATAATGTGGTTGTATGATTTGGCGAGCAACCCACAGTAAAATTAGTATTACTTATTGGTGTAAATGAAGGAAAATATGCGTTACTTGTAACTGTAATAGTTTTAGATTGTACGCAACCATTTACAGTGTTGGAAAAAGTTACAACATGTGTTCCAATTGGTAACGCTTGAATAGAAATGGTGCTAATGTTAACGCCACTTGGAATTAAACCTACAGTTGTTGCAGTGTACCAATTTATTTGCATGTTAGTTGTTGGTGTAATTGCTGTTGCGGTAAAAATTGGAGCGCTTGACGAACAATTTATAGTTGCTGTACTTGGATTAACCGTGCCTGTAGGGGCAATTGTATTAATACCAACTGTTAACACTTGTGTTGCTGTACAAGTATTAGATGGGTGTGTAACAATAACTGTATAAGTTCCAATTGTTGATGTGCAAATACTTTGTGCGTTTGATGTAAATGTAGCCGCAGAATTTGTCCAAAAGTAATTACAGTTTGCTGGTGTTGTTTGTGCTGTCATACAAACACTTGGTGAATTACAGGTAATAGAATATGAACCTGTAGTATTTTGAACAGTTAGCGTAGGCGCAACTACATTTAGCATACTAAAACTAGTTGTTGCAGAACAACCTCCTGCAGCTATAACTGTAGCGTTATAAGTACCGCTAGGCACATTGGTTGCAGATGTTTGAGTGTTGCTTGTAACGCCTCCAGGCAAAGGATTCCAGTTAATTGTATATGAAGTTGAACTTGAAGGAACAATGTTTAAATTTAAATTAAAACCATTGTTTGGACTTACACAAGTTGCTTGCGTAGTTGTAGGTGCAATATTTGGTTGTGGGTTTACATTAACTACAGAGGTGCTCGTTTGAACAACCGGAGTGCCTGAAGAGTTATTGCCTGCGCCTGTAATAACGTATGTAGTTGTGCTTACAGGATTAACTACAAAAACACCTGTTGTATTAATAATACTTCCTGGCATTAATGTATAGCTTGCTCCTGTCATAGGAACAAAACCAACTGGTGAAACTGTTGCAGATTGTCCTGCACAAATTGCAGCACTTGAGCCACAAGATATACTTGCTGTACCTGTTGATGTAAAAGAAACTAACGTAGAAACACTACTATAATTTGATATTAAAAGTAAATATTGTTGACCCGCAACTACAGGAATACTAGGTTGGTAATTTCCAGTATTTCCACCTGAAGGAATTGGCCCCATGCCTGTTCCTCCTGATGATGAAGCGTTCCAATTACAAGCTACAGGGGGTAAAGTATTTGCAAATATTTGATTACATGTAGTGGAATTATATGGCCACATTGCCCAATCGTAAAAACCTGTTTGAGGATACGGGCTTCCTGCGGCTCCAAAGTTAAAGCCTAAATTACCTGAAGTGCTAATATTCATTATTAACCACTGAGGACCAGGTCCATCGGTTAACAAACACCCAGAATTTACACCTTGAGGATTAGTGCTTGGGTTTGAAGTGTTTAAACCACTTGTTAAACCATTTGCGCCTGTGTTTCCAGAAAACGTAAAACTAGGATTACTACAAATATTTTGTGCGCTGTTACAAGCTGTAACGTTTTGTGCATTTGTTTCACTTAAAATAAAAACAAAGCTTAATGTATATAAAATTATTTTTTTCATTGTTTAAATCTTAGCGTGTAATTAATTGATGAATACTTTCAAATACTTTATTGCTTTCAATGTTTTTATAAAGCTCCTCGCCATTACTGTTAAAAACAATGTTTTTTAACCCATTATTAGGAGAGATTGAAATGGGTATTAATTTTTTTATTCCATCTTTTTGGTTTGAAATTTCGGCTAAATTTTCATCTATACAAACATTAAAACATATTATGCCTTTGTTTCCTCCTTTTAATTTTGCAAATTCGTAAGTAGAATAAACTTTGTCAAATTGTTTATTACAATCTCTAGAGCTTATATCCTTTGCTTGCCAAAAATTTACAGAAATTAATTTGTTAGTTGTGTTAATTTCAGGATATGTACTCTTTATTTTTGAAATAAGATTAGTGTAAAAACTATCTTGAGCAAATACATTTGATGAAATGATAATTGCTATTGTAAGAAAAAAGTTTTTCATATTTTGTGTTTTAGATTTAAGGATTAAGGTAAGAACATTTTAACAGTTTATAACAAATTTTATACCAAACTGAGATAAATTAGCACGAAAAACAAAAAAGTCGCCTAATAGCGACTTTTTTACTACAAAAAATTCAAATAAATATTTATGCGTTTATTTTTTCTCCTTTTAAAACTGCCGCCATTGTTTTACCAATTTCAGCAGGGCTAGCGCAAACAGTAATTCCACATTGGCGCATAATTTCCATTTTTGCCTGAGCTGTATCATCTTTACCACCAACTATTGCACCTGCATGCCCCATAGTTCTGCCTTTTGGAGCAGTTTGCCCAGCAATAAAGCCTACAACTGGTTTTTTATTTCCATTGGCCTTAATCCATCTAGAAGCATCTGCTTCATAAGTTCCTCCAATTTCGCCAATCATAACAATTGCTTCAGTTTCAGGGTCGTTCATTAGTAATTCAACAGCATCTTTAGTAGGTGTTCCAATAATTGGATCGCCTCCAATACCAATTGCAGTACTAACACCTAAGCCAGCTTTAGCTATTTGATCGGCTGCTTCGTAAGTTAAAGTTCCAGATTTAGAAACAATTCCAATTTTTCCTTTTTTAAATACAAAACCAGGCATAATACCTACTTTTGCTTCGCCAGCGCTAATAACACCAGGACAGTTAGGACCAATTAATCGACAAGTTTTTCCTTTTATGTATTCTTTTGCATAAATCATATCCTTAACCGGAATACCTTCTGTTATACAAACAATAACTTTAATTCCAGCATCTGCAGCTTCCATAATTGCATCAGCAGCAAATGCGGCAGGTACAAAAATTATACTTACATCGGCACCTGTAGTTTTTACAGCATCTGCAACTGTATTAAAAACGGGTTTTTCTAAATGTGTTGTTCCACCTTTTCCAGGCGTAACACCGCCAACCACGTTAGTTCCATATTCTATCATTTGTGTGGCGTGAAAAGTACCTTCTCCACCAGTAAAACCTTGTACAATAACTTTTGAGTTTTTATTTACTAATACCGACATAAAATTGTATTTTAATTGAGCCATAAATATACAATTTATAATTTAAACTAAAGTTTATTAATAAAATAAATGTGGGTTGGTAAATACGTTAAAATAAGGCGTTGCTTTTTTAATTTTTTGATTTTTATTGTATAGGTATTGATTTCCTTCAGTATCTAACATTGGAATATGGCAGTTTTTAGCTTTATTCCATTTTTTAGGTAAAAACTTTAGGTCGTGTATTAATTGATTTTGTAGGCCATTTCTTACTTGTTCGGCATCAACGCCTGCATTAAATTGAACATTTTGTCCAAAACCAACATTAATTTTTGTTTGCACGCTTAATAACCCGTGCGAATAGTTAGTGTAAATACCTTTAGTTGTGTCCATGTAGCATTTCCAATAAATTTCATTTTTATCTATTTCAGTTCTTTTTCCCATTTGGCCTGTCCACATAGTACAATTTAAAGCAACTTGTACATAATTATGATATTGATATTGCAATAAAATAGCACCAGTTCTAAACCTATCTAATATTGGTTTTGCTAAAATGTCGTTTTCGGATATAAGTGTAAAACTACCTGCTTGAATACCAATAATACCAGTAACTTGTTTAGTTTTTACTTTGTTAATATACCAATTGTAACTATACGCAACACTGTTTGAATAATATGTTTGGTTAGAAATATTAGTAACAAAGGGGTTAAAAAAATTATTTTTTTTTCCGTAGGCAAAAACAAAACCTTGCGAAAGAACACATTCTGGATAAATAAATTTTGGGCCTAAATTTTTAAAGCTTAAATAAATTCGAGCTTCAGAATTTAGTTGTATTTGATTGGCAATTGCAAATACATTTGCGTTAAAACCTACTCTTTGGAAATGAGTACCAATTGCAAAGTTTGCGCCTAAATTAAACCCTATATTGTTTGAAAAGGAAACAACATCTTGAGAAAAAATAAAACTACTTTTAAATAACATAAAAGTACCTAACAAAAAATGTTTTTTAAGTTTTAAAAATAATAGCATAACATTTTAATTGCTAATGTTGTCGCCCCTTAATATTCTATAACGTTTACGCGCCTCAACAACATAAATGCTGCCCGAGTAATTTGTTAAAACATTTTGATAAGCTGTTTTTGCTTTTTCTTTATCGTTTTTTTGCTCGTAAAGCTCTGCAAGTTTAAATTGAGCATCGTCTGCATAAATATCGGTTGGATAAAATTCGATAATTGAATTATACATTTTTATAGCATTATCGATATCATTTAAACTTTTATAAATCTCAGCTTTTTTAAAAAAAATATCATCAGCTAATGTGTGTGTTCCGAACAATAAATTTATAGAGTCTAAACGGTTAATTGCGTTAGTGTATTTATGTTGCATTAACATTAGCTCTGCACTCGAAAAAAGTTTTAATGGCACATCGTTTGTATCTACCCCAATAGCATCAGAAATTATTATGCTTAAATCTAAAGCATCGTTTGAAATTAATTTACTGGTTGCGCCTTTTAAAACATCGGCTTGTGCTTTAGCCCATTTAAAATCTCCTGCATAAAAACTTAATTTAGCATTTTTAAATTTTGCTTCTTGACCAATTGCTTCATATTTAAAATCTTTTTCAACTTGCGAATAAAGCAATGAAGATTCCCAAATTTCGCCACTAATTAAATAAATATCGGCCAAAAGAATTTTATATTCAGCTTTTTCAACATTATTAAGTCCAGGTAAATTTATTAATTCCGTTAAAGAGTTAATTGCTAATTGTGGTTTATTTAAATAATAGGCTTGTAATAATGAGCGATTTTTTATAAGACTTGCGCCTAAGTTACTCTCTTTATATTGAGTAATTAATTTATCGTATTTTGTTTCAAGTTGTTGCAAAATTAGAGTTGGCGTGCTTGCAGTATTTTTAATGATGTTAAACTCAACATTTAATAATTCAATATTTGAAACATCGAAATAAATTGAACCAGAGCCTTTTTCAAGTAAATAATTGTAACATTTTTGTGCAGTTTCCCAATCGTTATTAGTTGAGCAAATTTTTGCAAGTTCAAAAATTCTAGTGCCATCTTCTTTTAATCTCTTATCTAAAACTTTACTTTGAACATAAGCACCGTTAAAATCTTTTTGTTGTTTTTGAATAAAAATTAAAAATTCAATTAAAACAATTTTGTTATTGTTTTTTTGAATTCGCTTTTGCAGTTCTTGTTTTAATATTGGGTTATTAATCCCACCTTCAGATTCGTCATAACCTAAATTGTTTTGTAAATTCATTTGTATAGCAAAAAGTTCAGATTCTCTAAACTCAAGAGCATCTAAATACTCATTTACCATTGACCTTAAATCATTTTTTAATTTATAAATTTCGGCAATTTCATAAAAGTAGGGGTAGTCTTTATTTTCACTTCTTCCTTTTAAATAGGTGTTAATGGCATAATCATACAAGCCTGCACTAACAAATGCATTTGCTAAATTTTGTAAATATGGAGCACCAACAGAAACTTCTTTTATTGCTTTTTCGTAGCAATCTGTTTCTTTTTTATTTTCATTTTGTTGTTTGTAAATACCACCTAAATAAACATAATAAAAGCTGTTAAGTTTATTGTTTTTAATTTGTTTTTTGGTAATTTTTTCTGCTTTAGAGTAATCTTTTAAAGCCATTAAACATTTATAATATTGAGTAAACCAAACATTTGGATTATCAGAAAACAACTCAGATAAATACTCATTAGCTTTATCGTATTCTTTATTATCTATGTATTGTAATGCTAATTTTTCTTTAATTGCATTAGGGTTTTGCGATAAACCAATAAAATTTAGAGTTATAAAAAATATAAAAATTATCCGTTTTCGCATACTATGTAAAGATAATAATTGAATTTAGGAAATCGCAAAAAATTAAACTTAGAAACGTTATTTTTTAATAAAATTAAATTTTGCATTCAAAATTTTTTCAATTTCTTTACCTGCAAATATATAATCATCTTCATCTCCATCTTCGTCGTAATACCACCAATTAAACACTAAATCTTTTTGTGGTATTTTTTGAACAAACATGGCTAATATTTGAAGTAAATAGCGTTGAGATGTTGTTTGAAAGTATTCGATTTCTAAATTAATGGTAGTTGTTGAATGTGGGTTTTTTAAGTAATCGTTTATTTTAGCAATAACCGGGATATAAAATTGATCTGCATTTTGAGGATACGATTTACCTGCAATATAAAGTACACCATCGCTTTGCGAAAGGGTTACTCTTGGTAAATAATCTGTAGCTTCAATATTTAATAACATTAGTGCTTAATTTTAATAGTTATTTTAAGGTTAAATTTATGTTTTTTGCCTGTTAATGGAACAAACCTGTAATTAAAGTTTTTATCGGAACTAATTAGCATTAAAGCAATACCTAAATTTGAATTTGATTGATCGTTTGAATTAGTATTTAAAACGTTAGTTTGATAAAATGCTTTTAATTCATCTAAACTTTTTTTCTTATAAGTGGAAATTAATTGTTTTAATTTAAGCTTAGTGTTTTCGTTAACAATGTTTGAAGTATGAATACTAATAATATTATCTAAATGAAATGTTTTTAAAATAGTTTTATCTAAATGTTTTGATTCTTGTGAATGTTTTAAAACGTTATGAAAAGATTCAATAATAACATAAATACTTTTTTTTGTGGCTTTACTTGAAATTTTTTCCTTTAAAAAATAATTTTCATGAAAGTTCACACATTCGTTTAAAGCAGTTTCATTAAACTTACCAAAGTGTTCAAATATTGCTTTTTGTTTAGTCAATTATTGTATTGCCAAATTAATTAAAAATATAATGTTTGCCTAAAAATTAGTCTAAATAATAAAATCTTACTTAAATTTAGATAATTACATTCTAGTAATTGGAACAAAATCAAAATCTGAAAAATTGTTTTGTAAATATTTAAAATAAGCTACAATGCCTATCATTGCAGCATTATCTGTGCAGTATTCAAACTTAGGCACAAAAGTTTTAACATCAAACTCATTTTCTAAAGCTTTTAAATCTGCTCTTAAACAACTGTTTGCGCTTACACCACCGGCAATAGCAATATTTTTATACCCTTTATCTACAATTATTTTTTTTACTTGGTTTAATAAGGTATTTATTAAATGTTTTTGATATGAAGCACAAATGTCTTGTAAGTTATTTGTTACAAAATTTTTATCTTGTTTTAAATTATTATTTATAAAATATAAAAATGATGTTTTAATGCCGCTAAAACTAAAGTTATAATCTTCTACTTTTGCATTAGCAAATTTATATTTATTTGGATTGCCTTTTTGGGCATGCTTATCAATTAATGGACCCCCAGGGTATGGAAGTCCTATAATTTTTGCTGCTTTATCAAAAGCTTCGCCTACAGCATCATCAATTGTTGATCCAATAATCTCAATATTTAAAGCAGATTTAACATCAACTAATTGAGTATGCCCTCCACTTACGGTTAAACATAAAAATGGAAATTTTGGTATTTCATTATCCCCATCATTTATTAAATGTGCTAAAATATGCCCTTGCATGTGATTAACAGGAATTATTGGAATTTGTAAGCTTAACGCTAATGATTTAGCAAAACTTATACCAACTAATAAACTTCCCATTAGTCCTGGACCTTGAGTTACAGCAATTGCATTTAATTGACTTAATTCGATATTAGCAGTTTTTAAAGCAGATTTAACTGTTAAAAGTATGTTTTTTTGATGATCCCTACTTGCTAATTCTGGCACTACACCACCATGTTGTTGGTGTATGTGTTGTGTTGCTGTAATGTTTGATAAAACTTTATCATTGCACAAAACTGCACAACTTGTGTCATCACAACTACTCTCAATTGCTAATATATAAGTGTTAGTCTTTTTCATTTTTTTAGCATTCGGAATTGCTATTTTCTGCTACCTTTAGTGCAATGCCAATTTTAAGCAAAATTAAAAGAATATTATATAAAACCCTAGTTGTGGGAATTATTGTGTTTTTTTTATTGTGTTTAACTGTATTTTTTGCAATAAAATCTTATAATTTTCAAACCTACTTAGGTAAAATTGCAACTAATTATTTAAGTAAAGAATTAAATAATAAAATTAATATAAAGCTAATAGAGATAGATTTATTTAAAAAACTTCATTTAAAAAATGTACTTGTTTTAGATCAAAAAAAAGACACCATTTTGTATGGAAATGTTACCGCAAATATTAAGTTATTCGACTTTCAAAATAAAAAAATAATTATAGATAATATATTATTAGATAATGTTAATTCGAAAATTATTAGTTATAAAAACAGTAAAGATTTAAACATAGATTTTTTGATTAATTATTTTAGCGATGATAATACCACTAAAAAAAATACACATAAACCTAAATGGGAAGTAGTTTTAAACGAAATTGAATTAAAAAATGTAAACTTTACATACAGAGATGAACACAAAAATACAAATGTATCAGAAAATATTAATTACAATAATTTAGTGTTTAAAAACACTTTTGGCAAACTATCAAACTTAAAATTTGATAACGATATTATACAAACTTCTATAAGTAATTTTAAAACAACAGAACAGTGTGGGTTTAAACTTAACAAACTTAATGTTACAACTAAATTAAGTAGTATAGAGTGTTTATTAACCAATTTAGATTTAGCAACAGATAGTAGTTTAATTAAAGGAAACATTGAGTTTGCCTATAACGAATGGAAAGATTTTAATGAATTTGTAGATAAAATAAAAATTAACAGCGAGTTAAAACCCGGAACTAAAATTTATTTTAAAGACATTGCAACATTTGCCGAAGATTTAAATGGTTTAAACAAAACTATTTCTCTTAATGGTCACGTTGCAGGTTTTATAAGCGATTTAAACCTAACACATTTTAAATTTAATTACGGTAAAAACACCCAGTTTGATGGAGATGTAACTTTAACCGGACTACCAGTAATAAATACAACTTACTTAAAACTAAAATCAAAACATTTATCTACTTCATTTAACGATTTAATTCAAACTCCATCGTACCCTTTTAACGAAAATAAAAATTTAAATATTCCATTAGAACTAAGAAAATTTGGAACAATAACTTACAAAGGTATTTTTGATGGATTTATAACTGACTTTTTTACAAAAGGATCTATATTTTCAGATTTAGGAGAAATTAATACCGATTTAAAAATGAAAATTGGTAAAACCGAAGAGCAAATAATTTACGATGGTAAATTACAAACTAAAAACTTTAATATTGGCGCATTATTTGATCAAAACTCTTTAAATAATTTAAATTTAAATGCTCGTGTAAAAGGAAATGGAGTTTCTTTAAACAAACTTAAAGCAAACCTCGAAGGACAAATTTTAACCTGTAATTATAATGGATATACTTATAAAAACATTACGATTACAGGCGATTTTTATAATAAATTATTTAAAGGAAAAACAATTAGTAACGATCCAAACGCAAATTTTGATTTTGATGGCAGTATCAATTTTAAAAATAAAGTTCCTGAAATGGATTTTATTTCAAACATTAATAAACTAAATTTATCTGAATTAAATCTAACAAGTAAAACAAATGCAGATAGTGGTATTTTTTCATCATTAGTATTAATTAATTTAAAAGGAGATAATATTGATAACCTTTCGGGTCAAGTAAATTTTGACGACACAAAATATATAACAAAAACAAAAACATATAAACTCTCTAGCTTTAATTTAAATTTAAATCAACAACAAACCGAAAAAAACATAAAACTTACCTCGGCGTATTTAAATACAACATTAAAAGGAAAATTTAATTTATCAACTTTATCTAACTCAATAAACCAATATTTAAGTAATTATTACCCAACATTTTTTAAAAACACTTCGCTTAAACAACATGCAGATAGTGTTGAATTTAATGTGCTAGTTAAAAATTTTACTACAATTAAAGAGCTTTTTATTCCCGAACTTATGCTTGCGCAAGGCACAAAATTATTTGGACATTTTGCCGCAAAAAACAACAAACTAAGTTTTGATTTTAATAGCAAACAAATAGATTATACATCAATAAAAATAACTAACCCCGCATTAAAGGTAAACTCTGATGGAAATATAATTACAGGAGTTTTAAATGGAAATTCTATATCAATAACCGATAGTGTAAATTTAAATAATTATAATTTTTGCATTCATTCACGCGATAAAAACACGAAATATAATTTTGAATGGGATAATTTATCAACGCCAAATAATAAAGGCGAATTAGCGGGACAGTTATTGTTTAACAAACAATCTATTTATTTATTACACGATACAATTAACTTAACAGTTAAAGATAGTGCATGGACTCTCGTAAAATCAAACCCATCAGTATTTAATACAGATGGTTCATACTTTATTAACCCACTTATTTTTAAAAATAACACTCAAAGTATTGGTATTGCAGGCACATTGCAAAACAATAGTAAAAATATGTTAGTTGTTAATTTTAACAACGTTAAAATGGAACAATTTCAACCCATATTAAACGAATATAAATTAGATATAAAAGGGTTATTAAGTGGAGATATGGAACTTCAAATTATAGAAAATCAATTAGCTGCAGATGGTAAATTAAATTTCGAAAACTTTGTAATAAATAAAAATGCATTAGGGGTATTAGCAATTAAATCAAAATACAGCCCACATAATAAAACCTTAAACATTGATGGATACACGAGTTTAGGAAACGAAGATTTGTTTGGCAACGAACAAAAAAACATTTCGTTTAACGGTAATTATTATTTTGATAATAGGGCAGAGAGTATTGATATTGATTTTACTGCTAGTCCTGCAAATTTAAATTTGGTTAACCCCTACTTAGAAGGGATACTTACAATTAACCATGGATACGTTAAAGGTAAAGGTAAAATACACGGTAATGCAAACAATGTAAAAATAGATGGGAAGTTACAGCTATTTAAAAGCGAAATTAAAGTAGATTATACAAATGTAGTTTACAACATAACTGGCGATATTGAAATTAACCCCGATCAAATTCGTTTTATAGATTTGTTAATGAGCGAAAAAGGCTTAAAAGCAACGCCACAAGGCACACTTAATGGAAACCTTTTTCACGATAATTTTTCTAAAATGCAGTTAGATTATTCTGTAAATTACGATAAAATGCTAGTTTTAAACACTACCGAAAAACAAAATAAAACATTTTATGGCAAGTTGTATGGAACTGGACATATTGATATTTATGGTTTTTTAAACAATTTACACATGTTGGTGAGTTATGAGTCAACTAAAAACTCAAAATTTATTTTACCGCTCGATGGGCCAGAAGAAATTGAAAACAGTGATTTCATAAGATTTGTAAAAAAAGATACTATTAAAAAAGTTGAAGAAAAAATTAGTGGATTTGATTTAGATATGAATATTACCGCAACGCCAGACATGCAAGCCAAAATAATTTTAGATCAAAAAACTGGCGATGTAATTACTGCACAAGGTAATGGAAATTTAAATTTAAAAATTAGCACACTTGGCAAATTTGATATGACCGGAGATTATTTTTTTACAAATGGGCATTATAACTTTACTTTAGAAAATGTAATAAATAAAAAATTTGAAATAGAACCCGGCAGTGTTATATCATGGAGTGGAGACCCCTTAAATGCTCAAATTGATGTTGTAACAAGCTATAAACAAAAAGCTGCAATAGCACCATTATTAAACAATACCGAAGATAAAGGGCGTTATGCTGTAGATTGCCAATTGTTAATTGGAAATAAATTATTAGAACCATCAATAAATTTTAAAATAGATTTTCCAACCTTAGATGCTTCAACTGTTTCAAGAATTAATAATGTGTTGTCCGATGAGGTTGAATTAAACCGACAAGTATTTTCTTTTTTATTATTTAGAAGTTTTGTTACACCCGCTGTATTTAGTGGTGGAGGAGGTGTTACTAACGCTGGTAATGCAGCCGCATCTACAGGTAGTGAAATGTTAAGTAATAATTTAAGTAATTTTTTAAACAGTACGGTTGGTAATTTAACAGGTATTAAAGATTTACAATTAGGTTTAAATTACCGTACTGGCAATGCAGTAACAGGCCAAGCAGTTGATTTAGCGTTAAGCAAACAATTTTTAAATAACCGTGTAACGGTTGATGGTAATTTTGGTGTTAATAATAACTCAACATCGCGTAGTAATCTTATTGGAGATGTAACGGTTGAGTATAAATTAAATGAAGATGGAAGATACAGAATAAAAGGCTTTAACAGAACTAATGACAATACACAACTAACAACCTTAGGCGGACCTTATAGCCAAGGCATAGGCGTTTTTTACAGAGAGGAATTTGAAACTGTAAATGCATTATTTAAAAGTTATTTAAACAGATTAAAGAAAAACAAAAAATAAAACTTTTAAAAAACAAAAAGTATATATGTACTGTGAAACTACTTTTTTAAGACAAACTTTTTTTGATAATGAATTTTTAAGTTACTTCGAGCCTGCCTATTCGGCAGACAGGCGAAGTCGAGAAGTGACTCTTTTTAAATTTAAATTAGAGATTACTCCAACACAATTTTACTGGTAAAGCTTCTCAAATCCTCATCAACCAATTTTAAAAAGTAAATGCCTTTGGGTAAATTGGTTAGGTTTAATTGTGTGGTGCCTTTGTTAAATTGTACGCTTGCATTATAACAGTTTTGGCCTATGGCATTGCTAATATAAATTTGTGCTTTTTTATTGGCAAACAATGTACTTTGTAAATTTATAAATTGCTTTGCAGGTTGTGGGTAAATGTTTACATCTATTGTTTGGTAGTTTTGTTCTTTAAACCCAATAGTAGCACAATAAGCTGCTGTGGTATCGCAACCAAGGCTATCATATTTTACAAAAAATATTGGAGAGTAATTGTTACTAGAATTTAAAAGTCTTTCAACCGGAACGATAATTCCGCCGTCACTTGTTAATCCTATCCCATTTGCTACCACACCGAAGTTCCAATTTAGGTTGTAGGTATAATTGTAATATTTT
>Ga0209460_1000053_pt1 | contig 193735 bp, 174 predicted proteins | sample EBPBio132013_DNA_FD_185868 | JGI IMG/M metagenome (GOLD analysis project Ga0209460, IMG submission 185868) | Wastewater treatment Type I Accumulibacter community from EBPR Bioreactor in Madison, WI, USA - Reactor 2_5/13/2013_ DNA (SPAdes)... | ecosystem: Engineered > Bioreactor > EBPR >... | reverse complement strand
TTCCCAAGTCGATGATTTCCTTCCCGATCGCTGGCTAGCTCTCCAATCGCACTAGCTTCTGCCAGAGTCTTTCCGCTTTCACCTTCAAATCTTCCCGCACGCGCATGGTTTACTCAATCATGCGGTTGCTGTGACGGTTTCATTCTTTGCACTCTTTGTCATACCAACAGTATGGCAGCTGTTTTCTCCGTAGTGAAGCAGATGGCTTTTGCAAGACTCAGACAAACAATTGCTGAAATGAGCTGGTTGGTTTCCATGCTGGGATGTTGCTTGGCTTGGGTGATGGCAGGAGTTTCTTGAGTTTCCTTGAAATTCAGAGCACGACATTCCTAGAGGCTGCACAAAGCAGAGTGGAAGCGGCTTAAGCATAGCAAAGGAGAACTGCCTGTATAATCATGCAGCAAGCAGAAAATGTTTTGGAGAGATTCATGAAGGTAGAATCGAGAAGAAACACGCGGTTGTTCTATGTTTGGACACTATTGTGTATGCTTTCTTGCCATTCAGAACCAGCTTCAGGATTCGATCAGAATGATGAGATTGCTAAATCCAAGGAAGAATCAACTTTCGAACATCCTATTCTCGGCGCAAGCTTTCATGCCGACTTAAGTCAGAGTGAATTGAGCAATGAAGTCTGCAAAAGAATGAATGTTCCTCATCTTCGTAGCAATGAACACGTCAAATTTGAAAGTAATCCGAAGAATATTGAAATTGAGAAAGTTTTTGTGAAGCTTCTGGTTGATAGATGCCGAGGAAAGTCACAGGTACAACTTAGAGAGATGCTGGGAGATCCATCAATAATCAGTGGTTGTGGCGATATTGACCTTGGACCAAATACTCCCAAATCTTATTGGGTATATTTTATTGGGTATCAAAGATTCCCTTTGTTTATAGGCTTTACGGACAGCGTTTGTTCGTTTGTTCAATTCTCCGAGAATACCTTTCTAAGCAACATTCCTCTAAAGCGTAGATTCTATTCGATGCTTAATACTGCCCGTGGTGAAACAAGAGAGACCCTAATTAGGCGCTTTGGAGAGCCCTTTAGAGATTTGAACAACATCTTTAATAGTGGAATGACACACGAGGTGGAGATTAAGGGAGATCCGAGAACTATTGATATACCTGCCTACACTTGCTTTTACATAGAGTTCAGATTCAAAAACAATATCTGTACAGGCACTAGGACCAGTGTTCTTGCACACTAAAGGTGCTTGAAAGGGTGCTGCTATCTGGTTTATGGAAAGCGAACCCCGTATCTAATGTGGAATTTTGTCACTGGCTGTCAGGGTTTACGCCGCGGTGATGAGACAATAGTTCTTTCATTCGTGCAGCCAAGTTGGTGTAGATTGAGATGGTCTCAAAAGAGCGGAAGCACCCGCATTCGTTGGAGAAAGAGCGAGAATTGTCCTAATCAAATTGCGTGAGTAACTCGGCTCGCCTATACTGATTAATGGCTATCGAGGAGATTTTAAGAACTTGATCCCTATCAATAAGCATGCAAAGGTTCTATTTCTGGCGGTTTGCTGCCTGCAGCTATCTAGCTGTATGAGCCTTTTAGACAATCGAATTGGCTTTATTGATAGTAATTTTCTTGAGAAATTGCCCAGCGAGAGGGATGAACAGCACTTTAGGATAGAGATACTTAGAGGCTTCTCTGATGGCGTGGCGTGGGGAACCAGAAGCGACGGGCAATTTGTTCTGCTTGATCATAATGGTATAACCAAAAGTTTTACGGGAATTAAGGCTGAGCGTGTTTCTGACTTTTCAGAGGGTGTTGCAGCGGTTGGAATTAACTCGATTACAGAAGATGGGGCAGTTGTAAAATTAGGATTTGTAGACAAAGATTTGAATTGGCGAATACCACCTAGATTTACCGATTGCAAAAACTTTGCGGAGGGTGTTGCAGCAGTCAAGATAGACGATACTTGGGGATTCATTGATAGAAATGGGAAGGTTGTAATCGGTCCGCGCTTCCAATCAGCAAGTATTTTCTCTGAGGGTTTGTGCGAGGTAAGCGTCTCAACTGATAAAGGCATAAAATCAGGGTTTATTGATCACTCTGGAAATTTTGAGATTGCCCCCAAGTTTGAGAGGCTGTACGCGCATCTAGAGAAGAAGGCAAATCTTGAAAATGGCGAGCTAGTAAGCGATGGACTGGAAGTGACAATGGACGGTCGACCGTTGATAGAATACCTACCAGCGTTTTCTGTCTTCAAGTCTGGTATAGCGCCTGTTTCTGTAAGAGGAAGAATCGGATTTATTGACCACTCTGGAAAATTTGTGATAGAGCCAAAGTATGTTTATGCAAGTAGCTTTAGTGAAGGATTGGCAATCGTATCCAACGATGCTAAGCAGAAGTTCGGATTTATCAATAACAAGGGGAAAGTTGCTATTCCAGAAAAGTTTCGATTTGTGCTTCCATTCAAGAATGGTTTGGCGTGCGGGATAGTCGGCTCTCAAATTACGAGCAAGTTTTCATACTTTAACCGCGAGGGTGTTAAGCAAGGTGCCTTTAGTTCTTATTGTTCTGGAAGTTTCTCTGAGGGATTGGCTCCCTTTGGTCTGGGCACTTTGAACCCTCCTGGATGGAACAGGAAAGAGCCTATGTCCTTTTCTATGTAGGAGCTTGCTAGCGTGATGGCTGGCACCATGGGCAGATAGATTTATTCAGATTTATAGGTTAGAGCAAGGAACCTAACACGTTGATTGATCTTGCTGATTCTGTTTGCGGGCAACTGCTTTTGGGCGCTGGGAAGAAGCTTCGAAACGTGCTTCGTTCTAGTTTGTGTTGGAGTAGCCAAGCGATCATCGAAGAAGCAACTCTAGTAGAATTCTTGAATTAATTGAGTATTTGAGGTCATCATGTCACTTTCGAGAATTAAAGAAGCGGTCGCCAACAAAAAGATGATTTGTCAAAAGTGCAAGAGGCCGGTTCAGAAATTTGAAAAATACGCAGAGACCATCGATGCTGTTCGCGATGGATTCAACATTCAAGAAATCGAATCTCACGCGACGCGCGTGACACTCATTTGCAACAACGACGGCTGCGATTGGAAAGAACGCACCGAATACTGGGATAACTACATCGTAGATTAGTCTTTACCTTATAGCCGCTCTTTCACCGTTGGCAAAGGTCTGCTATGCAGGTCGTCTTTGGTTTTGTGTCCGGTCGAGTGGCGACTAAACACCAAACCTTGACCTATTTATTCTCGCCGCGCCTTGGTGCCGTGTTGTAGGATTGATTTATGTCGACCAGGCCCTCGGTAAATCTGTATTGTCTACTCGCACGGGAGTCGCCGGTGGCGGTCGTATTGCGGCGAGGACCGGCTCGACGTGTGCAGCTGCTTCGCTGGGATTTGCAGACTGATTGTTTCCAGAAGGGGCAATGGCTTAAAGGGCGGGTTTACGAGCGCTATTGCGACTTATCGCCGTCTGGGCGCTATCTTGTTTATTGGGCTGGCAATCACAAGGCTCCTTATTACCATTGGACGGCAGTAAGCAGACCTCCTTATTTGACGGCGCTTTCGTTATGGCCAACTCACGGTGGTTATGGCGGTGGTCTCTTTGTTAGCGAGAAGCGCTTGCTTCTGTCTTTTCTTTCGAAGCGCGTTGCCAAAGAAAAAAACTTACCCAATGGCTTTGAGATTGAGCAATGGATGGGCGAATATGGCGGCGCTTATGGGCATATCACCGAAAACCGTCTGTTGCGTGATGGCTGGCACCATGAGCAGATCGGTTTATTCAGATCGAGTAAGGTTAGAGAGGTGGTTGCTGGGCCGGTCAGAGAGAACTCTTTTAGCATTCTTGGTTCAGGCCTTGAGTTTTCTGCCGCGGGTGAGCAGCCGGGGCAACTCGAGTATCGGAAAGTTAGGAAGGGCAAGATTCTTAATCCATTCGACCCTATAGATATTTGGCGTAAAAAGCGTGGTCGTCACCTCTTGGAGATGCGTATGCCTGGTTTGCGCGAGGTCGGAGGTCCCGCCTATCCAACGGAGTATCGACTTATCTGTGCTGAGACCGGAGGCGTTATTTGGGATTTTGGCCGTACAGACTGGGCTGACTGGGACGCCAATGGTGACTTGCTTTATGCTCAAGCTGGCTGCATTTTTAGGGTTCATTCTGCTAAGTTGGACAGCAAGGAACCGAACAAGTTGATTGATCTTACGGATGCCGAGTTTGAGCCAATAGAGGCCCCGAGTGAGTTTCAGCGGTGGTGATCGGTTCGGCTACTCTGCAGAGTTGTTAAAAAGAAAGAGATAGCCACTTTGCTAAGCGGCTATCTCTTTCTATATGAGCGTACTGACCTACTCGCGTAGATCAATTCCGAGCTATTCTCCTTGACCTAGTGAGTATGAACGTTCGCCGTCAAAAGTGCACAGATTCTCGGTCTTGATGAAGTCAAATCCTGCTTCTGAGATTCGCTTGAGCAGCGCGATGATATCGTCATGACTGATTGCTTTTAGCGATGGCGATACATAACGGCATCTCCAGTGGTCTACGCAGAATGTTTCAGGAAAGCCGTCCGGCCAAACTTTGACGCCTCTGTTTGTAATCATCTTCAGCTTAAGATTTTCGGCACCCAATTTGGACAGTTTCTCGCCGAGAGATTGCACATCAGTATCACTCAAGTGCAAGAAGACGTCCACGCCGATTGTCTCTTTTGCTCCTTTTGTGGACTTCTTAACGTTTGACTTTTGTTCTGCTTTAGACTTGTCTGCCTTCTCATATTTAGCCGGCTTGAGAACGGCAGGCAATTGCCCCAGCCTATCAATCACTGCGTCGGCAAATTCTTTTGTGCCAACTTTTTGCTTGCTCACGCCTTCAACGAAAATGTCATAGGTGTGAACACCGTCTTCGATTGTTTTGAGCCAGGCATTGTGCACTCTTTCTGCGATTTCTGGCTGTTCAATATGCACCAGCATCATAACGGCGCCAAGCAAAAGACCAGAAGGATTAGCGAGATTTTGACCGGCGCGGCGCGGTGCCGAACCGTGAATCGCTTCAAACATGGCGCAATGATCGCCTATGTTTGCCGAACCTGCCAAGCCGACTGAGCCGGCTATTTGGGCTGCCACATCAGAAAGTATATCGCCATAGAGATTTGGCATGACGATTACATCAAAAGCCTCAGGCGTGTCTGCTAGTTTTGCTGCGCCGATGTCTACGATCCAGTGCTCATTTTCAATGTCTGGATACTCAGCCGCTATTTCGTCAAAAACTTGGTGAAATAGACCATCCGTAAGTTTCATAATATTGTCTTTGGTGAAACAAGTTACTTTCTTGCGGTTGTTCAAGCGAGCGTATTCAAAAGCGTGTCTGATGATCTTTTCAGTGCCGGGTCTAGTTATAAGTTTGAGGCACTGATAGACATCATCGGTCTGGCGGTGCTCGATACCGGCATACAGGTCTTCTTCGTTCTCGCGAACGATTACAACGTCCATTTTCGGATGTTTCGTGTCTACAAATGGCGCCAAAGACATGCAGGGTCTGACATTGGCAAAGAGTCCCAGAGTCTTACGGGTGGTGACATTTAGGCTTTTAAACCCACCGCCCTGAGGGGTTGTGATCGGCGCTTTCAAAAACACTTTGGTACGTCTTAGCGACTCCCAAGACTCGGCAGCTATTCCAGAACTTATTCCCTTCAGATAGACCTTTTCGCCAATTTCAATCTCTTCAATGTCGAGCTTTGCACCAGCAGCCTTCAATATTCTCAGTGTGGCATCCATGATTTCGGGACCGATGCCATCGCCTCGTGCCACCGTGATTGGAACCGCCTTGTCTAGGGTGGGGGTGATCGTGCTCTGTTGTTTTTCGGTCATTACCTTTCTCCTTTTAATAGGTAAGCTCTTACACAGAAAAGTTAAGATGGGTCGTTGTATTCGGCAGGCAGATCGATGCCTTTGATAGAGCGTCTCAATTCGGCGTAGTCGCTTATTCGCCGGTTTGTTGATTTGGTCGAGTCGGTCAGAACTAGCAAGACATCTGCGCTTCTGCTAGATGCTACGCAGCCATGGATAACTTCTGCGCGGGACGGCAAATCTGGCAATAGGACGAGACAGTCTATTGCCTTGAACTCGTCGTCATCTAGTTCGATGTCAGTAAGCAGAATTAATCTGCCCTTGTCGCAAACGAATTTTCTCGACCAGCGCTGTATTTCTGCTAGTGAGGCTCGCAACGATTCTGTTTTGGCAAAGACAATGAAAGGTTGGCTGGGAAATTCAGTTTCGACAATGCTCAGGCCAAGGTCGTTGGCGTATCTTGCCAGGGAAGGTTCGTCTAACCTTTCTGCCGCCATATTCTTCCTCCTCGTAATCATGCGAAGCCTGTTTACGAAACAAGTGATTTAAGATTCCTGCTTGGAACATATTGTTTCAGACTTTTGCGCATATGCATAGTTGCAAGAATATGCAAATGTGAAAGTCTGTTTAGAACTTCCGGCGGGTAAGATTCTGCTTGTTTTGGGGCTCGGGCGCAGCCTTCCAGCTGGTTTGGCAACCGAAAGATGCCAGCATGGCTCTGGCTTTTACCGGGGGCTTGGTAACCCGTTTTCTATTATTAAATTCGATAATCCCAACCTTTTAGAAAGAGTCGGAAGCTTTGGTAGTTTTGAAAGCTTATGCTTTGGATTATGGCTCACCGCTTGAATTGTGTAAGTCTAATTTTGGCGGGCGCTATTGATAGTATCCAGCTAGCGCTGCGGTCAAAGCAAGCTTGCTAGTTGTTTTATTTCCTGTGCGATGTGACCTTGCCGTTAAACATTTGAATGGCGCTGCCGGTAGTGGCATGTTTGATGCTTTGACGTGGCGAGTTTTGTAAATATGCGCTTGTAAAATCTTCTTTTAGGAGGGTCCTACTTCTTGAGGGGCTTGCGTCGAATAGGAGAAATGAGAGATTTTAAGGCTTATCACCTTGCCTTGTCCAAATCTAACTTCCAAAATAACTAGCTTGCGCTCGTTCGTTTTTTTGTCAAATTCAGTCGATATGATAAAGTCGACTTTGCTTTCGTTTTGGTATGTGGCTGGTACGTTGAGCATCTGGCAAGCTTCAGCCTTGTCAGCAGAGGCGAGAACTTGTAGATTCTTGCTTGTCCATTTCCATCTTTCGCTATTGTTCTTTCCCTTAATGTAGAGTGGGCTTTCGTTGCCTATCTTGCTGACTGTATCGCTTGCGAAAGTGGAAGAGGTGCCAATGCAGAAAATAGCAAAGGCGCTAGTGAAAGAAAGCAGTTGGTTATTCATGAAGTCAGTCCTGGTAGTCGAAGTGAAGGCATCGTGAGAGTGTGGCTGAGAGTCAGATTGGCGGCATTTACAGGCTATAAGAAGATGTTAGATAGTCGTTGACCAATGCGTATCCATCGGAAAATGGGTGAGCCATGCAGAATGTTTTTGAGCCAACCTGCTTGCCTGATCTGTCAATGTAAAAGTAGTCTTTGGATTTTTTGAAGACCAGAGCGCGTCCTTCTGAGAAACTAGTCGCATAGTCGAACTCTTTTCCAGCAAAGAGTTCGTTGCCGGATTTGTCAATGTAAACGAACTTGCCTGGTTGTTTTGCCACGACTGCAACACCTTCAGAAAAGGGGGCAGCAATCAAGAATTGGGGTTGAATTACAACATTACCGCTCTCATCCAAATAACCCCATTTTTCGCCAATGAATGCTGGCAGCAATTTTTCTGAGAACTCAAGGCACTGCAACTTTAGGTCGCAATTGTGATTAGTTACACTATCCAGTTCGTTGTATATCTTTCTATCACTAAAGTCTTTGGAAAGTTTACCTTCGGCGAGATTGAACCTGGTAGCACCGGTAGTATCAATGAACTTCCAGGCCGATTTAGACTCAGCCACCGCAGCTAGACCTCCTGAGAATCTTCGCACTTCTTCATAGATATTAGGAATGACGAGCTCTCCATGCTCATCAATGAATCCCCATTTTCCGTCTCGGCGAACTGCTGCTAAGCCTTCTGAAAAGGGCGCGGCATTCTCATATTGAGGACTAATTCTGGTTTTGCCTTCCTTTTCGACAAAACCCCACTTATCATTCAAGCGAACAGCGGCAAGTCCACATGAGAAGTGGCGTGTTTCTTGAAAGCTCGGAGCGACTACATACTTGCCGTTTAGATCAACAAAACCCCATTTGCCATTTTTTCTAGCCTCGGCGAGACCTTCGGAGAAGTCTTTGCAGTCCTCAAACTCAACATTCATAAGCTTTCCCGCTTTATTGAGATAGGTGCGTGATCCGAATCTAGGGTGACCGAATCGGACCCAACCACAGGAAAATTTTGAGGTGGAAACCGGGTTGTCTTTAAAGTCTGTTCCAAATTCGAAGCCGATAGCCCAGTTACCAGCCTTGTTAATAAATCCATATGATTCTTTCTCATATAGACTCTGCAAACACCAATAAACTAACAGCCAGGCTAGCCCCAAGATTGCAATGCGGTGCAGCGCTGCTGCTGATTTGCTTTTACTGAAATGGCAATATTGCATGCTTTACGAGCTCGAGTAGCGGACTCTGCGCCGCAAACGTCATACTATCATATTAGCTGTCACCACCCTCTCCAAACCTTGGAACTTCTTGTGCTAAGCTGAGTGTTTCAGGTGTTGGAAGGCTGCGGGGGTAGCATGGTAAGAAAATCTTTAGTGCGCAAAAGAAGCGCCAACCAACCCTAGTACTTCCATACCAGCAAAAAATGGGTGGATACTACTCAATCCCCCCTTCGTTTATGATCGGAAGCTACTCTCTATTGCTTATTTCGGCATTCAACCCTATTGGCTAGACGATAGAGACAAGCGAGAATATTGCAACCTGCCACTCAAAGATCTGTATGGTCGATTTAGAAAAGCTCTTATCAAAAATACAGTCCTCGGAAAAGTTTCTATTCGGAAAGCGCAGAATATCTGAGAAAATGCTATTCACATTCATGGGGAGCGCATGCATTGCCAGATAGGCCGGTAGGATCAACTGGTCCGTACAGGTCGATCATTCAGGTATTCAGGCGGGTGGAACCGATTCAACAGAAGTCTCATGAGAAAAAATAATTGCGGATCTAAAACAGCACTTGTTGTGGGTGCAGTATTCACCTTTCTGGGTTTCATCTGGCCGGGATGGTTGTGGGTGTTGAGCACACCTGGTGACGTTGAGATGATGACCATGGCGGTGATGACTGCTGTGGGTATCATCGGGTTGGTTGTTTTCGGTGTAGGAGTCTTGGGTTTCGTGAAGCAAAGGCGAAGTGAGAAAGGCGAGATCGAAGGCGGCGGGATACCCCAAAAGAGGATGCCGGCGGAGGGAGAGTCTGGAAAGCCGCGCCAGTAGGCAATCGAAACCGTCATCGCAAGCACACGGTTGTCTAAGCCGCGCGCGTGCGAGAGTATTAAACAATCAAGACAGTAGAAAGTTCTTTCTGTAGGATCTCGCGCTCAAGATAGATTTGCACTGTATAGCTCATTAGATTGAGTTTTCTTAGAAATAGCGGACCTTTGACAGGCAAGCCATCGTTTCATTTGAAGACCGGCAACCTGTTGGCGCAGTCTCGGCATCCAAATGAGGCGATGGCTGCGCAGCAATCTGATATCATTTTAGCGAATTGCTGTCAATGTTAGAGAGCGCTGCCGTGATTGCTTCCGCTTGCTGAACAGGCTCCAGCTCTGCTCTGCTGTTGAAAAGGTTGAAAGCTTTGAGAAAACGAAATCTTCTAACCTCCTTGACTTTAGCTGTCTCTGCGGGTCTAGCCGTCTGTCTTTTTGTGCCGCGAGTGCGAGACAAGGTTTTTACTACCTGTCTCTGGCCCTGGTCTTTGCCGTGGGATACAACAGAGAATGAGCTGGCGCTGCTGAAGGAATTGTGCGAACCCGGAGATGTTCTTCTAGAATCTAACTTGCATGCATGGCAGTGGATAGTCTTGTCGCTCTTTGGGACGGGCACGGCTTGGGTTCATGCGGCCTTGGTAGATGGTAATAGAAGCTTGCTGACTGTTCATAAGAAAGCCATTGAGGCTGATTGGAGTCTCTATAGAGAATGGCGCAGCACTAGGTTGGCATTGATTCGTCCACCATACAAAGATGAAAGCAGCAGGGAAGCAGCAATCCACTTTGCCCGGCAAAGGCTGGGCACTCCATATGATCCTTCCTTTCAATCGCATTCAGGTAATTGTAATGGCTTGGTGGCCGAAGCCCTCAAATGCGCAGGTATCGCCGTGACATCTCGCAAATGCTGGGGGCGTGAACTTTATGCACCTGACTGTTTCTTAGAGATACCTGCTGCGCAGCTAGTTTGGACCAGTGACCGCGACCGTCGAAAGACTCGCTAACACCATGAAATCATGTGAAGATTCACTGATTGTCCTCGTCGTCACTGCCATTAAATATGGTGGCTCATCATCATTGCTCATAAACTGGGCGCGACCGATATCTCCATTGAGCTCTATTTGTAATTTCTCTGAACTGCTATAATTAACCGGATTTTCTTACCAAACCGGCGGCACCTAGAGCGTTTTTACAGAGAAGTTTCGAGTCAGAGCTGATAACAACAGATGTCACTGAAAATCTCGCAGAAGTTCCTTATCGCAGTCTCTGTGCCTGTTATTTTTGAGTTGGCTTTGGTTGGAACTCTCGTATCTCTTTTGGGGCAAGCCGACGAGGCTCGTCGCAAAGAGCAAGAAGCGCGTGAGATGGCGAATAGAACTTATGCACTCATGGGTCTGCACGTCACTCGCCTCACTCAAATCGCTATCTATAAGAGCGTCGATAATGCCGAAGTGCGGGCGCAGGCAGCAATTACCGCACAGAAAATGCGTGATGAGATCGCCAAGATTCATGCTTTGGTGGCGCGAAATCCGCGTTGTAGCGCGACTTGGCAGCGGCTTGATGGTTTGGTCAAGGAAATCGGTGACGAACACGAGCAAGCTTTGCAGAAAATGCGAGGCGGGGACAAGGCTTCTGCGGCGCTTGCCTTTATGTCTATGCGGCGGCATTTTGACGAGCTCTTGCAAGCGACAGACGAACTTTCGGCTCAACAAGCTCAAATAGAGGGCGTCGATATCGCTCAGTATAGCGAGCTAATTAAGACAGTTCTCTATCTTTCAATCTTGCTTTCGGTCTTTACTGCCTTCGGCTTGGCTTATCTCTTCAACCGCGGCACCGCCAGTCGCCTTTCTGTAATCATGAAGAACACCGAGATGATCGCCGGTGGGCAGGCGCCGGTGGCTAGACTTAGTGGTGATGATGAGTTGGCTCGTATCGATGGGCTATATCACAAAATGCATGAGTCTCTGGCAGTGTTGCGCCGCAGAGAGAGAGCAATTTTAGAGAATGTCGCCGATGTGGTTTGTTCGGTTGATAAAGATCTGCGCTTTACCGACATCAATGCTGCGGCGTTCAAACAATGGGGCTTTGATGCTGAAAGCTTTTTGGGCGGGCGCTTGGTCGATTTGCTGGCACCCAATGATCGCGCTGAAGTGCATAAGAATTTGCGGCATGTAATCGAACGCGGAAAAGAAACTAATTTCGAGTGTGCCGTGCTCAAAGCAGACGGAACGCTCGCTGATACTGAGTGGTCTGTCACCTATTCGGCTGAAGAAGAGTCGCTCTATTGCGTTATTCACGATATTACTAGTCGCAAAAATCTCGAGCGCATGAAAGCCGAGTTTGTGGCTATGGTCAGCCACGAGATTCGCACACCGCTTTCGTCTATACAAATGACTCATTCGCTCATCGAAAGCGAGTTGGCTGATAGTCTCGATGATTTTATGACTAGAAGTCTTGGGGCGGCTCAAGACAATATTAATAGGCTTATGGCTCTGGTCAATAATTTGCTTGATTTAGACAAGCTTGAATCGGGTCATATTGAGCTTTTGCCTGAGAATATTGCGGCGGCGCAGATTGTTTCTACTGCTGTGAATGCTGTCGAGACGCTCTTTCTTAGCAAGAATATTGCCGTGTCGCATAATATCGATTCTAGTCTTATGGTTGTTGCTGATAAAGAGCGCATTGTGCAGGTGCTCATCAACTTGTTGGGCAATGCCGTGAAGTATTCGGCGCCGCATTCGAAAGTCTCGGTGCGGGCGCGCAAAGAAGGACGCTTTGTCAGGTTTATGGTGACGGACAGCGGTCGCGGCATTCCCGAAGACAAGTTGCAGACTGTTTTTGAACGCTTCAGGCAGGTAGAGGCTTCCGACGAAAAAGTGCACAAGGGCGCGGGGCTTGGTCTGGCTATTTCTAAGGCGATAATTGAGAAGCATAACGGGAAGATAGGAGTAGATTCCACTTTGGGAGAAGGTAGTACATTTTGGTTTACTCTGCCTATCGGCTCTTGAATTTGGGATTAGCTAGACAGTTGACTTCGCAAAAGGGCTCATCTAGATCTTTTATGCGATTGGTCAATTTTGCTGGTTTGTCTGTCTGTTTATTTGCCTGTTTATTCGCTGCTATGCAGCTTCTCTTGGTTGTTAATGAGTAGGCGGTGAATAGCTGTGAACTTTAGCGCGAGACCAGAATTAAGAGCAATGGAGAGCGACTTTGGCTAAGATTCTCATTGTGGAAGATGATGTGCAGTTGGCTGAGCTGGTCATGCGCTGGTTGGGGCGCGAGGGGCATCTGGTCGAGCATGTGAAGAATGGCGGCGATGCGCTGCAGCGCTTGCGTTTCGACCCTTATGATCTGATTGTGCTTGATTGGAATTTGCCTGAAGTAGAAGGTATCGATATTTTGAAGACCTTTCGGCGCAATGGAGGCACTACCCCGGTTTTGATGTTGACCGGCAAGAAAGCCATAGAAGAAAAGCTTGAGGGCTTGGGGCAAGGGGCGGATGATTATCTGACCAAGCCCTTTGATGGTCGTGAATTGACGGCGCGAATTGCTGTTCTGCTGCGGCGGCCGACTGTGCTTTTGCCGATTGATGTGCTAAAGGTAGGCGACATTGAGCTCGATGCTAAGGCTCATAAGGTGACAAGGGGCGGCAGTTTGGTCAGTCTATTGCCCAAAGAGTTCGCCTTGCTTGAATTTTTTATGCGCAATGCCGGGCAGTACTTTCCTGCAGAAAAACTGCTTGCTCATGTCTGGCCTAGTGAGAGTGATTCGACTGTTGAGGCGCTGACCAGTTGTATCAAGCGTTTGCGGCAGAAGATCGACTATTCTGGTTCTGAGTCTGTCATTAAGAATGTAAGAGGGGCGGGCTATGGGCTTTTTGTCGAGAACCAGAATAGTTGATGGGCTTGAATAGTGTGTGATTTAAACTGTCTCAACGGTTCAAAGAGTCCGAACAGTCCAAAGAGTTCAAAGAGTTCAAAGAGTCCAAAGAGCTATTTGGTAGAGTCTACTAATTCTAGGGCGGGTAGTTTTTGGGCGGCGCTGGCACCGGGGCCGGTGCGCTCAAAAGTAGGGTTGCGGCGCATGCCGGGCGGGGTGTAGCCTGTGACGGCGCCGCATTCAGCTTCGTCTACTCGTCTTCTGGCGCTGCCGTCGATGCATCTTTGATAGTCACCTCTTTGGGTGGCTTCGGCTTCGCTCTGGGCGGTTGGCTGTCCGCGGTAGCGATCGTCTGCACCGATGCCAGGGCTGGCAGGGGTTTCTCGGCGTCTGGCGGCGGCTTGTTCTCTGCCTTGACGGGCGGCTGTTTCTTGGGGGGTGTCATAGATGTCTCTGCCGTTGAAGACTATGTCGTCAACCTGGCGCTCGCCACCGACAGTGCGAAATCTGATTTCGGCACCGCCCATGTCGCGGGTCCAGACACCAGCGGAGCTCGAACGGGCGTTTTCACTGCTGTCCCAGAGTCGGCGGGCAAATTGCAGTTGTTCTTCTCTGGTAAGTTCGCTGTTGACTATGCGGGTGACATTTTGTCCGGCGCTAACGGCTTCGACAGCTCTTTCTACACGATCGCTCATGATATATGCTCCGCTGGTAAGAAAATTCAAAAGGGGCGTTTCATGGCTCAAAGATAAGTTGCCCTGGTTGGCAGGAAGTTGGCAGGAAGATTAATTGTTGGCTGCGCCGTGGTATGGCTCGTCTAGATGCTAATTGGGGAGATGTTAATTTAGTAGAGTCTGTTCGGTTGGCGGTACGGGAGTCGGAAGTCTGAAAATTCCCCATAAAGTCTTGATTCTTGTCACTGTACCGGTTGTCTTTGAGATCGGTCTGGTTACCTATATAGCTGGCTTATTTGAAAAGGTTGAGCAGTCTAGAATTACCGCAGTAAAGCAGCGAGAGATGTCTAATCGGTTGTGTGCCATCATGTCTTTGCATGTGCGGCGCATCACCGAGGTTATGGTGCGCAAGTTGGCTAGCCGCGAAGACATGATGGAAACAGCCTCGGAGCGTGATATTAGGAAGAAAATTGTGGGCGAATTGGCGGTGCTGGATGCCCTGGCTCGTAGTTCTTCCGATGATGCCGTTATTTACCGTGATATGTCTGATAGTTTTCGCAAGATTGATATGCAGTTTACCGATGCCGCTGCTGCTTATGCTGCCGGGCAGTCGGGGCGGGCCAGCCTTATCTGGGCGGGGGCGCAGAAAGATATAAATAGACTGCTGGCTATGACCGAGAAACTGACCACCGAGCAGCAAGAAGCACAGAGACGTTCATCTATAGAATATGCAGAATATGATTGGCAGCTGCGCACTGCTCTCAACTTGTCGCTTGTCTTGAGTGGTGCTCTGGCTTTCGGTTTGGCGGCTTATTTTAATTTTTCTACCACCAACCGTCTGAAGAAGCTGATGAAGAATACTATCAGCCTGTCGGTGGGCAAGGCGCCTTTAGAGACCGTCGCCGGGGACGATGAGCTTGGTCAAATCGACAGGCTCTTTCATAAGATGTACGGCGATCTGACGGCACTCAGGCAGAGGGAGCGGGCGCTTTTAGATAACGCTGCCGAGGCAATTATTTCGATTAATACAGACTTGAAAGTCTGCGAGTTTAACCAGGCTGCTGCCAGGTTATTCGGCGCCTGTGGCGACGATGATGAGAGCGCAGAGGGCTTTCAGTTGAGCCATGGGCGGACGGGGCTGGGCGATGAGCGCAACCCGGGCTCGGGTGCCGGCAGTGGCGGGCTGAACAATCTCAGACTTGTTTCTTTGCTAGCCGAAGACCAATTCGATGCTGTGATCAATCGTTTTGAAGCGGCTGAGGCTGAAGATAGAGAGATTCGCTTTGAGACGCGCATTAAGACCTTGCAGGGCGACTTGGTTGATACATCTTGGTCTGTTACTTATTCTAGAGAGCAAATGTCGCTTTACTGCGTCATTCAAGATATTCGCGCCCGCAAAGAGCTTGAGCGCCTAAAAACTGATTTCGTCAATATGCTCAGTCATGATTTGCGCACGCCGCTGAATGCGGTGCAAGCCTCTTTAGAGATTGCTTCATCTGAGCATTTTCAGCTGCCGTCTGAGGTCAAGGTCTATATCGATAGGGCGCAAAGTAATCTTGGCTTGTCGCTTTCGCTTATTAATCAGCTTCTAGAGATTGAGAAAATGGAGTCGGGCATTGTCAGCCTGTCTTTGGACGGTGTCAGCAGTGCCGAGATTTTCAGTAAAGCTAGTCTGGCTGTGGTTTCTCTGGCTGAAAGTAAGAAGGTGTCAATTAAACGCACCGGTCAGAATCTTGATTTTGTCGGTGATGCAGACCGGTTGGTGCAGGTGATGATCAACCTGCTGGGCAATGCATTGAAGTTTAGCCCGAACGGCAGCAAAATCACCGTGCGCGATGAATTGCGTCACGATGTCGGCGGTCAAGACTGGGCACGCATAAGCATTACCGATCAGGGGCGTGGTATACCGGCTAGTAAGCTGGGGCAGATCTTCGATCGCTTTCAGCAGGTAGAGCCGCAGGATGCTCGCGAGAGAGCGGGCAGCGGTCTGGGGCTGGCTATTTGCAAAGCAATTGTGGAAGCCCACGGCGGCCGCATCGGGGTCTCATCGAGTGAGGGCATTGGCAGCACTTTCTGGTTTGAATTGCCCCTAGATTGATTTTTGTGGTTCGATTTGCAGGTCGAATGTTTTCAGCAATTGTCTGTGCTGGGACTGATTTAGAGCATCACAGGCGGCGGATTGAGATGCTCAACGGGTAAGGGCATTTGGGGATCCCACATCTTGCTTGGCTTCTTAGGCGAGGCAATAGTTGTGCTTGTCTGAAGATTTGAGGCAAGCAGCGACTCGCTAACGACAGTGGCACGAGAGGCGCTGTAGGTGTGCTTTTTCTTTCCTTTGCGGGTTTTGCAAGATAGCACCGGGTGCAGTATCAGTTTGAGGCGATTGACTAGTGCGATACTTTCGCCGAAGTCGCAGAAGAGCGAGCTTAGCCAGATGTATTTGTCCTGGGGCTCGCTGGCGGCGCTCAATATGACCACCGAATGATCAGCATCACTGCTTGGTTTGACTTGCACAGCTAGATAGGTGCTGAGATATTTGCCTTGCGACTTGAGGGCAACCAAGCAGAGGCGATTTTCGTCCTTTTCAATTTTCTTGACCAGGCGGTAATAACGCAGTTCTTCGTAGACTCGGATGAAAGCTTCTTTGGGGGGCAATTCCATTTCGAGATTGAGCTCGTAGTGCGAGTCGCCAAAGCGTCCTCTCAAGGTGGTGGTAATGATATGAATGGTTATCGAAATCAGGGCTGCCAGAAAGGCACCGTTGGAAACTGTGACTGAGAGCCAGGCAAAGAAGGCCGAAGATTCGGATTCGGTTTCCTGCCAGAAGGGTTGACCGGTGATCAAAGCTAGTGGTGCGGCTAGTATCACTGGGATGTTCAATACAAGGGTCAGTATAAAAGTGAGCGAGGCTGAAAGAGCAAGAATCTGCAGCGGTGCTGACTTGTAGAGTTTGTTGTCGCAGAGTGTCTGGATGTGTTTTGGGCTTGGTAGCATATTCGAATCTTCCTTGGCGCGCGAAACAGTAGCAGGCTGAGCACTCTGAGCGGGTGCGCCTAGCCTAATATTTTTCTGCTATGGGCTATTTATTGAGCCGGTAGCCGATTTTATTGACCGTTTCGATCATCGACTCTTGTCCGGGCTCATCTATGGCTTTACGAATGCGCTTGACCGATGAACGGACTGCTTCAACGGTTGGGCATTTGTCTGTTGACCAGACTCGCGAAATCAGAGTGTCGGTGCTAAAGGTTTCCCCAGGATGCCTCATGAGAAACTCGAGGAGGGCATAGTCCACCGGCAGTAGTGTCAGCGGCTGTCCTTCTTTGAGAATCTTGCGGGCGTTCAAGTCGAGGTGCAATTTTCCTACTGTGACGCTGCCCCTGTAATTGTCGGGGCGTCTCATTAGGGCTCTGATGCGGGCGCAGAGCTCTCGCACGCTAAAAGGTTTGGTGAGGTAGTCATCGGCACCGGCGTTAAAACCAGATTCTTTATCTTGTATCTGGGCTTTGCCGGTGAGCATGATAATCGGGGTTTGACCACCCGAATCGCGGAAGCGTTTGCAAATTTCAAAGCCGTCCATGCCGGGCAGATTGACATCGCAGACGATGACATCGAAGCTGCCGCCCAAGACCAGGTCCAACCCGGCATTGCCGTCGGACGCTACTTCCACGCTGTGTCTCTCTAGGGTGAGCCACTTGGCAATGGTTGTGGATAATTCGCGGTCGTCTTCAATAAGCAAAATTTTGGACATAGCCTCCATATTAACATCTGAGATCGTGTGGTAAGCGAGCATATTCATATTTGAGTGCTTCGAAAGAGAGGGTTCAAAGAAAGGGTTCAGAGAGAGGGTTCAAAGAGAGGTGCTTTCAAGGCGGGTGCTTTCAGGACGGGTGCTTCAAGACGGGTGCTTAAAAGAGGGGTGCTTTTAAGACGGGTGCTTTCAGGACGGGGGCTTTCAAGAGTCGCTGTTTACAATGGCGGTTAGTAATTCGGGATGTTGTTATTCAAAACCGAAGACATGGCGAAATCATGGCGGCGCTATTACAACTTTTGTTTTCTAGTCTTGTTTTCTGGCGATGCACCGGCTGGGCTTTGCCGGGCTGACAAGTGTCTGGGGTGTCTTGGCGATGCCTGCGGCGCCAGTGAGGCAGCTGCGGGCTTAGCCGGTGCGGGCGGTGCTGGTGGGACGGGCGCATGCGGCCCTGGTGGGACGGGCGCATGCGTTGCCGGTGCGAGCGGTGTTGGTGGGACAGGCGCATGCGTTGCCGGTGCGGGTGATGCTGGCGGGGCGGGCGCATGCGTTGCCGGTGCGGGCGGGGCTGGTGGGGCGAACGCATGCGTTGCCGGTGCGGGTGATGCTGGTGGGACTGGCGCAGGCTTTTCCCGGGTCCGAGCCTGAAGTCCCTCCCGTGTTGGGTCTTGCGGGCTCATGGGGGATTTCCGCCTGGGGCTAGGTTTTTGGAAGCGGCTCTGGGGTATATTGCCTAAGGCGCGGTTCCATTACCAAAAATCAGTTTTCCTCATTTTCTTGAGACCGCCCAGCCAGAATACGACCTGCTGAATCGATTTGGCTGATTTGCAGAGTTGCCTACCGACTGTTTAACGATATGGATATGGAGATTGGTTATGGCTCAGAGATTTGACCAGGCTGACAAAAACGATAATCGCGGCGAGTTGCAAGCCGGTCGTGGCGATAGAGATACTGCCGCCAATAATCTGCTTGCCGACAGCGGCTTTATGAAGGTCGCCGACAATACCTGTCAAACACCTGAGCAGATGCTCAAGCACATTATTTCTAGCAATTTGATGCAGCGCATTGATAACGAGACTGGCGGTCGCCTGCGCAACGATGGTGTGAGCAAGCAACAGCTGGACAATATGCTCAGTCGCGCTACTTCAGATGGCGACAAGCAGGTCTTAGGCTTCTTCTCGCGCAATTTCGATAAGTATGCCTCGAGCTTGGGTAGCCCGGGCAAGCTGACCGGCGGCGAGATACAGTATATGTTCACCCAAGAGTATCCGCAGTGCAACTGGAATCGTCCCCCTCAGGGCGGCGGCGGTCAAAGGCGATCAAAAGCTTGATCGGACGTTCGGCCCCTTAATTGGACCATCAAAATCTTGAATCGAATTTAGTGATTTGATTCGAGCATTAAGGGCTCGATTCGAATTTAGTGGTTTGATTCGACCACTAAGCGCTCGAATCGAATTTAGTGGCTCGATGCGTCTCTCAGCGGCTCGATTCGTCCTTCAGCGGCTCGATTCGACTCTAAGATGCGAGAACAACTCATTGAAGTCGTGCAGAGAGAGCTGAAATATCCCATCGTCCACTTTATCGAAGCACTGACCGTTTTCGCTATTTTTAAAGTCTCCGTTGCCGTAGGGGTCTTTCAGAGTGACTACTTTGATTTGCGGTTGGTAGCCGATAACGGCGTAGGCATGACCGGTTCGCAGTCCATATAGTCTTGCCTTTGTTGAAAGTTCGGTAGTGGCAATGCCGACTAAAGAATCTTGTTGCAACTTTGTCAGCAATTTGTCTTGCTCTTCTATATATTTTTTGCGCACTGTCTCACGTCCAAGCCAGCTCTCAAGCTGTCTTGCCGTTACATAGCCTTTGCCTAAACCGAAGTCGCCGCAGTCAAAACTAAAGGTCGAGTAAGACTGTAGTTCGTGCCCAGTGAAGGCTAGCGCGGCACTATCGTCGGTGGCACCGTAAGCGGCTCCAAAACCAGGTGATTCTGGTTCTGCAGTCAATCTGCCGTCAAGTATGAAGTGTTTAATAGGGCGCAAAAACAAGTGCCATGGGTCTTGAATCTCGCTGCGCCAGGTACCGTAAGCCTTCTCTAAAATGGGCAGCCAGCAACCTCCCGCTTGCCCGTCTTGTGGGTTTTGTACGTCTTGTCTGTCTTGTGCGTCTTGTTGGTTTTTTCTCTCGGCTCTGTCAGATTCGTCAGATCTCTCAAACTTTTCAGAACTCTCAGAACTCTCAGAACTCTCAGAACTCTCAGAACTCTCAGATCTCTCAGATCCGTCAAGCGATGCGGCGACTGCGTATAGTCTTCGCTCTCTTTCAGAAAGTGGTGAGACTACAATTTCTTTCTTTACCCCGGCAAAGGTCACAAGATAATTGCCGTCTGGTAGGCGCTTGACGCTGTCCAAAATGATTTTGCGACCACGCTCAGTTGCCGACAAACTGGCTACAGTTGCAAGAAAACGACAGTCAAAGACGGCACCCTGTCTGATGAACCTCGGGTTGAGGCGTTTTTCTTTTTCAACAAACAGTTCTGCTGCCTCATTTTCTCGTGTTCTTGCGGCAGGCTCTTTGCCTTCTGATATGCCATCCTTGTTTATTTCACTGCTATCTAGATGAGCCGTTTTGCCCTTCGAGGTTTTCAACCAGCTAAAAATTCCCAGTCCGTGTGCGGTGATATCGTGACCCTGATACTCGACATCGCAAAGCATTTGCACAATGAGCACAAGCGGAACCAAGACCGGCACAACGAAAAGTGCAATTCTGAAAGCTCGACTGGTAATTGTTTTATTCTGCATTATTTACTGTAAAAATAGCTGCTCGGAGAAAGTTTCTTTTCAGCCGCTTCCATCTCGGTCAGGGCAGTTGCCTTTCCCTTTAGATAGAGGTCAAAGAACGCGCAAGCAGCCCTAGCCACTCGTTCGACCAGGGCAGATTCTGCGCCGTTTGCCTTGTTTGTCATGACGATTGAATTGCCTGAGATGCCGCCCATATTGTGACCGGCATCCTGAAAGACAAGAAGATACTTATGGGGAGGTTTGCTCAGTGTATAGGGTTCAGTTCGCCAAGTATATGGTTGTCCGTTTCTGCCACTGTCGGCGGTGCCAGTGATTACCATAAGCGGGCGCTCGATGTTTTGCCATGCGCTCTTTTCGACTTTGACTTGGTCGGCGCCGTTAAGGTCAGTGCCTTGAGGTGATATACATAGAAATGCCAGCGGACGCGGGTCTTGCCACTGCCGGTTGCCGCCGATGGTCATTCCTGCAGTCACCTGCGCCGTATGGGCGCCGAATGAATGACCTGCTATGCCGACACGCCCAGCATCAAGCCTGCCCTTTAGGATGGGAATGCAGCTTTCAATATAGCTCAGTTTGTCAATAATAAAACTTATGTCTTGAGGGCGAGAAGCCCAGTCTCTAAATGCGCCTTCCCCCATCGGCACATTCATACCACTGCGAGTCTCAGCCAGAAGTTCTTTTAGTTTGGCTATTTTTGCCGGTCCGACTTCGTTGCGAACGCTATCACGCATCAGCTTGAATGAATCTTGATGGGTGGGCTTGATGCAGATATAGCCATGTCGAGCAAAGTAATCGGTAAGAGGCGCATAGTTTTCGGCGCTGCCTCTAACGCCGTGCGAAAAAGTGATTACAGGTAGTTTCTCATTTGAAGCCACACTGGGCGCCACAACTTTAATTTCAAGCTCTTTGCCGCGTTTTTCATCTTTCAATACTAAGTCGGTCATTACAAGATTTCTGTTTTGGTAAGGTCTTTCGATATCTGAATGCGGGGCTGCTAATGCTTGATTGTTTGCAATTAAGACTGGAATTACGACTGCGGATACGGCTGCAATTACGACTGCGGATACGACTGCAGACGCGGCTGCGATTATGCCGCCAAGCGATAAGAAAAGATGTCGCCAAGGTTTTTGCGGATTGGCAAAACCGGGGGCCGCGGCTTTGCTGTCAGGCATCGGGCCCGCCCTTCAACTTTACTATAGTCATTCTCGCTTTCAAGACGGCTCTGTCAATATCGCCAAGATGCTTGATTTGTTCCCCGCTCTCGCTGACGACAGCTTCAACATTTTTGATCTCTTTTTCAATTTCTCTAGCAAGATGCCTTCGATAGGACTTTACCAACAGCCCTATCGGCAAAAGCAACAGCCCAACCAGCGACAGCATGGTCAGCTGTAAAACAGTAAGTGGCAGTAAAACAGAGAGCGCAATCGTCTGAGCGATCATGGCGGCGCCGTCTCGACTGTTCTTCTCTTTCTTCCTAGATTGGCGCTTGGCTCTAGACAAAGAACCTACCTCAAAATTCAGCTGTTCTCAATCTAGAACAAAGCGAGGTTCTTGTCCATAAATTTAGCGATCAAACCATGGAATTGACGCACACCTTGTTCCCAAACGGGAGCGTATCGTCCAGACTTATAAACTCTTGATTGAATGCCCTTCTGCACAAGTTCTACTACGTCTTCATCTTCCATCTCAGTTTGCTTGATGTCGCTTGGCGAATAGCTTTGCATTCGCGATGGGTCGAGCACAAAAGTACGGTAGTAGACCTTTGTGGTCTTGTGAGATGTTGGTGCCACTATATTCAGTGATAGTCCCCAGGGGTAGAAGTTGAACATCATATTCGGAAAGAGATAGTAATAATAAGCACCCATGGCTTGTCCAAAGTCTGGACATTGGGGCGGAAGGTCGAAAGTGTCTGCTTTGCTGTTGGCGGCGCCTAGTTGCAGATTACCCATGGCGAATAGTTCGGTGCGATAGTTTTTTAGGTCTAGTACAGCAGACAGCGACGGATGAACGAAGGGAATATGCAGTCCTTCTAGATAATTGTCCACGTAGAGAGCCCAGTGAGCCTCTATGTCATACTCGCAGGAAAGTTCGGGTTTGTAGACCAATTTGTCGAGGTCTAAAAATGCTAGGCGTTCTCGCATCGGCTCGATGAATTCCTCAAAAGAACATGCCGGATTGAGCGAGGCAAAAGTGAAGGGCCCCCAGTTATGAATCTCAATCTTCTTGAGATGGTCGGCTTCTTCTGGGAAGTTGTCTACATTTTCAAAGCCTGGGGCTGATTGAAAAGTGCCATCGCAATTAAATCGACGGCCATGATAGCTGCAGCGCAGTCCTTGGGGCGGAATCGCTTCCTCTTTGCCGGTTTCGAGCAAAAGGGCCCCTCTATGAGTGCAAACATTAGAGAGGCAGGTTAGATTAAATTGGGGCTCGGGCTGAAGGTTGCCGTCTGGCTTGGATTTTGAATTTTTTTGTTTGTTTTGATCCACTAAAGCGATAACGCTTTGTGTTCTAGTTAGCAAAAGCGGCTCATTAAGTGAACCGGGCAAAAGGGTCACAGATTCCATCATTCCTGGCTTGAGACCAAGATTAAACGATTCGCCTTCATTAAATCGACCGACAAGCTGCCACGACCTGGCAAAAATGCTGTCAAGCGATTCTTCGTACAGGTCTTTGCTTCGGTAAAAAGTGGCTGGCAGGGTGCGCTCGCTCTGCCGTTTTTTGCTATTAGTTTGCGCCACTTTCGTTTCTGACATTTTCCAGCTCTTTCTTCTTTTTCTGAATTGCAGATTTTTGTTGTCCCAGATTGTAGATTACTTGTTTCTGGTAATCGAGCTGTTGCTGCTCCATAATCTGTTCCATGTTCTGCTTTTCTTGTCTGAGCTGTCTTGCTTCCTGTGACTTCATTTGTTTTAGCAGTTTTTTGGGGTCTTGGGCGCCGTCTTTGCCCGCTTTCCATTCAGGACCCAAGACACCTTCGCCCTCTGGCACACTAGTGCCGGCGCCCAAGGCTGTGCTTATCAAGTTGGCATTTTGTTTGAGAGTGTTCTCAATCTGAGTTTTGTCTTCCGGTTTAAGCTGCCCGTTGCTTCTTTTAGCCTTGATATCGCTTTCGACGGCAATGACCATAGCGCGTAGTTTGTTTGCTTGCTCTTCGGTGAGCTTGCCTTCTTTTAGGCCTTTATCGATGCGCTTGTATTGGTGCTTTACTCTTTCATCAATAGTGAGGCTATGTTTCTTGCCTGGGTCGGGGCTGCTGCCGTTGCCGTTCTGCGCTTGAGCGCCGCTCTGGGTGAATTGGCTGAGAATGGCGGTGGCGATAATCAAATAGCGACCAGTGGTTTTTAGTTTCATATACGCACTCTTGTCTGGGTATCTCTATCTTCTGATACCACCCTATGAATGCGATTAATCCGACTCTAGTTTTTCAATTAGCTCAGAAGCGTCGTAAGCTGGCGAATTTACCTTGGTAGAGACCTGATACATTTCGATAATATCGTCAGGGGCACCGTTTAGTAGGGGTAGCAGTTGTTCTGGGCTCTGAACAGTTGGATTAAGCCAGATATCAATGGCTTGCGGCGAGAGAATCACCGGCATACGGCTGTGCACAGGGCTGATGGCGGCATTGGCTGATGTGGTGATTATGGTGAAGGTGTTTAGAGGCTTGGCAGGATCGATATTCTTGTTCGTATCGTAGAGACCGGCGAAGGCAAAAAGTCTAGGACCGGGCTCGCTGTTTTTGAGGTGAATCCAGACCGGTTGTTTGCGCGCCCCTTTGGCGGTGCTCGCCGCCGGCAGCCATTCATAAAAGCCGTCGGCAGGCACAATGCAGCGCCTTCTATTTAGTGCTGTTTTAAAGAATGGCTTCTCGGCTAGGGTTTCAGCGCGGGCGTTGATCATGGCTTTACTGCCGGCTTCTTTGGCAAAGAAGGGCACTAGCCCCCACTGATATGTGGTGAGGACGCGGCGGCCGTCTTGCGCGTAAATTATCGGTGCTTGCTGAGTGGGCGCCAGATTGAAGCGCGGCGTTAAGGCGGTCTCCATAAAGACGTCTTCTACCGCGAAAGCCTCAATAATGGCGGCTTCGGTAGCGCTGAGAGTATAACGACCGCACATTATGCTTGGGCGATTTATTTGACTTTGATCGCTTTAGCGCGGTTGATGAATTCTTCAGCTTCGCTGTCGCGTCCTCTTCTTTTGAGGAATTCGCCGAAGGCATTGTAAGCCGCTTTGGCATCAGCACTGTTTTTTGATTTTGCTGCTTCATGCAGTTCGATGGCGTTGACGAATTCGTCTTCGGCGTCGGCTATACGACTCAGTTCTTCAAAAATGCGGGCGCGCAAAAGATGAATTTCTGAATTGTAGGTGTCGCCTTCTTTGTGCAATTTATTCGAGAGGGCGAGCCATTCACCGGCTTGTTTTTCGGCTTCGGCGAATTGCTTAGACCAGCACAGTGCATTTACCAGCAAGAAGTAGTCGTGGAGTGCAGATGATTCGGCGATTTCACTGCCGCTTGCCAGTCTGGTTGTCACCGCCTTTAGTGCTAGATCGGCGGCTTCTTCGTATTCTTTTTGACGATAAGAGTAGGAGGCGAGGCAATAGAAGCTATTGGCCAGGTTGATGCCGTTTGTTTTTTCTTTGCTCTTAGCCAGGCGTGTGGTCAAATCGAGCAGGCGGGCATATTTTTTCTTGTCTGTTTCTTCGTCTGAATAAAAGAGTTCGGCAGCGCCTTCTGCTGCCACCGCCAGTTCGGCTCTGGAATATTTTGCAATTAGTTCGGAAGGAGGCGTGGCGCTGAGTAGATCTAGAAAATCTTCCGGCATCATGTCTTCTATGTTTTCTAGAATTTCTTCTTCGTCTTCGTTGTGGGTCATTGTCCTTCCTCAAAAGCTTCGTAAATTTATAACAGAACTTAGAGTTTTTGCAGCATTTTGCAGCTTTGCTTAAGTAAAAGTTTGCAGCCTCGAACTCAAGAGGCTTGCTCAAACACCAGGTCAGGTTCAGGGTTTTTACTGTGGCAGCCTTGATGGCTTTGTTTGTAATATCTTGGCAGCCTGGCGGGGAAATTTGAAACCTTTACTATTTTTTCGAGGTCCCCTTTTATGCAAAATTTTTCGGTCTCAAAGGGCCGCTGTTTTGTTGTTTTTGCTTCGACCCTATCGCTTTTCAGTATTGCTAATTCGGTTATGGCGCAAGATGCCTTTGGCTCTGGTCCCGGCGGCGGGGATACACGCTTTCAGACCTTTACCGTCGGCTCTGGCGGGCCGACTTTCGTTTGGGGCGTCAACGAGAGTAGTCCGGAAGATTACGACTATGCTGATGATCCTGAATATGCAGACAGCCTTGGTCAGGCGCCTGCTTTGCAGGGTCGCACTAATGGCTGGATTTATCCGTCTGCTATGGGGTCGCAGGCTCAATTGCTGGGCTCGTCTGGCGATACTTCCAGTACCGAATTAGTACGCATACCGAGAGCTGAGTTCAAGAAGCTGGTGGAAATGCCGGATGGTCTCGATTTGCTTGGTCTTTCCTTTTGTGATCAAACCTGCCTTGAGATTGCCGCCCAAGAGCCAAATTCGCCTGATGCGATGCTTACGCCTCGTGCCGTAGTGCTATCGCAGGCGAGTAAGGGGGCGCGTTCTTCTTATGAAGGCAATAATTTTCAAAAATGGGGCACTTCTCTTTCTGGTTGGAATCTTGGCGTTTATGTCGACCCCGAGCGGCGCGCCCCTGGTGAAGCGGCGGTGGTAGACGGACGGCTCGACAAGTTTATCGAGCCGACTTTGTTGGCTGAAGTGATGCGGGTGGGCGAGATATGCGGCAATAACCCTGATTATCAGGCGCGGCTTGCTGCTTATGGCTTGAAATATCGTCGGCATTTTCGGGAGCGCTCGGCTAAAGAAGTGGCGCTCGACGCCTCTGATGCAGTGAGCAGTAAGGGGGATAGCGAGATAGCTCTGCTTAAGCGGGTCTTGCGCGTCAAGACCGAGCTTGCCGCTATCAAGCCGCGTAGTGAAGACCCGGGCAAGAGAATGCAAAGTGCTGAGAAGTTTGAGCGGGAAGGCAATCTCTATGAGGCGCTTGTCGATAGGCTGCGGCTGGAAGAGATGCAGGACGATGCAGTCAGTCGTTATCGGGTGGCGGTTCTTTACCGGGAATTGGGCGAGCATAAGCTTGCCTACGAAAAAGTGAAAGAGGCACTTGAATGTCAGTTCAAGCCCTCTGAGAAAAGCCTGCAATGCAAGGCAAATATCTTGGCCGGCGATATTTTGATGGAAGCGGTGAAGGAAGCGGACCGTCACGGTTCGCTTGCCATCAGTCAAGCGCGGCTGCGCAATGCTACGGCTGCCTATCGCCGGGCTTGTCTTCTCTGCCCTTTCGACACTGCCGTCGGCTCCAGACTATTGAAAGCGGCTCGCTTGGCTGAAGCCATGGAAAGTAATGTCGAGAACAAGCTCATGCTGGTGGGCGCCTACCGCTATGCCGGTGATAGTGAAAGCGCCCAGAACTTGCTTGATGAACTGGTGGCCAGTGCCGGCGGCGACATCAGAGTGAAGCAGATTCGTTATGCCATGCAGATCACTCGCCGCTAGTCGCCCCAATAATTTCTTTGGTTTCGTACTCGCACCATGGCGCCTCTAGATGCGGCGTCCTATCATGCCGGTACTCCCCTATATTTACTTATGAAATCAGAGAAAGACCTGAGCAAAGAGACACCCTCTTCTGTCGAAGATAATCGGCAGTGGCAAGAGCGCGCCCTCTATGGGCTTGCCGCTGCCGCTCCTTTAGCTCTGCTTGCTTTGCCGCAGACAAGGGCATTGGCTCGCTCTGCTTTTGGTCTTAAGGCTGAAGCGGGTCTTTTGCAACACGAAGCCGTGGCGGCTTTAAAAGCTGATGCCGGGCAGACACTGAAGACCGAGGCCGGGCAGGCACTGATGACCGATGCCGCTCTCGGTCTTAAGGCTCAGCCTGGGCTGGTTCTAAAGAACGAGGCTGCTCTTGCTCTCAAGGGAAAGGAATTGGAGATACCGCCGGTCTTTTCCATCAAGTCTATCGATGTCGATGCCCATATGGCGCCCTCCACTAGAGCCGCCATCGCCTCTGGCTCCAAGCTCTATAACCCCGAGCTGGCAGCTAGTTTTGCTGCTGGTTTGCGCGAAGATAGCCGCCGGCTTTTCCCTGATACTTTCAAGGCTTATATGCCTCTTTCGCCCTATAAAAAAGTAGCTGGTGCACTAGATAAAGAGGCACCTGAGTTTTTAGATTTTGCCGGGCAGGCAGACCGTTGGCAGCCGGTGCTCAATCGTCATGTAGATGCGCTTGCCGATAGGGTGGGCATGCCGCGGGTGAAGGTGAATGTCTGGCTGGATGAGCTGGGTAGCCGGGGGCTTTACGATGTGCCGACCAATGAGATGCGGGTCAACTATGGCGAGCTCTTGAGACCGCGTCAGCTGGCTGAAACTGTCTATCATGAAGGCACCCATGCCGAGCAGTTGAATTTATTGGTGCGGGCGCAGGCAGACAAATTGGGCTTGCCGGCAAGACCTTTGGCTTCGCAAATTGACGAACTTGGCTTGGCGATGCGCAAAAATTTCGGGATCGAGCAGGGATTTAGCTCTGCTTATTTAGACGAAGCCATGCATCTGCGCGGCGGTGCCCGCTTGACCAAGCCCGAGCTGGAGAGAGCCAGGTCTTTGCGCAAGAGTCTAGCTTCTATGGGCGAGGGTCATAATATTGATGCCTTCGAAGATGCGCTCTTTCGCGATTATCTAGGCCGAATGCCGAGAAATGGACAGAGCTTTGCTGAGTTTTTAGAGCGCAATCCTAGTTTTGCTTCTGAAATGCTTGATTTTGGTCACGGCAAGCGTCTGCCTGCAGTCAGCCGTCGTTTCCTGGCGGATTTTAGGGCAGCCGACGGCGATCTTTCTTTGCTCAATTTGGCTAAGGAAGGCGAGGCTTTTCAGGGTGTGCGCCGCTCTATGTTGGATGTTCTGGAGAGCAATAATCGTAAGCGCCAATTTGACGGTCTTAAATATAGATTTTCCACCCATGAGGTGGAGGCTTTTGAGAACGGTGCCCTGACTTATTTGAGAGCCCACTAGTTTTGCCCTCTAGCCAGTTAGAACTAGGCTTTGAAATGACTGTGAAAAGGTTTTGAAAGTGCCTCTGCCATTGCTTTTGAAATGGCTTGGAAATTTCCCCTAAAACTGCTTTTGCGGTAAGAGTGAGGGGCTCAGAAATTTAGCCTGAAGCTACCTGAAAATAGAAGCTACCTGAAATTAAATGTATTGAAATCAGACAAGCAATACTTACCAAATGGATGGGTATGCTGCTATATTGTTTATTAACCGACCGGTTGGTCAATTAATGAAACAGCTCGCAGTTACCGGGATCAGTCGCCGAGGATCGAAACATGGCTACCAAAGCAAAAGTAAAAAGCGATAAATCGCTCATTATGCCTCCCAGCATTCACGAGTCGATGCCCGACCCGGCCAAGCTCTTGCTGGAATGTGAAGAGGCGCCGCAGATAACCGAGAAGCTCAATATTTTCCCCATGGAGTGGAAAGTTGAGACCCCTCGTTTGCTCGATATTTATGAAATGTCGCGGGATCCGGGTTGGTCTCCCAGCCAGCTGCCCTGGCGCACTCTGGAAGTCGATAAGATGACCCTCGACCAGCGTTATGCCATTGCCTATTGGTTTGCGCTGCTTTCGGTCTTTGATGCTTCCGGCCCTGCTGTTTTTTGCCGAGCCATGATTCATGCCTATGAAACCCACGAAGAAGACGCCATCCGTAAATGTTTCTTCTCGGTCGCCCGCGATGAGATGAATCACGAAGAAGTCTGCGGAAGAGCCATCACCAAGCTTGTACCCGGCGGTCCCCTCGATTATGAACCAGAGACCGAGCTTGGTAAGTTGGCTAAGAACAACATACAGTGGCTCTATCACAACGGCGCCCGCTATTGGACCGGCTATAAGAAAGCAGTAGAGCACTATCCGATGGCGATTCTGTTTAGCTCCTTCCTCTTCGGTGAAGTGGCATCGTCCACACTTTTCCACAGCATGTACGAGCGCACCGAAATACCGGTGTTCAAAGAAGCTTTCCGCAATATCGGTCGCGACGAAGGCCGCCACCTCAGTTTTTGCCTTGCCTTGCTGAAAGAAGTCTTGCCTAAGCTGACCGATGAAGAGAAATCGACCATCACTAAACAGTTCAGAGCCGGTTTCATTTTCCTCTCCGGTATTTTGTACGAGCCCCCGGCTGAGTTCTGGCAACTGCCTCCGACCTTTATGCCTGCCCAGCTTCTACTGGAAGAGAAGGCGAGAGAAGCCGGCTTCGGCATTCTTACAATGGAAGAACGCCGTGAGAACTGGAGAACAGCAGTGGTGCGCCTTAAGACCATTGTCGAGCCCTATGGCGTCAAATTCCCGGCATTGCCGGAGATAGACGTAGATGGCGAAGACGTAGCCTTCGACTGCGATAAGATCATCCCGATATTCTAGTGGTCAGACCGCGGGCCGAAAATTATGAAGAGCGCCGTGTCGAAATACTCGACACGGCTGCTGCTTTGTTTGCCGCGCGGGGTTTCGAAGCCACTTCAATGTCTTCTATAGCCGGTGCTCTCGGTGTTTCTAAAGCCCTTGTCTATCACTATTTCGAGTCGAAAGAAGAGCTGCTCTTTGAGATGCTTTTGAGCCATTGCCGACTCTTGATCGAGACTGCCAATCGGGCTGTTGCCTCTGGTAATGCGGAAGAGAAGCTGAAAGAGCTCATCGCCAGTTTGATGCAGCTCTATATGAGTTCGCGCGATAAGCATGTGGTTTTGATGAACTGTTTGAAGGCTCTTTCTCTTGAGCAGCAAGCCGAGATCAAGGGCGAAGAAAAGAAAATTGTCGCCATCATCAAGGGTCTAGTCGGTCAAATCAAAAAGGGCTCTTCCGCTGGTGAAGTATCGGCCACTGCTATGTATTTGATGGGTTCAATCAACTGGACCTATACGTGGTTCAAAGAGGGTGGTGCCATTTCAGCGCAAGACTATGCCGAACTTGCCTCGCGCCTTTTCTTGGAAGGGCTGAAACGCCAAGATTAGATGTGCGCCAAAGCTCGCCAGCCGCCGCCAATTTATCGCAGCTAATCTATTGCCGCCAATCTATTGCCGCTAATTTATCGCCGCCAATTTATCGCAGCCAATTTATCGCAGCCAATTTATCGCAGCTTATGTTTAAGGGTTTGCCCTGCGGGATTGAGTAATCTCAAGAATTTAGGAATTTTGAGATTTTGAGATTTCAGGAATTTTGAGATTTGGGGATTTGGGGATTTTGGGATTCCTGAGATTTCAGGACTTTTGGGATTTTGGCACCCTTGAGATTTTAGGACCCTTCAATTTATGTATGTTCTATACTTGGTTTATGAGAGAGCAAACCTACAGTTTCGACTTTGGAAACAGTGAAGGCAAGCGCCGTCACAAGACCGGTGGCTTATGCATCGCCGGTACTTTCGCCGAAATAAAAGCTTTTGCTTTCGAACATTTCGACAAGCTCGACAAAGACGGTGACGGCTTCATTTCTAGAAATGAGCTGAAAGCATCTTTCGAAGACCAGAATACCAGCCAAGAAGCACGCTCTTACATTTTCTTTTTGCTTAGGCGCATCGATGAAATTCAAGCTGCCTACAATGAAGAATGGGGGGCTGGTGATGGCATTTCGCGGGCCGATATCCAAGAGTATTTCAAGACCTGGATTGAAAAGGTCCAGAAGTAGGTCGAGAGCGCTAGAAATAAGTCGAGAAGAGCCGGCTGCAAGACAGGCAGAGCTGCAAGACAGGCAGAGCTGCAAGACAAGCTGGATGCAAGAGAAGCAGAGCTGCAAGACAAGCTGGATGCAGGAGAAGCAGATGCTCTAAATTGGCTGTTGCCCTTAGTCGGCGCTCTTTCCTGCACCGGCTTGGGCGCCCTTGCCTGTCATATCTCTTAGGTTCATACCGCTTGGGTTCATGCCGCTTTCATGCCTTCTATCGCCGCGCTCTCGGTGCGGATGCGACCATTCAAGCTCTGAGGGTTTGAGCGTCTTTGCCTTTTCAAAGTCTTTCTCGGCTTCGCTTTTCTTGCCTAGGTGTTCATAAGCCTTACCGCGATTTATATAATTTTCTTGCACTTCAGGCTCTAGCTTAATGGCTTCATTGAGGTCCTTAATTGCTGGTTCGAATTTTTGCAAATTGAGCAAGCAGTAGGCTCGATTTTGATAGCACTTAGCAATGCTGTTTTTGTAATACTTGTCACTGGTGAAAAGGGCTCGCTCAGCCGGTTTCTTGTATTCGGCAATGGCTTTGTCGAACTGGGCGAGGGCTCGGTCGAAAATCCCTTCGTCTCTGGTGGCGCGACCCTTTTCGTAAAATTCGAGGGCTTTGCTCTTCTTGGCACCGGCGCTGCCTTCTTTGTAATAGCGCTTGGCGCGCTCTTCCCAGAACGAATGCAGCTTCCTTTGAAGCAGTTCGGTGGAGTCTTTGCTGATGCTTAGTCGTCCTTCCATGCCCAGTTTGCCCATATCTTTTTCGAGGAAGGGCGGAACTGGTCTAAGGCTTGAAGCCTTAGCCAGGTCGTCGAGATAGCCCTTGCGATCGCCTTTGGCTTTGCTGAGACCGGCGCGTATTTTGTAGGGCATGGCATAGTCGGGACAAAATGTGATGGCATCGGTGATATCGGCTTCGGCTTCTTCGCCTTTGTTTAGCTTAAGCTGCGCCAGGGCTCTGGCTAAATAAACCCTTGATATTCGGAAGTTGAGGAAATCCTTGTTTTTATATAGTGCTCTTTCTTCTTTGCTTTTGTATCTTTCCGCCGCTTTGTCAAACTGGGCTAGAGCCAGTTTGTATTGCCCGGCTGCCATGAGTTTTCCCCCTTCGCCATAAGCTTTGTCGGCTGTGCTTTTGCTCATGCCGTTAGCCCCTTCTACAAAGTAAGGTGAATAGAGTTTCTTTTCGAATTCGCCCATGTCTTTTTGCAGGGTTTGTTGGTCTTTGGCTGAAAAGTTCAGTTCGGGCTCTTTACCATGCACGATAGCTGGTGGCCCGGCAACAGATAGAAAAGCAAGCAGGGTGGAAAGTCTGAGGAGCCTCACCGGTGCTTGTTTCCTTGGGAATCGCTTTTCCAATTTGTTCTTTACCCCTGCTAAAATACTGCCTGGAACAAATAGTTTGTACCCGCTTGTTAGGTTTCTATTGAGTTCGAGGTTGTGCAGCCTAATCATATTCATAAGGCACTTGCCGCTATAGACTTAGAACCTGGCGCCAGCTGGGAAGAGATTGTCGCCCGCCATAAAGTTTTGGTGCGTTTCTGGCATTCGGACAAGGCTCGGGTCGAAGACCGTCAGATCGCCGATAAAGAAATGGCGCGCTTTAACCATGCTCGCGACGTTCTCAAAGAACACTATCAAAGTAATGAGCACCACGGCGGCGCCGGTTGCTTGTGCAAGCCCCTCAGCGAGGGCAGCGCTGCGGGCGCGGCTGCCAGTGATAAGACCTATGGCAGCCAGGCTAAATCGAGCAAGACTAATGCGAGCCAAAGTCAGACAAGTCAGAGTCAACGTCAGACAAGCCAGAGTCAAAGTCAGACAAGCCAGAGTCAACGTCAGGCAAACCAGAGTCAGAGTCAGGCAAGCCAGAGTCAGGCAGGGCAGAGTCAACGTCAGACAAGCCAGAGTCAGAGTCATAGTGCTGAGAATTCTGGATATAACAACTCTGGCACTGAGCAGGGCAAAGCCAGAAAGGTGAGCCGATTCTACAGCCGCTTATCGGCAGAAAACAAAGTGGCAGTCAATGTTCTAGCTTTCTTCGTCGTGATTATTCTTGTTGGGGGTTCGCTTCGTATACTCTTTGCACGCGCCCCTAAGCCCATTGAAATGTCTCTGCCCGCGCCGACACGCCCGCCAGTGCCTGTGAATGCGAGTGAATATACTAATACGAGTGAACCTGCTAATAAGAGTGAATCTACTAATAAGAGTGAATCTGCCAATACTAGTGTTCCTGTCGATGCTACGTTTGACGCTACAGGCGATGCTACTGTCGCTAACCCTGCAAAGCAACCGGTGCAAAGTCTTTCGCCTCGAGACCAGCCCTCATTTGGCTCATTAGATGGGCAATCAGATGGTCAATCAGATGGTCAGAATAATTTGGAGCGAATCAAGGCTATGTCGGCTGTCGACCGCTTTGAGAAAGCAGTGAAGAAGAATGAGGACAATGTCGCTGAGTTGGATAACGAGATAAGCCGCCAGGGAAATACGCCTTTCCGTCTGCGTCAGCTAAATGACTTTCGCGCCGAACGTCTGCGCCAGTTGGATGCAGACCGAGCCTCGCTAAAAGAGGCACGCCGTGTGCTTGAGGCTATCTCGACAGGCGGTGATGGCGGTGAGAATGTTAGGGCTTTGGAATTGCTAAATAGACATGAACGGAGGCGCAATTGAAAGCGGCGAGATGGAAGTTTCACTTGGCGGTGGTACTACTTCTGGTGGCGCTAGTCGGGGGCGCTGTTTTTCTCTATGGGCATTACTATAATTTAGCCAAAGAAATTGACGAACAAATCAAGAAGACTAACTATCTAGAAGCCGCCACCCTGGTGCAGACTGCTGCACTGCCGGTGGTGCCGCAATGGAGTCAGGATAATGGTGCTGGCTCATTGTATTTGCTTTCTTATCTTGCCGACTTGGGCTCTGACCAGCATTTAGCAAAATTGTCTGAAGTTGAAGGTGACAAGCTTAGTCCGGGCGATGCCTCTGCTGCTTGTGCTAATTTGGAGGCCACCTGCACAATTTTAGATTCGCGCATGAAATTGGATAGCTTGGCGGAGGCTTGCGCTAGGGCCTCGGCTCGTTCAGCCCGGCGCCGATGCGCGGGCAAAGATCTGGCAGCAACTCTAGTTCTGGCGCGGGCACTCAATAGTTTGGGCGAGATTTATCGTGCCCATGCTAAGCCCAGTCTTGCTGAGCAGGCCCAAAGCGAGTCTATAGAACTAGCTGAAGCCGTGCTTGCGCGAGTGAAGATTTTGCAGGCTGAGCAAGCTGCTTTGCCTCGCGGTATAGATGGGCAGGCTCGGAATGTTTTGAGCCAAGCGCTGAAGAGCCAAATGAATCTTTTTCGCCAATTGGAAAGAAAAGAAGAAATTGAACCACTGGCTTTGCGGCTAAAAGAACTGAATGGAAGATTGTAGAAAGAACTTGATCTGAGCCGTTTGCTAGCGCAAATTGATTTAGAGAAGGTTCTAAATCTGGAAAGCCATCGCCTGTAAGCATTGACGCTGTCAAGTGCTCTTTCCGGCTTGCTTCAATGCTCGTATAACTGGCTTATTTAGCGGCTTTAGCCTGATCGAGTTCGATTCTTTTTCCTTTCAAAAACAGTCAGATTTAACACTAATTTATTCGCTAAAAATTGATTTTCAAGCGGTGATTTGCTTTTCAGGCTTCATTAGTATTTTTACCACTTGAAGACTTATTACAAGAGCGTACTATGGGCTTGTAGATGGCGGAATGGAGGGTTTCCCAATGGCAGATGCAAAACTCTCTCGGGTTAGTGATGACAGAATTCGTGAGCTGACTGAGTCAGTGGAAAGCGGCAATATGAGCGCGCTTACGCGGTTTTTGAATCGACTGAATAATGCGCAAGAAAGATTGGAAGTCTTGCAGCGCATCGAGAAAATGAATAACGACAATAGATTTAGAAGCGGCAGGGTGCCTAGGCTGGCCGTAGAACAGCGGGTATTCCCGGACAGCGATTTTAGAGATATTGCCCTCTTGCGGAAGAGTAATGACTGGCTTTTCCAAGATGATGTGCTCTACAAAGAGTCGGTTTTATATAATCACTAAAATCAAAGTAATCGTACTTGTGCACCTCGACGCGAGACACTGCGGCAGCGTCCTGATATATTCAGAGATGTAGTTCAGAATTCGGCGTCAACTCTCTTGAGGTAGAAGGTGTCCAGTTACGAAGAGTCGAAAGACGAACCGGCATCGCCGGCAGTGCCAGCTAGTGAGAACCAAGAGCTCTCTCAAGAATCAGCGCAAGACCTCCCTCAAAGTACAAAAGTTAGCGTCGGACCGGGCAAAATCGTACTGCTCGTGCTGGGTGTATGCCTGTTTGTCGTCATGATTGGCGGCATAGTATTTGATTATCAGGCTGCCTGCATAAAAAAGTACGAAAGCCCGGACGGTCGCTATACCGTACAAGTATTGGCTTATCCCAAGCTCTTTGCCGGACCCGCCCAAGGTGGCGGACCGGGTAAACTGCGACTTGTGACACGGGACGGGCGCCCACTAGATCAAGTGCCCATCAGTAATGTAGACAAAGTGCCGCCCCTGCGTTGGCAAGCCAACCAGGTCAATATCGATGGTTTGGCTGTTTTTGAATTGCCTGCCGACGAGAGCCGCGCTGTGGCAAAATAAATGCTTGGTAGAGGTTCGTATAGATTCTTGATAGAGCCTCAATAGAAGATTTCAGACAAAGACGCCAGATAAAGACTTCAGATAAAGATGCCAGATAAAGATTTCAGACAAAGATGCCAGATAAAGATTTCAGACAAAGATGCCAGATAAAGATTTCAGACAAAGATGCCAGATAAAGATTTCAGATAAAGATGCCAGATAAAGATTTCAGACAAAGATGCCAGATAGAGATTTCAGATAAAGACTTCAGATAAAGATTTCAGATAAGATTCTAGTTGAGCAGTGAAACTGATTCTTTCGTTCTTGCTTGTGCTCTTTTGAGAAACTAGAGAGTCAATTCTTGGCTCTTGCAGAGTGTTTGCAGCTCGCTGAGCAAGTAATCGATATCACTTTGCTCGCTGAGATAGTGGAGCGAGACCCGCAGGCATCTAGGTTCTGGAATACTGCGCAGATAGATCTTTCTTTCTTCAAGAGTTTTGACCAGATTGTCTAGATTGGTTATCTTACCTGGGTCCAGGTTGTCTTCTGCTGCGTAGTCCGGCACATAGAAACTCAACAAACCCGATTGACCAGCACCTGGTACTACTTTAAATTGGTTATCTTCCAGCCTGTTTTTTAGTTGCTTAGCCAGAGCGATTATTTTTTCGTATCGCTCTGAATCTCCAGCCAGTCTTTCCGGCACGGTGAGTGCTTCTCTAAACCCCGCCAAGAGAGGATAAGAGGAGGTGGCGATTTCAAACTTTTCGGCACCTTTGACTGCACCTTGCAGATGGTGACGCCAACCCATATAGGTCGGTCGAATTTGATCAATGAGGTCTTCGCAGATATAGAGCGCACCGGTACCTTCCGGGCCGCAGAGCCACTTATGTCCAGTGAAGGCATAAAAATCAACCGCGCTAGCCTCCACATCTAGTGGCAGAACTCCTGCCGACTGCGCGCCATCCACCAGCGTGAAGACATTGTTATTGCGGCAGAATTCAACTATGGTTGGCAGATCGACCACTTTGCCGGAATTCCATAGGACATGGCTGAAAACGAAGATGCGAGTGCGCCCATCTTTGTTCAGCTTCTGCGCCATTTCTGCTTCGAGTGCCTTGCCATCCAGTTTCGAAAGGGCAATCTCTGCCACGGTCAGTTCGAAACGTTGAGCTAAGTTATGCACGGCATCGCGCACTCCTTGATGCTCGGCATCCGAAATCATAATTTCGTCGCCGGGCTTCCAATTCAGCCCCCAGAGGGCAATATTGCAAGCTTCAGTAACATTTTGGGTGAGAGCGTATAAGAAAGCCTTGCCTCCAAAGCGATTGGCAAGCTTTGCCCTTGTATCGTTGAGTTGGTCTCTAATCCATCCCACCATGCTCGTCGAGAAAGGTCCTTCGCTTTGAACAAAACGGTAAGCGTCAATAATCGCGCCAAGAGTACTTTCACTCATGACGCCTTGGCCGCCATAATTGAAATAATATTTACTGCGTAGACCTGGGAATAGTTCTTCTCTGGGACTCATTTTCGCTGTTATTGGTCTTATCACTTATTCCTTGCCCAGTCGCATCAATTCTAAGCGCGTGCCGCCCGACCGGTTAAGCAAGTTAAGTAACTCTTGCGCTTGAGAGCTGCTGATCATGTAAATGCGAGACAAATCGGGCTCATCGGCTCAGTTGGATGAGACCCCTTAAGTGGCTACTTAGGTTTTGCTCGCGCCTTCGTATTGCTGCTTCATTCGACTGGTCAGGATATTCATAAAGAGGACGCTCAAGCGAGTGTATATTTCTCTTGTGCTCACCATTAGAAGAATAGCGCAGGCGAACGGCATGGCGCCGCTGAACTCTACTTTGCCTGGCAGAAAGTAAGAGATAACCGAGAAGCTGGTTGCATAGACTGCGCAGTGTATCGAGATGCTTTTAACGGTCGAAAGAAGTGTGCTCAGGTCAAGATCGTCCTCTCTGCCTTCTTCTATGCGCTTTCGCTTTAGTTCTTCAGCTTTTTGCTGTAGCTCTAGATTGTATTCTTTGACATCCTTGCCGAGTCTCTTTAACTTGATTGTGAGAATAAACCAGTTAATACAAATCGACAAAAGTCCGATAAGTGTGACAAAAAGGCAGGTTTCCATAAATCTGAGGGTGAAATAGACCCCAGGTAGTTTTGCTACTATAAACATCCAGACCGAAGCCTGAAGCACAATTAGCACGGCTGGTAGTGCAAATGCCGTCATAAGAATGGAAGCGAAAAAGAGAAGGCGCAGCATAACCAGAAATTTCTCAGATTTGTTGGATTCTTCTGGGTTTGGCATATATTTATTCTCGGTAACTCAATTACAATTGTTGCACTTGACAACATTGATAAGCTAGCCAATCATGAAATATTCACAATTCCCTGCCTTGACCTGTCCAAAGTTGTCTCTATGAAGTTGTCTCTATGAAGTTGGCTCTATGAAGTTGGCTCTATGTAAGTCTCGTAAAGACTGATTTGGCTGGCTGGGCTAAGATAAGGGAAACTTGTCCGGTTTTATAGCTGCAACTTGGTCGAACGAATTGCAAAGGGAGATTATGAGCATTTTCAGTCCGTTGAGTCCAATGGAACCTTTGGGACTAGAAACTGAAAGATTGATTTTGCGGCGCTGGCGGAAGTCAGATTTCAAACCTTTCGCGCGCATGAATCAAGATCCAATGGTGATGGAGTTTTTCCCTCGCCGGCTCGATGCTGAACAAACCCAGGCGCTCATACAGCGCATAGAGCGTGGCTTTGAAGAGCACGGCTTTGGGCTTTATGCTGCCGAGCTGAAAGAGTCTGGCGTTTTCATTGGCTTCGTCGGTCTATCTGTGCCAAGTTTCAATGCCCATTTTACGCCGGCTGTAGAAATAGGCTGGCGGCTTGCTTCTGATCAATGGGGCAAGGGTCTGGCGACTGAAGCAGCAACAGAAGTCATGCGAGCCGGCTTCGAGGACTTTGGTTTAACTGAAATAGTGAGTATGACAGCAGTAAACAATTTGCGCTCTAGGCGCGTTATGGAGAAACTCGGCATGCAAACCAGTCCCGAGGATGACTTCGAACATCCATTTGTGCCGGCAGGTCCTCTCAAGAAGCATGTTCTTTATCGCAAATTGCGAACCTAGAGGCAAACTCTTTCTCGATTCTCGATTCTCGATTCTGGATTCTGTTTTCTGGTTTCTGGTGCCTCTTGAGGCAGCTTCTTGTTTGAGCGTGCTGGCGCGTTCACCGGCTTTTACTGGGTTGGTTGCTCGACTACCTTAGTATTCTTCGACCTGGTTTCTTGTATTGACGGTCTTTCCCGTCTCTTTTCAGCCGCATGGAGTCGCTGAGAACCAAAAGCGCCTCTTTAGGAGCTTCTGGCAGATGATCACTCAGCCATTGCGGCATAAACTTTTTCAGCGCAGTTACTTCCATCTTTTCTGCATTGGTCAAGTTTGCCCAAACTTCCAATATGTCCTCAATGCCGCATCTATCTTCACCACGCAACCACAATTGGCGCATCTGGCGTCCGGCGTTTGTTTCGCCAAGCGCCATCTTCCGATTTCCGATTGGTGAAATATCAATTTCTGCCAAACGAATTCCGTAACCTAAGTCTTTAGATCCGTTTATAAACTGATAGGCTTGGAACCCGCAATCTGAGTTTGTGGTGTGGAAAAGGGTTCTGCGAATCGAGAAGTCGGGATAGCCTGATTCAAACAATTTGTTCTCCACTTCACGTTCTATCCTTGAATTCGGAGTAGTTGCCAGTTTGCCGGCGAATGCCATGCGCTTGATTGCTGCGATTCTTTCTTCCGTGACTGGCTTGTTCTTGAAGGAACTTTTTCTGAATACCCCTCTGGCAAGGCGTTCAAGACGATCTTCTTTGACTTCTGCAGAGAGATAAACGTCTAGGGTTGAGCGTCGTTTAACTAGGGGAAGTAGCTCTCTTGTGGTGAATATATAGCTCTTTGGTAGCTGGGCAATATAACGCTTTACATATTCAAGGGCGCTGGGCTTTTTGGTTTTCTTTCTTGATTTCTGATGAGCGTTAGGCTTCATATTCGATTTCCCTCCGTATGTTTCTGCGTGGCAATGCTGCGAGGCAGAGTTACTGTCTCTTTCGACGGGCTATATTTCTAAGACGGATTTTCCGGTCAAAAAGTTCAATGGGATAGATTAAATTCGGTTTTTGCTTGTTCTCGGTCAACGCATAACTCAAAAAAAAGAAATTCCCTGGGATTTCTTTTTTTTTGACTGACTGATTTGCCATTCCGCATTCTCTGAATTTCTGAAGCATTCTCTTGCCAACCGCCGGGGTTTGCAAAGTGCTCTGTTTTTTCTTTTCCTGGGTACATTGCCCATTGGAGTCCACCAATGGTGGCGGTGATCACACAGGAGATTTTTATGGAAGCCAGCGAGAAGAAGAAGCTTGGGGGTTTTATCGTTGAACTAGGGCTTCTGGACAATCGCGACTTAGGACAAGCTCTTTCTATCGCGCAAGAGACTAGCCTGCCTCTTGGAAGGGTTCTAGTGCTGTCAGAGATGCTTAGTGAGGAGGTTTTGCAAGGAGTCCTTCGTTGCCAGAGCCTAATTAAGCAAAATCTTGTCGATATCGAGCTGGCTAGGAAGGCAATGCAAATGGTCTCCAGAGATGGAGTCTCTGTTGACGACGCTTTGTTTAAGCTTGGCTGGAATCACGAAGCGACACAGGATACTACTCCTCTAGGTGAACTGCTTATAGACGCTGGTTACGCCACCAGAGAGCAGTTGCAGGCGGCTCTGGAGAAATCGACTACCAGCGGACTACCCTTTGGTCGATTATTGGTTTTTTCGGGGGTTTTGACCGAAGGTTTGCTGACCGGTGCACTCAATGCGCAAATATTGATTAGAGATGGAAAACTTAGCAAGAGTCAGGCGGTTGAGGCGCTCAAAGAGGCGAAGAACCGTCAGGTGACAGTGGAAGTGCACCTCAAAGAGAAGGGCTTTTACGATTTGCCCAGCAGAAGCTGTCCGCGACTTGGGGAACTTCTGCTCTTTTGTGGGGTCATATCGCAGTCTGATTTGGTCGGCGCGCTTGAGATGGGGCTGATGAAGAAGATGCCCGTGGGTCATATTTTGACCTCATCAAACCAGGTCTCAGCAAGAATAATGGATGCCGCTCTGCAGTTGCAGAGATTGATGTCGGAGCAGAAGGTTTCAATAACTGATGCTCGCTCGGTCATTTCTAGTGTTAAGGAGGGCTCTTCATTTGAGGATGCCCTTTCTCAGTTGTATGCCGAGCGTGAAGATGGTCAAGATTCAGGTTCCATACCAACCAATCGCGCAGAACTCGCCGATTCAGATGCTATCTCTAAAGTTGCTAATGAGGTTGTTGAAGTCGATACTTTATCAGCAAAGCGAACTGCTACCGATAATGCAAAGGCAGCTGAAATTGACAGCAACGCAGAAAGTAATACCGATAGGAATGCCAATGATAATGGCGACGTCAATCTTGCAGTCGCAGCCAACGAAGGCTCTGAAGCAGATGCCACTGTCACTGCCGCTAAGGCGTTGGCATCTGTTGCCAATGCCAGCAGTTCAGAGAGTTCGGTGGGGACGCAATCTGTGCGGGGGCAGAAGAAGTTTCTTTCACTCTTTGACTTTTTGAAGAGTTTAGGGCGCACAGATGAGGAGCAGGTGCAAGAGGCCTTCCAGGTGGCAATGCATAATTCGGATGTGCTCAAACAGGTGCTTTTGATTGCTGGTATTTTGGATGCTGATACGATTGAGCGAGCGGAGCGTTGTCGAAAGCTTGCCCAAGACAAGCGTCTGACTCTAGAGCATGCAAATATAGCTTTCGATTATGCTGAGCGGTTCGCTATCGATGTACCGCAGGCGCTGAAGGAATTGCAATGGGGGCGTCCGGAAGATGATCAAATCGAGTTTGACTCGGATGATGAAACTGCTCCAGTGAAAAGGGCTTCAGATGCCAGTTCTGGGGACGATACTGCTGCTTCTTCCAAGCTGGAAACTGCAAAGAAATTTGATTCTGCGTCTACGAAAAAAGCTGCTAAGTCTAAATCGGGCTCAAAAGGATCCGATGCCGGAAATAGTTTCGCAACCAATGCCGGAACTAATACTGGAGAGAACAATAACGGCGCCGAGGCTGCGGCAGCGCAAGAAGTGCAGATTTCTCCGCAAGAAGAGTGGGAAGCTTTGCATAAGAGGGTTCAGCATTTAACTCTTTCCGGCAAGCTTGATAAGGCGTTGGATACCAGAGTGCGCATGCTGCAGCTTGCTGAGGAAAAGTTTCCAGAGCGGGTAGTGGCAGCTATTGATGAGGTGGCGGCGCTCTATATTCAGCGCTTGAATCTTGAGCAAGCTTTGCAGTATTACAAAAAGTCGCTTGAACTGAGACTCAGTCAGAGCGAATCTAGCCCTACGGCTGTAGCTGAGGGCTATTGCAATATGGGTAAGGTTTCGTACTTTATGAAAGATTTTGCAAACGCCGAAGAATATGCCCGCAAATTTATTGAGACGATTGCCGGCAATCTTGGCAAAGGGCATCCAGATGTTGCCTGCGGATGGCAAAACTTAGCCAATATCTTTTATGCGCAGAAGAAGTATCTGCAGGCGCAAAGAGCCTATCAGGTTGGTATTCATATTTGTGAGAAGGGTCTCGGTGATTCTCACCCAGCCACGGTTCAGATGAAGCGCAGCTACGAAATTCTGCAGAATGCTATGGCTGAAGAAGAAAAGGCTGGGCTTCGAGACAACATCAATTTGGGTGTGATTACAGGTAGTTGGCGCACTTTGCCTCGGGATTCGTCTCAGGCTCTGTTTGAGGTCTAGCCCTCTCTTGTCACTTAAGCCCTCTTTTGTCGCTCAAGCTCTCCCTTGTCACTCAAGCTGATTAAAACAGTATCTCTTTGAGATAGGCGAGCACATCGCGTATTAGCCAGCTATAGCCGACATGCCCGTGTCCGCCGTCGGCTTCGATTCTAAGGGTGAGGTCAAGATTTTTTCTTTTGCTCAGCGCCGCCGTCAACTTATAGCTATGCCAAGGCGGCACTCGGTCGTCATTGACCACAACGCAAACCAAAGCTGAGTGTTTGAAATTTTTGAAAGTTTTGAACTTTTCTACACTTTTGAACTTTTCTGCACTTTTGAACTTCTCGACACTTTTGAACTTCTCGAAGCTTTTGAAATGTTCGGAACCTTTGAGCTTTCTTCCCGCCCGGACCGACTCGCCATCCCCGGCTGACTCGCCCTTCCAATCCGACTCGCCCGTCCAGTCAGATTCGCCCGCCCGGTCTGACTGAGGCAATGGACGGCTTGTCTCGGGGTTGAGGCTGCAATAGTATGGACTGTAGTTTTTTAGGACTTTTCGATCTTCATCTAGCTCTGGATTACCGTATTCAGCCTGCCAGATCGGTCCGATGGTGTGGCTTGAGAAGCGCAGCATGTCGAAAAGCCCCGATTGCAAGATCGAACAGCGGAAGAGATGAGGTGCTCGCTGCATGAGCACCGCCGCAGTTAGTGCGCCGTTGCTGCTACCTTGCACCGCGATGTGCGCCGGGCTCGAGATGCCTTCTTTGACTATATATTCCAGACAGGCGACGGCATCATCGAAAGTTCTTTCTTTGTTGACGCCGGTGGCGTCTTTATGCCAATTCCGCCCAAGTTCGCCGCCGCCGCGCAAATAAGGTGTGGCGACAATGCCGCCCATCTCTAGAAAGCTTTGGCTCTCATAGTTGAACGCGGGAAGACTCTCGACCTCGAAGCCGCCATATACATCCATCAAAAGCGGAGTGCCAGTCGATGGTTTGGTTTTTTTGAGATAGTAAAGCCACATCGGTATCTTCTTGCCGTCTCGACTTTGCACTTGGACAAGTTTCTTTTCTGTGGCTGGTAAGCGCAACTTGGCCAGTCTTTTGCTTAAGATCGTGGTGCGCTTGTTGGCTAAATTGTGGTGATATGTAGTGCTGGGAAAATCGAAATGATCGACTTGAAAGATGATACTGCTGGCGGTGCGACCTGGGGAAAGCGCTGAGACAAAACCTGGGCGCGGTATTTTTATATGACATTTCAGCTTGCCTGCATGACTGTATACAGAGAGTCTATGTCTGCTGCCATCTTGCTTTAGGCTGAGAATAAAAATATAGCGACTGGAAAACAGGACTCTTTTGATAATATCTTTGCCTGCCGAAATAAGCACTCGGCGCTCTATTTTGATTGGATGCAATTTTGTGCTGCTGCGACCGAGTTTCTGTTTTTCGTATTGTTTTAGTTCTTTTTTGTCTAGGGCAAGAGTAATTACTTCGCCTTTGTCGTTCTCTTGATAGCTTAGAAAGCAGAGTTTCTCTTTGATATTGCCTAAGTAGATATTAGGTCCGTCTTCTTCAAAGAGCGAAATTAAGGGGGATTTGTCTGAGCATTTTCGAGACAGATAGTAATTTGGATGAAGTGAAGAGGCAATCTCTTCTCTGACCAACATATACCTTGTACCGGTCAGTCCCATTGCGCTTAACCAGTTGCCTTGTGAAGTTCTCGACCTAACTAGAGTGACAGTCTTTGCCCCCGGCTTGAGCGCCTTATAACAGAAGCTGCCGGCTCCGGTGAGGCGTCCGTCTTTGCTTCTTCGACCTGGTTTTTGAAAGAAGAGTCCTTCGCCCTGTTTAGCGAAGAACATGCTTGTGCGGTGGGTGTGCAGGCGAAAATGCTTAAGGGTTTTGCCGCTGGCTAGATTGATAATTTTCCAGCTTTGCCAGTCTGAGCCGCCCTTGCTAATACCGATGGCAATCTTCTTGCCGTCTGTGCTAAAGCTGTAGCCCGATAGGAAATGACCTTCCGGTAGATACTTGTTGGCGTCGAAGATGAGCTTTCTTCTTCGCGGTCTCTCTGGAGACAAAGTGCGATAAAAGACCTCGTGCTGCTGATTTTGTGGTTTGGTCTTGATGTAGAAGTACTTGCCAAAGCGCCAGGGAATTGCTTGGTATTCGCTGTGGCAGCTTTTCCAGAAGCAGTCTGGCAGAGTAAAGCCGAGCAAATAGTAGGTTGTCTTCAGTGAGCTGAGCCAAGACAGCTCCTCGAGCCATTCTCGGCAAGAGGTTGAATAAGTTTCGAAATGAAGGAAGGGATCGTTAATGCGTTCCTTCCCAAGTCTATAGCTGCCTCTTTTTTGTGGTGCTGCTTCGATGTTTTTTTCTGCTTTTTCTATTTCTGCCTTCAGGGCTTGGCGAAGCTCTTTTCTGAGCGCGTCTGCTGAAGCCAAATCTGCCTTGTTCTTGAGCATTCGGTAAGAGTCAAGCTCAATTAGATGTTGGGCTATATAGTTCAAGCCTTCTGAATAGTAAGGTTCTTTCTTTTGGGTGCTCTCGAAAGCTTGTCTCATATGCATTAGGGCTAGTCTGAACTTTCCTTGGCAAATGCAGGCATAGGCTGCACCTTCGTACATGTAGGTGCAGCGATTTTGCTTGTTGAGCTTGAGCGCCGGTAGGTTTTCGGCTACTTCTAAATAGCTTTTATGGACCGTCGGCCAATCTTGCTTTCGCCAGGCTTGATCGCCTTCTCGGCGCATCTCCTGAAAGAGCGCTTCTTCTTTCTTTTGAGATTGGACCGACTTTTTGGGTTGCTTCAATTTTTTATTGCTACTGCCTTTGATACTTTACTTATCGCCAGATTTTTCTTTGGTCTTATCGTTCGATTTACTCTCTTCTTTATGGCTTTGATAGGTTCTTATATAAAGATTCGAGCTTTCGGGAACCAGTTTGTGTCCGCCTTTGCGCTTGTCTTGCATTAGTTCATTGAGATTTTGTGCGGTTTTCTCCAATTCCAATCGTCTTTGTTCGGCTTGCTGGTATTGTGAATTGGCTTGCCCTTCCCAAAGTGATTTTAGTAGTTCCAGCTGTCTAGCGCTGTCTTGAGGCATGGGAAGCTGCTGCAGTCTACCGCGCCGGTAATAACGTAGACCCTCTAGAATAGCCTGGCGTTGGGCATCTACAGAAGCATTGCCGTGACGACTTGTGCTTTCTGCCGATTGGCTGGCTGACTTCTGATTTATTTCGGAGTCTCGGCTGAGCTGCTCTTTCAGCTTTTGCATGGCCGCCTCTCGTTTCAACTCTTCCGCTGTTTTGGGCGGCGGCGTCGGTGCTTTCTTCTCGGGGGCGGCTTCTGCCGATTCGGCACCGAGATACTTGAGGGCTAATTTAGAAAGTTTGCCTGCCTCTTTCTCTGGTTCTAGGGCATAGGCGATTCTGAATTCTCTGATGGCGCTTTCTTTCTGTCCGAGATTGACGAAAGAATTGGCCAGATAGTAATGCAAAACGGCATTATTGAAATCTTGTGAGAGCGCGGCGCTCAGATGCGAAACGGCTTCTTTATAGTCGCCTTTGTTGTAGGCGGAGATTCCATCTTTTAGGTCGGGGCTGAGTGCCAAGGCCGGCATTTGGATAAGCAATAGTGACGCCAGCAGCGTCACAGGTAAAGTGGCAAGCAGGGTCGCAGGTAAAGTGGCAAGCAGCGCCGCCGGCACAGTGGCAAACCACGCCGCAGACACAGTCGCCGTCATAAAATAACGGCGTAAAGAAAAAGCAAGTTTTGGTCGAGTTGTATTCATTAGTTTTATTTGTGCTGCTTATCTAGTTATATCTCATGGTCCCGAATCTGGTTCGTCTGCAAAGTAAATGTCGGTCACCCGGGCAAAGCGCAGTTCGCCTAGGTGCTGGCCAAATCCAGTGCCCGGCTGCCAGAGCACGTCGCCATAGACTTCGGTCCAGTGTTTGACCGAGCTCGATTTGCCGCCCACAACATAACCCCAGCAGTAGTTCGGCTTGTCTTTCTGCTTGTTCTCTTGAATCACTGTTTTATCCAGCCCTTCCGGCGGATTGTCTGGATTGAGCCAAGAGGGAAGGTTTTGTTTGTCGGAGCCAATCTTGATAGTAGGGTCGGTATTGTCCGCCGAAGAATAAACCGGATAGATAAAGTATTTGCGGGGCTGGGCTTCTCCTGAAGCCGAGGGGGCTTCTTCTTTGTTGAAAGCGGCGCTCTGCAATAGCTTATTGAGCCTTTCTTGGTTGAAATCAGGATCTATTTCTTTGATGCGCTGCAAGAGCTTTTTGAAAGCTTGGTTATGGTCCCCCGGTAAGGCTTCGATTACTTCCAGCAAGGTGGTGGCTGCCGAGTATTCGTTGCCCAGGCTGGCATTGCCGTATAGTTTGCCGCCGCTAGGCAGAGGATAGTCTTTAATGCCCTTTTGTTCTTCTGGTTTGAAACCATAGGTTGTTTCTTTGATTTTCTTTTGGTCGACATGCCATTTGGCAGTATTACCTACCTGAATTGTGACAAAAGAATAGGGAATAGCCAATGTGTAGGTGCGCTGCGGATTGGCAGCGGCGCATGCCACCGCCGTTAGTTTGCCCGATACCGAGTCGACCTCGCCGTGTCTTTTGAAGGCATTGGGTAGGGGAGTGTAGGCACCGCCAACAGGCTTGGCGGCATTGTTGTTTTCAAAATAGGTATCATCAATTAGGTGCGGCATTTCACCCTGTCGAAAAGAAGTGAAGGCGAATTGATGATTGTTTGCCTGCATAGGCACATAGCCTTTTAGATAAGACTTGTTGCCGAAAGTGGTGCCCTGGGCGGTGATGCGATCTGGCAGTTGTCCTGCGGTATAGCTGAGATTGCTTTCAAGTCCTCTATCGATCATGGCGATTGAAATCGTGTCTGCCTGCGAGCGCTCCACCTTGTCTGCCTTTACCATGCTGGCTTGGCGTTGGTGCGCCAATTGTTGAAAGTACATGTTCAAGACATTCTCGTCTGAAACTTTATTGAAGAGCATGTCGTTTAGGTTTTTGGCATGGCCAAATGCTGCTTCGGCTGCCGTTTCGGTATTGGAACCGGCTTGTCCGTCTGCTTTCATTGATTCGGCATTGGCGTTGACTAGATAAGCCTTGCCCCAGATACGATTGATATTTGATATGCCGATATTGCCTGTCGAGTCGGCAACGTCTTTGTACTGGGGGCTGGCCGGTACTTTTACTTCGATGATGCGTTTTGAGATATTGAGTACCCCGGCATCAACTGCGTTTCTTACTTGTCTTGAGCCGCCCATGACCATGCTCAGTTGAAATAAGCCGACAATACAGATAATTAAGAGAAAGGTGCTGAAAATGACCAAGCCGGTGGCGGCGCCCTGCTTTCTTCGCGGCGCTGTCTTTTTGTTTGTTGATATCACTGGTGGTGTCATGTGATTTTCCTAGAGTGGGGCCGGCGTTGCCACTATTGGTTGAATGGCCCTGGCATGACATTCAACTTGAGAAAGAAAGGGAAACGGCACAGGCATATTCACCAGCATCTTGGTTTTGATTGTGACCTGGCCTTTGCCTAAGTCATAGTCAACACCTTCTAGAGCGACACTTTGCACGATGTTGGATGTTTTGGCTTTGGCTAGACAGCTTTCAGCCGTCAGCCTGGCATTCTGGGCATTGGCTTGAGAAGCGGCGCTGCGTGCAGCTAGTTCTGCCCATTGCTCGTTAGACTGTGAAGTTGTGACCAGAACTGTTAAATCAAGAGCCATAAGAGCAAGCGGAATGATAACTGCAAAGCCGGCGATGGCTTCTATCAGTGTTTGGGCTCGAACTCGTCGTCTTTTTCTAATTGGCATAAAATCTTGGATTCTCCAGTAGCCGGGTACTACTGACCGTATAGGTGGCCGGGGCGCCTAGTCCGGGCACCGAAGAGAAGAAGGGAATGGTGAGGAAGGGCGAGACAGTGACTTGGGTTGTGACTGTGACAAAGATACCGCCGGGCCCGCTTTCATAAATGACCTGGGTGGAAGGCAGCTGGGTGATACTGGCCAGTCCGCCGGCAAGTGTACTGACGTATTTTTTTGGAATGAGCAGTTTAACGGAGCCGTTTTTGTCTTCTGCTTCTGATCTTGGCACCTTCACAGCCTGGCGGAGCTGCAGGTCGTTTAGCGAAATCGAGCTGACGTAGCCGAAGCCCAGTCCGATAATATCGAGTACCGGAAAGACGGCAAATATGAAGAGAAAGAAGAAAGCCGGACCAAATTCGGCGATGCTTGAGCCTTGCCTGCGCCCTTGTCTGGGTTCTTGTCTGAGTTCTTGCCTGGGTTCTTGTCTGAGTTCTTGCCGGGGTTCTTGTCTGAGTTCTTGTCTGCGTTCCTGCTTACGATGCGCGCCCGGCAAACAAAAACCAGGTCTGTCTCTAAGACCTAATTGAAAGGTTTGAGCCGCTCTAATCTTCACAGTATTCATCCCTTGCCGATTAGCACCGATGATCTGTATATACCACCGCAGTGTAAAGAGTTTGTGAGGGCAGATGCTTTCAGCTTGCCGCTGCTCTTTTACTTTATCTAGAGGTCTCGATTTATTCAGGCATTTGAGTCAGGTGCTCTAAGCCCAGATGTCCGGCTCTCTTCTCAATACAAAAGTGGTGATGCCAAAAAGCAGGCAGATTAGTCCAGGTAAGGTGAGTATCCAGCTGGCGAGCAGCCTTGTGAAGTCTCCAGAGCCGTCTTCTCTTCCTAGGAAATAAGCCAGGGCAAGAAAGAGAACACCCAGCACGGTTTGCCAGATATAGGCAAATTCTTTGTAGACATAAAGTTTCATGGCAACCACCTCGACGCTATATTAGACCGCGAGGCTTGCCTTTCCTTCATTCTTTGGGCTGATTATCAGTTTTACTACTTTAGACTGAGCGGGTAAGAGCCCAATAGCCTTAGTTTTCGACTGGCAGATTGATAATGTCTGTGTAATCATCTTTGCCGTCATCTTTTGTTTCCAGGTTTATGCCTTTCTCTTTACAGATTTGGCTGATTTCTTCATTGAGCTTTTCGTCGTCGTCAAGTTCGATAGTGAGTAAGTTAAGATGCATTTTTCTAATGATTTCTGCTGCTCCTGCAGATAAATTTGCCTTGCCCAAGTGCAGTCTTTTCAGGGTGCCTATTTTGCTTAGCTCTTCTAGTTTGGCATTGTCTATTTTGCAGTTGCGCAACTCTAGAGTGGCAAGGTTTGGCATAGTGCGTAGTTTCTCTAGTGTGCTTGCTTTGATATCACAATCATCTAGTCTGAGGGCGAAAATCTTCTTCTTACCCCTCAATTGATCAATGCATTCGTCCATTTCATCGGGGCTGAGACCATCGAGGGCAAAGCGATGCGCATCCAGTTTGAGGACATCTTGAGGGGTCTCTTTGGTTAGTCTAGAATGACCAATATCTATGTTGAAGAGTTTGTTTTCCTTGAGTTTGCTCAATTGTCCTTCAATGACACCTTTGCGAATTACGAAGCTGCGAGAATCGGGCATCGCACTTAGTCCTTCTCTGATCATTTCTCTTGTAACGTTCTCACCTTGCAGGAATCGGACTTCCCAGAAGGGAATGTCTGCTACAGCAAACCATTTTTCCTTGTTATTTATAAATTCATGAGTTGGTTGAAACAGGAGTTTGGCTGTTCCTGGGAAATCCTCAAGTCCCGAGCGAGGGTGCGGCTTTTCTCCAACCAAGCCGACGAGTCCGCAATCGAAGGCGTTGAAATTGATTCTAATGATTTTGTTGCCGTGCTTGTCTCTTGTCAGGCTGGCGCCTGGAATGACCGCTAGATCGTTGTTGTTTGTCGGTATCTTTTGAATTGTTGAGGTTGGCTTGCTCATAAAGCTTGTGAAGCCCACTGTCGCGACCAAAAGCATTAAAGTGCCTACAATCATTAGCACCGCTGTTGGTATCGCATTCTTTTTTGATTCGAGCTTGGTTGCCCCTGCCTCTTCGTCTTCAGCCCGATGACTGAGGACGGGTTTTCGTACACCGGTGGTGCTGCCGCTGAATTCGCCGATGGTCTTACTTTGTAAAGTCTGCCCTTGCCCCGTCAAGAGTAAGCTCTGATAAATTGCTTCCAATTCTTTTTTTACTTCGGTCATTGAAGAAACGCGCGCAGCCGCCTCTTTCTCGAGCATGCGCTTCAAGAGTCCCTCAAGCCTCTGCGGGTATCTCGAACCAATATCAATTGACGATAGTGTGGGCGGTTCTTCGCACTGATGCTTGGTCAAAGTTTCGACAATGTTCTCCCCTAGAAAGGGCGGTTTTTCGGTAAGGCATTCAAACAAGGCGCAGCCCAGTGAATAGATATCGCTGCGCGCGTCTATTTCTCTGCCCATGGCTTGTTCTGGGCTCATATAGAGAGGGCTGCCGAATACCAAGCCGACACTTGTCAGTCTTTGGCTTTCGCCTGAGGCTAGTTTGGCTATGCCGAAATCTACCAGGCGGGCCACCGGCCGTTTAGGATCTGTAAGGTCTAAGTGGATATTGGCCGGCTTGATGTCGCGGTGTACTACACCGGCTTTGTGGGCGTGCTCTAGGGCTGAACAGGTTTGTATAAAGACTTGCAGGGTGAGCTTAAGGGGAAAAGCCCCTTCTCTTTTCAGTTTCTCTGCTAGGTCTTGGCCGTGCAGCAGCTCCATGGCGTAATAGGGGCGATTGCCTTCACTGATGCCGAAGTCATAAATACGAATGATGTTCTCATGCTGCAGCCGTCCGATCGATTGGGCTTCTCTTTGGAAGCGCAGCCAGGCTTCTTGGTCGATTTGATTGGAGCGAAATGTTTTCAGGGCTAGTTCTTTGCCCAGTGTCAGGTGCTTGACTCTGTAGACCGCGCCCATGCCGCCTTCGCCAAGAAAGTCGACTACTTGAAACTTGCCGTCGATGACATCGCCGCTTTTGAATGGCAAACCCGCTTTTTCAATAGTGCGCGAGCGCCCGCCCAGGGGTGAGTCGCCGAGTGCCACCGGCAAGGTGTCCGAGCCGGGTTTAAAGAATTGCGATTTCTCCTGGTCTTCCTTCATTCTTCTACTTGGGTCTGCGTTTGTCTGTCGGGCACAAGCCAATGGGTCATGAAGGTTAGTTTTTAAGACCTTTCAACAGGTCCTTAAGATTGGGATCATTCAAGAGCTGACTGGGATCGCCGCCAAACTTATCGGCTATGCCGGGAGGCAGTTTGTCCATGATATTGCCTGGTATCTTGCCGCCGAATTTGTTCTTTAGTTTGTTGATGATGTCACCGCTTGAAGCGTCAGCCATACCCGGGAACTGCGCACTGGGCATGGTGGAACCTGCCGCCACCGGTGGTGTCGGTCTTTGGGTTTTTAGGTCGACGCTGCGCTTGAGCTGATCGTTCAGTCCGTCATCTATAGAGGTCAGTCTTTTTTCGATGTTGGCCTCGCTGTCCTTGGCTTTCACCATCTCTTCTACAAAATTGAAGGCGCTCATATAGGGCGTAATGCCGATGCCGTGCGCTTTCGCCGCCATTATTTTGCGCAGCACGTTAAGGCGCTTTTCTTTTAGCGAGCCTTCCACGACATTGAGGTTTTCGGCAGGAATGGCAGCCGCTTCCAGGTTGAGGTCTGGTTTGGTGATCACCGGCGGCGGCTCCATGCTCTCGGGGCCGGGCGGCATTTGCGCCAGGGCAGGCAGTGCCCTGCTAAAATCAAAGAGAGCGGCAGCGATGGCGGCAAAGAGTCCGCAAGAAAGTGAAGTAGCCAGCTTAAATTTTGTCACTTTGGGCGCACCTGTATATCTACGATATTGACATACCCAGCATGCTAAATAACTATACGGTCTTGTTTAGAGTAATGCAGCGACTCTTTAGGGGCTTTTCTATCTTTTCCAGATTGTTCTTATTTAGCCCAGTCTTTTTAGGCTTTTTGGGGCTTGTCTTAGTCCCTTGCCTTAACAATGCAGCTCTGGCGCAAAGCGGCAACACCGGGCAAAGGCGCTATGAATGGGTGCCAGGCTCAAGGCAGGCGCGCTGGGTCGATTCGACGCAAGGCACAAATGGCACCAGCATAAATAGCACCAGCACCCTGCAGCAGGGCAGGCAAAGTCAGTATTTGCAGCAATATCCAAATCAGGGGCAAGTGCAGAATCATACTAAGTATCTCAATCAGACCCAATACCAAAGCCAGCTGCAGAGAGCTGATGCCGGTCGGTTGCCTGCATCACAGCAAGCACAGGGTGCTGGCCGCTCAACTCTAGTCTCAAATCGGGACTTTGTTGACTCGGTTTTAGTGGCTGGGCAGCGCCGTGAGTTTCTCGTACACTTACCGGCTGGTTACGATGGCAAGCAGGCTTATCCGGTTGTCATGGCTTTTCATGGTCTGGGCATGAACGGTCATATGATGTTTGGTCTGACCGGCTTCACCGGACTTTCAGATCGCAAAGGCTTTATAGTTGTCTTTCCCACTGCCTTGGGCGGTCGTTGGCAGGACGGTTTGACCGCAACAGGCAATGACGACGTGGCTTTTGTGCAGTCTATGCTCGATAGACTAGCGGTGCAGTTCAAGATAGACCGCCGCCGGGTCTATGCTTGCGGCATTTCAAATGGTGGTTATTTTACCCAGCTTTTGGCACTTACTATTCCTGAGCGAATCGCCGCCTGTGGTGTGGTCGCTTCAACCTTGACCAGAGGCGGTGCCAGTCGGGACAGCACCCATAACCGTATGCCGATTGTTTTCTTTTTGGGCAGCGAAGACCCTCTCATACCATGGGATGACGGACGCTCTAAGAAAATGGGTAAGTTAGGCGAGGCCTTAGGTGTGGGCGGCGACATTGCACTGGACGGGGCGATAGCCCGACTGGGCGGCTTGAGTACAGCCCCCGACACAATCGATTTTTGGGTCTCGCGCAATGCCGCTGCACCGACACCGCGCTCTACCAGATTGCCGGATCGCTCCGCCAACGACGGTACCCATGTGGAAAAGACCGTCTGGGGCAGCGGCTCAAGCCAGGTGATGCTCTATAAGATTGAAGGGGGTGGGCATACTTGGCCTGGTTGCTTGAATCTCAAGGCTATTTCTGATGTGAGCGGTGCCATCAGCCAAGACATCGATGCCAGCGAAGAGATGTGGGAATTCTTTCGAAACTTTTCAAGGTGAGTTTATCTAGCTCTTTACTCTGGTAGAACTATTGCAGTGTGCTTTATGCGCATTTCCAATCAACCAACTGCGAGGGTCCTGTGTCAGAACCTGATGAATTTGAAAAAGCCTGGGTTTCCAATTATGTGCCGAAAGGAACCGTTCAAGACAGTATCAACCAGATTAAGGAGTATGCCTACAAGTCTTTTGATGCCCTTGATGCCAATGGTAACGGCTTTATAGAAAGGTCTGAACTAGAGGCTGCTCTCAAATCGGATGCTACACCTGCAAGAGAGAAGTCTTTCATTACTTTCTTGCTGAGCAATCAAGAAGCGATTTCGGATCAAGTGAAAGAAGATCCCACCGGACCAAAGGGGGGCATTTCGCGTTTAGATCTAGATGCTTATTTCAAGCTACTTCTAGCCTCGATGAAGTAGTTGGTCTAGCTTTTCTCGACAATATTCTCGCCAAAAAAATGGGCAAGAACAACCGTCTTAGTCGGCGGTATTTCTTGTTGTCTCTTTTGCCTGACCTGTGGCTTTATCGATCTTGAGCTTCCAAGCGTAGGCTGCCTGTGATTTTTCCGGACTAATTGAGATTACTCTGTTGAAGTCTTCTTTGGCATTTTTGAAATCGTTGAGCATAAAGTAACATTCGCCGCGCACCAAAAGAATGCTGGCATCATCAGGCGTCATTTTTAAAACAGTAGTGAAATCATCGATGGCCGGTTTGTAGTACTTAGACCGCAGCGACAAATAGGCTCTGTCTTTGTAAGGATGGGGATGGTCAGGATGTTCTTCGATTACCTTGGTGATTTCGTCGTAGGCTTTTTTATAACCGCCGTCTGGAGAGCTGAGCAAAAGAGAAGTATCAATTACCGAATTGATACCGAGTTTTTTAGCCTTGCTTTCATCTGCTGCAGCCAGGCTTGCTTTGCCCTGTACTTTGTAGATGGCGCTTCTGATCTGATAAGCAATCCCGGCTTTAGGATTTAACTTGAGAAGTGCATTGCAATCGGCAAGGGCTTTGTCGATATCTTTCAAGAGAAGATAATTGCGGGCTCTCTCACCCAATGCCAGCTTTTTGTATTCTTTTAAAAGAGCGTTGACCGAGTTTACCGGATGCCCCTTTTGACATAGAGCCAAAAGATCGCTGAAACTTTGCACCGCCTCTTGGTACTTTTTCAACTTTGAAAGAAGATTACCTTTGTCTAGAAAGGCGAATGCCAGGGTTGATGTTTTTTCTTGATCACCCTTGGCTAGCTTTATAGTTTCATTGAAATATTTCAGTGCTTTGGGATATTGCTTCTGCTCTTCGTACAGCACGGCTAGATTATATGCGTATGCAGCCGAGGGGAAGAATTTTTGAGCCGATTCCAGCGCTTCAATGGCGTTCTTTTTATTGCCCTCTCGCAGTTGTTTATTGACTGTTTCCAGCACCGAGCTTTCTTCTTCTCTTCTGGCTAACACTTTTGAGACTTTGTCGAATTCTTGCAGATCTCTTCCGGCTTCTTGTAATTTGCCGAGTTTTTTATAGGCTAGAGCCCGGTTGTAGTATGGCTTTGGCGATTTGGGATTGAGCTTGATAACTTGCGAATATTCATTGATAGCCAAGAGCGGCTTGTTGGTTTGGGCATAATAGTAAGCGAGTCGGTCATGGGCATCAGAAAGGCGTGGATTGAGCTTTATAGCCTTAAGGCAGTCTGCCTTTGCCTTTTCCAGATCGCCGGCATCTATGTAATTAGCCGCCCTTTCTGCATAAAACCCGGCCACGCTGCCTGCCTTGCTTTCCACCTGTCGCAAAATGCGCAGTGCTTCGTGATGGTTTTTTTGTTGTCTGGCCATGGCTGCTTTTACTATGGCTTGATCAACAGTCATTTCAGAGTTGGCTGCCGGGGCTGCACTGGTGCTGCTGCTGCTGTAAATGATGGAAGAGGAAAGGCTTGCTGCTAAGGCGATTGCCGCAACTAAGTGCGAGGAGGACGTAAATCTCTTTGAATTCGGACGTTTTGACGGCATTTCTTTACCTGAAGTCTTATTTAGATCTGTGTCGGCATATTTGGCTTGATTGATCAATATATTACCCGCTTCAGCGTCCTTTTCTTTGCAGCTTCTTGAGCATTCTTGCCAGTTCATTATCAGAGAAATCGCCTGACTGCTTTTTGGCATGTCTGAAGCCCTCCATCATCGCACCGGCAATACCAAGATCTTGCAGCTCATCGAAATTGACTACATCGACAATGTCGAATTTAGCGCCCTGGGCCATGAGGGCGTCATCGAAAAAGTTGAAAACCCCCTCGCCGATTGTGTTTTCACCAATACCAAGAAAGATAAGCTCTTTCTGGAACTGTTCGGTTTGTTTCTGGGTCGCCTCGACGATTACTCTGGCGCAGGTTTCATAGTATTGAGGCTCTCCGTCTGTGATGACGGCAATCAAAAGTTTTCGACCGACCGGCTGGTTCGGTTGAGAGCCTTTAGTGCGGTTCTCAAAATCTTGAAAGGCAAACTGCAGAGGGGTCATGAGATTGGTTGCCCCTTGTGGTCGCATTCCTCTAAACACCGAACCCAAGTTTGCCGGCGTAATATCGCGGTAGACGCTCATCTGATCGTTGAAAGGCACCACTGTTAGTGATTTACCGGCAAAATCTTTTGCTTCGCCAGCAAAATCGGCGGTAACCTTTTGTACCCATTCCCAGCGAGATCGGTAGCGGGGATCTCCATCCACTTCGTCTTCCATAGAACCTGATCGGTCGATCAAAAGATAGATTTCATAGTCTTTCAAATATTTCCAATCGGCTATTTTTACCGCTTGACTGCGCAATGTGGTGTTGTTGCGACGCGAGCCGCTCGGGTTTGATTCAGTCTCGTTTTCAGGGGCACTGCGCACACTTATGCCGTAGCGCTTGCCGGCTCTTTGAAAAGTGACCTGCAAGACATCGCCGTTGAGCTTGATGCCATCCACCAAGTCGTTCTGCATAAGACCGGCATAGTAAGCCGGGGAGCCCAGTCGTACACCGGTGACTTTACTAGGTAGGGCGAGACTTTCAATCTTGATGCCGGCACCATTCATGGTGCTGGAAACCTGGTCGACTCTTCCATAGAGTTTAGGTTTCTCCACTTGCTTGGACGGCGCTGCCTGCGACAGGGGGAGGGCGGACGAGAGTAAGAGCGCAGACATGGTAACGATAGAGCCCAGTCTGCTTTTGCCAATTACGCGATTGCTTTTGGGCTCCATTATTCAGCCTTTACTGCATTTTCAGGCTGACTTTGAGACTGATTTTGAGTTCGTTTTTGAATATCAATATCTGACCGGGTGTGTGCGTTTTCTTTGCCTTGGCTTTGAGCTTGGTTTTTGACTTGGCTTTGGGCTTGGCTTTTGACTTGAGTCATATTTTTTACTTTGTCTGGTGTAAGTGCTTTTGCCCTTGCAGTTAGGGGGGCTTGGTCGGGGATGGTGTCAAAAACCGAATCACCATAGTTTACATAATCTCTGACATTGGCGCTGCCGGCGCTCATTTTCAGTCTATGCGGATCGCCGCTGTCTAGGGCTTCCACTTGACGCTTGCATTCAGAGGTGATGCGGTCTATGTCCTCAGCCAATTTCGAACTGAGATTGAGGCTGGTTTTTTCTTGCAAGTCCAAAGCCTCTAGATAGCGCCTGGTTTGGGGATCTTCTGCCAGAAGCAGCTGGTCTTTGGCTTTCATGCCACCGGGCGTCGGGCGCTTTTCCGGGGGGATGCTTGCCGTTCTACTTTCGAATTCTTTTTGTAGCCGCTTTAGGTCTTCTTTGAATTTTGCTTTGAGGTCTTCTATTTTCTGAGAGCCCCTGGTCAATATCTCGGTTTTGAGTGTGTAATTGCGGTCTTGAGGTGTTTGATCCAAGCCACTGCCTGTGCTACCGCCAGGGGCATTTTGTCTTGAATTGTACGAGTTGGGATTGCTACCGCGAGCGGTGGCAGAGCCTGTGTTGGTATTTGGCTCTGCGCCAGTAAGAATGTCATTGATACCAGCGATGGCTTCTTGGGCGTAGGTGGCTATTTGGGTGCCCTTGCCGAAATTGACGCAGAAAGAATACTGATTGAGGGCTTCATGGGGTAAGCCTAGCTTTAAATAGCTATTGCCCAGGTAATAGCGCGCAGTTAGATTTTTGGGATTTTGGTCGATTAGTTTTTGGGCGATTTTGGCGCTGTCTAAATAACGACCTTGGTTATATAGCTTGGCCAGGCTATCTAAGCTGAGATTTTTTGATCTGAGATTTTCTGAGTTGTGATTTTCTGGCTTAGAGTCTTTAGCCTCTGCAGCTAGCGCCCAATTGGCTAGAGCCCCTGAACTTTTACTGGCGTCACCGCCGTATCTGCAATCTGAGCCAGCTGAACTAGTTAAGCGATCTAAGCCATCTAAGCCATCTGAGCCCATTAGTTGGCTCAGCAAGACCAATGAGACTAGACCAGCTAGATGGCTCAGTGCCGGCTTGAGAACTGGCTTGGGAACCGGCTTGAGAACTGGCTTGAGAACCGGCTTGGGAGCCGGCTTAAGATATTGAGGTGGCTTTTTCCGCTTCATTTCTGGTTTGGTGCTTTGCCCCCGCCGCGCTAATATACGTGGTCTATTAGAGCTTGCCGATTTTTCTTTACCATATTAGCTTATCGTGTCTAGCTTATCGTGTACCATAGAGACTTACTATTGTAGTACAAGGCTTTTCGCTTCTCATGTCCAGCACATTTTCAGTGCAATGCGGCAGTTTGCCCCCACCCTTGCTGTTTTTGCAAGACTTGGAGGCTCGTCTTGGTTGGGCGTCCATATCTTGTCCCGACTTTTTTGAAATTGAAGGAAAGCTCGGCAATCGCTCTAAGAGCTGGCAGCAGGATTATCTTTATCACTTTTACAGGCCTTTTGTTTCGAGCCGAGGCATAGAGGTCAGGCTCGATCTGGAAGAGTGCCATGTCTCTATCTTGCCCTTTAGTTCTAGGGGCGATTATGAACTGGCTTTCGAGCTTTTGCGCGAGTTTTTGCAGTACGGCGGCGGTTCGGTTCGCTCCAGCGACGGTTTGACCGCCGCCAATGGCTCTCAATTGAAAGAGATTTTTAGTCAGTCATGGTTCGACGGTTTTTGCTATGAGGCGCTCAAAGAAGCTCTGGCAATGTTGGGCGAGCGCCCGGGGGCGGTTCTAACTCTTTCCGGACCGGTGCGCAAGTTTTATCTGGGGTCAAGGCTGGTGGCACGACTTGAGCAAAGTTTGTTGCTTTCACCTGGCGCCGCCCTCATGGGTGGGCGTGAGTTGCGCGATTTTGCCCGGGCGCTGGAAGAAACCATGCTTGATACCCAGTATGCTCTGCAGAGAGAAGCTTTCGCCGGGTATTGTGAAAGTACGATTTACCAGCTGCGCAGCCAAGGTGCCTCTGGTCTAAGCGCCGCCTATTGTCCGGCTGAACAAGGTGTACTCGTGCCTCTCGTCGATTGTCTGGCTTTTGACGGCGAGAAACGCGGACAGCTCTATCTTTTGCCGAAGGAAGCCATCAATGAAAGGCTCTTGCCTTTACTTTTACCTGGTGGTGAAATGCGCTTGCTCGACGAAGTGCAGTTTTTGCTGTCGCCACTGAAAGATTCTCGATATAGGCAAGTACTTGAGGCTTTGGCGCCGGTTTTGAGCCTTACTTGAACTATAAGAGAGCTGCCGAATGTAATTTGAAAAAGAAGAAACCCACGCCGGCGAGGACTGGCGTGGGTTCCTTCACTTCGGTCGCAAGTTTAGCTGGCCAATAATTTGCGAGTGATCGCAGTCTCTGCCTTTAGAGCGTCTTCTTCCGGAGAGCAGTTATTGACCGGCATGCACTTTTTGTCCGCCACCACGGATTTAGCGACCGATACCGTATTTTTTCTTCTGTGAGATATTGTATTAAGTGTTCGCCAAGCGCGCTCGGAGACATAGGGATTGGTGTCTTCGGTTAGACGCAGGAGGCGGTTCATTTCCAAATAGGGATTTTCAGCAAGTTCGTAGCGCACTTCTGGACATTCATCAGCCAATAGAAGTTCGAAGATGACGGCAGGGATGCAGTCTCTAGCCACGAGGGCGGAACGCACTTCAAAGTGGGGATCGAGCGCGAGATTGTAGAGAACTTGAATTGGTGTATGTGGATGTTCGGCTACTCTGGCTCTCACACGGTAGTGGTTGTGGCTGGCTAGTTTTTTCAAATCTGTTACTGAAATATTGTTTTGGGCGGCTTTTATGTAGTCTTTGTGCCAAAGGTCTCTGCGCGCGCCCTGTGATTGATTGAGTTCTTGCATATATCTACCTCCTCGATTCTTTCGAGTTAAGCTTCGAATTTTTGATCGCACATCCATTGCTCTTTACCTATGACCATTATTAATTTTGCTTGTGTGCAAAACGTGATCAAAGAAAGAGCGGCTTAGGCTCTGTTAAGGAAGTTAAAAAGTTCAAAAATGCCGCCCAAACAGAAAGATTGGCGACACTTTTTCGTAGATGCCCCATTTCGAAATTTCTCATTTCACGAGAAATTTACTTTGTATTGCACATACTATACTAAATTGACCTTCCCACTTTGACCTTTGGTTCTTTGCCAATTTGACCATTTAAAAATTGACCTTCCCGATATTGACTTTGCAAGATTGACTTGCCCGATATCGACTTTTCAAAATTGACTTGCCCGAGCCGTTAGTTATTCAAAGGACTTTACTATGCCTTTCATTCCGGAATTTTTCGCCATGCCGGCTGTCAGCCCTGAGTCACTGCTTTGTAGCTTTGCTGTAGGCGGTGCCTTTTTCATTCTCTGGCCTCGACTGGCTAACTTTATCGAGTACCGTGTTTTGAGTCGAACAGTAAAGAATGTCACAGGGCATAGCACTCTGCGCCCACGCTCCATTAAGGTCGGTCGCAATCTTTCTGCCGCCTACGACTCAGTCAAGAAAGCTTTGGCAGCGCGGCAGAGCAATCAGCGCTGGCATTTGCACCAAGTGAGAATTGACGAGCCCCTAGAAAAGGCAATTAGGCTTGAAGGTGTCTCAATCCTGAAAGAAAGCCCGGAAGAAGAAATGCATCGCAGTCGGACAGAAGCTCGTGGTGCAGGGCGAGGACGCCATTCTACCTCGCTGCGTATACAGGTGGACATAACCGAGCGTGCCGGCGAAACACAGGTCTCGTGGAAGTTCTTGCCTGAAGACCAGCGCTATTTCAGCGAGAAGCTGCAGACAATGGACGCCAATACTTCGCTTTTGCTTTTGCGGACCAATTTCAATCTTATTAAGGAATTGGGTCTGACTGCCTGAGACCATCTGCTCGCAGCCATGGCTTTGAACTGGGCGGACTGCCTGAGACGATCTGCTCGTAGCCATGGCCTCAAACTGGGCGGACTGCCTGAGGCGCATTCTTATTGCGGCTTGAGCCATTCTTTCTCGAGGCAACGGACCAGAACTTGAGTGCGATCATCTATATAGTAGGCTTCCTCTTCGTGATAGCCTTGACGCCTAGACACAACAAGTGCTTTGTTCAGTCGGCGCTGCTCTTCCTTGAGAACTTGCACCAGAACTGTTTTAATGCGCATCTTCACTGGTTCAAAGTGGCGACCATAGCCTTGTCTAATGAGAGTGTGAGCCGCTTGTACTAGACTCTCTGCTTTACCAGTCTCTATCTTGATAGAGAAGCTGGTCACAACGGCTTCCAAGTCTAATCTGCTCTCTTCCAGTTCATCCAGCAAAATCGCAGGTACCCTGCCATTCCTGAATAGACGTGCCATACCCTTCTGGTCAAGAAGACAGGAGAGAAGCTCATTGTCGCTATCTCCAGACTCAAGCCTGGTGCGCGCTTTATCGATTTTCTCCAACCTTGCTTCTAGTCTTACTGTCCGTTCATGAATTTGGGCTGCTTCCATACTGCCCTGATAAAGTCTTTCCGCTCGTTGTCTTTCTTTTGCCGTAAGCCTTCTGTCATCTCTCTTTCTCATCGTGGCAAGTAGGAAAATCGGCTCTGGCGGATAGCCGACCGCCTTGCTATAGAGTTGCATCAGTGAATTGAGGTCGCCTGCGTGCTTGCCGAATGTCAGGTCAATCGAATCACAAATCAACCTAATCGTAGTGACATCCTGCTCCATATGAACGAGCTCATGAACCAGCGTTGAAAGCAGGTTGTCAGAGAGCGGGTTTTGCGAAAGCAAAAGTTCTCTTGAAACAGCTATTCTGCCAGTGCCCACCTGGTATGAGGCACATAAAAGGCTGTGTTCATTAAATTCTACGACGGCCTCCGGAATATCCATGGCCCGGCAGAGAAGATTAACCAACTTTTGCAAGCAGCCGGAGCGTCTTTGGGCGAGTGACTGAATCTGTCTTTCCGTTTGTTCAAGATCGAACTTGAGTCGTTTTATCTGCGAACCTTGCATAGAATCCATCGCTGAATTGAGTTCAGCTCGCAGCCGAGTTGCTTCCGCTAACTGGGTCTGAATCTCACTCTCGGTCGCTTCACTCTCTTTCTTCCAGTCAAAATTTAGGGCAATGGCTGCAATTTTCAGATTGTCTGCAAGCCTAAGCATACCGGAGCATTCCAAGCCTTCTGGGCTTTGACCTTCGGGCGTCGACCAGTAGGCTATAAGTCTTCTAGTAGCTTCTTTTGAAACAATTTCATTGCAGTCTTGGGCTGCATACAGCAGTATCCTTTCGCGGTCCTTAGCCGGAAACTTGTCCGCCAGCTCAAGAGCTGTGAGCTTTATATTTTCGGTGATTTCAGTCTGGCTGTGGCTATACCTGAATCCTAAAGGCTCGGGATCTCCTAGCATTTCGCCTATCATTGATATGCGGCTGTTTTGCGATTTCTGCAAGGTCAACCAGAGCATTTGGAAAACGTCTCGGCAGATCTCACTGGAGAATTGTTTATCAATCTCTGTGGCTAGCAGAAGAATGTCTACAGGCACGGTCAACCCGTTCAAGACCATATACTGCCAATGTTCTTGCTCTAGTCTCTCGATGAACAAATTGCGTGCGGCAACTTTGTTCACCTTGTTGAACAGTACCTTTAGAGCTTTGATGGCGGACTTTGAATAGCCTCTAGCTACCTTTTCTAGAAGCAGGACTTGAGTCCTATAGGCATGTGGGTTGGCTTTGAAATCATACTCTTCGAAGTCGGCAAGTCCGTGCACCGCAATCATCGAAAGCTCTTCGTCTGAGCAATTGGAAGCGCGGGCAGCCAGCTCTAAATAATTCTTTTGCTTGACTAAAAGCTTTAGCTGGATTCTTTGTTCTTGCAGTTCGGACTCAGGCAGCTCACTTGCTGGGTTTTCCTTTGTGTAAGCCGTGCTGTCATCATCTTCATCATTGAATTTGGGTCTGGCATTATCGGTTTTTCCGAGTATTCTGAAGCTCGCACTGTTATCTTTCAATGACTGCAATAAGTTGCTTGCTGCTGACACAAGCATGCTTTGAAATCTATTGGGAGCAGACCTCGGATTGGACATTCTCTGCACCTGTTTTTAAGGCAAGAGTAGCGACTTCGCTGGATTTAGCTAGGTTGTGTTGTCATGAATAGTACATGCCATCCGCTCTGAGTAACAGGGGGGAAATACGCATCTGAATCTGCTCGTGTTCCTGGTTAGGTGCTGGTTTCGGTGTCGATACCGGCTCCAGCGAGAGGGGTCAGGATTCTTCTTGTTGCTTTAAATTGGTCCCCGAATAGTTCAATAGCCTCTTGTCTCATTTCCTTGGCTGGACCGTGCAAGTACTCATTCAGGCATCCGAGATCATCGATTATGTAATGGATTGTCCAAAGGGTTAAGTTTTCTCCAAGTCCTTCTATTTGCGGATCTCGATAAAACCAGTATGCATGTCTAAATCCTCTGAATTTAAGCATTTTCTCTAGGTGTGAGGGAAGCCAGCCGGCATATTTGAACTTGACCGAATCTTTTACTTCTAGATTGACTTCGTAAATTAGCATTCTTCTCTCTCTGGTAATTTGTTCTTCGTGTCGGGCGGGATTAAATACAACTCTTTTGCGAATGGTTAGTTAATGTTCTTGAGGGTTAGACTATGAGTGCTGGACCTATGATTATACGTGGCTTTGGGTGGCTTTATTGATTTAAGTGAGATCTGTTTCTGGAAATTAAACGATAACCCTTTACTTCAAAATTAACTTCGCAACTTTGAACTTTTTGTCTGGATTTTACGTTTATGTTGATGAGACCCTGAGGAGGGAGAGCCATATGTCTGTCTCACAAGATAACCTTTCAGTTTTGTATCGTATAAAGATGTCAAATCATAAGTCGCTAGACATAAGAGAGCGCGTGATGCACGAGTGGGTAGAGTTTTGTAAGGAATTTCCGAGCTCTGAGCACTGTTGGAATGACTTGGTTTCGTCTTTACAGGCTTCCGGTTTGCTACTTTGCCGGGAATGCGGAAAAGTTGATCTGGAATTTAGAGATGGACACAGAATATGGTACTGTCCAGATTGCTCTATTGACGGACGTGTGACAGCCGGGACCTTTTTTCAGAGGGTGCGGAAGTTGCGCCCTTGGTATGCGGCAATGTGGCTTTGTAGTCGCGGCGTAGTGGTTAGCGCTAGCTGGTTCGCTGACTTCATTGGTATTGCAAAGTCTACGTCATTTAACGTCTTTCAGTCTATTCTCTTTGTTGTAAGAGACCGCTGGGGGCAGAGTGGTGCTCTAGTATCAACTAGACATTTCATAGACCTGTATGTCAAAAGAAGTATTGCGTCTTCAAAGTTTATTCATCCGGCTCTAGAAGAGGCGGATGCCCAGGATGAGTTCTGGCAAAAACGCAGATCTCCTGGCTCCACTGGTGATGCTTCTGCGAATGGTTCTTGTGAAAATGCAGAGGAGCAAGAGCCTCTTGCCTGCCAGACCGGCGAGTGCACAGCATCATGTTGCTGTCGGTTCGAGGATAGCGACTCATCGGTTGAACGCGAACCTAATGTTCAAGGCGAGTGCGTATCATCGGGCGCGAATGATGATGGTTTTGGCGAAGACGAGAGAACAATCTTGGAGGTTATTTCGAGGGGAAAAGTATCTCTGGATCAGCTGATTGAGATAAGTGGTTTTGATGTGCCCAGGTTAAATCAAGCCTTGACTATGCTTGAGTTCGCTGGCTGGATAAGGGCTTTGCCCGGTGGTCTATTTGAGTTGATTCCCGCTAGAGAAAGGCCTAATGTGAGATCAAGTTTGGTGAATATTGGCTCAAGTTCTGCCAGTGATTGGGCCCGTGAAGGGTTTGGGTCTCATGCATTTTCGTCTTTTGATTCTAGTGGAGCTTCAGACGGGGAGGCGATGTGTAGGATATTGGGATGTCAATTCTGTTTGGAGTTGGAGCAGAATCCAGACTTACTCAAGGGCGGTGCTCAAGCTTTGGTGAGTGTCAACGTAAGGAATAGTGCGCAGCACAGCGTCTCTTCGAAGTCTGTGGTGTTATCGCTTCTTGGCTTTGTCAATCAACTGCAAAATATGTGTGCTGGCATAAGCAGGCGCAGGCTTGAGTTGTATCTCGCCCAGCGCTATCTGACTGAAGTGGTTAGTTTTGAAATGAATGGAATGCAGGAACTTATTCACACATGTCTAGAATTTGGACCAGTTGAAGATGACCAGTTGCGCAAATTGCGCCCGGATGTTTCAGCTCTTTATTTTATTGCGGCTTGATATTGTGGATTGGTCATTGGCTTTTGCCGCGTCCTTCGATCTTTAACTTGCGATCAATCCGTAAATGCTCGGGCACAGCGGAGCCAGTTCGCGCAGTTATGATTGGCTCGAATTGAGTTTTGAGGGTTTCTTCATCGCCGACCAAAAACAGATGGTCGTGCAGGTTTAGAGTGGTATCGCAGTGACTGGGAAGCAGTATAACCAGGTCGCCAGGTTTGAGTCCACTATCGAGACTCTTCACCTCATCTAATTCTGATGGAGTGTCAGGCTTCGATGGTGCTTCTGACTTTGATAGTATTCCATGTTCGTCACCCGCCGGGCTGTAATGATAGCCTTGATAGGGCTCTATCGCTTTAGCATTGCCCATGTCGGTGCTTAAGCTCTTCAGACCGGCGTCAACTACTATCCGATCTGCAAAGGTGCTGATTACAGTTGTTGCAACCGCGAGGGCGTTGGCAAATTGGGTGCCGTTCGAACTTTTGTATGAGCTATCCATAGTGCAGAAACTGCCGGGCTGAACTTCGGTTATGTATTGATTGGTGGCGCAAGTCAGGAATGAGCCGGTTCCTCCCGTAGTGATTGTTTGAAATACAAATTCTCGGGATTTCAGGGCGCTTTCAATTTGTAGCTTTAGCGATGTGAGCAACTGCATTGCCTTTAGGCAGTGCTCTTGCATTTGCTCAGGTTTTGCCTGCTGAATATGACCTTCGTAGCCTTGCAGTCCGATAAGTTGTAGATGTCCGGAAGCCAAAATTGTCTCAGTGAGGGCAAGCACTTTGTCACAGTCTGGTTCTATCCCGCATCTATTTTGTCCGACATTAATGTCAATGAGAATTTTGAGTTGATGCTTTAGCCCTGCTTTGGCGCACCAGTCGCTCAGTGTGGCAACTGAGATATGGTTGTCGACTACAATCTTTAGCTCTGGATTCCTTGCTGCGAGAATCATGAGCTTGGTTAGCTTTGTCGGCCCAGCTATCTCTGTGGTGACAAGTATGTCGTCGATGCCACCATTCATCATCACTTCGGCTTCGCTTAATTTAGCAACACAGATGCCATTAGCGCCCATGTTAAGTAGAATTCGAGCCAATTGCGGCGACTTAATGCTTTTGCAATGCGGCCGAATTTTGGTTTTGGAATTTATCCTCTTCAGGGCCGAGAAGGCAAGTTGTGCATTCTCTACGAAAAGATCGAGGTCGAGTAGTAGTGCTGGAGTATCGAAATCCGGGTGTTTAAGTAGGTTGTCTCTCCTCAGTTTCTCCAGCCAAAAATCTTGCACTGCCATGACTCAATCAACGAGACCTCGCTGCCCAAACAAGCCAAACTAGAATTCGCCTGGCAAAGAATACCAGATGTTTTGTCCTGTTTTGCTCTAGCTAGCCCCTGAAAATTTGATGTAAAGAAGCTAGAAGTAAAGTATCTTGAAATCAAGAGAACTGGTAGTATGTATTCATGAACAATGAGAAATTAGATTTGGCAACTAAACTCTGGCTCGTTCTCTATAAAGCTGAACGGGCTCTAGAACGAAGGGCCCTCGGGAGTATTGAGAGCCTAGGAATTACTGGCACTGACTTTGCAATATTGGAAGTCTTATTGCATAAAGGCCCATTACCAATCAATACGATCGGACGAAAAATACTCCTCACGAGTGGTTCTATAACGACTGCTGTAGACCGGCTTGAAGCTCGGGGTCTTGTTTCGCGCAATTTTGATGCTGCCGACCGTCGAATTCGGTTAGTTGCCTTAACAAAAGATGGAGTTCGCGCTGCTTCGACATCTTTCAAAGAGCATCAGCGACACCTTCATCAGTCTATGGAAGTTCTTTCGGAAAGAGAGCAGATTCAGCTAATTGCTTTGCTGAAGAAGCTCGGTAAAGGAGTGGAATCAAATGAAGAAGAGTAGTAATTCAGCCCAGGTCCAACTTACTCAGGGTTTAGCCTGTTCTGATTTAGAGGCGTCCCGGGCTGTTTCTTCGGTGGTATCGAGTCGCTTTGTTAGAGAGGGGGCTGGCTTCGCTGTCGCTCGACCGTTTCCTTTAGCAGGCTTGGAGCAGCTTGACCCGTTCTTGCTTTTGGACCATATGCTACCCGAGAAACTTTTGCCTGGTCAGGCGAAAGGGGCTCCAGATCATCCGCACCGAGGTTTTGAGACAGTTACCTATTTGCTCGCTGGTGAAATGGAGCATCGAGATTCTGCTGGGAATAGTGGTTTCTTAAGACCTGGTGATGTGCAGTGGATGACTGCAGGGTCTGGTGTGATTCATTCTGAAATGCCATCCCAAGCTCTGCTCAGAGATGGAGGTGTCTTGCATGGCTTTCAGCTCTGGGTTAATTTGCCGGCTTCCAAGAAGATGATGGCGCCGCGCTATCAGGATCTAAAGAGTGAATCAATCAAAGAAATTGAAAGCGAAGACGGCCTTAAGCGAGTTCGGTTAATAGCCGGAAAATTTGAAAATCACCAATCTGCCTGCGTTACAGAAATCCCCATAGTTTATCTTCATGTGCGTTTGTTAAGAAATGGCGTCTTTGAGTACCAGCCGGAACCTGAGCAGACAGTTCTTGCCTATTTTTTCGGAGGGCAAACTGTTCTGCGAGTGTCTCAGGAAAATCTGGAGAGCGCTTTGTCTGGACCCGCCGGCGCTTCAGTCGAACTCAAGGCTTCTTCCGTGTTGGTTTCGGCTGCCGAGCCAGTTGTGCAAGTGCAAGCCGAAGAGTTGGCTGTTTTCGAGCAGTCAGATTTGCCTGTTCGTATTGTTAATGAGTCTGATGCCACGCTGGAATTCATTTTCTTGGTCGGAAAGCCGATTGGTGAGCCGGTGGCAAGGTACGGTCCTTTTGTGATGAATACTAGGAAAGAGATTGAGCAGGCGGTGCTTGATTTTCAGAGCGGCAACTTTGTATCGGCTTCTTCCGGCGGGGCCTTGGGCTGATTGCTCAACCGCGACGGCGGTTGAGGGCTGAATCAGCATCGACGCCAAAGTCTTTACAGTATTTCAGAACATCGATTGCTTCTTCGGGTTTAATGGCTTCCATGCGCAGCAGGTAGAGCAGGCGCGCTGTGCAGAGCGCCAGACCGTCATCGAGATGCTGTTTGTGCACCAGGGCGGCTAGATATTCAGTGAACGATGTCTTTTCGCCCAGCATTGTTTTGATGGCTTCTAGATTGGCGTGACTGCATACGCCTACTGCTTTCAGCAGCGCTTCGAGGTTTTCTATGTCGCTTGTGTCAAGGACCAGTGCTGCCAGTTCAGCCAGCGATTGGCTTAGTTCTTCTCTGTTGAGAACTGACCTTTTCAAGACTGACGGAGCGTGCACCATGGCGAGGCGCTCTTGTCTGACGAGGTCTTGCAGCAGCAAGGTGCGGCTTAGGGTGTTTTCGTCTATCTGTCCCATGTTTATGAGTTCAACACCAATTTGGCTGCCCTTCAGCAAGGCTAGTTCGAGGGCTGATATTATCGAGGATTTTTGCGCCAGGCCAGCTTTCACTAGGATTTCGCCGGTGCGAATCTGTGCGATTTGCACCGGTAGGGTGCGACCAGTTTGCTTAAGCGCGGTCTCGAAATCGATGCCTCTTCTATAGCAAAGCACCAAGATTTCCAATATATCGACTTGGGTCAGATAGCCGTCTCTTTCGTACACCTGCGCAGTTAGTGCCGCCATAACCACTTCCGGGTCAATCACTCCGGCATGGGTGATGATGCGTCCTAGTGGCAGACCTGTTTCGCGCTGCGTCGCCAGATAGTTGCTCATGCTTTGACTATCCACGGCACCAGATTCGGTAAGCAGGCTGCACAGTTGGGTCATGGAGCGTGGCTTCGGCGGCAATATCGGTTGATTTTCTTGGCTGGTTCCGGCTAGTTCGGATAGTGCGTCTTGAATGGTTTGCTTGCGCTCGACCGCCATATGCAAGCAGCGAGCTGCTGCTATTTCTGTGATGCCTTCTCTGAGTACCAATTCGGCAGCTTCCAGGGCAAGTGTGTTGAGATTCTCTTTGATATAGCCGGACATTACAAGCATCTTGAGAATGTTCAAGCCTGTCTGTCTGGACATGATTTCGCAGTCGGCATACTGCTCTCTTTTGATTAGACCTGCCTGGCAAAGCAGCGAAGCGGCCAGATTCAGCTGTTCAGGGCGGGGCGCGCCTGGGGCGGCGCCCTGCGAGGGTGCCGTAAACTTGCCGAATCTGTCGTGAGGCGAATTCATAAGTCTATAAGTTCACAGGTTCATAAGTTCATAAGTTCATAACTTCATAGCTTCATAGCTTCTCTAGCTGACAAATCATTCGTGCTCTGGTCCGGAGGTTCGGGGTCCCTAAGTTTCTAAGTTCCTAAATCCCCAAGTTCCTAAGTCCCCAAATCCCCAAGTTCCTAAGCCCCCAATTCCCTAAGTTCCTAAATCCCCAAGTTCCTAAGCCCCCAATTCCCCAAGTTCCTAAATCCCCAAGTTCCTAAGTTCCTAATTCCCTAAGTTCCTAAATCACCAAGTTCCTAAGCCTCTGCGCCCAGCCGTTCACAAGGCAAGTTCATAGATTCCTAAAGACATTGGCTCATAGACTGACTAACTACGATAACGGCTTAGCACTTTACTCTTCTATTGTCTCATCCGCTTTCAAAAAAATGAAAGTGTTGTCGCCATCGGTCTTGGCATAAGTCATAGTTGTTATTGTCAAGGTGGCTTGGCAGTCTCTTTGTGGTAATCTGGCTTAGGTGTTGGAGAGGTTTTGATGTCATCCAAAAGAGCCGTAATTATCGGTGCTGGTCCGGCTGGTATCACTGCTGCTTATGAATTAGTACAACGCACCGACGTCAAGCCAATTCTTGTTGAGAAGGCTGAAGTTATTGGCGGCTTGGCCCGCACTTTAGATTACAAGGGCAATAAGCTCGATATTGGCCCCCATCGTTTCTTTTCCAAGTCAGACCGGGTCATGGACTGGTGGCTATCGATGATGCCTCTGGCTGGCGGCGGCGAAGTGGAAATTTCGTACCATAATCAGAAGCGCAATATCTCAGCCGGTGGTGCCGGTTCCACGCCGGCAGAGCAAGGTGCCGATCGCTCCGCCTCCAATGTCTTGATGACTCTTTCCCGTCAGACTCGAATTTACTATCTGCGCAAGTTCTTTGATTATCCGATTAGCTTGAAGTTGGCGACTTTCACCAATCTTGGTTTGGTTCGTACGGTCAAAATTGGTTTCAGTTATCTCAAGTCGGTGGCCTTTCCGGTCAAGCCTGAGGTCAATCTTGAGCAGTTCATTACCAACCGTTTCGGTCGCGAGCTTTATCTCACCTTTTTCAAAGACTACACTGAAAAAGTTTGGGGCATCTCTTGTTCGAAGATTAGCGCCGCATGGGGCGCCCAGCGCATCAAGGGTTTGTCTATTACCAAGGCGGTCTGGCATGCCCTTAAGAAAATCCTTGGTTCGGTCAGCGATCTCCGTCAGAAGGGTACTGAGACTTCGCTTGTAGAGCAGTTTTTGTATCCCCGCGAGGGTACCGGTTCGATGTGGCAGCTGGCGGCCGAAAAAGCCATCGCCGGCGGTGGCGAGGTCTTGCTCAATAAAGAAGTGGTGAAGATTCTCACCGAAGGCAATCAGATTAAGGCTGTGGAAGTGCGAGACCAAGTAAGCGGCGAAGTCACCCTCTTGCAGGGCGATTACTTTTTCTCCAGCATGCCGGTACGCGAGCTTATCGCCAAGCTCGATGCCGATGTTCCGTCTTATGCCCGCGAAGTCGCTGAGGGCTTGGTCTATAGAGATTTCATCGCGGTCGGGCTTTTGGTCAAAAAGCTGAAAGTGAAAGACGAAAAGGGCGGTTTGATTGCCGACAACTGGATTTATGTGCAAGAGAACGATGTCTTGATCGGCCGCCTGCAGATTTATAACAATTGGGGCCCCAGTATGGTGCGCGATGTCGAGAATACTGTTTGGTTGGGCTTGGAATATTTTTGCAATGAGACCGATGAATTATGGGGCTGGCCCGATGACCGTCTCAAAGAATTAGGCGCACAAGAGTTGGACAAGATTGGCATCATAGATAAGGCTGATGTGCTCGATGCCATGGTCGTACGCATGCCCAAGACTTATCCCGGTTATTTCGGCACCTATGATCGCTTTGAGGAATTGCGCAAATATATTGATACCTTCGAGAATCTCTTTCTGGTCGGGCGCAATGGTATGCACAAGTACAATAACCAAGACCATTCCATGCTTACTGCCATGGTGGCGGTTGATAATATCGCCGGTGGTATCAAGACCAAAGATAATATTTGGGACGTAAATACCGAGATGGAATATCACGAAGAGAAGAAAAGTTAGCCTGCAGTTGCTTTAACCTGTGGCTTTTGGCTGCTCATATTAACCAGAGATTCTCTCTATTTACTTCCGTCGTTCAATCTCTTTGAGCAGACTCTTGACGCTTTGGTAGAGCTTCTTGTCGGCTCTTAGCGCCGGCGATTCTTTCATTTCGTTGATTATTTTTAGACCTTCTTGGGCCAGTTCGCCTTGACAGTCAAGCATTAAGCTGGCGATGGCAAAGCGTTTGGCCGGTGCTAGGTTTTCTTTGAGCCTTGCTTCAAACTTGAGATGCTGCAGCTCTTGCAGGCAAAGGGGGGCTCTCAGGCTCTTTAGTTCGGTCATCTGACCGGCGCCGGTGCTGAACATATAAAAGACCGGACGATTAATGCCTGATTGTCCTATGGGCTCCTTTATCACCAGACCCAATTGCCCTAGGTCTTCCATCACTTCGATAGCCGCACCGCTCAAGGTTTGAATGAACTTGGCTTCTTTGGCGTTGAAAGCCAAGATTGAAGCTTCTGCTCCGCCTTGACCATTATTGGTGACTAGAGCCATTATAGACTTATCCGCCAGTTTCCATTTTGCGCTTGATACCAGTTGTGGTGAATCGGCGTTTTCTATAGTGCTAAAGAAAAATGGGATAGGCTTAGAACCGACGCGGCGCAAAAGCGCCAGTTGTAAGGTGACTTTGTTTTCTTGCGCCTTGGCTGAGGCGATAATGGTGCCGGCGCTGCTCTGAAAACTCATATTGCTTTCTCGGCTCCGGCTCTTCTGATTGAGATAGGCTTCTATCTCTTCGACTCCGTCAAAAGTGCCGGTGCCGCCTGTAACCGAGCTATGAATAATCTGCACAGAGCCGCCCAGGGGCTTCAAAATCCAGTAGTCGAGTAAATTGACTAGGGCACTGCGCGAGCCGCCTGGCAAATTTGCCAGAGTGCTGGGTGCCACTGTGCGGCTGATTGTATAGATGACTGCCACGTCCTTGTCGCTAATCCGTTTACTCAGCCCGCCATAGCGCTTCTGGGCGCCGCTATAGTTTTTCTTGATTTGTGAGGGCAGGGGGCTTCCCGGCGGCAAGAGTTTTTCCAAAAGTAGCACATCTTCATCGCTGATGGGTCCGTTGTCTTGTTGCAGCAAATCGCTCAAGCGACTTTCAATAGATGGCTCGCTTGCTCTGGGTGCCAGGGCTTCAATGGTCAAAATCAGATTGCCGCTAACTTTCTCTATAGACAGACTGCAGTCTGGGCTAGCTGTCTCTCTTTCTCTCCAGCCTGCTGCCTTATCAGATTGTCCGCCCGATTCCGGCGGCGTTTGACTGCTTTGTGCCAGCGCCGGCTCTAACACAAAATTAGAGGCTGTGCTCAGCTGCCCAAGCAGCACTGCGGCTGTAAGACCTCCTGCAAAAATCCCTGTAAGACCCCCTGCAAGGCCCTTTATAAGAAAGCCTTGATTGGCTTTTGCCTTGCTAAATTTCTTGCCTATAATCGTCCCACACCCAGCCCGTCTGCTACTCGATTGATATAGTTGAAATAAGATGCTATCAGATTTATCTGCAAGATGCTTTTGTCATCAAAGCCTTGCTCTCGCAGCTTTTCTATATCATCTCGCTGAATATTCCAGGGCTCTTTGGTTAGCTTCGCTGTATAGTCGAGCATTGCTCGCTCTCGATCGCTTAGTTCCGCTTGCCTGTAGTCTTGTTTGATTGCCTTTGCCAGTGACTCATCCAGAGTCGCTCTTCGAAGAAATTCGGAATGACTTTCTACTCAGTAAAAGCAAGAATTTATCGATGAGACCGTGGCTGCAATCATTTCATGCTCGCGGCGGCTGAGCGGTAAGTCTGGTGAAAGCAAGGTGCCCAAGGTCGAGAAAGTATGCTTGAGGGTATCGGGCAAGAGGCTATGGGCCATGACTATGCCCGGTCCATTGGCAGGGTTCTCGTACTCGACCAAGCTTTCTACATGGGTTTTATATTCCACCGGGTAGAGTTTGGCTTGTTCTTCGATGGCCGAAAGCAATTCAGGGCTGGCCTCAGTTATGGGAATAGTCTTGATCCAAGTCATGTTTCATCCAAAGTTGTATGCAGTCAAGGACAGACTAGATTCTAGCGCAGATTTGCAACCCTGTCTGGATTTCAGGAGCGCCCTAGATTTTGGCTTGAATCTAATCTTGAAGCTCAGCGCAGCGCTCAATGAGCCGCTTTTAATGGCGGACCTAAACGTTGACTGAAATAAGCAGGCTGGTCGCTAGATGGTATCGCCAGCGGTGTAAAAGTGCAGTCTCTGCAGTCTGGCTGTCTCATAATATTCGGCTAGACTAATTGCATACCAGCCTAGATCGCCTATTAGAAAAACTGCCTACTAGAAAAACTGCCTACTAGAAAAATCGCATAAATGGGTAAAGTAGTATTTGAATCATGAATACTAATTCACCCACTCTTACACTTTCTCAGTTAGTCAAACAACTGCTCTTGTTCTGGGGCCTTATGGTCTTGGCTCTCTTTCTCTATTGTGATTTGAAAGAGCAAGCAATGTTGGCTAACTCAGACTATCTCATGACTTTTCATACTGCCGGCTGGATAGCTGGCCATGGTCAGTGGCAAATACTTTATCCCGGGCCGGGCGCCGCCACCTTTCATGGTGAGCCGTTCGACCTCAAGGCTCATGAACTGCTGCCCTTCTTGAAAGATTATTCGGTGGCTGAGTACATGTACATGCCCCTTTCGGCTTTTGTTTTTGCGCCCTTTGCCCTGCTGCCGGCTAATCTTTCGCTACTAGCATTTCAGCTCTTTTCTTTGTTGACTGCCTATATTTGCAGCGGACTGCTCGGCGTATCTACTAAATCTAAAGACTCTAGCAAGCTTAAAGACTCTAGCCAGCTTAAAGACTCTAGCGAACCCAAAAGAGAACCGGCAGGCAGTCGGGCTTTGCTGCCCTTTCTTGCTCTACTTGTTTTTTTGCCCGCCTTCCTCACACTCTGGATTGGGCAAGTGGGCATAATTTTCGGACTTTTCCCCCTTTCCTTAGCCTATTTTCTCTTGGTGAGAAAGAAAGATTTTGCTGCTGGGCTCACCTTGGCGCTGCTCTCGCTGAAGCCGCAGCTGCTTGTACCGGCGCTCTTTCTGGTGTTTGGTCGTTTGGCGGTCAAGAAATTCTCTCTGCTTTTCGGCTTGCTTTCCGGGCTGGTTGGTATCTTTGCCGCCAATTATTTGGTGCTTGGCTCAAAACTTTTCGGGCAGTGGCTGCAGTGTCTGGCTCTGAGCGACCGGGTCTATTCCGACCCGGCCATGGGGGTACCGGTGCGGTTGGCGACTTCATTGCCGAGGGCTTTGCTCTTTAGTCGGCCGGTCGAGGAGCGCCTCTTTCTCAAGCCTTTTATTTATGCTTTTGCGGCATTGCTGATAGTGGCGGGGCTGCTTGTGCTTTGGCGAGCCTGCAAGACTTTAGTGGAAGAAGACCAAGTGCGTCTTGCCTTGATTCTTGGTTCTCTAGCTTTGCCCTGTGTGGTGCCGCATATGTTTATCTACGACCTTTGTGTGCTGGCGCCTGCGGCCTATTTGATACTCACCGATGGCAGCCCCAGTAAAGCGTCTCCTTTCCGGCACATCAGACCGTTTTTGCTCTTGCTCTGGCTAGCTGTCAATCTCTATTGCATTATGGTTATGTCTGTACCCGACTGGGTTTCGCCGCTGCTGCTTTGTTCTTTGATGCTGCTTGTTTATCTGGCCAGTGCTCTTCCCTTTTTGAAAACCAAGTCTAATGCGGTCTCTCAAGAGCGAGGTGCGGCAAGTTGAAGAAGCACAGCAAGAGATTTGATCGTCTGGTGGTCTGGCCCCTTTGCGTGCTTGCTTTGCTCACCCTGGTTTATTTTTACTTCAAAGGCTTTGAACTCTCGCTGACCGCACCTCTCTCTCTCGGTGAAGAAGGGCAAGCTTTGTTTGCCTCGCATATGCTAGCCCTGAATGAGAATCCCTATAACGGCGCCTTTCTCAGCCAGGCGCCCTGGCGGGTAATCGCCAATCCACCGCTTTATTTTGCCATACTCGGCTGGCTTCTAAAAATTAGCGGAGCCTCGGTTTTGCCGATGCGCATGGTATCGGCGGTCAGTTTTGTCATTCTTATTGTGGCCGCCCATAAGGTCTTTGCCTTAAGTGGCGCTTCTCGCGTCGCTCGGGTTTTAGGGCTCTTGAATCTCTGCTCTTTTTGGACTATCTGGGCCTATTCGTTTAAAGGCACCCCGGACATGCTCTCGATGGCGTTTATGGTGCTGGCTATTGAGCAGTATATGGTTTTAGCCCGCAAGCCGAAAGACGATAATCTCTTTCGCTTTCCGCGTTTGATCGTTATTGCCAGTCTTGCTGTGATGGCTTCTTTGACCCGCGCTTCCTGCGCTGCTGTGGTGCCGGCCATTGCCTTGGCCTTGATCGTGGGCAGACAGTGGCGGCTTTCGCTGTTATTTATGCTGCTCACCTCTATTATGGCCACTGCTTCTTTGCTCTTTTTGAACAATGTTACCGCCGGCGGCTTTACCCAGCATGTGGCTTTTGCCGATTCGGCACCCTTTAGTCTGTTCACCCTCAACGATCATTTGGGCTGGCTCAGCTCAGACTGGTTGATATTGGCAGCAGCACCGATATTTATGACCAATATGGTCTTGGGCTATTTCAAGGGCTATGAAGAAAGACAGGGTCCATACAGGCATCGCTTGTCGGCACTGGTGGTGATGCTCACTATGTTTTCTCTTTCCAGTCTGGTCAGCTTTTATGTAATGGGAAAAGCTGCCTCCACGGTCAGCGATTTCTTCCTGGTTAATTTTGCTGTTGCCTGGATGGTGGCTTTCTCGGCAGATTTTGTTGATCGCAAATATCTTTCTATTTTGTTTCTTGCTTTCGGTTGCGGCTTTTATGTCATTTTCAGTCTGCAGACCAGTCAGTTTAAGCAGGTTGGCCAAATGGAAAGAGGGCTTGAAGAGATAAGACAATTGCAGTTTGATAAACGCAGCATGCTCAGTGAAGACTGCTCTTTGGCGCTCGTGGTTGATGCCCAGCCTGAGTTTGTCGACATCGGCACCATATTTGCGGTCTGGCAGCGCAGTCCTAATGATTTTCAAGCACGTCTGAACGAGATCAAAACAAAGATCAAAGAAAAGAGCTATGGTTCAATCGTCATTAACTCAAATGATGGCTGTCTCAATAAGCCCTATAAATACTGGGACGAGTCGGTGATCAAGTTGATCAAAGAAAACTATCGCAGCAAAGTAGAGATTCCCATAGACGGCAGACCGCAAGACTTGTACTTGCCCAAATAAATTGACCGAGAGGGCGATTTTTACTTTTGCTCTACTTGCTTTGGTATCTTAATCAGCACTCTAAATAGAGCCACTGTAAGAGCGATATTGGTGCAGAGAAAGGCTATGCCTTCTGCTTCCATAGAGCCCAGAGCAAAGTTGTAGACCCAGCTCAAGTAAGGATAGGCGAGCAAAAGCCCGACCAAGACTTTGTAGCTTTTTTGACTGGCGATGGCAATCTCGGCCGCCGAGACTGCGTCTGGTTCTTGGCCGGGTTTATCTCTGCTCTCTTGTGCAGTGTCAGTGTCAGTGTCTATTTTAGAGCCTTCGTTGGTTTTTTCTCTGGCAGTCAACCAGGGCCTGATGGTCAAGGCAGCGGGCACGGCCACCAGTAGGCAGTCGAAATAATGTGTATGGGGGCTTAGTACCAGGGCGAGCATATAAACAAAGGCGAGATAGAAATTGCGTCTTAATTCATAAGTAGAACTACTGATGGCTCCAGCGCCCTTCACAATCTTTCTGCCTAAAATTAGCACCGGTATAAGCGAGGCAAACAGTGCTATTACCGTAATGAGCATGGCTAATTTGTGATTATGGGTCATGCTCGCACTCAAAATTCCTCTCAGGCTGGCCATGACGTGCGGATTGACGCCCACGAAGCGGCTAGAGCTTTCGGCAGAAATGAGAGTGAGTGGATAATGCAAAATGTTGTCGAAGCCCATAAAGCAGCCGGCCATGGCAAAGAGGGCGGCTTCGGTGAGGAAGAGGGCAATGATGGCGCGGCGCTGATTTAGTCCTAAGAGTGCGACCAGGGGCAAGAGTATGTACTGCGGCTTCACTGTCGATAGAGAAAGCCAAAAGCCGCAAAGACTCTCTTTGCCTCGCAGCAGGAAGTACATGCTTAGAGCCATGCAGGTAACCATCAAATAAGTGGTTTGACCGTGCCAGACAGTGAGATAGGCCGGTATGGAAGAGTATGTCATGGCCAGGAAGAGACAGATAAAAGCGCGATTTTTCAAGCCAGGCTTACTAATACATTGATTGAGCAGGAGGGTGAGGGCGATGAGCGACATCAAACCTGTGCTTAAGCACCAGACTATATAGGCTGTGTTGTAAGGCAAGAGCCCGTAAGGAATGCAAAACAGATAGAGAAAGGGCACGCTTTGATTGTAGAAAAGCCCCTTAACCGGAATATGTGGATAGATTAGTCCCAGGCACCAGGTTTCCTGCACATCGGGATTGTAGACCGCGTGAGCTTGCTTGCTTAATATCAGTTGTCCGGCCTGATAGAACTGCGAAAAGTCGGTGAGGTCGAGTCTTGGCCCGGAGAAATACCAATGGATGTTGACAGCTGCCCGGTAGAGCAGGAAAAAGGTCAGAAATTGACTGACTACAAAAAAGAAAAAAGCAAAGAAAAGAAAGAAACTGGGTTTGTTTCGGCTCTTAGTCAATGTCTTCCTCCTGCTTAAACATCTTTCCCCGCCGAGCACTTTTATAATTGGTAACTAAATTAAGTTGGCTCAGTGTGGTCTTGCTCATCCGTGGAATACTTACAGGGTGAGGTGACGATGACCAGTTCGGTGCAAAAAGCAGAGGTCAAGTTTAAGTTTGCCTGGATGTTCGGGCGAACCAATGACATTTTGTTCTATTTTGCACCTATAGTGCTGGCACTGGCTGTATATTACGCCCTTGAAAGCAATCTGGTCGCCGCCGGGCTTATGACTGTGATTGCCGCCAATGGTCTGGGACTAAATCAGCTGCACTTGGGGCCGTCCTGGTATTTTTATTTTGATAAGAATAATCAGGAACATTGGTTGTCTGATAAAAAGCGCGCCTTTATGTTTTATGTGGTGCCGATAATTATTTTGCTTGTTTGCACCGTGATGGGTGTCTACCAACCTGGTCTATTATTCCTTTTGACCACCCTCTGGGGTATGCAGCACTTTATTCAGCAAAATTTCGGCATATTGGCGCTTTACCATAATCATAACTGCGGCGAGGCCGTGGTCAGTCGCGAGTTGCAGCAGCGCAGTCTCTGGGCCTCGTCTTTATTCTTTTGTTCCTTTTATTTTGAACGCTTGATGCTTAAGGGGCAGCACGCCACCGCTTTTCTCATCGTTGTCTCGGTTCTAGCCTTGGCAGCTATCTTTTATTGCGGCTTATATCTGCGCTCGCTTAGGCAACAGGTTAAAGATGGGGCGGCGCTCAATGTACCGGCTTTGCTTTTCTGGTTTGTCAGCGTCATTTATTTTTCGCCCTTTGCCTTTGCCAAATATAATGAGATGACAGCCTTTCTGATACCAGGAGTGATGCACTGGAGTCAGTATATGTTCTTGAATTATATGCTGGCTAAATATAAATACGAAGGCGAGAGAGCCAAGCTCATGCCCCTGCATCCACTATTGCTTTTTGCACTTTTGGCTGCCTTTCTTTTCGTTTTCTCTTTCTTTCTCTATAGTGTCAAACTAAGCGGGCATTATGTGCAGCCTTTGGTTGGTTTTCTCTTTGGTCTCTCCAATGTGCATTATTTCCAAGATGCTTTTCTGTGGCGCTTTAGAGAAGAATTTCAAAGACAGTCGATCTTGCCGTATATTAAAAGAGCCCGACTGATCGAAAGTGGAAAGCCTTAAAGCGTGGAAAACAGCAAGAGCAAAGACCCTATCTCTAAGTTTTTCAAACTTGCATTTGAGAGCAGGCGAGCTTATGTATTTCTGTTGCAATTAGTGCTCTTCCCTTTCTTTATTGCACTTGGTCTGGCCATGCCGGCTCTAAAGCCGACTCTAGCAGGCTCGGTGAGCGAAGCCATGGCCGCTTCCATCGATTCTTCCATTGCTCTTTATTGGATCGCCCTAGCGGCGGTGGCAAGCAGTTTGGTGATTCGCAATTTGCGCACTTACTATGACGGCGAGCATTTGAGCGTCAAGTTGGCTATTTATGAAGCCGGTTATCATTTCTTGATGCTATATATAGTGGCCACACGTACACTGCAATTACAGCCTATCGGCGACGATGCTTTTATCGACTACCGCTATGCCGAGCATTGGTTGTCGGGGCAGGTCGATTACAACCCTGGTGAAAAAGTGATGGGCTTTACCGCCCATTTGCATGTCGCTTTTCTCTCTTTGCTCGCCCTTCTGCGAGGGCTGCTTCCCCTCGATAAGCTCTCGATTTTGGCTAATTGCTTTCTGCAATGTCTTTCGCTTTCTTATCTATTGAGGCTGCTTCGTCTTACGGTTCATAATCCTTTGCTTGCCCTCGCCGGCGGTACCATATTTTCTCTCAGTGTTTTTGAGATGGTGGGTTCAGCCATCGGCAAAGAACAGCCTCTGGGCGTGCTTCTTATCTTGATCAATCTCTTGGCTTATACTCGCAAGCAGCCACGCATCTTTGCTTATTCGTCGGCGGCTCTGGCGATTGTTCGTCCTGAGGCTGCCTTGTGGTTCCTTTTGGCGGTGCTCTTTTCTTGGCAGCGCTTTAAACTAAAAAGCTTCAAACAGTTAGTCGCGTTCTGGCTGGTACCGGTTGGCTTACTACTTGTTTATCATCTCTGGCTCTTTGCTTATTTCGGCTCGCCCTTCCCTCATGCAGCCATTGTCAAATCACAGATTTATACCAAACGAGCCGTGCCCTATGCCGCCTTTGTCGAGCTTGTTAGACATTTAGCAGTTGGTGTTTGCGGGCTTTCTAGTTTTGAGCAGATTTATTCAATCAGCAATAACATCCTCATTCTATTTCCTTTGGGCATTCTTATCTTGGTCTTGGCTCTGCGCCTCAAGACTTTCCCTGCCTTTAGGCTTTATGCCTTGTCTATGTTCTTGGTCTTTCTTTTTTATGCTCTGCCTAATAGCTGGATCTTCAATTGGTATCTTCTCTGGTTCGCTCTTTTGCCGCCGCTTTTGACTGTTTATCTTGCTTCTCTGCTTTCCACCCATCGCCTTAAGTGGTTGCGAGTTTTGGCGCCGCTTCTTTTAGGCTATGTCATCTTGGCGCAGATTTCGACTTATCCCAGTTTGTCTAAAGTCTCTTTATCTAAAGTCAGTTTATCTAAAGTCAGTTTATCTAAAGTCTATGTGCCGTGTCCTTTCTTTCTCTATCAAGCTGAATGGGGGCGCTTTGCCATTTACCGCCAGATTGGCCGCAAGATCAAAGAATTGGCCGCGCCCGGAGACCTGGCGGCAGTGACCGAGCCCGGTTTGGTCGGCTTTTACTATGGTGGTCCTATCCTCGATTTGGGCGGCTTGGTCTCAGACAATGTGGTTTCTTGTTATCCGCCTAAAGCTCGACAAGAGTCGCCCGACTTGCTGTATGCGCCGCCTGTTTCGGCTCTTACTAAGTTTCGTCCACGCTTTCTTTGTTTTCAGGACGGCCTTGTTACCCGCGACTTTTTAAATAGTGCCGAGTTGAAAGAGCACTATCGTTTGGTCAGTTTTTATCCGCTGCCTATCTATAGGGCAACCGGGCTTTACCTCTATCAACGCAGCAGTCAATAAAGAAAGCAGTGAAAGATCAATCTGCTTAGCTGCCTTGCTCGGCGGCTTGTTTCAAAAGGCTCTTGTCTTTCATTGTGATCGGCAGGGCGAAAGCTTGGGCTATGCTCTCGGGGGCGGGACCGACAATGTCGATGTCTTTTTCTTCGATATTGCCCACCACTTGTCCAGCCATCTTTATATAAGGCAGGTCGTGTGGATCGAGCTTGAGCATGCGGGCGCAGGTGGCATCTACCGCTGCTAAATCTTCGCCGATGATGACATAGCCAAAGGGGCGGGCGGTGCCGTTTATTGGCCCATCGCCTTCCATGGCGATGATGCCGTCTACAATCGCCAGCTTTGGCTTGACCAAGTGTTGCAAGTCTAAGATTGAATGGGGGATGCCCTTTATATGCAGCATGTTCTTGGGCCAGCCATATTTGCGACCGGGCACAGTGCCAAAGAGGTTTTTCATGCTGCAGGTCATGCCTACCCAGTGGTGTGTCTTGAGTTTGGGAATGCTTACTACGGCATCGGCTTGCACAATAGTTTTAGGTAAGTAAAAAGGGTTGAGCTCATTCAAGCCGTCTGAATTATCCACTGCTTCGATATCGTCTAAATTGAGATCGACATAGCGCAAACCGGCATCTTTAATTACTTTGCCCAGCCCAGTGACATCGAGCAAATACTCGGTGTCTCGCATATGTCCTGGTCCTTCGGCCACGGTTATCTCGCGGGCACCCAAGCTCTTTACCAGTTCTATTGAGGCTTTCAGCACAGCCGGATTGGTCGTCACCGGCGTGTTTTCTCTAAATTCCACCATATTGGGCTTGAGTACAACATGTTGATTTTTGAAGTCGGGAAGTTTTACTTCTGTGAGTTTTTCTTGCCAGACGGCAAACAGATCATCGCTATATTCTTTGCAGGGCACTATCGCCACTTGCGAGCGCCCCTGTCGCTTGCGCGCCAATTGCCCCGGTGTCAGTTCGGCCGGCAATTCGCGATTAAGTTTGCTGGGCGAGCAGCCGGCTAGGCTGGCTGCCGCTACAGCCATGGTCGTATAGGTGAGAAACTCTCTTCTTGTGGCTTTATCTTTTTCGTCGTCCAATTTTTTCTTCCTTAGTGCTTCGACAAATCTAGAAAAAGAGCGGTGATCTTTTTTGCAGATAAGCGGCCAAAGCCAATGTGCTCAAGGCCGTTGTGGTGATATTGGCGGTAAAGTTGCCGTCACTTTCTTGGCGCGCCATCAGGAACTGCACTTCCTGTCGACAATCTCGACCATAGGCGGAAAGGGCTAAAATACTCATGGCTAAAGATAGTGAAGAAGTATCTTGGCTCGCCCAGCTCTGCAGATATTCTAAACCAGTCTCGACTTTCGCTTCCTTTTTTCTGGCTTGTAAGGCAAGCAAGGCCTCGGCCGTGGTCAGGCGATAAGCCGGTAGCGGTGCACCAAGGGTGATATCATTGCCGTGATTCCAACCGCCGCCTTTGCAGGCGTGGTCCAATATAAAGTCTTCGGCTTTGCCTAAGGCGTGCTCAATGGCAACTCTATTGCGCTCCGGTCGCTTGGGAATGTTCAAAGCCAAAAGGGCATAGGCTGTAGGCTCGATCCAGTGGAAGCAATCTGGATCCCAGGGCCAGCCTCTATCTTTATTGAGAGCGCCTGAGCCTTTGGCAACCAGGGTGACAAGGCGGGTGGCCGGTTTAGCAAAGTAGCGAGAGTCGAGCAGATATTCAAAGGCAAAGTTGATGTTCTGCTTAGCTGTACTCTTGTTTTGAATTTGGTCGATAGCGCGCAAAGACATGAGTGCTGGTGCTGAGGTCCAGTCTGAGCGACCGGCACCTGGTTTGGTAGACCAACCGCCATCTTGGTTCTGGCTATCTAAAAGAAATTGTTTGATGGCAAAAGCGGCCTGCTGCGCTGCTTCATCTTCATATGTAGATAGAGCGAGGGCGGTCCAAGCGCTGGCTTCGGTGGAAGGATCTTGCTTTTCTTTTGCATATGTAAGGAAGAGAGCTTTGTCACCGCGGGCAGCTGCCAGCAGATAGCTTTTGCTCCTGTTTAGCGCTTTGCTGAGGTTTTCCTGTATATCCGACATGTTCTCTATTATCTATTATTAAGCCGTGTTAAGCATGCCTGGAACAAATATTTCCCAGTGTCTGGGGATTTTTCAAGAAAGTCTGGTGAAATGTAGTCTGGGATACAGAAAGTTACCAGTTTTGCTCTAGGCAGCTCATGCTTGTCAAGTTAGAATAATTAAGTGGCTCACATGAAGCGGGCGCAATTACTAAGCAAATTGACCAACCAAAAATACCAACTATCAGGTCAGTTTTTGAATTGAGTTTCGGTGAGCAAAGAGTTTTCCTGGTTGGGTGTTAGTTGATTGAAATAACAGGGAATAACCGTCGAGTGAGAATTGAAGCGAGGTGATTACGACAAAAATTTAGTTCGATTTTGATGTGGTTTTTGTTTGTTACTATTAGTTTTCACGGTTGTCATGGCATCTCAAAACTACAACATTCGAAATTAGCTTCATTGCTTTAAATGTTTGAATGTTGTGTGTAATATGGTGCACTCATAGCCGTTGAAGGAGGTTTGCATGAACGAGACGATTAATAAGTTTATCCAGGACGAATCCGGACAAGGTATTACTGAATATGGTGCCATCTTGGCATTCGTAGCTATCCTTGTAGCCGTTGTGTTCTCCATCACTCAGGGCGCCCTGTCCGCTGCTATCTCGAAAGCGTTCTCCGCTGTAGTTAGCCAGCTCAACGCCTTGTCTTCGGCTGCTGGTAGCGCTAGCTGACCTGGATGTACTGGTAGGTTTCGCGAGAGATCTACTGAAGTGTTCTCGAAGGTCTAACTTGAGAGAGCAGCTTATAGGTAGTAATCGTACCGAAATAGCATGCAATCGGTGGCAGGTGGTTGTTCCATCTGCCACCAATTGTTTTATCGGTACTTAGTAATTTTCTTCATTACTTTGATCAGTATTTTCAAAGGTCCGATATATTTCGCACCGACCATGCGAGGGGAGCTATATGGTTGGGTTTGATGGAAAAGTAGTGCGCAGATTTTTCTCTGACGAAGAAGGTCAGGGTATTACCGAATATGGTGCCATCATCGCTTTTGCTTCTTTACTAGTTGCACTGACTTTTTCCGCCGCCAATGGCTCATTGATGCCGGCTGTGTCTAGGGCATTTAGAGAAGTAAGTTCGCAGTTGAACGCATTGTCTTCGGCAGCGGCCAGTTCGAGCTGATTTTTTCAGGCTCGCTTATCAAGAGGGCATCGGCTTTTTATTCTGCTCTTGATAAGGGCGAAGTGACGTTTTGAAAAAATTTGCAAAAATCTTATGAAAGTAGATTCGGTTCAAATCGGCTAGTTATCAGCAGCTCGAACCGTCTCAAAAGTCATTTGTCATGGGTTCCCGTTTGATGTCAGGATAATACAAATCTTGACACTTTGCGGGTCTTCAAGCTTCACCGGGAAGCCAAGCGCTCCCGGTGCATGTAGACTTTGCTGGTTGAATTCTCGCTTCCAAGGGTAAAACTAATTTGGGTGCGGGCAAGGGCAGCCGTTGTCCTTGAATCACTGATGTGCGTTAATAGTAAGTGGTTAATCTTTCTCACTAGAAAGAAGGGGGAACCGTAATGAACCCATTACGAGCGTTATTTCTACAACTATCTCGAATGCCTCCAGCATTGATGCTGGTTCTTATTATCGGTTTGGCTGTTTTGATCACAATGATGGTCACCAGCAGCCAACAGCAACAAGAAGCAGCATTGAAGCAGAAAGAGAACGACCTGATCGCGAAAATGTCCGCGAAAGGTAAGGTAGTGTATGCCATCAAGGACATCCCTGAAGGCTCCACAATTCCTGTCGAATCTCTGGAAGAAAAAGAAATTGAGCAGGCCAAAATCCCGCAAGATGCTCTTACTTCCGCTTCGCTCGCTGCTGGTCGTGTTGCCAAGTACGGTATTCAAACCGGACAGATCGTTTCCCAGCATGACCTTGCTCCGCAAGGTATCTCGCTCGGATTCGAAGCTCGCCTGAAAGAGGGCATGAGAGCTGTCACCTTCGCAGTTGACAGCAACTCTGGGGTTGCCGGCTTCGTAACTCCCGAAAGCCATGTTGATATCATCTCCATGGTTGGTGCGGGTTCCGATACTAAAGTCGCTCCTATTCTCTCTGACGTCGAGGTCATCGCCTGCGGTCAGATGTACCAGAAAGCTCCCGGCGGCACCGCTGCCGTACCGGCTTCTTCTGTTACCGTATCGCTTTCACCGGAAGATAGCGCCAAGCTTATTAAAGCTATCTCTGCCAGCAAGCTGTACCTGACTCTCAGAAATGACAAGGACCATACTCCAGTAGCTACGGTTGATGTTGGATCACTTTTCGTTAAGCCTCCGTCTAAAAACGAAGGTGGCGGTGGTGATACATCTATAGCGGCCCTGCCGCCTCCGTCCGCTCTGCCTCCGCCCCCCCTGCCCGGCGCCCCTGATGCGGGCCCGATGCCGATGGGTGGACCCGGTATGGCTCCTATGGCACCTCCGCCTCCTCCGCTCCACGAAATCGAAATCTGGTCCGGAAACAAGAAGGATGTGCTCTCGGTTCCTAAATCCTAGTAAGTAAGAACGAAACGGTTGGCAGTCGAAGATTCAATCTGAAGGCTGCCAACCGGTTCTCGCTACTAAGATGCGGGTGAAAACAGGTAGAGACTCTATGGACCGGCCAACCTTTTGGTTGGCTTTTTGAATCTACAAATAGACGTACTAAGTGACTAAAACCGATATGCTGGGTAAAACCTAGCTAGGGCTGTAGGAAAAGGGAGAAAAAGCTGATCTTATGAAACTGACCACACTGCTCGTTTGTGACGCTGGACTTGATAAGCGCCAGACAATTGAAGATTTGATTCACAGCCAACCGTCGCTGGCTCTCGTCAGCACCGTTTCTGGAAGCATGGCGCGCGAGCAAATAGGCAGCTTGCACCCGAAACTGGTTTGGATCGAGCTTAGCCCTGCTCCAGTACGCGGTCTTTCGCTTCTGGCGGAATTGCGCGAAACCTTCCCACAACTTTATTTCTTCGTCAGCTACGAAGTTCCAGATCCGGAATTGATTCGTACCGCTTATCGTCTCGGTGCATCCGACTTCCTCGATGCCGAACGTTGGCGCACTGACTTGCCTGCCGCTGTGCAGAGCATCCAACTCAAGCACCAATCAGAATCAGTCTCGACTGCCGCTGGTAAAGTTATCGGCGTATTCAGCCCGACAGGCGGTATCGGTGCCACCACTATCTGTACCAACCTTGCCGGTTATCTGGGCAAGTACGGCGAAACTTGTATTGTCGACCTCGACCTTCAGTTCGGTATGGTTTCGCACTATCTCAACCTCGAGCCGTCTTTCAGCTTGAGCACAATCGACTTTTCACACACCAACTTCGACGCCACCTATCTGCGTAACCTGATGACTCGTTACGACGATAAGTTGAGCATCCTGGCAGCACCGCCCGAGCTTGAAGACATCGGCGATATCTATGCTGCTCAAGTACAGGAAATTCTGTACACATCCAAGGAAGAGTTCCGCTTCACAGTGGTCGATCTTCCTAAGAACTTGCTTGACGAACGTGCCATTGCCACCCTCGACCTGGCCGACCATGTGCTTGTCGTAACCGAGTACAACTGGGCTGCCATCTTGAATGCTAGAAAGTGTCTCGATACTTTCAAAGCTCACTACAACCAAGAGAAACTGCTTCTAGTAGTTAATAGATCAGAGTGGTTGCCCCAAGACGTTCTCAGCGAATGCCGCGCCAACCTCAACTATCCGGTATTCCACGAAATTCCAAACGACACCAAGACTGCCAAATGGGTCAACAACCAGGGTCAAATTGCTCCCGGTCACACACCGCTTGGTAAAGGTCTTGACTCTCTCGCCCGGAGGTTGGCTGGCGGCGAGCAGCTCCTTCTGACTCAAAAGGATGAAAAAGGCGGCGGCTTCAAGCTTCCTGCTATCTTCGGCAAACGTAAATAAAGGCGGTTAGAAAATGGGTGACGAGAGAAAGGATCAAAATCTTCCTGCAAAACCCACCTCTTCTCTTATGGGCCAACTGGTTCGTCAGAGACAGGGTGAAGGCATTGTGCCTTCGCAGCAGCAGAATACCGGTTTGGCCGGTGGCCAGGCAGGCACCAATGTCGGTGCCAGACCCGGTGCCGCTCCGCCTCCCGGGCAGAGTGGCATGGCTAGACCAGGCGGTGCTGCACCTCAGACCGGCGTAGCCGGTGCCAGACCAGCTGGCGGTGGTGGTGTGCCTGCCACGGAAGGTCCGACTAGATCTGATATCGAACGTATCGACGCAAAAGATGAATACGGCGGCTACGGCCACGGCGGCGGACCGGCTGATGCCGGGGGCGGCGGCGGTGATGTAGGTGGCAAGTTCTCAGCCAACCAGCAGCTTATCCGTGAGCGCGAAAAGTTCATCATCGAACAGTTGAGAAGAGAACTGGATACTTCCAGATTGACCAATATCTCGGAAGACACCCAGGCGCAGGTACGCGCCCGTATCAGAGAGATCGTCAACTCAGACCCCGCTCCCTTGACCATGATGGAAAAGGGTATCTTGCTCCAGAACGTCCTGGATGAGGTCTTTGGTTTTGGTCCTCTTGGTCCTCTTCTTCGCGACCCAAGCGTAGGCGACATCTGCGTCAACAGTGTGGGCAGCGTATATGTAGAACGTCACGGTCGACTAGAAAAAACCAGCGTTGTTTTCGAGAACGACAGACACCTGAGACAGACAATCGACAAGATTATCCAGCCTCTCGGACGCCGTCTCGACGAAAACTCACCCATGGTGGACGCCCGTCTGCCTAACGGTTCCAGGGTTAACGCCACCATTCCTCCAGTCACCATCGACGGACCGACCATCACAATCCGATGCTTCGGTACATCCATCATGTCTCTCGGACAATTGTGCGAGAAGGGCTCGATGAGTGTACAGATGGCTGAAGTGCTCAAAGCTTGCGTTAAGGGTCGTATCAATATGATCATCTCCGGAGGTACAGGCTCCGGTAAAACCACTCTATTGAACGCTCTTTCTGCTCACATCAACCCTCGCGAAAGAATCATCACGATTGAGGACGCGGCGGAATTGAGATTGCAACACGAGCACTGGGTGCGTATGGAAACCCGTCCTCCGAACACAGAAGGACGTGGTCAGATCACCCAGCGTATGCTTGTTATCAACTGTCTGCGTATGAGACCCGACCGCATCATCCTTGGTGAGTGTCGTGGTGAAGAAGCGTTCGACATGTTGCAGGCTATGAACACCGGTCACAGCGGTTCAATGACTACAATCCACGCCAACAACCCTCGTGACTGCACCAAGCGTCTCGAGAACATGATCCTCATGTGCGGTATGGAAATGCCTCAGAAAGCCGCTCGCGAACTGATAGCTTCTGCTATTCAGGTGATCGTGCAGATTAAGCGTCTAGAGGACGGTACCAGAAGGGTCACTGAAATCGCCGAGATAACCGGTATGGAAGGTGACACCATCGCTATCTCGACCATGTTCGCTCTCGAGCGTGAAGGTCGTGACCCGAGGGGCTTCTTCAAGTGCCGTCACGTTGGTTCCGGTTTGCCGCCCAAGTTCCTCGAGCAGCTTGAGCAAGAAGCCGTTCCCTTCAAGCTGGAATGGCTCAGATAAGGCTAAACAACCACGGAAGGGGTACTTTCTAGAGAAGCTAGAAGCGGTACCCCTTCCTGTCCATTTTCTTTTAGTTAAAGCTTCCCCTTCATATCGAGATATCAGACATGCAAGGTCCAATCATTTTTTCTTCGATCGTAGTTATCGGTCTGCTTGTCATGGTGCTTTTGCGCAGAGAATCAGTCGACCAGTTGGCGCGACTGACCAAACTGAGCAGACGTAATGCCGAAAAACTGAGAGATAACGCCGAGGCTGACAGCATCTTCACCGAGCAGCGCACCGACTATCTTTCTACTCTCTTGGCTCGCGCCGGTCTCGAAGCTCAGTACGACAAGATGAGAACCCAGTGGATTTATTTCACCATCGGTGCCGGTGTGCTCGGAGCCCTCGCCTTTGTTCTTTCGGGTGTGCCTGAGATGGCTCTGGTTGGCGTAATCGTCGGTGCTCCCATGGGCGCTGCCGGCTTTGTCTTTTATGTCGGTGAAATTGCTAAACGCCGGCAAGCTAAGATGACCGAGCAACTGCCCCAGATTCTTGAAACCATGGTGTCAGCACTAAGAGCCGGTTCGCCGGTTATGGAAGTATTTAAGGTAATCTCCGAAACTGGTCCCGACCCAATTAAATCAGAGTTCAAGCGTGGTCTGATTTCGCTTCAGCTTGGTAAGCCTTTCCGTGATGTTATGCGCGAAATGTCTCACCGCATCAAGGCTCCCGACTTCAAACTGCTCACCCAGGCTATCTTTATCTCGCAAGACGTAGGGGGCAACTTAGCCGACGTTGTTTCCACAATTGCCGAAGCCATTCGTGAAAGATTCAAACTAAGAGACTTCTTGAACGCTCTCACATCACAGGGTAAAGCTACTGCTTCATTCATCGGCTGTCTGCCTTATTTGATTACAGTTGGTACTTATTTCTTGACGCCGTCGTATATGACGCCCTTCTTGAACAACCCAATTGCTAGAATCGTAATGATAGGTCTCGTTTGTTGGGAGCTACTCGGTTTCTACATCCTGAGAAGAATGGTTACATTCGAAGTCTAAGCTGGGCGTACTTTAGGCGCATATTACGAGCACATTAGGTCAAAAATCTCTGAGGGAACAGTACTTCAATGCCGACACCAATTCTAGCAATCATGGTTTTTACCTGTGTGGTCGCCAGCTGCGTTCTGGTCTTGCGTCCTGTATTCGGCACCTATGTCGATAACTATGGTGTAAGACTTAGACCACGCAAACAGCAGGAAGATTCAGCCGCCGAGAAGCCGAAAGATTCGGCTTTGCTGAAATTGGCAGAGCTTGTCGGTACTTTCGCTCTGCAATTGATGCCGGCTTTGGCCGATAAGCGTACAGTGCAGCTTTTGACCATGGCTAACTACCGCAGTTCCAGCCACATGGCGATCTTCATCGGTATCAAAGCCCTCCTTATCGGTACGGTTTTGACCATGACCTTCCTGGCTGCTGCTTCCAACCCGGTCATGCTTTTGCTGGGTCTAGTTGGTTGTATCCCCGGATGGATTCTGCCTAACTTCTTTCTCGCCGGACGAGTTAAGCAACGTCAGACCGAAGTTCTCAGAGAACTGCCGATCATCATCGACTTGCTCATTGTCTGCGCTCAAGCCGGTCTTGGTTTGATGCTCGCCGTAGACAAAGTCTCTAAAGAAGTGCACGAGTCCTGCCCGATTCTTTCAGTCGAATTGCAGCAATTGATTTCAGACGTAAAAATCTTCGCCAAGACCGTTCCCTATGCTCTGCGCGAGATGGGTGAACGCTGCGGTGTAGACGAACTAATCAACATGGCTTCTGCTCTAATCGCCGCTGAAGCCAAGGGTGCCGACATGTCTTATCCTCTGCGCCAACAGGCAGCCGCTCTACGTGACCGCCTCAAGCGTAAGAAAGAAGAAGAAGCCGGTAAAGTACCAGTTAAGATGGTTCCGGTAATCATGATCTTCGTTATGCCACTTATCCTCTGTCCTATGTTAGGTCCAGCGGTTGTAACCATCATCAACGCTATCGGTCCGATTATGGCCGGCGGTATGAAGTAAGAATAGGCGCTGTCTTTCTATCTTGTTACCCAAGAACAGTGCTGTTTCCAGATGTATCAACCTTTCTGGTGAAAGAGTAATTGCAGAGCGCGTCCGCACGGCGCGCTCTTTCTTTAGTCGTCTCAAGGGGCTGCTCGGCACAGACTCCTTACCTAAAGGCGAGGGGCTCCTCATTGCTCCCTGCCAGAGTATTCATATGTTCGGCATGCGTTATGCCATCGACGTCATTTTCTTTGACAAAGAGCTTGCCGTCATCGGCTTAGTACAAGCGATTCCGCCTGGTAAGACTTCAAAACTTTATGGCAAAGCCATCGGTTGTGTAGAGCTGCCCGAGGGCACAATCGCCGAGGTTGGTATCGCCCTTGGTGATCGTTTACAGTTTCAAGCGCTCTCTTAGTCTTTAGTTCTCGATTTTGAGCAGACTCTTGATTGTTTCGGTGGCATGATTGCCCAGAGCCACATAGCCGGTCGACCGAAAGTGGCAGTCATTGGCTTCCATCAGTTCATGCTTGTTTGGTTCGACAAAGGCATAGAGATCATCTACATGAATCTGATTCTCGCTCATCACTTCTTTGGCCGCTTGATTTTTTTCCAGTATATCGAGATTGTCCATCTCTTTTGACGGGTCTTGGGGCAAAGGCGTCGAGCTGGCAAAGACTACGATGTCGGCGTGTTGCTTCAGCTTAGGCACCAGTTCTTTTAGTTCTTTTTGGTAGGTGGCAAGCGGCGTGCGGCGATCGTGAATGCCAAAATTGAAATAGATAAGTTTGTAGTGATTGCTGCCAAGCCATTTGTCTGCGCTGGCAAGAGCATGGCTAAGCTTGCCGCAGTTTTCAGGCACTCGCTCGACATTTACTTTGCCTTTGAGGTTTTTTCTTACCACCGGTGTATAGCCAAGCGAAATTGAATCACCAATAACAAAAACAGTGGGCAGTCCTGGCTTGCTGTCGGCATAGTCCCAGCAGGTTTCTTTCCCCGCCAGGCGGTCACGCTTATAGAGCGGCCAATAGTAAGAACCAATAGAATTCTCTAGTGTCTTTTCCCATTCTTGGCGCTCAGGCGACAAAGTTTGACGCCATTGCTCATACTTTCGGTCCACGAGGGCGTCTTCTTGCAGCCGGTCATAGATACCGGTGAAATAGGCGCCGGCAGCCAATATGCAGATCAAGCTGAAAGAAAGAATCAGGGTTTCTCGCAAAGGCATGCCGCTAAATTTTTTTGTCACTACTTTCTCTTCTTCCGGCATTTTATCTTTTCGGCTCTATTTAGATTTGCTTTTATGCTCTAGTGATCTATATTGTCGGCGGCTGCAACTGCCGCTTTTTTCTTGCCTTCGCCGAGCATCTGCATGGCCCATTCTCGCACTTTTGCTGTGTGATTTTCAGTAAGTTGAGCCACCAGCCAGGCATAAAAGAGAACCAGCAGCAAGACCCCGCCGCCATAGAAAGCATGCTCCCAGTCTAAAGGCCAGCGGTCTTCCTTGATGAAAGTGGCCCTGAGAAAGAACAAGAAAGGCATATGTACCAAATAGAGACTATAAGAGAAGGCAGCCAAAAATTCGCTGCCCTTTTCATAGATATTTTTCTTCAGCGCTTCTTTGTCGTGCAGCACAAAAAACATGCAGAGCATACAGCTTAAGCCCAAAAGAAATTCCAGCAAGAAGCGGTCTTTATTATCTGGAAATGTCGGTGTAAGGGTGAGCCGCCAGATGAAGCAGATGATGCCGAGCACCAGGGCGGTTACTCTCAGACCTTTTGAATGGCGAACCAATTTACTTAGGGGCACAAAGATCAAGGCTGTACCCATGAGCCAAAGCAAGAAGCGAAAAGACATAAGTGGACCGATAAAGGCAATACCGGCGAGACCGGTTAGGCAAAGCAAGATGCGCTTTTTGAGACTTGCTTGCCGGCCTTTGTAAAAAGCTAAAAGCAGGCAAGGAAAAATTATGTAGTACCAGAACTCGCAGCTCAGGCTCCAGAGTACGCCGTTTGAGCCGAAAGTGTGGCAACGTATGTCTTGCAGAAAAACTAGCTGACCAAAAAAGTTTTCCCAAGTTATATGCTTGACCACCGAAGGGGGCACGCAGATAGAACCCAGGCTGACGCCGTTATAGACACTATTGGCACCATAAAGACGGGCGCCGAGAATATCCCAGAAGGCGCCTAGACAGAGGGCTGGAATCAGGACCACGTAAAGGCGGCTAAAACGGTTGACCAAGTATGATTTCCAGTTGAAAGTGCCTTTGCGGAGCGGGTCAAAAATAGACATCGAGATGAGATAACCGCTCAAGACAAAGAATGTTATAACCGACGAAATGCCCTGCACCACGAGAAACATGGCCGCCTTGGCAATCAGTGAAGGGTTATCGAAACTCAGTTTATAGAACATATCAAGGAAATGGACGATCACCACCATGACTGCATCTAAGCCCCTGAGCAGGTCTAAATGCGCCGAGCATCTAAGACCTTTGATTGCTTTTACAGAATGGTGGAAGTCTTTATTCAATGTTGCTATATCTTTCTGTTCTAACAATATGCCACGCTATCTGGGGCACAATGAATTTGGTTGTTCATAGATCAAAAGTTCTAGCAAAAAATTCTAGCTCAATTTTTGGAGGATGAGATTTACAGATCTATTTGCCTGGTTTTCGGTGCTTTAATCTTGAGTTCGAGTACGAATTTCTGCTTGCCGTGCTCGGCACAGTCAAATTGGATGGAATACCGAGAGCTGGCTAAGCGCAACGAGCATGACCAAAATTATCAGGCGGCCGAGAAGCTATACGCTCGCGCTCAGGCTGGTCTTGCCGATAGCGCCCTCGATAGCAAGATTCCACTGCTGTGTTCTCGGGCCGGCTGCTTGCTAGACTTGGCTCGATTTGAGGATTGTTTCAAACAAGTAGATCAAATTCTTGCTCTGTCAGTCTTTCTCAAGAAGCAGAAACAGGGTCTCAAGGCTGAAACTTTAGATAGTCTATTCTTTCTCGCCGAAGCTTTAGAAAATCACAAACCAATTAAGCTTGGCGCCAAAGAATTACTAGCTTTAGATACTACTTGTGCCACTAAAGCCAGGCAAGTTTACCTGACATATTTTCCGGCCGGTTATAACCTAGCTAAAGAAGTAAGATATTGCCGAGTCTATGCCGCTAATAACAATATGCAAGAAGGGTTAGCCGAGTTGGAGCGCTTTAAACGCAGTAGTAAGCTAAGCCCTGACGAAGAAGTCGAGATAGATCGCTTTATTGCTGCCGCAGCTCTGCGGGCAGGCGATGCTAAGCGCTGGCAGTCTATCGAGGCTAAACTTTTGCAAGAGCATGGCGGCAAGCGCTATCTGGTTGCTCGTGATCTGGCTAAGTATAATTTGTGGTCGGCCAATTATGATTTTGGTTTAGCCGCCATCGATGCCGGAATTGCCGCCGCTAAAGCGGACAAATCTTTGAGCACTTTAGATAAAGTCAAAATTATCGATGAACTTATCGTTTTCAAAGTCAGATATTATGCCGACCGTGGTGATTTTGATAAAAGATTTGCTGCCAGTCGAGATAGATATCTAGCATTAAAAGCCTATGACAAAGCTCTGCCTGCTTTATATCAAGAAGCCCTAGACAAATATGCTGAACTATTGCGCATAAGTGGGCGCCGGGCTGAGGCCGACAAACTGGTACCATCGTCAAGCACCAGTCGGGCACGTCTGGTTGAAGGGGCAAGTTTTTTTCTAACCGAGAAAGATAAGGCCGAACTATTGCGCCAGGAAAATTTGCAGCAAACACTAAAGAAAGAAGTTAAGAAAGGAAAGTAGCAAGAGTTTGTCTCTCAAGAAACTATTATGTGAATGTCGCATTGAAGCAGCTGTCTTTGTTTGCTTTGCAGTCGCTTGTGCTTGTCTTGCCGCCTTTTATGTCTCTTGCGAGAAATATTTTTATATCAGTGATTTTAACTTTTATCACATTGCCACAATCACATCTTATGATTCGCTCAGTCAGGCGCCGCTGATTTTCCCGCTTTTCTTATATCTCAGCACCAAGCTCACCCATAATCTGCTCTTCACAGCCCTACCGGCTTTCTTTATGCTGCTTATGGGTCCAGGGCGGGTGACTTTTGTTGTTTCACTTATTTTGTGCTTTACCTTACCTTATTTGCTTGCTCTCATCGCCAATCTGCGGGCTCTTGTGCCGATAGGCAATGAAAGCCTTGCTCTCAGGCGTCGACTCTTTTTCGCTGCACTAATAGCAGTGGCGCTTTTGCCGGCCTTTTGGATCACTCCTCTGCGCGGCTATCCAGATAATCTTGCCGCCCTGCCTTCTATTGTCGCCGTTTATCTATATCTCAAGGCTAATCGGCGCCTCAGCCTCAAACAGCGCCTCATTGTCGGAGTCTTGCTTGCTTTAGCACCGATGTTTCGCCGTCATTATTTTTATTCAGATATTGCCTGTCTGGCTGCGCTTTTTGTTGACCAGGTCTTGCTGTTAAGAGAAGAAAAAGAAAGTTTGGCTAAGGCAGTAAAATCTCTCTTTTTTACTTTTGGCACAATCGGCGCAAGTATGGTGGGCTTTCTTTGCACCTTCGGCATTCTTTTTTTAGGCCAGGTTTTTGCCGCCAACTATTCCAATTTGTACAAGTCTGCCTATACACCGCCACCCGAGAGTTTTGGTTATTTTGTCTCGGCTTTTGGCATGCCTGCGCTTTTAGCTGCCGCCCTTGGTTTTGTTTTTGCCTATCGCAGCGCTTATTTTGAGGCTGCCAAACTGCGTTTTCTTTCTATCTATGCAGTTATACTTGCCCTCATTTGGCCCAGCTTAGGCACCCATGTGGCCCATCATTACTTGCTCTATATAATGCCCTTCATGGTTTGGGGGCTGACCTTTTTTCTATATGGGCTATTCTTTGATGAGGCTATCGGCAAAAAGAGAGCTGTTTCTGTCTCACTTGCTGTGCTGGTTTTGCTTTACGGTTTAGTCAATGACTTCATCGCCTTCAGTCATTACCAAACAGTCAGGCAGATTCTACCCTTTCAGATTGCACGTTTTGCCATGCTGCGCACACCGATTGCCCGCGGTGATGCCGTCTCGCTCTTCTTTAGTCCCTCCTATGGTCCCCTTGTGAGAAATGATCTATCTGAGGTGAAACGCCTGATTGCTTATCTTAGAGATAATACAAATAAAGACGACAAAATATTTGCCGGTGCCTCTTGGGATATCGCCGAAGCCGACGCCTTGCGCAATGCCGAACGTTACTTTTATGGTCGCAAAAATACCCGTTTGCATTTGCTCAATCAAGCCTATGCCGATAGCTCAGAGAGTTATCCTCTTGAGCGCATGATCAACTCTAAGTTTGTTTTGGTGGTCTCGCCGGTTTTTTATCTCTACTCTAAGCCCGGTGAGTACTTAGCCGATGTCTTTCTTGATATGTTTGATAAGAACTGGCAGTTTGTCTCTGATTTTGAGCTTGTCCCGGGCGTATATAAGCTCGATGATGGCTATACACTTAAGGTCTATAGGCGCAAAAGCCCGACCCTACCGGCGGTGGCAGTAAGCACCCTCGATAAGATGCGCAGTTTTGTGCCGATTGTACCTGGCGGCCAGCCTATTTGGCTTGATAGCGATGATTATTGTGAAACAGTGGGCGAGAGTAAACGCGATTATTTCAGCCTCGCCCCCCAAGCTTCAGACTTAACAGGCTCATCAGGCTCAATAGACACAGATAAGCACAGTCATTTTTTGCTTAGCTCTAAAACCTATAGGGCTGATTCCACTGTTTCGGGCAAAATTGGCTATAAAGCAGAGACTGCAACAAAGTTGCCGCAAGGCTTACAGATTTATTTGACTGCTTACAATAAAGCAGGCAAAAAATTGCAAACTGTAAGCGCACTGCCCACTGCTGACGGCAGTTTTGTCTTGGCGTTGCCAAAGCAAAGTGATGAAGAAGTCTATTTGGTACTCTCTATGACGGCCACTTCCTCAAATTTTGACAAGCAGTTTGAAAAACTAGAGCTGACCTCTCTTAGAATAAACGGAGGCAAGTAGGCGTTTTATGCTCAGTCGTTTGACCGTAAGTGGTTACCGCTCTATAAAAAATCTTGCCTTGCCGCTTTCGGCAGTCAGTGTGGTTTTGGGCGCCAATGGCTCGGGCAAGAGCAATCTTTACCGTTCGCTTGCCTTAATTTGGTCGGCAGCCGGCGGTACACTTGCCTCTAGCTTGGCTGCCGAGGGTGGCTTGGCTAGTGCTTTGTGGGCTGGGCGTCGGCACAAAAATGAAGACGACTATATTACGCTTGCGCTCGAACTCGACGACCTCAGCTATGAGTTGGTGTTGGGGCGTGTGCCGTTAGATTCACTAATGGGCATGAGCTATAAAGCATCGGGCGATTCACTCGAGCAATTCAACCAGTTCTTTCTCAACGACCCTGATATTAAGTCTGAAATGGTTTCGGTTGACTATCGAGGCAAGCAGATCAAGCTCTTGGAGCGCACCAGCCGCAATATCAGTGCCCGCAACATGGACGGTCGACCAATCGAGTATCCTCTTATTGTTTCTTCCAGCGAATCGGTCTTGACCGGGCTTAGAGAGCCGCATCTATTTCCCGACTTGGCTAAGCTGAGGTCTGATATCTTAAGCTGGCGGTTCTATCATCATTTTCGTACCGACTTTCAGTCGCCTTTGCGTGAGCCGCAGCTCTCGACATTTAGCCCTGTTTTGAACGACGATGGCTCTAATCTTTTCGCTGCTCTTGCTACTATAGCCGCCATCGAAGGTCCCGATCTGGTGCGCCAGGCGGTGGCTGATGCCTTTCCAGGTACCCGGCTTGAGTTTTTGCTAAGTGATGGTCTAATCGAAATCGAATTGCATCAACCCGGCTTAGAAAGACCTTTGCATACTGCCGAACTGTCTGACGGCACCTTGCAGTATCTGGCTTTGCTTGCCGCCTTGCTTACACCTAGACCACCGGGGCTTTTGGTTCTCAATGAGCCAGAAACAAGTGTACATGCTAGTTTGTACGGTGCTCTTGCCAGGCTTATTGTGCGGGCTGCTAAGCATACCCAGATTTTTGTCACCACCCACTGTGCCGAATTAGCCAAACAGGTCGCTGCCGCCTGCAAAGTCGAACCTATTCTGCTTGAGAAAGTAGATGGCGCCACTACTGCTAATCGGTGAGGATTTGATATGGCTCTGGTAGATTTTAAAGTTAACTCTTATCGCTCTATTAAAGATGTCTGGCTCAAGCTCAATCCGGTCAATGTGGTGGTTGGTGCCAATGGCTCAGGCAAGACCAATCTCTACCGCGCTATGTATATGCTCAAATTGGCGGCGCGGGGCGATCTGGCGCGCGCTCTCAATGAAGAGGGTGGTATTGCTTCTGCGCTTTATGCCGGTGCCCGCAAAGATTTTTCAAAACGAGCGGCTTTCAGAATTTCGGTGCGGGTCGATAAATTTGAATACAACCTTGAATGTGGTTTTTCTTCCACTCTAATTAAATCTGAGCATTTCAGCGCCGATCCTGAGGTCAAGAAAGAAGAAGTCTATTTCATTGAAAATGGCAGTCGACACATGCTTTTAGACCGTCGGCGCCGCTCGATTATGGTCTGGAATGCTCTCGGCAAGAAACTAGACTATACAAACGAAGTGAGAGACAACGATTCGGTTTTGAGCAATCTCAGCGATCCCCGCTCTTTTCCTGAGTTGTACACACTCCGCGATGAATTTCTTTCTTGGCGCTTCTATCATCATTTTCGCACCGATCTCACTTCGCCTTTGCGCAAGCCGCAGGTGGGGACTTTTACCCGTGCTCTCAGCGATGATGCTCGCGACCTTGCCGCCATGCTTGCTTCGATTATTGAATTTGGTCGCTCCGATGAACTTTTCGACTATATCGACCAGGCTTTTCCAGGTTCAAATCTAGCCATCGACTTAGATAGTCGCGGTCGCTTTTGCATCAGCATGCAGTTTCCCGGCTTTGCCAGACCTTTTCAAGCCCATGAACTTTCAGACGGCACCTTGCAGTTTCTTTGCCTTTTGGCGGCGCTCTTGCCGGTCGAACCGGCTTCTTTGATTGCCATAAACGAGCCCGAGACCAGTTTGCATCCTCAACTAATTGCACCTTTATCGCGACTGATTGTCGATTCTGCGAAAACTTCGCAAATTTGGCTTACCACCCATAGTCGCGAACTGGCAGACTATGTGTTTGACAAGAGCGGCTACGAACCTTGGGAACTAACAAAGAAAGATGGGGCGACCAAACTTGTAGGGGTTGGTTTGGGTGGCTATAGAGACGAAGCTAACGAAACCGACGAAACTGACGAAGAAAGTGCTGAAGATCAAGAAGACGAAGCCTAGCCTCTAATGTCAAGCTGTGTATTTCTTGCTCAGCTGCATTAGCCACCGGTCGGGCAGATTTATATCGGGTAAAATATGCTTTCTTGCTCTTTTTGTGCTCTTTTCCTGTCTGTGGTAGATATAAATGTTTTTGAATAACTTGCAAAGAATCAATAGAAGCGCTGCTGCTATATCAGTATCAGCCTTGGTGTCGCTCTCGCTCTCTCTTTCACTCTCGACTCTCTTGGCTTTCTCTACTGCTGCCCCGGCGCGGGCTGAAGCCGAGCTTTTCAGCAAGCTCTCTTTCAAAGAGGCAAAGGCAAAAGCTGAGCAAGAAAAGAAATTGCTGCTGCTTGATTTCACCGCCACTTGGTGTCCACCTTGCCAAATGATGGAGCGAACCACCTGGCAGGATGCTGAACTAAAGGCTTTTGTCGAAGCCAATGCTGTGGCTGTACAAATTGATGTAGACAAAGATCAGTCCACTACATCCAAGCTAGGCGTGCGAGCCATGCCCACCCTGGTTCTCTTCAAGCCCGGCAGCGAAGAAGAGTTAGGGCGCAAGTTGGGTTATACCCAGGCTGCCGAACTGCTGCGTTGGTTGGAAGGTGCTAAAAGCGGCAAGAGCGCCGATGAGCTTAAGGATGAAAGCGATAGCTCAAGCTTTAATGGTCTCTTGTCACGCTTTGGAGAAGTGCAGGAGAACATGAAAAGCGGCAAATATGCCGAAGCCTTGACCGATCTTCTTTGGCTCTGGAAAAATGCCGAGGGCGGCGAAGGTCCGCTCAAGATGATGCGTTTCAGCCTTTTGCCCGCTAGTATGCATAAACTATTGGGTGTCTATCCTGAAGCCAAGCCCAAGTTGGAAGAACTGCGCGACTCTGCCGAGAAGTCGGGAAAACGCAATGAATGGGCGATCTTGAACGGTGTGCTTGGTGATGATGCAAAGACTTTAGCCTGGTTTGATAAAGCTAAGTTAGATCCTGCCGGTCGAGCCGAAATTGAAAAGTCTGAAAAGGCTCTAGCGCCGGTTATTTTCTCTAGTCAGCGTTATGCCGATGCGGCGCAGTTTCTCTATCCCGATGCCCTTGCTAAAGTCAATGAGCAATACAAGCGCTGCCAAAAGCTCAAAAATCCCGGTCCCGATACCGAAGTGTCGAAAGATTTCAATCCCTTTCCCAATAGCATAGTTTTGGTCTATGCCGCTTACTTGGGTGCCGGTAGAGCCGACGATGTGGCCAAGATCAAAGCTGAGTGCATAAAGCTCGATGCTTCGCCGCAAATGAAAGAAGTGCTTGAGAAGATCGAAAAAGATATGAGCGAAGCTAAAGCCGGCTCGCCAAATAATGCAACTGTAAAGCCTGTTAAAAAGCCCTAGTTTTAGCGGATTTCAGCAGTGTTTTGATTTTTCGCGCACTATTTAATGAATAATGCGCGGAACATCTCGGTTTTCAATCAGCTAAAGTTATAGCTGCAACTAGAGGAGATTGAGCAGCATGGATGATAAGGATAAACAAAAAGCGATAACAATTCTCAATAAGATTATGGAGTTGGAGTTGGCTGGTGTGGTTCGTTACACCCACTATTCGCTCATGGTCTATGGCTATAACCGCATTCCGATTGTGGGCTGGCTTAAAGCAAACGCTAATGAGAGTCTATTGCACGCTCATAAAGCAGGCGAACTCGTCACCTTGCTTGGCGGGCACCCCTCGCTCAAAATTGGACCCTTGCTCGAAACAGAGAAACACGATTTGGGCGATATTTTGCGCGAAAGCTTGGAGCATGAAAGCCAAGCCATTGCCGCTTATTATGAGCTCAAGCATGCAGTGGAAGGCAAGTCGGTTCTCTTAGAAGAATACGCCCGCGAAATGCTTCTTGGTGAAGAATTGCACCTTGATGAAGTCAATAAGATGCTGAGAAAACCTGGAGATTTGGAGCCTTTCAAATCGTAATCAGGTAAATCGAAATAGCGATACCAAATAAAGAGGCGCCGTTTGCAAGAGCGGCGCCTTCTTATTTATCTCAGCCGAGTTTTATTTGACCATCGACATAAGCTTGCTCAGTATATTCTCGCCGTCTCTTCTGAGCCCATCATGCTCATATTCGTTTGTGATTAAAGTCTTGGTGCCACTGATGGTGGCGGCACATTCTAGCGAAAGTTCTCTGTCGACATACATGTCGTCATAATAGACGCAGGCTGCCACCGGCACTTGATTGCGCTGCAAGGCGTCTTTATCATATAGATTTGGCCAGTTGCTTTTTTCGGCAAGGGCTTGGGCTGTGTCTTTGAGCGGCTTTAGGCAAGCATACTCATCAAACATAAAGCGATAGATCATCTCACCGGTAAAGAGCGGTTGCGCAGCATCAACCGCAAATTCGGGAAACTGAGAAAGCAGTCGCTCTGCCGACCAGTTAGAGGCTTCTCCCTGGCAATAGATTGCTTCGTGCAAAATTGCATAACTGATATTGGTATTGAATGTAAGTAAGTTTTCAAAGTTGCGTTTGAAATAGAAAGAGAGTCTGTCGCCTTCAAAGGCGCGCTCTAAAAGATAATGCAAAGTGTCGAAGCCGCCGCTCTTGTAGCCAAAGTTCAAACCAGCCCCTAGAAACCGTCTAGCACTCAAGATTTCGCCTGTGCTTAGTTCTTCTTTGTGATCGAGCAAGTGCTGAACTATTGCTTTGACGACTTTATGGTCCTCTGGGAAGAGTTCATGGTAGAGGGCATTCTTTTGTATCACTCTTGGGTAAAGTGCTCTATAGACCTCATCGGGGTTATTGGCAAGCGGCGGCAAACCACCGGTGATAAAGCATTTCTCTAAGCCTTCTGCAAAATATGAAAGATAAGTAGTGGTAATGAAGCCACCAAAACTTTGACCCAGTGTCGTCCATTTGCGGTCGCCGATGAGGGCGCGCCTAATCATCTCGCTGTCTTTCACTATCGAGTCGGCTCTAAAATTGCTCAGATAGTCAGCGCGCTCTTTATAATCGCTCAGCTTGAGCAAGCCTTCAAGACTAACGGCGCTACTATTGCCTACCCCCCTCTGGTCGAGCAAAAGCACTCTGTATTCTTGCAAGGCTCGCTTAATCCAGCCATCAAGGGCAAGCGGTCTTGGTGATTCAAAACCGGGTCCGCCTTGAAAAAAGACTAGAATAGGCAAACTCTCTCTTTTCTCTTCACACTCGGGCAAAAACAATTCGCGAGCAAAGACATTGATTGTTTCAGAGCCAACCGGGTTAAGCCCTTTGCCATAAGCAAGCGGCACGACAAAGTTATGCTTGATATAGTTGAAGCCAGGCATTTTTTGTTTTGTCGCGGCTTTGCTAATCGCTTTGGTCATGCTTGTCTTGGCTCCTTTTAAATTTAGTCTTTTGTCTCGGTCAAACTAAAAACAGTAACATCATAGCTACCGCCGCTTCCTTTATAGTTGCGCACCGCTTCCACTTTGAAATTTTGCTTGAGTTTGTCTTCAAAGTTGTCATCAATTTCTTTCACCGGCATAAGCTTAGAGCTGGGCTTATAAGTGTCTCTGACAAAAATTAGGCGCTTAGCTCCCGCCGCCTTTTTTTCATCAATTAGTCTTTTGTGTTTTTCCCACAAATTTGGCTCTTTCAAAACATTGACGTCTTCTTCGTGCATAATTGGGCGAGACCCCGACTGGGGGCAGGCAAAGCCTGTAATATCGGGCATCGCCACAGTCTTATTGTCGTGCTTAAGATAAAAACTCAAAATCATGCCGACAAAATCAGGCGCAGTCCAAATTACTGCCTCACTATAAATTGGCTCTTTGCCGGCTATTTCTTTGGCTAGCGGCCTTAGCCCAGAGCGTGGTTGTTTTGCCAAAAGCGAGACCTCAAAAATAGCCCCACCCAAAGCCAAGGGCAGAAAGAGCAAGAGCGCCGAGATTGCCTCTCTTTTGAAATGTTTGCGCCCTCGCAATGCCGCGATTGTTTTGACCAAATGAGCCGCCGCCAAGGCCGCCAAAATAGAAGAGCACGGCACAAGCGGGCTTAAATAGCGGACATAGCCGAACATATAAGGGGTAATATAACCAATCGCGGCGCAGGTGAAGAGCAAAGGCAAAAGCAAGGTCAGTATGACTGGATTGCTCAGTTTTTCTTTGAGCAACTTTGCTGATGCCTTGCGCTTTATAATGGCAAGCAAAAGAAGAGCCGGCAGAGCTATAAAAGAAATGGCTAAATATGCCGGTACTACAGGCAGTGGCATCATGCCTGCCAGGTTGCCTAGAAAGACATGGGCAAAGTTGGCAATTGGCGTAGCATCTGCCCAGGGGGTGCCGACGGCTTTGTGATAATTGAGAATGGGCAGCCATGGCGCTAAACTGACCAGGGCAAGCACAATGGGCGGCACCGCTTTTATTGGTTTGGTGCTGTCGTTGCTTTTGCTAAATTGAAAGACCAGGGCCAGAAAGACAAAAACAAGCAAATAAAATATGGCTGTATAGTGGGTATAGACCAGAGCGGCGCTGCTGAGAAATAAAGGCAAAAAACGACCGGGTGTTTTTTTATTGCCTGCAAAATAGTCTATAAAGTAATAGGCACAGAGCGTAAGCAGACAGCCTGCCAGGGCATAGGTGCGTGCCTCGTGGCTATAAATTATGGCAAGCGGCGACATCGCCTGAAAAAATGCGGCAAGCAGAGCGGTGCGTTCTACATAGCAGCTGGTCGGCGCCGCCTGCACCGTCGCCGCCGTTGCCTTGCGGGCAAGCAGAGCCGTGAGCACTATATTGATTGTGCCGAAAACCATCGAGGGTAAAGCCATGGTCAAAGCGCTTATGCCAAAGAGACTGGTGAAGCCTTTGAGTATAAGAAAATAGAGGGGCGGGCTCATCTCATAGACTTTGATGCGTAAGAAGAGATCGCTTATTGTTTTGGCTTCAATAACATCGGCCGTGCAAGCATCGTCAATGGTTAAACCAATATTGAGCAAGGCGGCGCGCAATAGCCCACCAAGCAAGGTGACAATTACTAACCAGAGGGCAAAAGGCATTTTCTTTTTCATGCTGTTCAGCCCTGTTTCTTGTTTTCTATCTTGCGCACTAGCAATAAATTGTCGCCATAATCTTTAACCGTATCATACTGCGAAAGCGGCGCCGCTAGACCCCTCTCAAGCAAGAAACGATAAAAGTCTAAGTCTGGATTCATGCCAAAGGCTTCTTTTCTTTTGATAAGCACATATTTTGGTTTGCGGTTGTCTATTTCTTGGGCTAGATTGGCGAAAAGCGCCTCTAGAGCCGCTTTGGCTTTCTCTTTTTCTTGTGCCTTGCCGTTATCGATTTGATATTGCAGCATCGGCACAGCATAAAGCCAGAGATATCTTGAGCCTGGCTTGAGATCGAATCGCAAGGCCGACTTAAACCAGGGGGTGTCAGATGTATCGAGCAATAAGGCGCTGTCGCCGGCTTGAGCGTTTTGGGCGAGATAATCGTCCCAGGGTCTAAGCCAGTTTTTCTCGACAAGGTCGTGAAACAAGAAACAACCACCCTGCAAGGCAAGAAAGCAAATACTTAAAGCGCCGTAAGCCAGGGCTTTCTTTGTCTTGCCCGGCAAAGCTTGGCAAAGCACGTTCGCCGCCAAAAGCAAAATAAAGGCTTCCCATAAATAAAGAGGCAGGGCATGATAATTCCAAAATTTTTGCTGCAATTCTATTAGGGCCAGTGCCGCCGAAAGCATTATTGCCAGAGGCGCTCTTAAGGCTAGTTTCTTGGGTATAGCCAAAAGCAGTAAAAGCGAAACAAAATAGGCGGCGATGGAAAAGCGCCAGACCATGTTGACTACGACATCTTTGACAATATTGAAACAAGCATAGCCCTTGACCAATAGGGGGGCGATTTCACCGAAATAAATAGACTTTATGGCGGCGGGCATAATAAAAAATGAGCCCAGATAGAGCACCAGGGGCAGTGGCGCAACAAGCAGCTCGGGGCTAAAGAGCAGCCGAGGCCTTTTATAGCGCGCCAACCAATACAACTCTAGTAAAGCCGGCGCCAGCAAAAAATGCGGCTTAAATGACAACATCAGACCAAAGCTTAGCCCGACAAGCACCGCCAAAATTCTTTCGCTGCTCTGGGTTTTCTTATTATCAATTTCGGTTTCGTTTTGAGGCTCTGAGCAATATTGCAGATATCTGCCATAGCGCAAGAGAAAGAAAGGCAAAAGGAAGAGACTATAGAGGTGCTCTCTTTGCCCAAAGTCGAACATCGCAAGCCCGTTCAAAATAACTGGCGTAAAAAGAGCCGTAGCCAGAAGGGCGGGTTGGTATTTTTGTTCTTCTGTCATTCGCCTAAAGACAAATTTGGCGCAGCCGGCCGTAAGCATGAAAGCAAATAGGGCTAGAAAAGACGTAAACAAAGCACCGGCTAGGGCAAGATTGATGCCGCCCAGCTTTGACATTAGTGCCGGTATCATCGATATATACATGATGAGCGGCGGGTTCAGGTCGAGAAAATCGACATAGGGTAACTGCCCCTGCCATAGCAGCTGCCCGCATTGCAGATACATGGCTGTGTCTCCGGCAATTGCCAGGGGGCTAAGTATGTAATGCAGCAAGCCCGCCAAAAACAACAGAAGAGCGGTGATAAAGATTATTTTCCAGCTTTTGTCTGACTTTGAGACTTGAGCAGAGCTTTGCATATATTCCAAGTTGCCAGTCCCTTGCCTTTCTTGCCTGTCTAAAGCTTTCTTTGGGCGATTATAAGATGCCTTGGCCGTTTCACGAATCTTTTACGTTTGAGATCGTACTCTCTAGTCACAAAGAGATGAGCTGACACTCTTTGAAATCAATCGAAAGTTTCCTTGGGGGAGCTTGGCTGGCGCCTAAAAAACGCCAGCCAATTACTATCTAGACATCTTATTTGTCTTCAATCAAATAACCCGAACCAAGCATGGTCTTGATGAAATCTTCTTTGCCGAGGGTGGATAGCTGCCGACGCAGAGTTTTCATACAAGTGCGCACAGTGTCTTCTGAAGCTTCGCTATCGGAGGGCCAGACCGCGTCAAGCAGGGCTTTGGCGCCGAAGGGGCGATTGGGGTGGCGCATGAGGTATTCAAGTAGGGCGCATTGCTTGGGCATCAAATGGGCGCTCTGCTCACCTACTTTGACGGTGCGCGTCTCTAATTCAAGCTTGACCCCCTTGATTGCCAGCTCGGTCGGCAAAAGCCCCTTAGGGCGCCGCAAAAGCGAACGTATGCGAGCCGATAGCTCCCGCACATCAAAGGGCTTAACCATATAGTCGTCGGCACCGCAGTCTAGACCCTGTTCGCGGTTGTCTATTTCGCCGCGTCCGGTCAAAAAGATTATGGGCGCCGCGCCGCCTTGTTTGCGGTACTGCTTCACAACCTCAAGACCGGTCATGCCGGGCAGCCCCCAGTCCATGACTACAACGTCAAACTCAAAACTGGTGAGCATTTGCAAGGCGTCTTCGCCGCTATGTACCACTTCCAGATTGTGGTTTTCCAGCGAAAACCAGTCTTCCATGCGCTGCGAAAGTTCTAGATCGTCTTCTACGAGAAGTATTTTTGCCATTATTTTGGAATTTTGTAGTTGCCCAATTTCTGATTGTCTATTATCGTACCCTGAATAAATGAGAAAATTACCACGGTAATCTGGATAGCCCCGTGTCCGAAGAAAATTCGAGCGAAACAACAAAACGCAGACGATTTGCTCCTAAAATCGTGCATAAGGGGCTGGCGCTAGTTTTGACGCCCATTTTGCTTGAGAGCTTTTTCTTCTTTCAATTGAGCGATCTGGTCACCAGGGCAGAGCAGCTCGCTATTTCAGAGCGCCGCCAGAGCACCATAGTCGAGCACATGAACTGGCTCATGTCTATTTTTGCCACGGCGTCAGGCAATCTGGCCACCTATATAATGACCGGCAATAAAATGTATGCCGTCGCCAGTCGAGAGTCTCGCGTCGAAATCGCCAAAGAGTTTGACGAGTTGGAAAGGCTTGTGGGCGATGATCCTCGCATGAAGCAGATTATCACCGAGCTTAAGGAGATGTCTGAGGATGAATTCAAGCGTTTTGAGCACCTTGAGCCCCCCGCCGACGGTGCCAACTATGCCGATACCTTGCTGCGCCTGCAAGAGCTGCGACCTTTTGTCAAACAGGCTGGTATTAAGAGCCGCACAGTTACTCATCTGTTGAAAGAACAGCGCGAATATCTAGAGAAAGTCAGAAAGAAAGAAGCTGAGTCTCGTGAAAAAGTAAAAGAGATTGTCTTGTACGGTGTACTCGGCAACTTTGTTGTAGCGGTCTTGCTGGTTATGGTCTTTTTGCGCGACATCACCGGTCGTCTATCTGTGCTGGTAGAAAACGCTCGCAGCTTACCGGCTGGTGAAACTTCAACCCGCAGGGTATCGGGCAGCGACGAACTTTGGTATCTAGATAATGTTTTGCACGATGCCGCTCAAAAAATCAGAGAAGCGCAGGAAGACCGCAGCTCTATCATGGAAATGGTGGCTCACGACCTGCGTTCGCCTTTGATGTCGTCGCAGGTGGCTCTCGATTTGCTCACCAAAGACTCTAAGACCCAGCTTGGCCCTTCGTCAGTCAGGCACGTTGAAACAATTAAGCGCAATATCACTCGCTTGGTGTCACTGGTTAGCGACTTGCTTACAGTTGAAAAATTAGAAGCAGGCAGACTTGAATTAGATTTGGAAGAAGTCGAGATCGGCGATGTGGTGGAAGAAGCCTTGCAGAGCGTGGGCGGTCTAGCCAATCAGAAGCATATTCAAATAGTCAATGAGACCACTAGAGAGACTGTCACAGCTGATAGGGCGCGCGTGATTCAGGTGTTGGTCAACTATTTGTCCAACGCCATTAAGTTTTCGCCCGAAGGCTCTTCGATAGCTGTTTTCACCGGGCGAGATCAAGAGTTTTTGGTGGTCTCGGTGCAAGATCAGGGACCTGGTATCAGTGAAGAAGACCAAGATAGACTCTTCAGCAAGTTCTATCAGTCTAAAGAAGGAAAGCGCTCTAAAGGTTTTGGTCTGGGGCTGGCGATCTGTAAGCTGGTGATTGAGTCTCATGGTGGCGAAGTGGGCGTGGATAGCCGCCCGCGCCAAGGGTCTAGGTTTTGGTTTGCGCTGCCGGTTGAAGAAGCTTAGGTTTTTGTTGAGAAGCCGTCAAGATCAAAAGACCGCCGGACTGCGGGAACTATTGGTTGGTACTTCCTTCCCGTACATCATGCTACTAGTCTTTGCTCTCGTATCTGCGCCATCTTGCCTGGCATTTGAGTCTCGTTTTTATCCAGCTTTTCCAAAAAGAGATCCTTTGCACAATAAAGTATTCTCCACTCTCGCTAAGGCTAGCCTGACAATCGAGTGCGTAGGACAAGATGCAATAGATGTTTATATTGGAAATTATTGCAAAGAAAGGGATTCTTACGAGCCAATCTACTTTACAAAAAATCAGATTCACCTGTTTTTGAAAAAGCAGAAAGACAAACGACTTTTGGCTGTTTGGTTTTTAAAGCCGATAATGAATATGAAAAAAGAAAGGATTCAGCAGATCTTGAATGACTATAAAGCGTTTTTTGCAGAGTTTGGTTACGAAAGGGTTTTGATTCTAGGTGCCGCGGCCTCTGGAGTTTATGTTGTCTACGATTCTGAGCAAGCGAAAAAATAGCGGTGATTTCACCGCTGAAAACTTTTCTGTTCGAGCCTGTGACAGTTTCTGTATTTCGGCAGTTTTTTAGATCTCAGCCTTTGCTGAAAGGCATTTACACTAAACTAAGAAGGAAAACTGTCTCAAAGTTGTTGAGAAGTTCCGCTATTTACTCAATCCTCAATTTGATTTTCTCGAATTACTCTTTCCGGATCGCGGGCACCATGTAACACGCGAAGGATTTCTAAGGATTCGCCTTTCACGCGGTAGATGATAACGTAGTCACCCTCCGCAAGGCTGCGAGCTCCGCGAGCATAGTTGTCGCGACGTCGACCGATGCCCGGCATTTCTGCTATCAGCTTGAAGCGCTCTGCGAGCAATTCAAGAAAGCGATCTGCTGCAATCGGATTGTCACTTGAGATATATGCTTCTATCTCTTCTAGGTCCAGTTCGGCGGTAGAAGTGATTCGGAGTTTCACGAATGTGTCATTACCGTGATTGAGCTTTCTTGCGGAGCCTGGCGATCACCTCGTCCGCGTCCTTCAGTTCACCGCGGTCAGCAGCATCTATACCTTTTTGTATATCCCGCCGGAAATCCTCGGCCTTGAGTTTGTGCATCACTTGCTCACGTTCCTCGTCAGTCAGTTGATCAACGAGTTTCAAGACCTGAGCGACGGTGGGTTTTTGCTTGCGTGATTGAGTCATTAGAGGCTCTCAATACGGATACTGGTTCACAGTTTACCATAAACCCGGCAGAAGGAAAGCTTACAGCCCTCGGCACCTTGTGGCTGGGAGATAAAGAACCGCGAAACAATGGCTAGCACCGCGGTAGGGATTGAGCGATTTAATAATCATGAACGTTCGACTTACTTCGACACCATAAGAAATACACAGAGGTGAAAATGAACGGGTTTCTGTTTTCGTCTCACTTGTCGACACTGGAACTGTTACGAGCAGCGTAACTTTGCCTTGCTTGAACAGAATAACTTTGCACTGTTGCGTTTGGCAGGTATAGCGAATTAGTCGATTTCGGCACTTTCTAGCTCTCAGCCTTTTTCAAAACTATCTTAGCTTTAAGACATCGCGAATGGTATCACAATTATAGGCTGTGTCCAGCAATCTTGATAAGGTTAGTAACCGCCTTCTAGATCCATCCTAAAGGCGTTATTGAAAAGGCGGAACGCGCTCAGCGCCTTTTGAGGTACCCTTAAAGGTATTAAATCGGCAAATGCTGAAAAGCATTTACACTAAATCAAGAAGGAAAACTGTCTCAAAGTTGTTGACAGGTTCCGCGGGTGAGAAATGCTGCCATGTGCTGCACCACATGTCTAAAATAGCTGAAAGGATATGAAAATCGCAAAGAAAGCTTTAATGGCAGGGATCTTGTGCATGCTGGGTGCAGCAGGTTACTTCGTCTATGTTTCGGTTCACTTGAAAGAGGTCAAACGTACAGTTGTCTGCGCATTGATAGCGATACCAGACGGCATGGTGATAGAATCCGAATCCATTGCCCTAAAGCAGGTTAAGGTTGAGGAAGTCCCAGATGGGGCGCTGACATCGCTAGCTGATGCCGCAGGTAGGCTTTCACTAGGCGTTGCCGCGGGCCAAGTGATCGTACATAAGAATCACCAGCCAGGTCTCAGCGGTTCCGCAACTGGAAACGAACATCAGTCGAGGTCGAATCAACCGGCAGATTCATCTCAAACTAAGGGTATATACACTTCCGGCGAGCCATGGACACCCAGTAAAAACGTCATTACGCTTGGTGGTATTTCTGGAAAGGCAAGATCAGATAGCGCTTGCACAATTGAAATTGGAAAAGCCTTTATGCGTGGGAAAGTTGCCTATTTCCGAACATCCTTACAAGATGTGAGTGATTACGATCAATTAGCGTTCTTCATTAAGCCAAATGAGAATATTTCCAGTGGTGAGTATCGTATTGATTTTTGCAGTGATGCAAAGGGCGAAACTTCAGTTATTCGGTTGGCATTGCCGCACCTGACGAAGAATGAATGGAATCGCGTGCTGCTCGACAACGGAGCTAAGCTTGGGTGTCAAACTCAGAGCATTCGTCTCTGGTGCGTCAACGGTCCCAGCACAGTAACGCTAACTATTGATTCCATCTTTGCCTGCAAAACGGGTTTCAGCGATAAGGGCAATCAATAGGGTTCCGATATTGGTTTGACTTGTCTCGATTGAGCAAGGTAAGGTAGTGAAAAGTTCGGGCATTATAACTGGAGCTTGTCCACAAGGAGCAGAACGCAGCTTGGAAAGATTTGGGGCTAGATCCAGACCCACCTAAGCCCCTTTGAAGAATCAAAGCCGTAAAGGGAGACTTCGAGATTTCATCTGCAACTATCAATCAGTGATAGATACATGAGGGACCTGTTTATGACACGCCAATCGCGCATTTTGTTATCACTACTGCTAGTCTTCTCTAGTTTGTCCATTTCAGTATCTTTTCCTCAAAGAGTACTCGCCGACATGAATGATCCTCGTGATAAATCGGTGGGTTGGAGACCTCTAGGCCTCTCATGGAGCCAAGGAGATGTGGATTTTAACATCAGTCACTTCTTCTATGTAAAGGGTTCAACTGAGTGCTTCATTGAAAGCAGAGGACTGTTCTTGCTGATCTGCATAACTAATAAAGGCGACAATCCAATTTTAGTGCGCTCTAGACAGCTAGAGGTTATGTCGAAAGATGGCAAGAAGTTTTCGGGCGAACCTATCGCACCTGCGCGGTTTCGGCTTGATTCAGGCAAAAGCCGTAGATTCCGTTGTTTTTATTCATTGCCTCAGGAAGCTGCCGCTTCTAATTTGTATATAACAAGCAAAACACAACCCACTCTTCATCTGGAACTACCAATCCCAGTGTCTGAGCGCCCTCCCTTAATAGGTAAAATAGAGAAAGTAAAGAACCAAAAGCTAAAGGCACCAAACAGAGAACAATTTGAGGTCAAGCCAAGCGAAACAAAAGATTGAGAAAGAGTTTCCGTTGAGCGGTTGCGACATGAAGAGGAGCAATTTGGCACTTGAATGGGATGAACGATCTACCAAGACGCGCCTCTCTCAGTGATCAGTGATTTGACAATAGCTGACTTTGTAGTGTTGCATGAGAGTATGAAGATAAAGACCATATTTTCGTTTCTTGTCTGCGCTGCGGTCATCCCACAGTCTCTTCATGCTCAGCCGTCTAGCCAGCAATGTGTCTCGCAATCAGGCGATCTGATTTTTCCGTTGCCCAAGGGCTCAAAGATGACTCCGGCAAGTAGATTTGAGTACGGCTATGCCTTAGTTGGAGCTGGTGGCGGCGACAGATCCGGATTCCTTAGTATCAACGGTCGATTGATGAGACATTCATTTTGTCATGCTCTGCCATTTTCTGAGAGTCTAGCCCCTGTAGCAAGAAATAGCCAGTTTTGCTTTATAAGCAATCTTGGAAGATTTGTTATTCCAGCTAAATTTCGAGATGCTCATAACTTCCGAGAAGGTCTAGCCGCAGTTAGTTCGAGTGGAAAGTATGGTTACATAGGACGGACCGGCAAACTGGAAATCGACTATCTTTTTGATAGCGCCGCGGACTTTTCCGAGGGCTTGGCGGCGCTAGAGGTCGATAGAAAGATTGGGTTTATTGATCAGACTGGCGCATGGGCCATTAAGCCTAAATACGACTTCGTATCAGGATACTCTGAAGGTCTTTCACTTGCATAGCAATGTGGACAAAGACTTTGTTTCATTGACAAAACGAGAAAAGTTAAATTAGACCTAGATCCTCAGCACAACAAGTCAATCTTCGTTCGTAAAGACCTTAGCTTCGGTAGACTAGATCTATCGGAGAACGCTTCCCTGAGCAGTTTCGAAAGAAACTCCAAGTATCCTCATTCGCTAATGAGTCCTTCAATATTTCGCGGAGGATTGGCACCAATCGCTGTAGACAATAAATTTGGATTCATCGATAAGACTGGGGATTTTGTAATTCCGCCGAAATATGACTTTGCCTTTCCATTTGAAGAAGAGCGAGTTCTAGTTGTGGATAGCGGAAGCTATGGATTTATCGATCGGAGCGGAAGGACTGCTGTGAAACCGGTCTTCAAGAATGCACATAACTTTAGCGATGGCTTGGCCGCGGTCCAAGTGGATTCTAAGAGATGGGGCTACATCAATGAAGATGGGCAGTATGTGATTGCTCCGCAGTTCTCGACAGCGGCGCAATTCTCTGAAGGAATCGCATTTGTGGAGAGTCTTTCAACGCGTGACGTCATGCAAGATGTATCAACCGGCAGCGTAAAGCCAGAACTTAGTCCCCGAGCTGAATTTCCAAGGTTTACTCCAGTTCCGGATTCGTACGAAGGAGATCAAGATATCCGTTTGGGCAGACCTTTCATTATGCCCGCTTGTCATTCTGAAAAACCATAGGATTCGCTATCTTACACTGATGGCTGCTTCCAGCAGCTCATTCAGTAGGTTTATTGAACGTAGAGACACGCTGAATTGCATTTACACTAAGAAAGAAACTGTCTCAAAGTTGTTGACACTTTCCGAACTGGATGGCAATACTGCGAAGGTTACTGACTTAGCTAATAAAGGCTGGAAACAATTTATGTCTAGGATCCGTTCTAAGTTAGCGTTTTGCTTTTGCCTAGCTTTGTTTACAAGCTCGTCCATTGTATTCGCGGGCAGTCCAGAGCCTTCTGCGGAGCTCGCTCTTGCCACTAATGAATCGCGCTTTCGGCAACCTGTCAATCCCTATCTAATAGACCGGGTGATTTTGGAGTCGCCGTCGCGTCCATTTGATGCAGCGCTTTGGGCTTGTGACGTGTCCAAAAGACAAAGCATGCTGATCAATCTATTGCGCCTGATTGTGCACAAGACCAACCGCGCCGAAATAATTTCTTTGATTGGGGGCCCTGTTAGATCTTTCCCAATCGGCGAACTGTATGAAGATGAATTTGATCTCGGTGAGTTTGCCGGTGAGAAACTGATTCTGCGTATGACCTCTGGCAATGATATGGCACCGCTCTTTCAGATTGGGCAATATTCAGGCGAGGGCTATCTAAATTTGAAATTTGGTGACTGGCGATGGAAAAACCCACAACTTAGAGATGCTGCCAGCGATATGAATAAGCTATATCGATTTGTCGGCGCGCCCAGGAAGCATCTATGCCAATTTATTGGGCATCCTCCAAACAAAAACAGAACTTTTAAGGTCGCCTATCTTGAGATCGAATTGACTGCAGACATGTCTAAAGTGCGCAGATTTCGCTTTATTCCTGACTCTTATCACAAAACAATCCTCACTGCTTGGGAAGATAAGGACTTGAGGGCGGTACCAGGCAGCTTTACCAAACCATTTGACTTCATCTATGCGGGCGAGAGTCTAGATGCGCATTTGGTTCATCCGGGCTTTCGGTTTACTGCACAATCTTGGTCTTCTAATAAGTTCGGACGAGAGAATATGTTGTTTGATTTGATTCACAGCTATCCTCTCATTGGCAAAAGTAGAAAAGAGATTAGAGAACTATTGGGCGAGCCTATCTTTAGTGAAGCATCGCCCGCGATGGATAAAAGACGACTTTATCTTTCTCGGCGAGTTTTTCAGAATCCTCCGTACAATCGATTCGATTGGTTTGCCCTGACGGGAACAGGATGCTGTGAACCGGCCGAACCATCGAAGCAATTGGAGATAGTATATTCTCGAGATAAAAGCGGCAATGATATCGCCGCAGGCTATAGAACTCTATTTTCAGACAAGTATCAAGATGGTGTCAAAAGAATCTTTGGAAGAATCCTGTCTAAAGATATAGGTTGTTTGAGTGTGGCGCCCACTCTGCAAAGAACAGAGTCTTCAAGAAAATAGGTTGGTCGATAGGAGTAGGATTTTATGCCTGAGACGGTCTTTGAGTCCAAGTTTGTGACAGCCGTAGAAGAAGTCGACTTCCCGTCAGAGAGATGGCGGTATCTGTTATCAGCTAATGATGTTAATAACAATGGTGTTGCAGAAAAAGTTCAAGGATGTGGATTTACTGCTCGCCAAGTGCAGGCTTATGTCAATTTGATAAATAGTCAGACTACAGAGTTCCTGATAAGCACGTATCTTTGTGGTGGTGTAAACGCCAAAGTTGCATGTTCTGCCCTTCAAATACGAACCTCGAAGGATGATAAGGACAAACTGATCCGCTTGCTGGATAGTCCTATTGCCGCTGAGAGAGAACTCGCTGTTAGAGCATTCACGTATAGGCTTGGCGAATCCTTTGAATCCGAGATAGTTCCAAAGCTTTATGAGCTGTCAAAGATAGAGAAGGAACCCGCAGTCTTAGAATCTCTTTGCTATGCAATGTATCATCTAGGCGCCCAAGAGAGCGTTTCTCACCTAAAACACTTGGTGAGTCACAGCGACCCTGCTGTTCGATTTGCTCTCGCTGCTTGTTTCTTTGGGACTGATGACCAAGACGGAGTAAATTGCTTGATGGCACTGTCACGTGATGAAGACCCAGAGGTTCGCAACTGGGCCGTTACTGGATTGGGAAGTGCCTTGGATGATCTTGAAGATCAGCTTCCGTTGAAGAATATTTTCGTTGATAGGCTGGCTGATACTGAAAGGTTTACAAGGCTGGAGGCGATTTCCGCTCTTAGCAAATTCAAGGATAAAGACGAAAGGGCACTGAGTGTGTTGATTGCGGAGTTGAATACAGATCCCGTGCCACTTATAGCTGTAGAATCAGCCATCTCTTTTGCTTCACCTGAATTGAGAAGTCATCTTGTAAAGTTGCTCGACAGGACGGAGGACGATCCCATCATTCCTGTTATTAAAGCGGCTCTAGAAGTTTGCCAATGATATACTCGCTCACTTGAGCGCTAAGTATCGAGTTTAACTAGAGTGCGCCCTTGAGTTCTTTTCTCAGTCCTCTGTCCATACAAACGTCATCGAGTCTTTCAAGAGAAGAACTTTTTCAGTTGAGTTTGACCCGTGTCAAGTTTTTTTGATAACCTGGAAGCTATGAAACGCCTCTGGAGAAATAGAACTTATGAAAGCGCATAATTCGCGAAAGTTTTCGCAGAACGCTTTAGGATTGCTTTTATTGCTCTTGCCAGTGATTTTCTCTAATGCTAACGCTGTTTGGGCAAGTCCAAAGGCTAAGAAGCATACGCATAAGCCCGTTCAGCCTGCCGTACTAAAGAGGAAATCTCTTTCGCCAGCAGAACAGCAGAAGTTTTTGAAAGTTCGAGGGCCAGGCGTAATGATGGGCAATTTTAGATCTTACGCGAGCTTGCTTTTCGCTGTGGCAGATATTTGCATCGGCTCTAAAGACCAGAATGTCATCAATAGCATACTTTATTCGTGGTATCCTGACAAAGAGCTATACATGCCGACTCACGCTGAACTGTTCGACATGATTGCACGTCAGACCGGCTCATCATTTTCTTAAGACGCAAAGGCTGACTTTTGGGTTTTTCAGCCTCCGTCTCTGCCGATTCCTTTTACAGTTCAGAAAGCGAATGGATGGACTGAAGAAGAAAGGCCGGGTTACGTTGCGTATATTCCGCCGACTGCACCGGTCGGCATGGATATTTACATGATGGGCAAATATTCAGGCTTGACGCCTGATAAAGAGAGGAAAATAATCGAGCACGGTGCGGCTCTTTACTCTAGGCGAATAGACCCGAAGTCTACAGCTAAGACCATGAAAGAAGTCACCGTGGATGGTGTTGCAGCATTGTACTTTTCTTCGCCGGCTCCAAGTCCTGGGATGTTATGGAGGCAATGGGCATTTCTGAAGAATGGTGAGCTGTATGTGATTGTCAGCGCCTACAAGGAAGAACAGAAAGAGCAAATTGAGAAAGATGTTGATAGCATGGTCGCCACATTCCATGCCAAAGATTGACCAGACGTGCAATCGGTAGGGCTAAACTGAAGTTTATCGGTTTTCGAGCCTCCTTTACACTTGCTTGATCTATGCATGTGGAGCAGCTCAGCGAGATTTTTGCAATCTTGCCAATGCACTCTTTGGGGTCGGTAAAATTTTTATGCCTAGGCTGTTTCGTTGTATGACTTGACCGGCGTCTATGCTTTGTTTAGTTCCGACGAGGGTCTTGTCAGTCTTATTGAGCGCTCTTTTTTGTCCAGTAGTAACGTCATAGCCAATTTGGTCTGCAATGGCAACGGTAGTGCAGCTGAGTAAGCCGAAAGTCGCAAATGCTAGAGCCGGATAGATGCGCATAAAGACCTCACAGTTTTAATTCAATAGAAAAGTCTCACCAGCGGCTTTTGACCTCAAAAAATGGGCTGGCTGTTTCAGTGGCTAAACCTACCTTCGGCGCAAGTTTGCGCTCTGCAGCATAGCTTTGATAGCTTAATCAGCTTCCAAAAGTTCGAGATAGCGCGCCGAAATCTTGTCGGCATCATTGTTTCGCTTGATTCTGATAAGCTCGTCCACCAGGGCGTGCACCTGGTCGCCGTCTGGTTTCGGCGCTTTCTTTGGTTTCATTTTTAGCAAGCATTTATAGGCTAGAGCATTGGCTTCTTGACTGTTTTTGGCTGTCCTTACTTGCATTAGCAAGGCTTCAACAGATTGTTCTGCAATAGCAAGCGGTGTCACAGTCGCTTGTTTTGGTGACGTTGCCGTCGCCACTTCTTTAGCTGCGTCTTTTACTGCGTCTTTAGTTTCACCTGTTGCGGTATTGTCTGTCACCACTTTCAATACCGGCTTTTCTTTCTTGTCTTCTAGCTTTGGTTTGTCTTCTAGACTTGTCTCGCTATGATTCTTTGGCTGCAGTTTTGCTACATCCAGATTTTGCATCAGGCGCTTGTGCCCTATGGCTTGACCCTTTAAGTTTAAGGCGATAATTGTGCTGAACATAATTATGCCAAGTAGATCTATCGGATGCACCAGCATGCAGAAAAGACCCAATGAAATGGCTAACCATGTCAGTTGTCCCGTTATTTTCATGGCAATTAAGCGCGCCGCTCTAGTCTCTTTGTCTAGCTCAAAATTGCCGGTTTTCTCACACAAAGTTAGATAATAGTTGTTGAGCCGAGGTATTTGGGTGCCGGCGCTCAAAGCCAATAAGGCCGCCAAAATCACAAAGAAAGTTAGCAACGGCAAGAGATTGTAGTAGAAGGGATAAAACGCCCCTGCCAGCGCAATACCCATGGTCAGCGCGGCAAAGAAAAAACTGTAAGCTGCTGCATTGATTGTTATCGAAGAACCAATAACAGCTTTTGGACCGGCCAGTCGCTCGCCAATAGTTTTGCCGCCCGGCAAAAGTACTTTGTTTTCTGGCGCGTTAGGCTGGTCTTCCATTTGTCTTTCTTGCCGATGAAGATTAGAAAAGCGAATTTCATTATAGACTATTTTCGCTGAGCACCTTCATTGATTTATGCTCCAGTCTGCGTAGTTTCCCTTCTCTTCTCGTCTCGTCTCGCGCTTCTCTTTCTGCTTTTCTCGGCAGCTTCTTGCGGTGTCTTCTCAAGGCTACTTTCAGCGGCCGGCATTCTCGCGATTCTTTTTCATCAAAACAGCCAAGGCGGTTGGCAGTTCTCTAATTGTTTCTGCCGTGGCATAGGCTTGATTGCCGAATATTCTAAAAGTCTGCAGGTCGACATTTTCTTGGGTCTGTACTCTTTTGTTGCCAATCACGGTGTTGTTCCAGACCGAGGTCTCGCGGGCGCCACCTGGGCGGTTGGCTTCGCCGCCTCGGGTCAGCCATGCAAGTTTTGAGTTTTCAAATATGTTGCCCGTTACATTTATTTGGCGAGCGGCGAGACCTTTGTGCTCGCTGGCGATTTCGATGCCAAAGTCTGAGCCGCGCACATAGTTGTGTCTTATCTCAAGCTGTTTGGCGCCGTCTACATAGATACCGGCTGCCGAAGGTTCTCTTTTGTAAGAGCCATTATTTGTTGATGATATGCCGTCGGCAAAGTTGTAGGCAATTAGACCCTTTCGTGGTTGGTCTAGATCTTTGTTTGCAGAGGTTTTCTCTCCGCCTATGGCGTCTATATAGAGATTGTCGAGGTTATAGCCGGCGTTTCCGATTACCTTAAACTCGCTGACATTGCCATTTATGGGCATGGCTTCCAGCTGTCCCAGCTTTAGATTGTGCACTTTGTTCGAGACTATGTCTATGTTTTTTACCCTCTCGCTTTCTTCTTTGCCTCTGCCGTAGACGCTTATGCCTTCGGCGCCGTTTGCTGAGTGCACATTATTGCCGGCGATCGTTATGTCTGAGATATTGCGTCCGTCGATTCTGATACCGCCTTTAGTGCCGTCAAAGTTTCTTATCTCAAAATTTTTGATGGCTACATTGCTGGTATAAGAGCCGATTGAAAAACCGGCATCGCCTCGGCCTTTGGCGCCGACGCCGGGCTCTATGATGGCAGGATTGCTTTCGCTGGTTTTGATTGAAATGTCGGAGCGGTCTACCTTGATGCGTTCTTTGTAGACGCCTGGGGCGACGTTTATAACTGTGCCTCCGGCAGAACGGTCAACCGCGTCCTGTATGCTGGTATAGGGGTTCTCTTTTGTGCCCTGGGGAAAGCGACTGTCTCCTCCCTTTTGGGCTACATAAATTTGAGGGCGCAGTTTTTCGGCTTCTTCTTGCTTTTGCAGCATATGGCGCCCCACGTTGGCAAAGTCGCGGGCGATAGGCGGCAGAGATTTACCGTCACCGTGCAGGTAGGCTCGCGCTTCTCTGCCGTCCACTGGCAATCTTTCTTTCTGCGCCTCTACCGGTTTTTCTGTTGATTTTTCCGTTGATTTGTCAGTTGATTTTTCAGGCTGTTTCTCCGGTTGTCTCTCGGGCTGTTTCTCCGGTTGCCTTTCGAGCAGCCTCTCTGGCAGCTTTGGCGGCGCCTTTTCTTGTGGCTTTTCGGCAGCTTTGAAAGATTCTTGGCTGGGCTTTGGTGAGTCTTCCCATTTTATTGCCGGGCGCCGGTTTTCTTGGCTTTGAGGGGGCTGTTCGGTCTTTTCGCTTTTGGGTTTCAGATTGGAAGTGACTAGAGAATTGCCATAGTCGATCATTACCGGCGGCAAGAGCCTTTCGGCTTGTTTCGCTGCTTCAGACTGACTGTTTTGCTTGACGGCAAAGAGCAACAGGTCGGGACCCTTACTGCCGTCTGCTTCTTGCTTTTGGTCAGATAGCTGCCCGAGCTTTTGGTCGGCGCTGGGCTCTGGTTTGCGTCCTAGCCCATCGAACTGGGCCGGCTGTGCACCGTTATAGACCGATTCGCTGCGGGCGGTTTCTGCTTTGGCTGCTAGTTCTGACATTAGTAAAGGCCTTGCTGGCAAATTTTGCAGGTGTAGAAAAGTTGATTGGGTATTATTGTCTCTGTGTCCATGAAAATTTCGTGAAATTGACGGTTTGGTGTGTGAATCTCTGGCGCAGCGGGGCATCATTTGTATAGGGTAAGATTTTAGGTGTTTCAGGTTCGGTTTCTTTCAGGCAAGCAGAATTTACTATTTGATCGATGGTAGCTATTAGTAACACTTATTTGTTGGGCGATCTGGCGGTACAGATGGAAGCCTGCACTGTCGAGCAGATTAGTCAGTCTTTGGCTATATCTAGCGATACCGGTTTGCCCCTGGGGCGTGTCTTGGTTTTGTCGGGGCTTATTTCAGAAAATGATTTGAGCAATTTGATTTTGTGTCAGAGTTTGCTTAGAGAAGAACTCGTCAATCTAGAGCAGGCTAGGCGTGCTTTCTTTTCGGTGCGCGGCAGCGGCAGGCGGCTGGAGGACGCTCTTTTAGAGTTTGGCTGGGAGCGCTCGCTCGAGAAGCAATTGTCACCCCTGGGTGAACTGCTTGTTTCTTCTACTGTTATCTCGGAAGCGCAGCTTGAGACCTATCTGCGGCAGCAAGAGCGAGTGCGTCTGCCTCTGGGGCGTATGTTGGTTTCTGCCGGGGTGATTTCAGATGCTTTCTTGAGCACTGCCTTGAATGTGCAGATGATGATTCGGCAGAAAAGGCTTAGTCGCGAAGAAGCTGTCGATGTCTTGCTTGAATCGCGCAAACGACAGCTGGCTCAGGCTACTCAGCTGCGCACCAAGAATTTTTATGAACAGCCGGTGATGAATGTTCCCAAGCTTGGTGAGTTGCTTGTTTTGTCCGGTCTAATTAGCGAAAGAAAGCTGCTTGAGTCTCTAGAGTTAAGCATAATCGGGCGCAAATCAATTGGCGAGATTTTGCTTGAGAAACGCTATATTACTAAGGCGCAGTTAGATAATGTGCTGCTTTTGCAGTCTAGTTTGGCTGAGGGAATTATCAAACTGCCCCAGCTCAAGGCTGTGCTGCGGCGTCTTGAAGACGGTTTTTCGCTGTCTGATGCAATTAGTCAGTCGGCTTATGAAGAGCAGATTGAGGATAAGTCAGATAGCCGAGTGCTTACCTTTTTTGAGTTTTTGAAATCGCTCGATCATACCAGCGGCACCAATATTGACCAGGCCTTTGAAATGGCTAAAAAGAACCAGCGTCTGGTTAAGCAGGCGCTTTTGATTTCGGGCATGCTCGATGAGCCCACAATTGAGCTTATGGAGCAGTGTTATGCTCTCTATGAAGACCGCCGCTATTCTTTCGATTCGGCTTCGACTTTGTTTGAGTATGCGCGGCGGCGCAATATTTCTGTGCCTGAAGCTCTAGAAGAACTGCGCTGGCTGAAGAAACCGCCATGCATTGCAGTTGAGCCCACAGAAAAGCTGATTAAGGCTACTGATTCGTCTTTGTTGAATATGAAAGAGATGGCTGAGCAGTTGGTGGCTTTGGGCGACCTACAAAATGCCAGGCTCTTGTACGAGCAGTTATGTACGGCGCTCTTGAGCTATAAAGACGGACGCTATCGCTATTGCTTAGAGCGTCTCTCTTATATTTGTTTTGAGCAGAAAGACTTTGTCAAAGCCGAATCTTTGCAGAAAGAGCTGACCAAGCTCAATCTTGAGAATTTTGGACGGAAGAGCATACCTTATGCACAGTCTCTCAATAATCTCGGTAAGACTCTCTATTTTATGGGGCGCAACGATGATGCCTTGATTGAGACTATGACTTATATTGACGTGGTTTCTGAAATCTTGGGCGCTGACCATCCAGATGTCGCCTGTGGTTGGCAGAATGCCGCCATGCTCTATTTTCAGCTTGGCGACTTGCAAGAGTCTTTGCGTTGCTATAAAGAAGCAGCGAAAGTTTGTCGAGAGAGCTTGGGACCGACCAATCCAATTACACTTGCACTCGATGCTAAAGTGGACGGCTTGAGAGAGCGAGTGGTCACTTCCAGGCGCTCAATTGATGGGCTGATAACCGGCACCTGGCGGGTTATCGACCTGGGCGCCTCGCTCAATACTATGAATGAATAAACAGATGAATAATTAAGTGAACAAATAAATGAACAAATAAAGCCCCTTAGTCGGGCCAGGGCATAACTGCTTTGATTTCGCCTGGAAACATCGGCCCAACATGTTGCAAGATCATCTGGTATTGAGGATGATCTTTGGCGTAGACCAGTTGACCGTGTCCAATTAAACCGTCATCACCTTCGGCAATCAAATCAAGTATAAGGGTGCCCTGGGCGTCCATTTTGCAGGTGCCTATGCTTTTGGCTCCATTTTCTTTTTCTGTCATAAAGATGCGCGCCGCTCCCTTTTGTTATTACAATAACAGCGTTTCCAAACGAGCTTGAGATTATGCTTACTGCCGCCAAGATTCATCATGTCGCCATTATTGTTTCTGATTATCAGCGCTCTAAGCGCTTTTATACAGAGACCCTCGGTTTAAAAATTATAGCGGAAGCATATAGAGCCGAGAGGCAATCTTACAAGCTTGATCTCAAGGTCGGCGACGGGCAGCTAGAGCTCTTTTCCTTTCCTGAAACACCGGCGCGGCTGACTCGTCCAGAGGCGTGTGGCTTGCGGCATCTGGCTTTTTCAGTTAAGGACGTGCCTGCCTTTATTGATGCTTTGCGGGGGCGCGGTGTGCCGGTCGAAGACATGCGCATCGACGAGTATACCGGTAAGAAGTTTACGTTCTTTAGAGATCCCGACGACTTGCCGCTCGAGGTTTATGAAGACTAGTTCTGGTGAAGTCGGTTCCAGCCTTATCTTAAAAGCTATCTCGAAAGTTATTTCAAAAGCTATTTCAAAAGCTATTTCAAAATCTGTCCTGGGTAAATCTAAGCCGTCTATCAATTCGGGCTAGATTCTTTCCGGTTCTACTTTGAATTGCACCTCAGGAAAGGCTGCCTTTAGCTCTTCCAAAAGCTCTTTATCAATAAAGCCTTCCCTCACCACCATAATCTTCAAATTGCCAAGCTCAGACAAAGCTTCTTTGATATTTGGTCTAATTAGACTTGTGACAATATCAAGTTGGCTAAGCTTCTTGAGAGGCTTCAATTCGCTTACAAGATAGCTGTTATTGAGTGATTTATCAAAGCGAATTGTTTCTAAGTTGCTTACGGCTGCGATTTGTTTCATCGAATCTTTGTCTAAGGGTTCGTCGATTATCTCAAGATAGGTTAGGTCGGCATTTTTTGCTAAGACGGCAAGGGCTTCAGGCATTTTGGCTATTCTGCCGATGGCTAGCCCTTTGAGACGTTTCAAGACAGCTGCACCCACTGACCCAGCCAAATCGGCACCGGTCAAAAATGTATTGGGTATGCGCAGAAAGCGCAGCTTGGTTAGTTGTTCTAACTTGGCTAAGTGTTTGGCTTCAAAATTTGCACCCGATAGATCGAGATACTCGATGTCTGGTCTAAAGTCTAAGAGTGTGAGCGAATTTTCGGTCAAGCGGCTGGCTTTGGCTAGATTAATACCGAATAGTTCATTGTCTTTAAAGGCTTGAAAAAACTGAGGGTGTTCTAGAGCTAGCTGAGAAGGTGTATAGATAAGCTTTTCGCCCTCGGGTAGGATAATTCTGCCGTCGGCTTCAATCGTCTTGCCCGAGAGCGACATCGCATTGGCATCAAAAATGGCGAAATTGCCCATGTTTATGCCTTCGGGGCAATTGAATATTTGGTATTTGCCGCCTGCATCTAGCGGGCTGAATGCCTGATGACTGCTCCAGTACCAGTCTACTAATTTGCCTGGGTCGTTCTCGCTCTTTTTCTTGAAAGCGTTAATTGCCGCTTCCTCAGGGTCTTTTAGGCGCTCACCCAGTTCTGGTGTGCTCTCTTTAGGTGTCGCCTGTGGTGGCGTTGTTTTTGAGGCTTGGTAAAACCAGGCACCGCCACCTGCCACAACCAGGAGCGCTGCTGCTGCAAGAATGGTCGCCTTGACAGGCGTCTTTTGGGCGGCAACCCTTCTGGTTCTTTCCTGTTCTTCCTTGCTTGGTATAGTCGTTTTCTTTTGGCTTGCCTTAGGTGTTTGCTCGCTTTTGGCCAGGGCGCTTCGCAGTTTTGCAATGAGCGCTTTGACTTCGTGAAAAGACTGGTAACGCATTGCCGGATCTTTAGCCAACATGCGTCTGACAAATCTTTCCAAGGGTTCTGGAAATTCATTGCCTAGAGTAGCTTCTTTCAGGCTGGGCGGTTCTTCTAATTGATGTTTGCTCAGTACAATCAAAGATGTGTCGCCGACAAAAGGCGGCGTACCGGTCAAAGTTTCAAACAGAGAACAGCCAAATGAATAGATGTCGGAGCGCTGGTCGGTGACTTCGCCTCTGGTTTGCTCTGGGCTCATATAGGGCGGGCTGCCGCAGACCCTGGCTGCCGCTCCAGCTATTTGCCAGCCCACCTCTTGCAGCGAATGCAAGGTGGACGATAAGCCAAAGTCGACCAGCTTGGCGTGTTGATTCTGGTCGCTTAAACTGGTGAGCAGTATATTGCTTGGTTTGATGTCTCTGTGCAAAAGACCAAGGTCTTCGGCATAAGCTAGGCCGTCGGCCACTTCTTCAAACAAGTTGAGCGCTAAATCTATGGGCAGGGCGCTTTTGTGAATTCTTTGCGAGAGTGTGCCGCCTTCTACAAAGTCCATAACAAAGTAAGGCAGGCGATTATCGATTGTGCCGAGGTCATAGACTTTGACTAGATGCGGATGTTCAAGTCTGGCTAGCACTTTCGCTTCGGTGATGAAGTTGTTCCAGTCTTTTTGCCAGTCTCTTTGGGTGCCGCGGTTCACCTTTAAGGTTTTGAGAGCAAGTTCTCGGCCTAGCTTTAGGTGTTTGACCTTGTAGACCTTGCCCATGCCGCCCGCAGCCACAAGCCCAATGATTTGATAGTCACCGCCGATGATATCGCCGGGCTTTAATGAGGCATCGAGATCGCTTTGTGGTCTAGATTCATCCATGGCTTGACTTTAAATTCTAATAGAATAGCCTGTTTCTAAATTTTGATTTGTCGTCATCTATTTGTACTGGGGCGAGATATTGTCTCATGTTGTTTAGTGCTTCGCCTGACAGGTCAGATCTTATGCCTTGCAGGGATGGGAAAGCCTTGAAAAGTTTGAAAGTTTCTTCTGGAATTGTACAGTCTCTGATATCGATTCCCTTGAGGTTTGACAGTTTTTGCAAGGCTAGCAAGTTTTGGTTTGAAGGGGCGCTGCCCGCAATATCTAGCCTTTCTAGGCTGACTATTTTGCTTATGTTGAGAAAGTCTTGGTCTGTCAGCGGGCATCCATCAAGAACGAGTGTTCTCAGTTTTTTAGAGCCGGCCAGAGCGGCGATTGTCTTGGAGCGACTTTTGCTGCCGGCAATATTGATATAGCGCAGATTGTTGAGAATCTTGAGCTTGGCTATTTCATCGTCTTCGAGAGTCGGGATGTCGAGTTCGACCTTTTCTAGCGACTTGAGCGAATTTAGTTTAGACAGGCATTGATTGTTGATATTAGTATGATTGATATGCAGCGAGTTGAGCGACTTTAGGTGCGTAAGTTCATCGAGGCAGTCGCAGTTGAACATCTCAGACTCGCAGTCTAGGTCTGAGATGCTGCCATCTTCCAGCTTCCTAAGCAGGTATGGTCGGTTAAACAAGTCATCGCGCGGCTGGAAGAAGACCCAGGTATCCTTGGGCAGGGTTTGAGAGCCCCTCGCTTCCAATTTTTCAGAGGTGCGAGCACCAAGTATGGTGAATCTAAATTTGCCGATAGTGCTCTTGCCTGGAAAATTGAGAATGATCTCACCGCTTGGTTTGCGTCTGCTCAAAAATGGTGCTTTCTCTAGAAAATTCCAATCGGGCGGTGTTGCATATTCAGGATGCCCACCATAAATGATTAAGTTGCGCTTTTCCTTTTCCGGCAGTTTGACTGAATTCTCTTCTTCGACATGACTTCTGGCGCTATCGTTTTTTGACGAAAGCGGCGCCAGCAAGGCAACGAAAACAATTAGTAAAGTGAGCACCACCAAGCCGATAGCAGCAATCGCGACTTTTAGCCCAAGCCCACTATTGAGATTGGTTTGGGTCACTTCGGCATCAAAGCGAGGACGGTTCTGTGTGTTTGGCTGCTGGTGTTGACTGGTGCGTACCGGGCGCCTGGCCGTCGACTGCGGCGGACCATCGAGCAAAGCCTTTCTTATCTTTCTCAACTTTGCCGCCACCCGAGCCGCTGATTCCGGGCGCCGCTCGGGCTCTCTAGCCAACATTGAATCAACTAAATCTTCCAGCTCTAGCGGAAAATTTTGATCTGGTGTGACGTCACTTAGAAGTGGTGGTGGGTCGGAGAGTTTCTTTGTAATGGTCTCGGCGGCATTTTTGCCTAGGAAAGGTGATTTAGATGTGAGACATTCAAACAGAGCACAACCCATGGCATAGATATCGCTGCGTCCGTCCACCTTTTGCCCGATGCACTGTTCGGGGCTCATATAAATTGGGCTGCCGAAGACCTCACCGGCACGGGTCAGACCGGGCGTATCAGGGTTTGATAGCTTGGAAATACCGAAATCAACCAGCTTAATGCCAAGTTCCTGCTTGGTGCCGCCTTCGGTCTGCTTTGTCTGACTGATAATCATGATATTGTCTGGCTTGATGTCGCGGTGAATAATGCCGTTTTCGTGCACATAAGCCAGGGTCGAGGCTAGTTTTTCAAAAATGGTCAGGCTCTCTTTCATAGAAAGTTTGCCTCGGTCTTTTAGTTTTTTGCGCAGGCTTTCACCTTTTACAAGCTCCATTACATAAAATGGCACGCCTTTGTCGATGCCCAAGTCATTCACCTGGACGATATTTTCATGGGGCAGCTTAGAAAGGGCTTTGGCTTCTTGCTTAAATCTAAGCCAGTCGGTTTCTGTCACGCTTGCCTTGGTGAGCAGTTTGAGGGCAAAGCGCTTGGTGAAATGCACGTGCTCGACTTCATAAATTGCCCCCATGCCGCCTTCGCCAAGCAGACGCAAGATTCTGTAAGAGCCGCCGATAACGGTTCCTGGGGCAAATGACTGGTCTTGATTTTGGTTTGACAAGGGTATTTCGGCGGCGGGGGCAAAATCACTAAATTGTTGCCTTAATATGCCACAATTGCAGCCTCAGCGGTGACAAGTTTAAGGATCTATAGATTGGATAAAGAGGTCGGCAGGCAGAGTGGCAAGACGATAATTGACTATCTTTTTGGCATCTTGCTGTTTATAGCAATCACTTTGGTGCTTTCACCGCCGGCCAAAAATATCTTTCAAGTCACCGATCTAAGCGAATTTTATTGCGGCGCCGCCCTCTATTTTGCCGGCAGGGCTAAAGACATCTACGATGTCGCCCAATTCTTTCCTTATCAGATTGCCACCTTTCCGGCTTTAGGCACCCGGGCTATTCCGCTTTATGTTGGTCCTTGGGCGCTACCCTTTCTTCTTCCGCTTTTGGTTTTTCCTGCTGCACATGCCTATTTTCTGGTCAAGATTCTCTTGCTTGCCTTATTTCTTCTTGGTCTTTGCCTGCTTATGAAGACTTTCAAAATGGGCTCACGGGTTTTCATGTGGCTTGGCGCCGTCTTGCCCTTTACTGGTCCGGTTTGGGAAGCCTTGCGCATCGAACAACTTTCGGCATTTCTCTTTTTGAGCCTGGCATTACATCTCTATTTTGTCAGACGCGGCAGCGAGAAATGGTGGCCGGCGGCGCTTGTTTTGCTGCCGTTTTTACTTAAGCCACATTTGGCTTTGACCATTTTTGCCTTTCATTTGGGCGCTTTGCGGCTGCGCTTTGCTCTCTATTTCGCCTTGCTTTGCGGGGCATTTTTGCTCTTTTCCTGGTTCTACTGCGGCGAAGCCTACCGTGGCTATTTTTCTTTGTTTCAGTTTTCCATGCTCGATTTAACCTGGATGAACCCAGAGGCTACCCCCACTTTGAGAGGGCAGCTTTTGCGCTTGCCATTTTGGGGCAAGGAAGCGGCGGTTTGGATAAACACCCTGAGCAGCATTGTCTTTGCCTTGACTTTGCTTGCGACAACCTGTTTGGGTGCCGCTTTTAGAAAAGCCTGCCCGGCCCGTGCCACCGCACTAATGGCGGTGCCTCTTGGTTTGGTTCTTTCGCTGCATTGCTATAGCTATGACCTGGTGCTACTTCTGCCGGCTCTGATTTTGACGCTTAAGCCTGTGATGCAGAGTCGCTTCCTGCCTGCTTGGTCTTATTTGCTTGGCTTTGTTGTGCCGGCTCTATGCTTTACTTTGCCGTTCTATGCCCTGATTCACTATATTCTTACTTTGCAAGGTTCGGCGGTCAATTATCACTTTCTTGCTCTAAGCATTCTCACTGGTTATTTGCTGTCTAGAGGAAAAACTCTCTTGCCTTCCAGATAAGTCTCAAGCACTTTGGTCTGTCCTATTTGATTGGGCGGCAACTTGGTTATATCTTGGTCTAAGACAATGAAATCGGCATATTTGCCTGGGCTGAGAGTGCCGCAAACTTTATCTAGATGATTGGCGTAAGCACCGCCTGTGGTGTAGGCGCTCAAGATCTCTTCTAGGGTTAAAGCTTCTTTGGGGTTCAAGGGGGCTTGCGGTGTTTCGTCTACGGCTTGTCTGGTCATGGCTACTTGCATGGCTTTAAAGGGATTCATGGTCGAAACAGTCCAATCGCTGCCGGCTGCTAGGCGCGCACCACTGCTTGAGAGCGAAGCGAAAGGATAGATTCTTTCTGTTCTCAATTGACCTAGTTTAGGCACGGTCAGCTTGGTCACATAAGGGTCGCGGAAAGCCCAGTAGGGTTGGATATTAGCAATAACGCCCAGCTTGTGAAAACGAGGTAATTCGTGTTCGTCTACAAGTTCGAGGTGGGCGATCATATTTCTTAGGTCTTCGCTTTTCGAAATTTCGCTGAGAGGTTCGAAAGAGTCAAGAGCCATGCGCACGGCTCTGTCGCCTATCGCATGAATATGCACCTGAAAATGCCTTGATACCAGCTCTAATACCAGTCTATTCAGCTTTAATTGGTCTAAATTGGTTCTGCCTAAATTTTCTTGATTGTCGTCATAGGGCTTTATGAGGGCTGCCGTGCCTGTTTCAATCACGCCATCCAAAAAGATTTTGGCTGAGCGGGCTCTCAAATTGCCGCAAGTATAGTTATAAGATTTGGCTTGCAGCTTAAGCAGGTCACCGGCATCCATATCGGGTCTTGTGGCTAAAGCAGCTTCTACTCTAAGATTTAAGTCTTTGCGTCTGGCTAGGTCGTAGTATGCCCTGAGAACATTGTCTCGCACATGGGCATCTTGAATGCTGGTAATACCAAGCGAATTCGCGTTTTCTACCGCTTGTTTCAGTACGGCGGCAAAATGTCTGCGGCTGGGCCCCTTGATAAAAGATTCGGCTAGTTCCATGGCCTCTTCTTGCAGATTGCCGCTGGCGCTGCCGTCTGCCAAGGTGCCGGCTAGCTTCTCTTTGATTTTTTCTTGCAGTTGACTTTTGTCGATGCGATTGAGTATTTTGCTGTTCACCCAGAGCGAATGCCCATCTTCGCTATAGAGCAAGATGGGTTTATTGCTTAGTTTGTCTAAGTCGGTGCAAGTAAGCGGGGCTTCGGTCACGGCAGGCAAAGCTATGCCATGACCGACAATTTCTTTCAGTTCGGCATGGGTCTTTATATAGTCTTTTGTCTTTTCTATTATTTCGGCAAGGTTGCGACAGTCATTTAGTCTGAGCTGGGTCATCTCAAGCGCCCCCTCAGCCAGATGGGTGTGGCTGTCATGCAGGCCGGGCAAGACTAGTTTGCCATGGCAGTCGATTACTTTTGTTTTTTTCTTTTTCAGGGCAAGAATTTCGGCGTCGCTGCCTAGCTTTTCAATACGTCCATCAACCACCGACATGGCTTGATAGCTCGTTTGCAGGTGATCTTCCATGGTAACGATGCGGGCATTATGGATGATTAGATCTTTGGCTTGCGCAGGCAGGGCACTAAAAGTAATGCTGCCGACCAAAAACAAAGACGACAAGGTCAAAGTCAAAAATGAATGTCTGGGCAATAATTTTGTTTGGCGAATCATCGCCAAATTTTACTATGCTTGCTTGTCTATGTGTGGTCTGAAAGAAAGGCGCTCTTTAGTGCAATATAGCCGATGGCGGCATAGACGACGAAGAGTACGAAGAGCCCTATGGCTGGAAACTTCATAGCCACTTTTAGAAAGGGTCTGACTAAGAAATCTAGATAAACAATGCCTGTGGCGGCGCTCATAATTTGCTTCCTCTGCAACTTGTCTAACTATGGCAGAGGCTGGTTAATGTGCGGTTAAGAGCGCGCCTTATGCTAAAAACGCTGCCCTTTAGTACCAAGTAAAGCCAAGGAAGTGCATGGTAAAGCGGTCGGCAAAAACTGCTGCCAGTGTGGCTGCGAAAATGATCGGACCAAGTGGGATTAACTTCTTCCTGGCCTTGTCTACCTCGGCCATGTCGAAGCCTTCTGATAGGTTCACCCCGGCAAATACAAAAGACTTAAGTAAGAGCAAAAATCCTTTTACTTGTTCTTTCGGTATTGATTTGAGAATGAGAAACATGGCTACCAGCCCGTAAAAAAGACTGAAATAGAACATGCAAATCAAAAACTTGATATAGCCTAGTAAGGCGCCCACCGCTGCCATCATCTTGACGTCGCCGAAGTGCATTCTTTTGCCGGGGTTGGGAAAGCACATTATTGCTGTGGCTATAGCCCAGGCGCAGGCCGCTTCAACGGCGCCTACTTTTTGAAAGCCGGTATAGATGCCGTTGAAATAGCCGTTTAGGACCACACCCAAGACTGCAGTGGGGAAGGTCAGCCAATTGTAGATTTTGCGGGTGGAAAGATCGGTGCCGGCACCAATGGCGGTGGTGACCAGGGCGATTATGTCGGTGATACTTAGACCCATAATCAGCACGCCGCCACTAATTCGATTTCGACCGAAACGTCTTTGGGCAATTTAGCCACTTGAATAGTGGCTCTTGCCGGTTTGTGTACGGCAAAATATTCGGCATAAACTTTATTCATCGCTTCAAAGTCGCCCATGTCTTTCAAAAAGACGGTTGTTTTCAAGACTTGTTCAAAGCTAGAGCCGGCCGCTGCCAGTATGTTCTTCAAGTTCTCCAGAACTTGCTTGGTTTCGGCGGTTATACCACCCGACTCCAAGCTGCCGTCGGGCCTTAGGGGAATCTGACCTGATACAAAAACTAGACCGCCATGTTTGACGGCCTGACTGTACGGACCAATGGCCTGAGGGGCCTTTGCCGTGGAAACCACTTCGGGCATTTATATTCCTCAATAAGTTTTAGGGCAGCTGTATTAGTAAGTAATCAAGACATTCCCTGTCCTCTGCTTATTCAGCCCAAGAAAGAGAAAAGCAACATAGTTTTTAACATGTTGCTTTTCTTTTGACTATCAATTATTGAGGACTCAAGCTTGGCGCTCGGCTCTAACTAAGTTCTTATCAGAAGCTCATTAAGTTCCAGGTATGGTTCTGCCGTTTTGCGGGCGACCCATTTCTACTTCCAATATGTAGCGGGCGTTTTCAGCCGAGCCCATATAGCGTCCGCTATAGACAAACTGTTCAAAAGCAGCAGGGAAGTCAGTTTGCGATAGGGCTACTTCTTCGGGGCTGTAATAACCTACAAACTGACCGTGCACGGTGGCCGGTTGAAAACCTGGTCCCGGTGCCGGTGGCAGTCCATCGCCGCCGGTCGCTTGTCCGGCGCCGCCGTCATTGCCTGAAGATGTAAGACCGGTCAAGCCCTGTTGAATTAGACCTGTGGCTGCGGCTTGTCCAAGTGCCGCGGCGTCTAGGTTTTGCCCGCCCCAGTGCTGCGGTGGACGACCTCTGTTGGTATCCGACCACTCGGCGCCGATATATTCGTCGCCGCCCCAGGCGTCGGGCATGATGCTGCCGTGACCGGTGGTCAGACCAGCGTTTCTGGTGCCCATGATGCCTGTATCAATGCGGTGGGCCTTACTAAATCCAAAATATGGCGGCAGGCCGTTTGCCCCTTCGTCGCCGTAAATATGCTCGGCGTGACCGCCGGCTTGTTGTACAAAACTATCCATTCTGACAGGCGGCAAGTTGCGGCGGTTCTGGTTGCGGTTGCCGCCCATCAATTGGTTGAGCACTTGTCCGGCCACAATGTCGCCAACGCTCTGGGCTTTCGCAGGCAGAGCTTGTAAACCAAAGACCGCCAAAAGAGCGGCGCCCACTAGAGGTTTGATTTTCTTGGCTGTGTAACCGCTTTCTCGGTTACTCACTTTGGTTGACATTTTTTTAGCCTCTCACTTTGAATTGATTGCTATCTGACTTTCTTTTGAAATATCCAAACTAGGTTAGAAATTAGAAACCGCTATTACCGAAGGTGCCGAGGCCTGGAATCGTACCGCCGACGGTGCCGCCTCCAGATCCGAAGGTGCCGCCGAAGCCGGAGCCATTACCGATAGAGCCGCCGCTGATGCCATCGGCACCAACAGTCATGCCGCCTCTCACTCCGCCGATGCGGCTGACCACTTGTCCGGTGCTCGGGACCACCGAAATGTGCCCACCGCCTGGGAGAATGGTTGTGACAGGGAGATCTAAAACGCTGGTGAATCTAGGTGCGCCGGTGTTCTGGCTGCCATAACCAAATACTGGAGCCAATCCGCCCGTCGAGGCATAAGGCAGTTCAAGACCAAAAGGATGTATGGGGCTATTGAGACTGCGTCCGCTTACTTGTCCGTAGTCGCCGTTAGAGAGTTGTTTGCCGCTGAACGAACTTTCTCGCTTGTTATATTGTTGATAGTCAGAGGGCGAAGCGCCGGTTTCGTAGCTGCCTCTGTCAATATCGCCCTTTGAGCCTAAAGAATTATTGGCTTGTCCAAAATTGGGAGAAATATAGCCCATATCGCGATTGGTGGGCATCAAACCCGATGTGTCATAACCTTGCGCTGAAGCATAGGGAGCGAAGCCCATCAGGGATGTCGCAAGTGCTATTAATGTCAGTCCGGTTACTCTTTTCATTTTTGAATGCTCCGCATGAGAAAAACTCGACTTGAACCAGGTTAAGGTCCAAATCCGGCACTGCCGCGGGTGACTGTATTGATGTCTACCGAACCGGTGGAGACTCTGGGCAGAGATTGTCTGCCGCTTGTGATGAAGCCTCCGGTGAATCTTCTGCCGAGGTCGTCTATAAGGTTGTTGCCGGCTCTGGTCAAACCGTACATGCTGTCATAATACTGCTGCGGTCCAGCGGTGAAGCCATAATCCATGTGACCACTATTGGTGGCTGAAACCGGCATGGGGGCGTTGTCGACCGAGTATGGCGCCATGAGACCGGTGGTTGTGTTGCTCATGCCAAAATTGTTGCCTGGCCCACTGAAAGGGTTCTGGGCTGGGTCTGTTGGACCATTGCTGTTGATGCCCATGCCTTGATTGCCGAAACCGGTGCGGAAGCTGGTTCTTCCGATTGTGCCGGCGTCGCCCATAGAGGCTGGACCGCCTGCAAAACCGCCTGCTCCACCTATGGTGGGCGCGTCCCCAGCCATCGAAGCATTATTCAAAACACCGGTGGGTCCATTGGCGCCGATGCTGACACCGCCAGTGGAACCGCCGCCCAGATCGAAAGATTGGGCATATGCCGCAGTCGTCCCGGCAAGCAGCCAGACCGCAACCTGGACTTTGATAAAGAGAGATGCTCTTGAAAACGTCTGAATATAATTTTTCATTGGCTGGCCACCCGATGACCTGAGCATTGCTGCAAATTGTTAGTAAGTTAAGGTAGAGACAGGCTCTCCTCAATTAACCAGCCGATTTCGCGGCTTCCCTTCTATATGCCCAAAAAGCGGGCACCTGAACCGGGCGTTAATTGAAAAGATAGTAAGCTCGAACCGGCTCATTGTCAATAGGTTGTCTTGTTTGCAAGATAAATATTCGCCCCAAACAAGTGGTAGTTTAGATAGCCGGTAGAAATCGGGATTGCCAACTGAAGAGTATGCTTTGTCTGGGAATTGAAACTAGCTGCGACGAAACTGCCTTTGCCCTTGTGGAAAGCGGCAGACGCTTGATTGCCTCTAAATTGGTTTCGCAAACCGAAGTGCACCGTGCCTTTGGCGGCGTAGTGCCGGAAGTAGCTGCCAGGCGGCATTTAGAGGCCTTCAATCCGCTCTTGGACGAGCTTTTGCTGGAAGCTTCAGGCGTGCTTGCCATTTCCACAAGCGAAGTACTTTCTGCTGTCAGTGCCATCGCCTGCACCAATGGTCCCGGCTTAATCGGTACATTGCTGGTCGGCTTGGCTGGAGCAAAAGCCATGGCTTGGGCTTTAGACAAACCCCTTCTCACCGTGGACCATATTCAAGCCCATGTTTGCGCCAACTATATAGGAACCGAGTTGGAGCCTCCCTTTATCGCTCTGGTTGTGAGCGGCGGGCACACCCAGATTATGCACTTCAAAAGCTATAAAGATTTTGAGATAGTCGGTCAAACTATCGACGATGCCTCGGGCGAGGCTTATGACAAAGTGGCGCGCATTTTGGGGCTCGGTTATCCCGGTGGACCGGCTGTAGACCGCTTGGCTAGCCAGGGCAATCCCCAGGCCTATAGTTTTCCCGAGGGGCAGGTGCCCGGCTATGATTTCAGCTTTAGTGGTTTGAAAACAGCGGTGATGCGTACTGTGGAAAACCCCAGGTCGGACTTAGTGGCGGCCGATGTTGCTGCCTCTTTCCAGGATGCCGTCAATCGCGTGCTTTTTCGCAAAACAGTACAATGCGCCAAGGCTTATGGCGTCGACCGCATTGTCTTGGCGGGCGGCGTGGCTGCCAATAGCGATTTGCGATCACGTTTTGAAAAGCTGGCATTGGCTGAGGGTTTCAAGATCTTTCGACCACCCATAGCTCTCTGTACCGACAATGCCGCCATGGTTGCCAGTGCTGCATTCTTTTCGGGAAATGAAGCGGATCTTAGCGTGGGTGCCTATTCTCGTCGGTGAGGGCTGTTAGTGAAGCTCTTGGCAGTTAAGGGGATTGCCATATTTCTATGGTGATATCCCTAGCGGGGGGGCTGGGCTATATCCTCTAAAAATGCCTTCGTGATACCATGGGTTTATCGAGACTTTTATCGTCTCAGGTTTTCTTGCCTATCAATAGCTCCTTGCAAATTTGTTGAGAAAACCGCTTGACTAAGGAAACCCCTATATCACAGGTGGCGCGCTATGGTTTTCCACGATAAGGATATAAATTGCCGGGATTGCAATAAGACTTTTGTCTTTTCAGCCGGCGAGCAGGAGTTTTTTCATACCAAAGGCCTGGTAAATGAGCCCAAGCGCTGTCCCAACTGTCGAATTTTGATGCGGGTGCAAAGAAACGGTGAAGACCCGGGTCGCACAGCTGAAGTCGCCTGTGCCGAATGTGGTTCGCCTACCCGTGTACCTTTCCAGCCCAAGGGCTATAAGCCTGTTTACTGCACCTATTGCTTCCGCACCCGCAAGGGCGGCGGTGAAGGCCTGCCCGAAGATGAAGTGGCCAAAGCCGATGATTCGGTAAGAACTGCCAGCGCCTGACTTCTTTCCCGCCCCCAAACTTGAGATCCAGGAAATTAAAGGCCTGGAGGTATTTTTTTGTTATCCGGCCCGGAGGGCGGGGCAAACTATCTTTAAAAGAATTCGTTGTCAGAAGAAGAACCTGAATTACTAGCCTTATTGGGTGCGTATAATAGGCCTGTGTCGCAGCGGTGCTTCATGAAAAGTTCACTTCATGAAAACTGGCGCTCTGAGGGTTAGGTTAGGAGTCGCATGCCGGAAAATACAGAAGCTTGTCCTAGTTGTGGACGTCCCACCCCGGTGGGCACCCGCTGCGTTTATTGTGCTACGGTGACAGATCTTGATTTGAAGAGTTTGCAGCTTGATTATCTCAAGCAGAGCGATTCTAAGGTCGTGGAAGAGCCTATCCAGAACACAGTAGTTGTGGTGGTTCAGAAGACCGGGCAGCGCTATTCGATGAAGACTTCCAAAGTCAAAATCGGCAGAGACCCTTCCAACCAAGTGGTCATACCGGACGACACTTTTACATCGAGGCATCATGCCTGGATAACTTTTGAAGACGGTGATTTCTGGATTGAAGATCTGGGTTCCACAAACGGCACCTTGCTGAATGGACATCCAGTGGTTAAGCGTCAGGTTTTGTCGCCTGGCGATAAAGTGCGAGTTGGTCATACAGAGTTGACCTTTGAAGTAGAGAAGAATTAGGAGTGATTCGGTAGCATGGCTGACACCGGTGGAGCAAACAGGATCGAGCTGGAAAGCCAGATTTTGTGCGCAGCTCTAAGACAAAGTTGGGCCGACAATGATGTCGCCGGCCAGGTCAATTCATGCAGTGAGCTTTACCAACTGTTTCCTGACTTGGTGCCCGATCTAAGACCGAACCAGACCGAGACTCCCCGCAATTTGTACAGCACTCTCGAGATCGATTGCGATGTGCCGCCTTCGATTGTTGTGGCTGGTTTTTTCAAAGCAGCTAAGAAGTTCTTGAGAGAAGGCAGTCCGAAAGATCGCAAGCCCGAATATTTTCAAGTATTAGATGCCGGCTTTATTTTGCGCAAGCCGAGATTGAGACTCAGTCACGATCTTATCGTCAGTCGTGGTGAGCTTGTTTCAAAAGGTCTTATTCCCGACGACGGCAGCTTTGAGCTTTTGGTGGCGCAAGAAGTGCGCACCCCGCAGCCGCTCATGGTCACCACCCAGCCGATTGTTCAGCAGCCTATGCCCATGCTTGTCGAGCTGCTCAAAGAAGCGCACTTTATCGGGGCGGCTGAAGTGCAAGCTTTGACCAACCAAATGCGCAGTTTCCCTGACGTTCCTTTAGCCGATCTCATTCTTTCAGCCGGATATGTAACCGATAGTGAAATGAAATCGCTGCAATTAGCTGAGTATTTACTTAGCCAAGGCAAGATAAATATGGGTCAGTTTTGCGTGGCAATGTACGATGAGCGCATGACAGGCGTGAAAATGGCGGAGTCTTTGCAGGTGAGAGGATGGCTTGAAACCCAAGTCACCCAGTATAGAAAAGACTAAGCATCAGGTTTTTGAGTGGTACAATTTATCCGCATTTATGCAGGTACTCTGCCGCTCACTAGGTACCGGGCTAAACCCCATGCCCAAGACAAACCACAGCGCTTCATCTGCAAGACGTCATAGCTTTAGGGCTCAGGGGCGCGTCGGTCGTCTCTTGCCGGCTATTCAAGCCGATTTCCCGATGCCCGGGGAAAGCCTCAGTGATTTTCGCAAACGTTTTTTAGACTATTTGTCGGTCAATGCATCGGCTGCTGAAAAGGCTCTTCTAGACGGAGACCGCTTCAACTCTGCCGGTATTGTGGTCAGTGCCAATGCAGTGAGCAGCTCTAGAGCGGAGCGGATGCTCGATGCCTGGTTGAAAGGGCAACGCAATGGCTCTGACAACAAAGAGCCGGGCAAGCAGGCAGGCTCCGCCTCTGGTGCCGCAAGCCGCTTGCCTAAGCCTCATGAGCCGGCTCCAGATAATTTCTATGAGGCTGATATCGACTATTCGGAAGATGATTTCGATGATGATGACATAGATAGCGAAGATTTCTCTTATCTACCCAAGGTGCAGTTCGAATGGGGTGAGCGCGCACCTGACTGGGTGAGAGCCAGTGAAAGGTTTGCATCTGAGCCGGCTGCAGCACCGGCGCAGCGTGGAAAGAGCTTGAGCGGCTCTTTTCAGGCAAGCAATTCGCAGGTAACCAATGCAAAGGAACGCGGTGAGCGGCGCGAGACCTTTGATTCGGGTGCGGCTCTCATGAAAGACTCACTGGGGCGGGTGAAGGAAATTCATACCAAGTTTGGCGACCGGGTTGAGTTCAGCTATGACGCGGCTGGACATTTGATTTCTTTCCTTCGTCTAGATCATGAGGGTCGCGTGCATTCCAGTGCAAAGCGCGATAAACACGGGGTGATTGTCAGAGATGGTTCTGGGCGGGTTATGGCTCAGGGAGAGACCCTGCAGGTTGATCCTTTCGGCTGCGTTTCGATTGGGCGAGCCGATGGTCAATATTGGAGTCTAGATTTGGTGCGCTCGGTGCACATCGAAAAGCGTCTTTTGGCTGATGAGTTTGGCCAGTGGTATGCCATGACCGCCATCTTTTGTTCAGATGGTTTTCGCATGGCCACTAGATTTAGCCCTGTCAGCCGTCAGCCCGAATTAGATGAAATGAAGAGCGAATCAGGAGAAGGGCGGCGGGGTAAGCTCGGGCATGGGCATTATCGTTTTTACGGCAGAGACGGCAGTGTTGTCGAGTTTGGTTCGGATCGCGACTTAGAGCAGATGAAGCCATCGGGGGTGATGCCGCCCGGCACCAAGGAAGTGACCGACAAGCATTGGGGTAGAAAGCAGGCCGGCACAGCTTGGGCTTCTTTGCGCGAGTATATGGGCAATTATCTAGCCCTCGGAGCGGTCTAGATTTACTTCTGGTGTCGCGTCTAGTTTGTTTCTTGAAGGGGAGTTCATGGCAGAGGCAATAAAGTTTGGCACTGACGGCTGGAGAGCGGTAATAGCCGATCAGTTTACTTTTGAAAACGTTGAAAGAGTTGCTTACGCCATCGGTCTCTATTTGCAGCAAGAAGTGTCTGAGCTTGATAGAAAGCCGGTTTTGATTGGTTATGACACTCGCTTTATGGCAGATCGTTTTGCCTTGAGAGCGGCTCAAGTGCTTATGGCTATGGGGCTTAAAGTGAAAGTGAGCGACCGCGATATTCCCACCCCTTGCATTGCCTGGGCAGGCCAAGCTGAACCCACAGCCGGTGCCCTTCAATTTACTGCCAGTCACAATCCGCCTGAGTATTGCGGCGTCAAATATATCCCCCCTTATGGTGGTCCTGCCACCAACGACATCACCGAAAAGATTGTCGCCAATCTCAAGCATGTGCCGCCTGAGCGCAGAAAAGAAGTGGTCAAGCTGAGCCGGCAGGAAGCAGATCGCTTTAGCGCCCATGAACCATATTTGGTGGCGCTATCAAAGCTGATTGATCTTGCCGCCATCAAGAAAGCTGGTCTTAAAGTGGCTTATGATGCCCTTTATAGCACTAGTCGTGGTTATCTAGATGTGATGCTGCAAAGGGCGGGTGTTGATTTCACTGTCTTGCATGGCTATAGAGACCCCTTGTTTGGCGGCGGCATGCCCGAGCCGACTGAAAAATATCTATCTGAACTGAAGGCGGTGATGGCCCAGGGCGATTTTGATTTGGGCCTAGCCACCGATGGAGACGCCGACCGCTTTGCTGTTGTCGGTGCCGGTGGCAAGTTCTTTACCCCCAATCAACTGCTTTGTCTATTGACCAGACACTTACATAAGCGCCATGGTTTGCAAGGCGCCGTGGTCAGAAACGTGGCCACCAGTCATATGCTTGACCATGTGGCCAAGCTCTTTGCTCTGCCTCTGATCGAGACTCCGGTGGGCTTCAAATATATCGGCGAAAAGATGCGCACCGATGATGTCTTAATTGGCGGCGAAGAGTCGGGCGGCGTCTCTATCAAGGGTCACATTCCAGAAAAGGACGGTATCTTGGCCAATTTGTTGGTGCTTGAGATGCTGGCCTTGGAAGGGAAAAGTCTAGAGGCGATTTGGCAAGATCTGGCGGACGAGGCGGGGGTCACCTTTTTTCAACGAAGAGGAGACTTGCATCTCACCGATGCCACACAGAAACTCTTGCTCAAGCGTCTAGAAGAAAATCCAATCAAAGAGTTGGGCGGCAAGCCCTTACTGAGAGTCAGTAAGCTGGATGGTCTCAAGCTCTATTATGACGATGATAATTGGCTTTTAATCAGGGCATCTGGTACTGAACCTGTCATTCGTGTATCTGGTGAGGGTACAAGTGAACAATTAATTGATGCGCTCATGCTTGACTTCAAAGCGCAAATCGACGAAATTTTAGAGGGTGCAAAGGCAGTAGGTGTTTGATTTGCAGATGGACGCAAGTAATCTAAATGTTTCCGGCAAAAAGCTGCCGGTGAAAAGCAAAACAGTCAGGCACATCATTGTCTTATTGGTCACCGGTTTGGCTATTTTTCAGGCCGGGCGAGCCATCTTTCTTTCTTTCGAGCGACAGTTGTTTTTGCACAAACAAGCCCAGGTCTTGAAAGAAGGGCAGAAGCAGGCAGAGGAAATCAATAAAGAACTGCGTGATGGTCTGAGCTCTTATAGATCTGCAAGCGGTATCGAGCGTTTGGCTCGGGAGCGCCTCAATCTGGCCGGACCCGACGAAGTCATTTTGCGTATCGGCAAATAGCCAGGGTCGTTCTTGTGTATCTATTCTATATATAGGTTTGTTCGGTCTGACTTGTCCGGCTAGTAATTTGCCATCAAAAAAGAGCCGCTGTTAGGCGGCTCTTTCCTTTTATACCTGATTGGCTTCTCTTAGCGGACGAGAGCGCGAGACAACCAGAAGGCTCTAACCGAGCGATAGCTCTTGAGCAGATTGGTTTGAATCGGCTTTACGTTCACCGAGGCCATTACGGTTTTGGTCGGTACTGGCGTAGGAGCTACGGTAAGAGGGCCGCTAGCAAAGCTGGCTGTCCCTGCGCCGAGAGCACCTAGTACAAGACCGGCAGTTAATAGGCTTTTCTTCATCTTCGTTGTGTATACCTCCGAACGTAACCTAATGGGACTCTCATTCGACTATTTTTGTTCCGAACTTTTCCTCTACTCAAATAGTCGAAAGAATAGGGTGGGTCAAAAATAGGAATACCCCTATGATAGAAGATACCCAGATATCTGTACCTTGACAATATGTTAGCATGGTCAAAATAGATTAAACCTGGTTTTTACCCTGAATCTTTAGGTTTTCAAGAGGCTTCGATGTCCCCAGAAATGTTCTTTATCTTTGTTTGCTCGGTCCTGGGCTTGATTGCCCATGGCTCACGCAAGAAAGCCTGGCTAGCTTGGGTCATACGCGGCTTCATATTTGTCTTTGCAGGGGCTTACGTACTCTATAACCTGGTGCCGAGCCCGCAAGAGACCGAATACACCAGAACGGTCAACCTAGTGGTTTCAATACTGCTTTTCTTGATTCTCTTGAGACCCTTCCGGTTGATCTTGTCGAAGATATTGACTGTGCTTGATGGCTTTGTCTCTTTGCGCGCTCTCACTGGTCCTCTGCGTCACAAGATGACCCTGGGGGCATCGCTCGTGGCCCAGAAGATTTACCAGGAAGATTCCATTCCTCATATGAATGGGCTCTTTTGCTTCATCGTTTGCTTTGGCTTTTATATTGCCAATGCCAATCTATCTGCATCAGGCTTTGCCATTCCCGGTATTCCATTGCCGATGCCTATCACTCTGCAGCAGCTCTTCGAATACAACGGTTTGGGTCTAATTACTGTTTCGGCTTTTGGTTGCGGACTTTTGGTTTCGCGAAAATTCAAGCAGACCTTTGTGGAACGCCTTGGTTGGCAAAAACCAAGCCTCAAACAGCTGGCTCTCGGTATCGGTCTTATCTTCTTCAGTTTCTTTTACGACTGGCTTTGGTCTCTCTTTACTCATTCCACCGGGCAGGGCATGGCCGGGCAGATATCAGCCTATAATGCCGGTGCCTTCCATGCCGAAAATCTCGGCTCAGCCGCCTTGCTAGCCATCGCCACCGCTCTTTGTGCCGGTATCGGCGAAGAAACTCTGATAAGGGGTGCTTTTCAGCCGGTTATTGGAATTTTGCCGGCTGCCTTTTTGCACGGGGTCATGCATGGACAATTTGCCCAGGCGCCAATCTTGATTGTGCAGGTGGCTCTCTGGTCTTGCTGTATGGGCATTGCCAGGCGCTTTACCAATACCACCACTACGATAATCGGTCATGCCGGCTATAACCTTTGCACGACTTTTCTATTTGCTTTTAATCCCTAAAACTGAAGCTGAAAGGCGCCTGGTTTTACTTCGGCTACCCAAGTGTCCAAGACCAGCATCGACTGACTGAGGGAGAATTTCAGAAGTTCGATGCGTTGGCGGGCGGCTTCCAAAATAATGTCTCCTAGAGCTAAAGCTGCATCAACTCTAGTTTCGCCTAGGGCGAGTTTATGGCAGACATTCATAGAAAGCGACTGAATGGTGGGTATGATGCCTAAATCGAGAGGATAGAGTTCAAAGACCTCTTTGGCCAAAGGTGCTTCTATGAGTTCGTCGCTGGCTCTCAGAGAGAAGTAAGAAAACTCTTTGAACCATTCGGGGACCTCATCGTCGCTGTTTTCGCAGACAGCCAGCCAAAGACTTACTGTCTGTACTTCTTTGGCTATTTGTTTGAACAATTCTTCTGAAATCGGTGGTGTTTCAACTGGCTTGAATTGCCCATTGGGGCTGAATACCACTGCCGACTTGCAATAGTTTATGTACGAGGTCAATATGTTGCCGGCGAGGACCGCCATGGCCGTCGCATAAAAAATGGCTCTTTCTCTGGAATCTTCTTCGGTCTGAGGTTTGAATTCTTCCAGGTCGATGAGTGAAATTGGTTGTCCTTTGGAGCTGTCTTGAGCCATTGCTCGCTTACTGAAGTGCCTGCTCCCCTATTTTAATCTCTTTCGGTCAGGTTCCTACGTAATTTTCCCAATGACATGTGACAACTTGGATGTCATGCTTAGGAATGCTAACCATCCCCCTTGCAGAAATTACATACCGGCAATCCTGATTCTATTCTTCTGAATTTAGGTATTGACAACCCTTTTCAGTCATTTAACTGGAATGAAATGGAAGCGGCCCGGGCATATCGCAAGTAGCACTCCCAAGTTCTTAAGCATAATCAAGGAGTTACTTGAAAAATGGCTAACGATAAACCAAGCCCTAAAGACGATGAAATGCAGAAACGTGTCGATGCCACTCTGCAGGGCGCCAGCGCTGGCGGTCAGCAGGGCTATGATGCTCTCATGCGAGAGTTCACCAGGGCCGAGGGCAAATACGGTGAAAACTCCGAAGACCTTCAGAAGTACACCAGTAAGGTGGTCGAAGGTATGGACCAGAAGCAGTTGCAGAACTTTGCCGAAATCTGGACCAAGCAAAATTTCGACAGGCTTGATAGCTTGCAGAGAGATGGTCGTTTGGGCCGGGGCGAAGTCTCGGTAGATAAGGCCCAGAATCCGCTTGAAGCAGCCTTCCTTGACGATGTCTCGCAGCGTTATTCGGCTTTGCAGAATAACCGCTTCATTCTCGGCAAAAGAGGTGGATTGGCTCAAGGCGACCTTAACGAGGCTATCGAACGCCGCGAAAAAGGCAAAGATGCCAATCAGGTCAAGCAGTACGAAGCCGACCGCGAAGTGGCGACAAACCAAGATGTTGGACGGTTGACCGACAATCTGGTCAGCAATAACGGTGATCCATCCAAGAGTTTGTTTAACCGTCTCGTCTCTCTCGACAGCGGCAAGCCCAACGATTCATTCGACAGAGATGCCGTTGGCGCCTATCTGCGTCAAGCCAGCACGATGGCACCCGGTACCGACGGATTCAGCCCAAAAGATGTGCAGACCGCCCAAGAGCTTTATAACAACTGGGACAGCCCAGCGGTGCAGTTGATGCGTGGTGAACGCCCCGGCAACAACAGAGACTCGCATGGTCAGCCCGAATACAACCACAATATCGATCTAAGCCGACTGTCTAAGTCTCTCGGCACCAATCCCGATGCTCTCTACGCTTCTGCTTCTCCTCGTGGCAGAGCCGCACAAGAAGCTGAAAGACGTGCCACCACCAATGTGCAAGCTGTGGGTGATGCCAGCGGTGTTGCCGAAGTTAGAAGGGACGGTCGGGTCGTTCAAGGGCAGACTAATCCTGAAGGTGTCGCCGAAGTAAGAAGGGGCAGAGCCGTTTCTCCAGACGAGCGGGCGCCTGAAGGTGTGGCCGAAGTGAGACGCAGACCGAGACAACCCGGTCAAGAAGTTGAAGGCGAAGAAGCGGCACAACGCCGTGTCGAAAGACAAAGACAGGCTCGTGAGAGCCGTGCCGATGCACCTGCACCCAAGCCGGTCGAGAAGTACGAAGATCCTAAGCTGCCTGAATTGCCTGCCAATGCAGATGACGCAGCCATCGCCAAAACTCGCGAAGCCTATGCCAAAGAGTTGGCTGAAGCCTATAAGAAGCGTGAGTTCCGTGATGTCATGCCCGGCGACGGCTGGGACAGACTGGCTCGCCGCGAGTTGAAAGCCAATGGTCAAGACTTTAGCGAGCCCAATGTCGTTAAGTTCTCTGATGCACTGGCTAAGCTGAATGGCTGGACCGGCAGACTGGACACCGACAAGATGCTCATGAGAGGTCAGGCGCCTATAAGGGTCAGACCGGAAGGTTGGGCCGATGAACAGGTAAAAGCCAAGCTGGCTGAGTTTGATGCTGAAGTGGCTAAGCGTAAAGAGGCTGCCGAAAAAGCGGCTGCTGAAGCTGCCGCCAAGCAACAGCGCGATGTTGTTGACCAGTTTGACCCGCAGCGCAGTGGCGGCGACGTCCCCCCTGCCGGTGCTAAGCCAGACCCAGCTGCCGACGCTGCCAAAGCCGCCGAAGCTGCTAAGGCCGCTGAAGCTGCCAAAGCTGGTGGACCTCAACCACTGAGAGATGGCTCGGGTAATGTTGTCAAAGACGGCTCGGGTAATCCGGTGATGACCGGTACCGACCAACAGCTACAACAGCAACAACAACAGCAGCAGACCGAAGCGGCAGCTAAAGAAGCGGCAGCTAAAGAAGCAGCAGCCAAAGAAGCAGCCGCTAAAGAAGCAGCAGCCAAAGAAGCAGCAGCCAAAGAAGCCGCAGCTAAAGAAGCAGCAGCTAAAGAAGCAGCCAGAAAGGCTCAATCAGCTAAAGGACCAACCGCAGCTGATCCCAATGACCTTTCCGCTTTCACGCCCTAAGCTGTCAGCAGTTGCATAAATAAAATTCGACCGTTCATACCAGTCTATACTTGTGGTATGAGCGGTCGAAAACTTTTGTCTAAAAATCTTGCTGCGGCATTGGCTGTCATCATTTTGCTTTTGCCGTGCCAGCAGGCGCAGGCTCAGAGCAAGACTCAAAATAATAAAGCTCAAAATAGTAGTGATTCAGATAGTAAAAAAGTCTTGATCGCCCAGGTGCGAAAACTTTGCCTGCAGCATGATTATGACAAGGCGCTCAACTTGCTAGAGCAGGCTCAGACCGAAAGCAGATATAGAGACGACTACGACCTTCTTTTTCTTTATGCCAAGTTATTGAGCCATCAGGGTCGCTATCAAAAGGCGATTGATTATCTTGAGCGTTGCGTGCAACTGCGACCTAAGCTGGCAGAGCCGCGGGGCAGTATGGCTTACTATTACTTTTGCATGGGCAAGTTTGATCAGGCCGAGAAAGAGGCTTCAGTTGGGCTCACCTTGCAAGGCAGCGCCCGGGGGTTTGCTTATCTGCGGGCTCTAATTGGCAAGATCGAGCTTTATAAATCGCAAGGTCCAGTCAATAGCCCCGACTATCTTTTTGCCGAAGAAAGAGAATTGCAGCACTTCGATAGAAAAGATTTTCCTATCAGAATTGCCATCTTGGTTGACCCTGCATTTAAAGAATATAGTTTGCAATTCAAGAAAGCCGTTCTCAATTCTTTTGAGCAATGGCGGCAAGCGTCTGGTGGTTTTTTGCGTTACCAGCTAGTTTCTCAAAAAGAGGCGCGCATTGTCTGCAAGCTTCTCAAGTATCGCAGAGAGCGCGGCTTTGGTTCTATTCTCGGTGAAACCATGCGTGATGACGATGAAGGGCTGGAAGACAATCTCAAATTTGCCAAGGTAGAGGTCTTCTTTAGTACAGATCAAGATCCCCGTGAAATCGAGGCCACGACCTTGCATGAGGTGGGGCATGCCCTAGGTTTGAACCATTCCAATAATCCCCGCGATATAATGTTCCCCTCAGCTAGAGAGCCCTTCACCGCCTTGCTTACCGCTCGCGACAAAAATAGTATTCGCAAACTATACGGAATTCCGCCGGGCGCCCAGTTTCAATAAGTTTTTTGAGAGTTGATTTGGATGGAAAAGAAAGTTGAATCGGTATCGCATATAGAGAAGCTGCCTCTGGAGCGCATTGCCGAACTGGCTAATTTCATTGAGATTTCCACAGGCAACGCCGAAGATATTTTTCGTAAGTTGGAAAAAGCGTTGGATAGTCTATCAACAGCGGCGCCCTCTGGTTTTGGTGCTATTTCAGGTGAAGTAGATAAAGTTTATCGCCGTGAGATGGATAAGTTGAAAGTTTGCTCAAGCACGCTTGACCGTTGGCGTGGTCAAGAACCAGACCCTTCTCAGACAAGAGAGATTGAAAGAATTGGTTGGGAACTCACCCAACTGCAAAGCAAATATCTGCGCATTATTCAGATGGCTGAAAAACTTTCGTCCGATTGACCAAGCCGCTAATTTAGTCAGTTTCTTTTACTTCGATTTTGATTGCTTTTGGAAAGTAAAGCGAGCTATCGGCGAATAGTCTATTGCTGTCGGTGGCGTTGACATTGTAGGTCAAAGAAAGCTGTCCGTGTTTTCTAGAGTATTCGGGATGTGCTTTGACGCTATAACAAAAGAGTCCGTCTCCCGGTTTGAGAGCGAGCACTTCTTCTCTGTCGCTCCATGGTCCTTCCGGTCTTTTGGCGCTTCTCATCATGATGGCGCTTTTGTCTGCTGGAATATAAAAGGCGTAGAGCCTCTTTAGCCCGGGGATTCTCACCACCGACATTTCGCTGGCGCCGTCGGCAAACAAGATTGCTGCTTGCTTCTGGTTTCTCTGCCAGCCGTCTTGCCACCATTCCATGTTGGCTATAGCTTGGGCAATTTTCTCGGGGTTAGCTATCTCTTCCAGCGGTAAGCGCGAGATTGTGCAAGGGTGTGAGCCTGCTTTGCTCATTCTCTCGGCTGTGTTGTAGAGATATAAATAGTCCCTGCTTTTGTTTCCTTCTTTCTCTCTTTCTTTCAAGCAGGCTACAGCTAAGAGCGAATCTTCAGTCTTTATCTCTAAGCTTTTGGTGATTATTTTGGCCTGCGACTTTGCTTTGAAGGGGGCAATATCAAGATAAGTGGCATAGTTGGCGCTGATGCGAAACTGAAAAGGCGCAGGCAATGCGGTGTCGGTCTTGATCAGGTGTTGAAAAATGAGAAAGCGGTTTTTGTTTAGATAGACTCCGTCGCCCGGCCAAAAGTAAGAACCGTCCGGTTTTGGGGCGGCAAAAAAGTCGGCCGCACTAATTTGAAATTGCAGCTTGCCTTTTTTATCTAGGTGTTTGTCGATGGCAATACAGTTACGGGGCAGAAGGCAATCTTTTCTTTTACCGTCTTCGATTTTGCCATAGAAACTATCGCCGAATAGCCAGAGACTGAGGTCTTTGGCGGCAATAGAATAGGCGGCGTCTCCGCCGCAAAAGCCAGCCTTGTCTGCATTGCCACTTGTGCCGACAAGACGTGCCGTAAGTGCTTGGTCTGGTTCTACTTTTAGTATTACCGGTAGTATTGCCGGTAGTGTTACCGGCGGTGCAGATCTTGTTTTTGTTTCTTTTCTCTCTATTGTCTCGGCATTTTCTGTTGCTGCTATAGCCGCAGACAAAGCCGATAGACAAATAAGTAAGACCAGCAGATGGAAGTGTTTAATTTTGACCTTCTTTATTTTCCGGGCTATCTTGAGAGCTTTGTCCGGCGTCTTGTTCGGCATTTTCAGTTTGCTCTGCATGATTGCCATTGCTGCTATTAGTGCCGTTCTTACCGTTCTTTTCTAGACTCGCAATTTCTTTCAGACCCGAAAGCAAATCGAGGCTGACAATGGGCGGTGTGCCCACTTGCTTTCTTTCGGCATGGGTGAAGATTTCTTTGTCGATATCTTCTTTTGTGCGGTGCGGCTCCAGTATGGCAACCAGATCGCGATAGCGCAGGGTTTCTTTTTCAACCAGCGCCCTAGCCAAAAGGTCTAGTTCGGCACGTTTGCTTCTGATCAAGTTGCGCACGTTCTCTAGGCAATCATCGGTGATTTTCTTGATTTCTTTGTCTATCTGCGCTTCGGTAGACTCAGATAAACGGTTTTGTCTAGAGCCTTTAGCGCCATCGGTATTGAAGACAAAGCTACCCATGCCATATCGTCTAATCATGTCACTGGCTGTCGAGGCGACATTACTTAGATCAGCCGAGACTCCGGCGGTGGTGGTCTCCATATAGAAGCTTTCGGCGACATAGCCGCCCAAGCTGATTTCGATTTCGGTGAGCAGTTCTTCGCGGGTGGGGGCATGGTGGAAGGGATCGTCTTTGCGCACCGCCCACATGAAGCCCAGGGCTCTGCCAGTGGGAACAATGGTCACCACCTGGATCAGCTCTTTCTTGCCTTTGAAGTAAGTGACGATTGTATGTCCAGCTTCGTGATAGGCTGTGCTCCAGAGTTCTTCCAGCAAGATTTTTTGGCTTTTGGAAATGCCGAAATTTACTCTTTGAATGGCTTTGAAGATGTCTTCGCTCTTAATCAAAGTACGACCTTCGCGAATGGCGAAGAGTCCCGCTTCGTTCACTATATTTGCCAGGTCAGCGCCCGAGCTGAATACTGTCATTCTAGCTATTTCAAGCAGGCTGACATCGCTTTCCATTTTGTATTTTTCAATGTATTGCTTGAGTATGGCTTCTCTGCCTTCCAGATTTGGCAGGGGCACTTCGATGATCCGGTCAAAGCGACCGGGTCTAAGCAGAGCCGAATCGAGCATACCTGGATTATTGGTGGCGCCGATGGTGAGCACTTTATGCTTGCCGAAGCCGTCTAATTCAACCAAGAACTGATTGAGTGTGTGGTTGGCGTCTTGAATGGCACCACCGCCTAGATCTGTACCTCTTGTGGCGCCGATGGCATCTATCTCGTCGATAAAGACTATAGCTGGTTTGCCGCTGCGACGAGCTTGTTCGTAGACTTTGCGCACCCTGGTGGCGCCCACGCCTGCCCACATCGATTGAAATTCGCCGCCTGAAAGAGCATAGAATGCCACACCGGCTTCGTTGGCGATGGCTTTGGCCAGCATTGTTTTACCGGTGCCGGGCGGGCCTGAAAGCAAGATACCTTTGGGGGCTTTCAAACCAAGTGAAATCACCAGGTCGATGTTCTTAAGTAGTGCTACAACTTCGGCAGCTTCGGCTTTGGCTTCGTCCATGCCTTTGACGTCGTCGATTTTGACATCGAGGTCGGGCACACGGCTGAGGTTCATGCCGCCTGTATTGAGTTTGTGACCGGCTGTGACCGAAAGCTTGTCTATGGCTGCTTCGAGGTCGGCTTCTGTGACCACATGCCGACCGTGTCTGATTGCCAAAATAGCGGCTTCGTTGCAAGCAGCGGCAATATCTGCTCCCGAAAAATTAACCGACAACTTGGCTAGTTTAGCCAGGTCTGGTTCGGCTTCCATTTTGATTTCTTTCAGGTATTTAGCAAAGATTTCTTTGCGTGCTTCGCGGTCGGGTAGGCCAATATATACTTTGCGGTCAAAGCGACCAGCTCTAAAGAATGCCGAATCAAGCGATTCTTCTAGGTTGGTGGCGCCTATGGTGATGACGTTGGAACGGCCAAGACCGTCGAGTTCCACCAAGATTTGATTGAGTTCGTGGGTGCGGTTGGTGCCGGTATCACTGACGGTGCCGGCAATAGAATCGATCTCATCGATAAAGACGATGGCGGCAGGGCTCTTTCTTGCTTGGGTATAGATAGACCTGATGCGGTCGGCGCCCTGTCCCCGGAATGTACCGATAAGCATGCTGGCTGAAAAACCATAGAAGGGTACACCGGCTTCGTTGGCAATGGCTTTAGCCAGCATTGATTTACCGACGCCGGGTGGGCCTATCATCAAGATGCCCTTGGGTAATTTAGCGCCAATTTTGCGCAGTTCGTCGCCTCTCTTTAAAAAGTCGACAATTTCAGAGACTTCTTGTTTGATGTCTTCGATGCCGATCACTGAGCTGAAACGGATAGTGGCATCGTGGGTGATTGTGGCCACGTCTGAGTTTGAGATGGAGCGCTCGAGACCAACCGAAACCCGGTCAAGCGCCTGCAGAATCATTTCGGTATTGACTGTATTGGGGTTGCCGGGGCGTCTGGCGATCAGGGCTGCTTCGTTTACCACCGAGGCGATTTCAGCTGGAGAATAATTGGTGGTGAGATTGACTATCTGTTCATAGTCGATGGACTCTTTATCGTAAGCCACTTTGGAGAGATAGTATTCAAAGAGATGCTTTCTTTCCATCGGAGTGGGCATCTGAAAGTAAATGCGTCTGTCCATGCGCCCGGCGCGCAGCAAGGCCGGGTCGAGCATGCCATCGTTATTGGTGGCGCCGATGACCATCAGTCTAGAGCCTTGAAAGCCGTCCATTTCGGTGAGCAAGGTGTTGAGAGTCATATTCATGTCGGCGACGCCGCCAAAGCCCTGGTCTTGCTGGCGTTTGCTGGCCATTGATTCGATTTCGTCGATGAACAAAATGGCGCGGTCATGTCTCTTCAATTTATTGAATAGGGTCTTCAGTTTAAGCACACCCAAACCAAGGAAGAGACCACTGATGGCACCGCCTTCCACAACATAGAAAGGCACGCCTACTTCGTTGGCGATGGCGCGGGCAAAGAGTGTTTTACCGACGCCGGGTGGTCCGACAAAGAGCATGCCTTTAGGTACTTGGGCGCCGGAACCTTCATAGTGCACAGCCTTTTGCAATATATCGATGGCTTCTTTGATTTCTATCTTGGCCGCTTCGTTGCCGATCATTTCATTGAGAAACTTAGGCGCTTTGGGGTTTATCGGCGAGTCTTTATAAAAGAACTTGAAAGTTTTGCGCCAGAAATTTTGCGGTGCTTTGGCATCGCCCCGCGGCGGCAAGGGAAAGATGATTGAAAGCAGTATGTAGAACTGAATGAGGATGAAGAGGGCGCCGTAGACCCCGGCTGCTATCACCGAAATGATCGAATATTTGAGCAGGGCGGAGACCGATGTGAACGGGTTCCAGTACTGCGCAGTGGCTATTAGAGCAATCACCCAGAGTATGAATAATACCCAACGAACCCAGTTCTTCATTTCTCTAGTTAACTCCTAGTCGTTATGTGGAAATTGCACATTGCGATTGCCGTGCTTGTCTGAAACTTTTATGGCGTATCTAGATAGTCCGTTTGAATCAACTACATCTATCTCTGGAATACCGCCTTCCATACGCTTGGTGCCCATAGCTGCTGGTCTGCTTTCGGCTATACCCACAGGCATGCGCACCGGCGGGAAAGCACTCGGTGACATAATCATCGTGAAAAGAAGAGCAATAATGAAACCCCAGAATAGATACTTCATTTTGTTTGTGTCGGTTCAGTGCTCACTGGCTCTGAGTTTGCCGATAGCGGCATGTCCAGTTCTTTTTTGATCCAGTTTTCCAATTCTTGCTTGGTGAATTTGCCGCTGGTGGCGTTCACAACTTTGCCTTTATTGAATAAGACAAAACCTGGCAAGTTGATGATCTCATATCTTTCAGCCAAGACCTGATTGGCTTTGGCATCGACCTTGTAGATCTTCAAAAAGCCGTTGCTTTCTTCGGCAAGCTTAGCCATATCGGGCTTCATCTGCTGGCAAATAGAACATTCCGGGCCATAAAACTCCACTAGAACCGGTTCGTGGCTGTCCAAAACTTCGCCCTGAAAGGTGCCCTCATTGATGTCATCAATAAGTTCTACGCTTTGCTCGCCGCCTGCGCTTGACTGTGCCGTCGGAAACCAACTGGACTGGCTGTCTTGTTTGGTGCCGTTCATATAGCTGGAAAAGAGCAAGGCGATTAGAAATCCAATGGCAAGTTCTCTCATATTTCTTCCTGGTTTAAGAATACCTATATTGTATATTGGCTAATATTGTATATTGGCTGAGCCTGGCTGATTACATAATAGGCGATAAAAGTAAAACCGGCTTGATGCCGAGGTTTGCCTAAAAAGAAAGAAACGAGCTTGCGCCCGTTTCTTTCTTTTCCAATTGCTGAAAATTCCGATTATTTGCCTCTTTCGGGCACCGGAATGTAGTCGATGATGTGGATAACGCCGTTGGAAGCCTTAACATCGGGGGTTGTGGTGATGCAACCATCGACGATAAGGGTGCCGTCTTTGTTATCAAGCATGAGGCTTTCGCCCTGAAGGGTTACGGCTGAGCGCTTGTTGAGAAGTTCAGCTGCCTCTTGCTTGCCTTTCAAAATGTGGTATTTCAGCACTTCTTGAAGCTTCTTCTGGTCGTTCATCAAACCTTCGCGGTTTTCTTTGGGCATTTTGCCCCAACCAGCATCGCTCACCATGAATACTGTGTGCTGACCGCCACGACGGAGCATACCGGTCATACCAGCCTTTTTGTAGGCTTCCACCGAAGTCTTGAGTTCGGGGGTGCGAGCGGCTACAGAAGCCAGATCATTGTGTCTGACTACTCTGTGATGTCTTCTGTGGTGTCTGGCCGAGGCTTCTTGCGAAGTACCAGCCACAAGACCGATACCGACCAAAAGCGCTGCTGAAAGCGCGAATGAACGGCGACTCCACTGATTAAGTTGCATAGCTTCTCCTTTACTTACAACAAATTAGGCTGCTTAAACTGTTAATTACACGTGCTTGTTGATGTGCTGGGTAAGCGTAGATTTCGGCACGGCTCCTACTACTTCTTCCATCACCTGTCCGCTCTTAAAGAGGAAGAGGCTGGGAATACCGCGAATTTTGTAGGCTTGCGCGGTTTTTGGATTCTCGTCAGTATTTAGCTTGACTACTTTCAGTCTTCCCTCGTATTCCTTGGAAAGATCTTCGACTACCGGCGCTACGGCTTTACAGGGTCCGCACCAGGGGGCCCAGAAATCAACGAGTACCGGAATGTCGGCTTTAAGCACTTCCTGCTCGAAGGTGGAATCGGTTACGTTTGCAACGGACATTTCTAAACAGGACCTCCCATGTCGCTTAGCACCTTTGCTGCTTTTCATAAGCGTGGTGCTTGATAATTTAGATTGGTTACTCCGGCAACCTTATTTTGGTTTTTGCCTGGTTTAGTAACTTGCTAGTGCAGACCCTCAGGTGTTAATTACTTGAAAAGCCTGCTGCCAGGTAGCCCAATCAAACATACAAAGAGATTATAGTGATTGTGGAAGCCATTCTGGAATCGAACAAATTGCAGGGTGTGTTTTTGGGGCTAGTCAAGAACTTGATCGAGGGGCTCTGTAAGAAAAAGGAATATAGAACCGGTCTGCCTTTTGAGCATTGTTCCGGCGGCTTGTAAAAACAAGGTTAGACTTTTCTTTTGCATTCCAAGAGTAAGGAATATAGGTGAATCTTTTAGACCGCATCCTCCATAAATGGCTATTCAGGAGTTTGGCTAACCAACTTCTTATTACCTATTTATTGGTGATTACCATCGCACTTTTGGCCGTCAGTCTTTGGGCTTTGGTGGCCATAAGAAAGGAATCGCTCACCGATCTACAGAACACTCTAGAAGTAGAAGCGGTCAACCTTGGTCTTGAGATTGATAATGACTTGGTGCTCGATTCTGCCCAGGCTCGCAAGCGCATTCAGTCGGCGGTGGAAAGGCGGGCTTCTCGGTTGGGTGTAGCCATCGTCGTGGTCGACAAAGACGGGCGCTTGCTCTCTGATTCGGCGCCGCCTTTAGCCGGTAAAAATCTTTCCAACGAGCAAGAAATCAACGAAGCCCTGGCCGGCGTCATTTCCAACAGTACTCGTTCTGAGCCGGTGAGCAATACCAACTGGTTGTATGTGGCTTATCCGGTACGTTCTATGGGTGAAACCACAGGCGTAATTAGGGTAGGTGTCGCCCTCACCGAGATAGAAAGACGACTGCAGCGAGATTTGATTGTTTTCCTCGAAATTATTTTTGCCACCGGTCTTGTCACCGTGCTCATTTCGCTCTGGCTGGCCACCCGCGTCAATAGACCGGTGAAAGAGATGAGCGCTCTGGCTAAGCAGATTTCAATTTCAGGCGACTTTTCAGCCTTTCTGCCGGTCAGTCGCAAAGACGAGATAGGTGAGCTTTGTCTTTCTTTCAACCAAATGATCGGTCGCCTGCGAGAGCAAGAGCGTATGCGTCAAGAATTTATTGCCAACGCCTCACATGAACTAAAGACTCCGACCATGGCTATAGGCTCGGTGGTGGAGGCTCTGCAAGCAGGGGCTGCCGAAGACCCCAAGTTGCGAGCCCAGTTCTTACAGTCTCTGGAGCGTTTGGCAGATCGCTTAACCAGTCTCATTCAAGATCTGCTCGATATTTCCAAGCTGGATAGTGGTGCCGAAGCTTCCGACCAAGAGGCTGTCAGTATTCATCAATTAGTCAGCGACGCCGTCGAACAGGTGCGCGGTAGTGCCGATAAGAAAGGCGTGCGCTTGGTCTTCCGCAATGCCGAAGGGCAAGAAGCCGCCGAACCTGAGGCTCTGCCCGATGTTGAAATTAGAGTTTTGGGTAATTTCTTGCAGCTTTTGCGAGCGGTGACCAATATCTTGACCAATGCCATCAATTACACGCCTGACGGCGGCTTGGTGGCGGTGCAGGCTTTTACCACCAACGATGCTAAAGTCTTGGTAAAAATAAGTGACACCGGTGTCGGCATCGAACCAGCCGATCTGCCCCATATTTTTGAAAGGTTTTATCGCGCCGACAAGGCACGCACCCGAGGAACCGGCGGCACCGGTCTGGGTCTGGCCATCACCCGCGAGATCGTTGCGCGGCATCATGGTACGGTTGCGGTAGACTCTACAGTGGGAAAAGGTTCGACCTTTACCATTCAACTGCCTGTTAGTTGATTTGGGGTGGCAATGCTTGCAGCTTTCAAAAACTTTATCGCCCGCTTGACCGGCAAAAAGCCGCAGGAGCCAACAGCGCAAGAAGATGAGCTTTGCTGTCAGGGTGTAGTTCATATAGCCTATCGCGGCATAAGCGATGAAAGGCTTTATCTGAGCTATAGCCGCAGTTGGTCGGAAGTGCGCTATTTTCGCTCCAGCAATTTGCGGGTTTTTTGCGCCGGTTGCAGGCGCCGCTTGCTCTAATGAAAAGCAATGAAGCTCTTGATTTAGAGCGTTATCTTAGGCAGACGACCCTGCCCGAACTTGGCATAGAAGGACAAGCCGCCCTTTTGGCATCTAAAGTTTTGGTGGTCGGCTTGGGCGGTCTGGGGGCGCCGGTGGCCACCTATCTTGCTGCCGCCGGTGTGGGTGAGCTGGGTTTGTGTGACGGCGATAAAGTGGAATTGTCCAACTTGCACAGGCAGGTTTTGTTCAACGAAGCCGATCTCGGTACGAGTAAAGTAGATGCCGCCGCCACCAATATTTTGGCTAAGAACAGCAAGATCAAACTAAAAAAAGAGTCTCGCTTTCTCTCGTCTGAAAATGTCTTTGAACTATTGGCAGGCTTTGATTTGGTGGTCGATTGCACCGACTCACTTGAGGCGCGATATCTCATCAACGATACTTGTCTGGCGCTCGGCATTCCTTTTGTTTATGGTGCCCTGCACAAGTTTCAAGGACAGTGCTCGGTCTTTGCCCCCGGTGGTCCTTGTTTTCGCTGCTATATGCCGGCTTTTGCCAGTGTGCCCACCTGCCAGATGACCGGGGTCTTGGGCGTTTTGCCCGGGCTGGTTGGTTGCGCCCAGGCGACTGCGGTTTTGCAATTACTTCTCGGTCAGCCGTCACCTCTTGTGGGGGTGATGCAGTTTTTCGATTTGCTCACTTTTGACTTTTACAAAATTGCCATACCGAGACAAGCCGACTGCATTTGCAGTGCTGCCAATAATTATGCTCAGTCTGTCCCTCCAAAATCTGGTCCTTTAGAATCTATGCCAGTCAGATCTATTTCGGTCCAGAAGCTGCATGAACAGCTGCAAAAGCCCGATTTGACTTTGCTCGATGTGCGAGAGCTTGCAGAGTTTCGCACGATGCGCTTTAAAAATGCTGTGCACTTGCCGCTCTCGCAGCTGGCTATTTCTAGATCGTCTATAGAGACAGCGCTTGCTTTGTCTAATCAAGAATCTAACTCAGAGTCTAAATCAGGCTCTGTGGTTGTCTATTGCCGTTCCGGGCAGCGCAGCATGCAGGCTGTGCGCATTTTGCAGGCAAGCGGGGTGGAAAATGCGTTCAATCTTGAAGGCGGCATAATGGAGTGGCATCGAGCTTTTCAGGGGGAAGGGCTGGACAGCGACTTCGATGCCATCGATTAGTTGAGCACCAATTACGATATTATTTTCTGGCTTGGCAATACTTAGTAAAACTCTGGAGTTTTTATCATCGAATCTGATCAAGAAGTCTCGGCAAAGAAGCAGTGGAAGTTTGTCCTTCCCCCTTTGACGCCGCTCTTTTTGCCATTTTTCTTGCTCAATCTGCTCTTTGGTTGTCCTTATGTCTTGCTGCGCGACGGCGCCACCTGCAGGCATATAGACACCGGTCTCTATATTCTTACTCAGCATCAGATTCCCACCACAACTTATACCTGGTCGATAAATCCTGCTTATCCCTGGCTTACCCATGAGCTTGGCACCGATGTTTTGTTCGGCTTGATGTATCAGCTCTTTGGCTTGAACGGCGTAGTTGTGGCCGGGGCTTTGCCCTTGGGCATCGCCCTGCTTTGCACTTTGGTTTTAGGTCGGATGCGCGGTCTGGGTCGCTTCAGCGCTTGGATCTTTTGGATTCCGGTGTTTCTTTGTACGACCATTCACTGGTCGGCTCGCCCCCATGCCATAAGTTATGTTTTCTTTCTTGCTTTCTATTATTTGGCTTTCGTCTCTAAAGCGACACCGCTCAAAAAGGCGCTTATTTGCGGCGGACTCTCCATTCTTTGGGTGAATTTTCACGGCAGTGTGGTGCTCGCTTTGCTTATCTTGGGCAGCAAATTGGCGGGCGATCTTCTCGATTTGATTTTAAGGCGCAAGGTCGACTCTCAGACTGAGCCGCCAAATTTTAAGTGGCAAAATTTCAACTGGCAAGCTTATCTCTTGCCTCTTGCCGCTACTTTTTTGGGCTCTTTGCTTAACTTGAGAGGGCTTGCCTTTTGGGATTATTTATTTGCCTATCTTTCCCATCCGCAAATTACTCAGAAGGGCTTAGAATGGGCTCCCTTCGATATCAAAATGTTTCCGGGCAGCCCGGCTTATTTGGTCTTGATAGCGCTTTGGCTGGGGCTTAATTTAGCCGCTCGCTTTCTGCCGCCGACTGCCGAACTTCTCCTTTTTGTTGCCTTCGCCGGTAGTGGCTTTATGTCGGCCCGCTTGATGCCTTATTTGGCTTTATTGGCTTTGCCAAGTTTTGGTCCGGCCTGGCAAAAGCTTAGGGGCGGCGCGCCTGTCAGTGCCAAGAAAAACGGCATGGTGCCATGGTTTGTTTCGGCTTTTCTGACACTGCTTGTGATTGCGGTTTATTTGTTTGATGGGCAGTATAAGCAGCAAGATATGTACGTCGCCACCCAGCCGACAAAGACGGTCAAGTGTATTGAAAGCTTGCCCCCCGAAACCCAAGGTTTCAACTACGATAACTGGGGACCTTATATCTATTTTCGACTCCACAGAAAAATCTTTGTCGATGAGAAAACCGATTTCTATCCCTCTCAGTTTATCTCTGATTATAAGGTCATGCTTGGTGCCGAAAAGGGCTGGCAGGCTTTATTTGATAAGTACAAATTGCAATTTGCTCTTGTTCCTAAAAATGGACCACTAGATCATGCCCTTGGACAAGAGAAAAACTGGCGCCGGGTGGAAGAAGATGAAGCTGGAGTCTTTTATCTGCGGGCGGCTAATTAGCTCGTGTCAATTTAGATCTTGTAGTGGGATTTCTTAGTCGGATTTCTTGGTCAAATATTCTAAACAAATATTCTAAACAAATCTGTCGGCATCTGATTTAGGCGCGAGCAGACTTTCTCCATAGGCTTCGCCATTTATCTTGGTTTCAGCGGCCATAAATGTCCCTGCACCCTTCAAAAAGTCGAAGGGGAAGTTTAGTTTTGGTTTGGATGCATCAGACAAAAGTTTGATTTGCTCTGCCCCAAGTTTGATATCTAGCTGTATGTTGTCTAAAAGTTGTTCTTTTGTGCGCGCGCCTATTATGGGCGCAGTTACGCCTGGTTGGGCTTGCAGCCAAGCGATGGCAACTTTAGCCGGTGTGGTCTGCATTTCTTTGGCGACGGCCGTGACAGCGTCGATAACTTCAAAAGTTTTTTCTTTTGCCAGTTGACTGGTTATCCATTCGCCTCTGTCGGGGCTTGCCTTGTGACGATTTTCGCGGGTGTATTTGCCGGTCAATATGCCAAATTTGAGAGGCGACCAAGGTGTAACGCCCAGTCCTAGTTCGAGAGCCATTGGTATCAATTCGCCTTCGACTGTGCGTTCCAAAAGCGAATACTCTATTTGAATAGCGCTCAAGGCGGTCCAGCCGCGCAGTTTAGCTAGGGTGTGGGCTTCCGCTGTTTTCCAGGCGGGCGTATCTGAAAATCCGATATAGCGTACTTTGCCGCTTCTCACCAGGTCGTCCAAACACGACATGGTCTCTTCGATGGGGGTAAATTTATCAAAGCAGTGCATCCAATAAAGATCGATATAGTCTGTGCGCAAGCGCCTCAGTGATGCCTCTAGGGCTTGCATGATTGTCTTGCGGTTGGCGCCCCCGGCATTTGGATCACCGGGATACATTGTGCCGAAAAACTTGGTGGCGATCACTGCCCGATCTCTTCTGAAGTTCTTGTTGAGGAAATTACCGAGAATGACCTCAGAGTGCCCTTTTGTATAGACATTGGCGGTGTCGATAAAATTGCCGCCGCGCTCAAAATATGCACTCAAAATGGCATGCGAAGCGGCTTCGTCTGTGCCAAAGCCCCATTCCTGACCAAAGGTCATGGCACCCAAGCAGAGCGGGCTGACTCTCAGACCGCTTCTGCCCAATGTGATGTAATCGTCTAAGGCCACTGCTTAGAAAATGGCTCTAGTTTTGCGAGGCGACGAGGGCTTTGCGCAGCGAACCGCCCGACTTGGCGATTAATTCTTCGGCTTGCACGCGTCCCATTTTGCGCTTAAGCATAAGCACTGCTGTTTTGGCATGACCGTTGGAAGCGACTAGGGCTCCTTCGGCTATGGGGCGGGCAACATCGCAAAGCAGAGCAATCATTGAAACTGCTCTCTCTCTCAGCTTTTCATTGGTGGGTTTGAGGTCGACCATGAGGTTTTCATAGACTTTGCCCAATCTCACCATGGTGCAGGTGGAGAGCAAATTGAGCACCATTTTCTGGGCTGTACCTGCTTTCATGCGGGTGCTGCCGGTCAAGGCTTCGGCACCGACAATAGGAGCAATGGTGACATCGCAGACTGAAGCCAGCGGTGAATCGAAGTTATTGACCAGAGCCACTGTGGCGGCGCCGGCTTTCTTGGCTAGTTCGCAGGCGGCGATCACATAGGGTGTTCTGCCGCTGGCTGTGATACCAACCAGTACATCTTTGTCTGTAATCTTGAGCTTGACTGCGTCTTGCTCGCCCAGTTCTTTAGAATCTTCGGCATTTTCGAAAGAGACAAACATCGCTTCTTTGCCGCCGGCTATGCAAGCCTGCACAAGTTCTCTATCGACACCAAAAGTAGGATGACATTCGGTGGCATCAAGCACACCCAGTCTGCCCGAGGTGCCTGCTCCAAAATAAATCAGTCTGCCGCCCTGGCTCAGCTTGCCGACGATTATGTCGACTGCTTTGGCAATTTCAGGCACCACGTTCTGCACTGCCACCGCCACGTCGAAGTCTTCCTTCTGCACGCGGGCCACTAGTTCTTCTGTCTCCAGTACGTCCAGGTCCATTGTCCTGGCGTTCCGTTCTTCGGTCACTAGTCTTGTGAATTCTTGTGTGTAGCCCATGATTACCATCCTGAGATTGCCTGGGGAGTTTACGCTTGTTTCGTCTTTTGTACTGCAAGTAAAATTTTAACAGCCAAATGGCGCTTTATTTCTGCTTTGTGATGTTTAAGACCGATTCCTTAGTCTTATGTTGCACGGTTGAACGCCTTAGGAAGCTTCCGTCGCCTGCTTTTCCGAGATATTTACCTTTTTCAATGATCAGCTTGCCTCTAGAAAAGACATATTCGGCAGTTCCCTGCACTTCTTTGCCTTCGTAGCAGCTGTAGTCGACTTTCATATGGTGGGTCTTGGCGCTGATTGTCATTTTCTTGTTGGGGTCGAAAAGCACTATATCGGCGTCCGAACCCACTGCTATGGTTCCTTTTCTCGGGAAAAGCCCGAAAATCTTGGCGGCGGCGGTCGATGTAATCTCCACGAAACGATTGAGATTGATTCGACCTTCCACAACTCCGCCATTGAAAATCAGGCTCATTCTGTTTTCAACGCCTGGTCCACCGTTGGGAATTTTGCTGAAATCGTCTTTGCCGAGTTGTTTTTGATCGTTGAAGCAGAAGGGGCAATGGTCGGTAGAGACAGTCTGCAAGTCGTTCATGCGCAGACCGGTCCAGAGTTCTTCCTGGTTCCATTTTTCTCGAAGCGGCGGTGTCATCACATATTTAGCACCTTCGAAGTCTTTGCTTTCATAGTGAGTGTAGTCGAGGAAAAGATATTGCGGGCAGGTTTCGGCAAAGGCTGGAATGCCTTCGTCTCTGGCTTCTTTGATCTTTTTCAGGGCATCGTAGCAGCTCAGGTGCACTATATAGACCGGCGAACCGGCCATTTCAGCCAGAGCTATGGCGCGGTTGACCCCTTCGGCCTCGGCTTTGGTCGGCCTAGTCAGGGCGTGAAACTTGGGTGCAGTGCAACCACGCTCTAAAGCGTATTGCACTATTTCATTGATAACCACGCCGTTTTCGGCGTGCATACAGATAAGCGCCCCTTCTTCGCCGGCTGTTGTCATTGCCCTAAAAATGGTGGCGTCATCGACCAACAAAACGCCTGGGTAAGCCATAAAGAGCTTGAAGCTGGTCACACCTTCGTGGTTGATCAGTTTCTTCATTTCACCCATACGCTCTCGCGGTAGGTCGGTGGCGATCATGTGAAAACCATAGTCTATGGCGGCTTTCCCGGCGGCTTTGCCGTGCCAGGTGTCGAGGGCGTCATAGAGCGATTGCCCCTTGTTTTGAATGGCAAAGTCGATGATCGTTGTAGTACCGCCATGGGCGGCTGCCCTGGTGCCGCTTTCAAAGTCGTCGGCCGAGGTGGTGCCGCCAAAGGGCATATCCATATGAGTATGGGCGTCGATGCCGCCTGGTATGACCAAGAGTCCCTCTGCGTCGATAACCTTGTCAGCTTCCATTTCGAGCGATTCGCCTATTAGGTTGATGCGCTCTCCTTCAATCAAAATGTCGCCAAAATAGTCATCCACAGCGGTTATGACACGGCCGTTTTTGATTAGTGTTCTCATGAGAGCCTCCGCGGCTGAATTTAAGGAACCAACTCAGGGTGGAAATATTAGCTGGAAATTATAAACAATCCAAACGGCTTTCACCTGAGAAGTCGGCATGTCAAGCTGGGGCGGTGGTCTGTGGTGCCGGTTCGGGGCTGCTTCGCTGCTCTGGAAAGGCTCATTTACCTACGCTTTGCTTACTTGGCTTTTCTATTTCGAGGACGGCAAGTTGTTATAAACTTGACTAGATATAGAAAGCGAAAGCGTGCTTGCGCACGGGAGGTTCCTCTTTGAAAGGCGTGACGTCTGAAGTCATTGCTGAAGTGAGAATGCGCGCAGGCATTCTTGAGGTCATATCGGAGACCGTTGTTCTCAAGCGCGCCGGTAAAGATTACAAGGGGCTCTGTCCCTTTCATGGCGAGAAAACCCCTTCATTTCATGTAAATGCTGAGAAAGGCATTTTTAAATGTTTCGGCTGCGGCGAAGGCGGCGATGTTTTTGCCTTTGTGCAAAAGACCAAAGGTCTTGAATTTATCGATTCGGTGCGCGAATTGGCGCGCAAATATGGCGTCAAGCTGGCTGAATCGGTGGAAGATCGCAAAGAGTACGATCGCCGCTCGCAAATTTTGATGCTTTACCAACAGGCCAGTGAGTATTATTTGCGCCTTTTGCGCGACCCTGTGGAAGGCGCTTTCGCCCGTAAGTATCTTGAAGAGCGTGGACTTTCGCCTGAAACAATCGAGAAGTTCAAGCTCGGCTATGCCCCAAATAGTTGGGACGGGCTCTTGCGTTTCCTTACCGAAAAGACCAAGGTTTCGGCCGCTACTTTGGAAGAGGCTGGTCTGGTGCGACGGCGGCAAGAATCTAGTGGGCATTATGATTTGTTCCGCAATCGTCTTATGATTCCCATTTGCGACAGCGAAGGACGTGTCATCGCCTTTGGTGGCAGAACCCTGGGCGACGATCAGGTCAAATATCTCAACTCGCCTGAAACACCCATTTATCACAAGGGTTTGCATCTATTTGGTTTTAACCTGGCTAAGGAAGCCATCAAGTCAAAAGACTCGGTAATTGTGGTCGAGGGTTATTTTGACGCCATCACTTCTCATCAGTTTGGCTTTACCAATACTGTGGCTACTCTCGGCACGGCGCTCACTGAGCAACAGTCTAAACTCTTGGTGCGCTATACCGAGAGCAAAAGAGTTTATCTGTCTTTCGACGCAGATGCTGCCGGTGTGCGAGCCGTAGAGCGCGGTATCGAGATGCTCAGTCAGATTGCCGAAGGCATAGGCATCGAATTGCGGGTCATTGCCATACCCGGCGGTAAAGATCCTGATGAATGTCTGCGCTCCGGACCGACCGGTGTAACTTCCTTTCAAGCGGCTATCGATAAAGCGGCGTTGATGGTCGATTATCAACTAGAGCAGGCGGTCAAGGGCATTGATTTGCATTCGCGTCTTGGTCGAATTGATGCCGCCCGCAAGATTGTGCCAATTTTGGCTCTGATTAAAAATGCCGTTGGTCGAGGCGAATATATTAGGCTCTGGGCCATGAAATTGCAGGTGCGAGAAGAAGAGATATTGGCCGATGTTGGTCAATATCGGCGAGCCAATCGCATGGACCGCGATGCCTATTCGTACAACAATAAGCAAAGCCAGTTTAGACCCGGCCAATATTCACAAAATCAATATTCACAAAATCAGTATTCACAAAATCAGGGTTACCAGCGCCAGTATAAGCAGGGTCAATATAATCAGGGTCAGGCCAATCAAAATCAGTATGGCAAGAGCCAATATCAAGCCAATGCACCTGAGCAAGACCCCTTTTTAGAGGTCGGCGACTCACTTGCCGATGATGCAAGCCTAAATAATTTTCGCGGCGAAGAATTCGAGAAAGAAGTCAGGGTTGTCAGCAAGTCTGGGGACGGGGCGGGCGATGGCCGAGTGGCGGCGCCCAAGCAGATGCGCATTGAGCCTCCTCAATACACCAATTCCGGACCGCCTCCCTTTCAGCCGCAGTCTCAGCAATTTGGCGGTTTCAAGAAAAACAACAAGAATTTCAAAAAGGGCAAGCATGAGAAAGACATAGCCGATGAAGAAACTATGCCTATGCCTCTTTCAGCCATGGGGCCGGCTATGCGTCGTGGTCCCCTTTCTGGTTCGATGGAAGCCGAAAGGCAGCTTCTCGCCCTTTATCTCACTTCGCGCGAGGACTATGACATTGCCTATGCCGCCCTTGCCGAGGAGCGCTTCTTGAGCCCCAGTCACCAGGAAATCAAGAATGCCGTATATGGCGTCGGTACGACCTTTTCGACAATTGAAGATTTGCAGTACCAGCTTATGGATCGCCTTGCCCCCGACCCTACCGCCACCAAGTCTTTGGTGGAGGTAATTCTAAAATGCGAGGAATTTAGAAAACAAAAAGTGCCGGTACAGGTTGTTTTGAAAGAATCCCGGGCAAGATTAATAAAGGAGCGCTTGTCGCTCTTGATTACCGGTGCTCGCGGACAGCTTTCTATTGAGGAGGATGAGAGCAGGGCCACCCAATTGCAGGGTAGAATAAAAGAACTCTCCACTCTTGATTCGATGGTATTGCCCAAAATTGAGACTCTAGAAGAGTTGGAAGACTTGAAGCGCAAACTGGACGCCATAGAGGACGAAATAAATAGTTCGGACAAGACGGAGACCCATGTGTGACTAAGGGCAAAGATAAAGAAGATAGTTTCATTCAAAAGTTGGATAAGTTAGAAGTGTCAGGAAAACAAAGAGAATCAGGATTAGAAGAGCTTCTTTCCCCCGGGGAAAATGAACTGGACGAGGAAATGCCCAGTCTGCCCGAAGCTAGTTCCGAGGATACTTTCGAGTTCAAGGACGACCTCGAAGACGATCCAGAGCGTTTTGAAGAGAAAGTCTCCCAAGGTCTATCCTCCGATGACCCGGTGCGCATGTATCTGCGTGAGATCGGTCGCATTCCGCTGCTCACCGCCGACCAAGAAATTGAACTGGCAAGAAAGATTGAAATGGGCGGTGCCGAAGGCGCCATCGCCAAGAGACGCTTGGTTCAAGCCAACCTGCGTCTGGTTGTTTCTATTGCTAAGAAGTATGTGGGCAGGGGCATGCTCTTCCTTGATTTGATTCAAGAAGGCAATATGGGTCTGATTCGTGCCGCTGAAAAGTTCGATTATGAGCGTGGCTATAAATTCAGTACCTATGCCACCTGGTGGATTCGCCAGGCAATCACCCGCGCTATAGCCGACCAGGCTCGCACTATTCGCATACCGGTGCACATGGTCGAGACCATCAATAAACTGAAAAAGGTGACCAGAAAGCTTCAGCAAGATAAGGGCCGCAAGCCCACCGAAGAAGAAATTGCCGAATCGATGGAGATTAGCATCGCCAAACTGCGCGACATCATTAAGGTAGCGCAAGAGCCTGTCTCTCTCGAAACACCTATTGGTAAAGAAGAAGACAGCAAGCTAGGCGACTTTATTGAAGATAGAGATGCCGAAACTCCAGCTGCTTCAGTTACCCAAGACTTGCTGCGTGAAGATATTCACGAAGTAATGGCTTCGCTTTCGCCTCGAGAAAGAGATGTGCTCAGGCTTCGCTTTGGGTTGGACGATGGCAGGCAGCGTACCCTGGAAGAAGTCGGGCAGCTATTTGGTGTCACTAGAGAGCGTATTCGTCAGATTGAAGCCAAGGCTCTGCGCAAGTTGCGTCACCCCAATAGAAGCAGAAGACTGAGAGAATACATAGATTAGTTAGCCGCTTGGCGCCTATTCGTCTAATTCAGACTGCTCGTCCAGCCACTCCAGCACTTCCGGTGGACGTCTGATTTCTTCGAGAATTTCATAGAGCTTGGCTGCATCTTGGGCGGCTACGTTTTTTTCGGGCACCGAAACGACCTTAACCGTTATCGCCCTAGCGCCAAGTTCAATATGAACTTTATCTTCAGCTTTGAGAACAAGCGAGGCTTTCGCCGGTCTTTCGTTGACATAAACTCTGCCCTGTTCACAAGCCATTTGGGCTACAGTTCTGCGCTTGATAAGCCTTGAGACTTTCAGCCATTTGTCAATTCTCATTCGGTCCTCTTTTTTTTAAATGCTCACCAGTGCACGACTTTGCTAAATAGTGAACATTGCGATTTTTCAAGAGTTTAGTGTTGATTTTCTGCCCAAAAATCTTTTTGAGGTGTATGCTCTAATTCTAAAAGGCAATCCCCTAGTTAGAGCGCGAGCATTCGCCCGTACATTACAAAGCTTTGTTCAACCATAGTAAATCAGCTTCTTCCAATTGCAAATCGCCGAGCAAGTCTGCGACTTCCAGCCATTCGCATGAAAATTCTTTCTTCTCTTGCATTCTGCCTCTATTCATTTGCTGCGCTCTCAGCTTTAGTCTGACCGGTTGTGGCGAACACCAAAAGCCCGAACCAGAGAAGAAAACAGAGAGCAGTTCGGCTTCTAAAATCATTCCTTTGTCTGAAGAAACCGCCAAGAAAATCGAATTTAAGACCGAGAAGGTGGTCAATAGAGACGTTATTGTGCCCTTGCACCTGACCGGACGCATCGAAGCCGATTATGGCGCCTCTGTGGACGTTTCGGGGCGTATTGCCGGTAGAATTACCGAGATTCTGGTGAAGCCCGGTGACATAGTAGCCCGTGGTCAACTGCTCGCCATGGTCGACAGTCCTCAGGTTACCGACTTGCAGGGTGAACTGGTGGAGGCTACCTCTAAGCTTGGTATAGCCGAAGCCCATGCCGACCGGGAAAGACAGATCTATGAAGAATATCTGGAGCGCCCCAAAGGTCTCTTAGATGCCCGCGCCCTGATGCAGAATACTCGTGTGCAGGCTGAACTGGCCGAGTTGGAATATCAGAGGCTGGAAGGTCTCTACAAAGAGAAGATTGCTGCTACTAAAGATTATCTAGCCGCTAAGGCTGCCCTTGCTAAGGCCAAGGTCGATTACGAAAATGCTTCGACCGCTCTTGCCCGCGAAGAGCAGCTCTATAAAAACCGCGCCCTTATGAAGCGTGACTATCAGCTTGCTATTGCCGAAGTGACTCGCATGAAGCAGCACGTCAACACTATTGTCAAACGGCTCGACTTCTTAGGAGCCGATCACGCCATGACCCAGAAAGTGCTGAAAACGGGCAATATCAATGGTCTAGTGCGCATTGTCGCCCCCATTTCCGGTGTCGTCAGCAAGTATGAGATCGGGGTTGGCGAGATGGTGCAGCCCGATATTTCTATGTTCAAGATTACCGACCTCAAAACTGTGCAAGCCAGTGCCGACCTGCCCGAAATTGATCTGCGCCGGGTGCGTATCGGCGATACAGTCAAGATCAATGTGCCCAGTTTTCCCGACCGGCGCTTTGAAGGTCGCATCGCCTTTATCTCCCCCGATGTCAATCCGCTCACCAGAACGGTGCCCATTAGGGCTCGTCTGACTAATACAACTGGTCTGCTGAAAACCAATATGTACGCCGAGATAGATCTGGAAGGTGCTTCGCGCAACTTCCTCGCCTGTCCAAAAGCGGCTATTCAAGAGCGTGACAATCGCAAAGTGGTCTTCGTCAAACATCCTGATGGCTATGAAGAAAGACCGGTGACTCTGGGCGTCATAGGCGAAGACTATATTGAAGTGAAGTCTGGACTGACCGACGGAGAGACCGTGGCCACGCAGGGTTCGCTCATGCTCAAGACCGAGCTGAGCTATCGCAACTAATTAACATGGAACTAAAGCCAGAGGCGCTCTAATAAATTCATGATCAAATTAATTAGATTCGCCCTCAAACAAAGATTGCTGACTGTGGCAGCTGCCCTTGGTGTGGCTGGTTTTGGCGTTTATAGCGCCATGAATATTCCCATCGACTCTTTTCCCGATGTCTCCAACGTGCAGGTGCAAATCATCACCGAGCCCGAGAGCATGGCCACCGAAGAGGTGGAATCTCTAGTCACTTTTCCTATCGAGAATGGTCTCAATGGCTTGCCTAAGGTAAACAAGATTCGCAGCAACTCCAGTTTTGGTTTGTCTGTGGTGACGGCGATTTTCGACGACGATGTCGATGTTTACTGGGCGCGCAATCTTGTCCAGCAAAGGCTATCGCAAATCGAATTGCCGCAAGGCTCGGCTAAACCCGTATTGGGCCCGGTTGTTTCTACCTTTTCAAACGTCATGTCTTACTATCTTACTTCCGATAGGCATGATCTAGTTGAGCTGCGCACCATTCAAGACTGGCAAGTGGCAAGACGTTTGCGCGCCGTGAACGGGGTCGGCAATGTCGTCAGTTATGGCGGCTATGTCAAACAATATCAAGTACTTGTTAATCCGCATCTGATGAAGGGTTTTGATATCACTATTCAAGATGTCATTCATGCCCTGCAAACCAATAACTTAAATGCTGGTGGTAACTTTATCGAGCGCGGCGGCGAAGAGATTATCATTCGCGGTCTCGGTCGTATCGAAAGTGTGCAAGACATCAAAGATGTGCTGCTCAAGTCGGTGGACGGTACGCCGGTAAAGATTGGGCAAATAGCCACAGTCGAGATTGGACCCGCCTTCCGTCGTGGTTCGGCCTCGATGGACGGCATCGGCGAAACAGTTACCGGGGTAGTCTTGACCCGTAAAGGCGTCAATACAAAAGCTGTGGTTGAGCGCGTCAGAGACGTGGTCGAAGAGATTTCAAAAGAACTGCCCGACGGCGTTAAGATTCATGTTTACTATGACCAGAGCGCCTTGGTGGACAAAACCATCGAGACTGTAAAAGAAGTCTTGACCTTGGGTGGCTCCTTGGTGATCTTGGTTTTGGGCGCTATCTTGCTCAACTTGCCTTGTTCTCTGATTGTAGCTGTGATTATTCCCCTGGCTCTGCTTTTCAGCTTCATCATGATGAAGCACACTGGTCTAACTGCCAACCTGATGACACTGGGCGCCGTCGACTTTGGTGTAATCGTCGATGCCGGCGTGGTCATGGTCGAGAATATATTTAGACATTTGGCCGAAGAACAAGAAAAGATTCACCACGGCCTAATATCCAAAGAAGAATACGAGAGAAATCGCTTTTCTGTGGTCTATACCGCAGCCAAAGAAGTGGGCAGTCCTATTTTCTTTGCCATTGCCATCATTATTGCCGTCTATCTGCCCCTCTTTACCCTAGAGGGTGTGGAAGGGCGTATGTTTACGCCTTTGGCGCTTAACTATATCTATGCTCTTTCCGGTGCTTTGGTTGTCTCGCTCACCGTTATTCCGGTGCTCTGCTTCTGGTTTATGCGCGGCAAGATTGTGGAAAGACCAAGTCCGATTATCGAGGGCTTTCGTAAGTTTGCCGAACCGGCTTTGCTCAAATCTCTCAAACACCCGCGCTTGACCATTGCCGGTGCGGTGGCGCTGCTTTGCTTCTCTTTCTGTCTTTTCCCTTTTCTGGGTTCAGAGTTCATTCCTTCTCTTGATGAAGGTTCGATTCTCTTGCGTACCAAGCTTTCTGCCAGCGTCTCTCATACCGAGTCTCGTCGTGTCGCCACGATTGTAGAAAAGACCCTGATGGAGTTTCCCGAGGTAGACGTGGTCGTCTCTAAGATTGGACGATCTGGTATGGGCGGCGACCTCGAAGGCGTCGATAACGCCGACGTTTATGTCGGCTTGAAACCCAAGAGCGAATGGAAGACCACCCACGATAAAGAAGACTTGGTCAATAGAATGGCCGACAAAGTCGATAAGATTCCCGGCTTGATCTATAGCTTTTCGCAGCCTATCGCCGACATGATCGATGACTTGGTTGCCGGTATCAAAGCCGACCTCGGTATCAAAGTCTTTGGTGAAGACTTGGTCACCCTCAACAATATTGCCTCTAAGATAGAAAAAATTGTCAGAGAAGTAAGGGGCTCGGCTGATGTTCAGAAAGAACATTTGCTTGGCTTACCCCAGCTCAATATAAAGCTGCGCCGCGATGTTATTGCTCGTTATGGTCTAAATGTCGATGATGTGCAAGAAATAGTGGCGACAGCCCTCGCCGGTCGTCAGGTTACTGAAGTCGTAGAAGGTACCAAGCGCTTTGGTCTATTGGTGCGCTTCCCGGTCATGTTTAGAGATACCCAGGAAGACATCGAATCGATTTTGGTGGACACTCCGCAGGGTGGTAAAGTGCCCCTCAAGCAATTGGCTGAAATCACCAATACAAGCGGTACAGTCATGATTAACCGTGAAGATGGACAGCGTCGTACTGCTGTTTTGGCTAACGTGCGCGGTCGAGATCTCGGCAGTTTTGTGGAAGAAGTGCAAGCCCGCGTCAATAAAGAAGTAGAGATACCCAAGGGTTACAGGGTAGTCTGGGGCGGTCAGTTTGAGAACCAACAAAGAGCCATGGCCCGCCTTTGTATGGTGGTGCCGGTGGTGCTGCTCTTGATCTTCATCTTACTTTTTGCATCTTTCAATAGTCTGCGCAATGCCGGACTGATCATGCTCAACGTTCCTTTTGCCATTATCGGCGGTATCATCGCCTTGCTCGTCTCTCACCAACCCATTTCGGTGCCCGCTATTATCGGTTTTATCGCCTTGTTCGGTGTGGCTGTGCAAAACGGCGTAATCATGGTCAGCTACATTATGCAGCTTGAAAAACAGGGTATGCCGGTCTTGCAAGCAACCTTGGAAGGTGTGAAAGTGAGGATGAGACCGGTATTGATGACCGCTCTTGTGGCTATGGTCGGCTTCCTGCCCTTAATTTTCTCGCATGGCACCGGTGCCGAGGTGCAAAGACCACTAGCCACTGTGGTTTTGGGCGGGCTATTCACATCGACCATTCTTACTTTGATTGTTTTGCCGACTCTTTATACTCTAATCAATAAAGATCCCGAAGAAGCTTCGACTGCCGGTAATAACGGTGGCTCAGGCGCTGACGCCAAAGAAAAACCGGCACAGACAGTGCATCCGAGCGAGAGCTAAGTGGTCTAAATTTGAGCGGCGCCCACCAAAATAGAGTGTGGTCCGTGAAAGCCCACCAGACTTTTCCCTGGCTCGTTTTGCGGCAGTGCCGTTGGCTTTTCGACAATCATAGCCGCCACCAGGTGATTGAACAGTTTCAGCCAGTCTGGGTTTTGTTCATTTTCTTTCTCTCTAGCAAAAGAGATAAGTTGTCTAGAAGTACCCCAACGTCTGCGCAGCCGCATGCCGTCGAATTTTCTTTCGTCGGCTGTGCCCTGTCTTAATCTTGGCCCGTTTGAAAAATAGCGAGCTTGATAGACTTCTTTGACGGCGCCGCCTAATTGCCAGATTCTGAAACAAAAGTCTTGTGCTTGTGCTTCTTCTGTCAAAAAGGAAGAGTCTATCGGGCTGCCGGCAGCATCTTTTTCTATTTCTAGTTTGCTCTTATTGGTATCGATTGTAACCAGTTGGTTTTTGATATCTTGGGGAAAGTCGCCTAAAACAAGGGCTTTTGGCAAGAGCATACCGCTAAATTCGTGCCAGGCAAGACTGTCGTCTTTGCGGCTCAGTGACGCATCGGGGCGAGCCGGCCCCGTCTGTCTTACTTCTGCTCTGGCGCAGAGCACGGTCATTTGCTTGGCTCTTGGGTCGAGCTTTTCATAGGCTTGGGCAAGTTTATAGAGGCAATCACCGGCAGGCAAACTGTCTGTGTTCAAGACAAAGAGCAAGTCGGCATTTGAACCCATAGCTATTTTTTTGAGGGCGCGACCGCGGTTTGAAATAGCCAGGGCCGAGAGACTGTGCTGCTTCAAAATACAATCACTGGCGTGCGGCGGTGTTTGGTCCAGGTTGCCTCCCGAAAGGAAGCGAAAGCTGCGAAAGTCGCTTGCCGTCATAGGCGGGCTGGTTTTGTCGGCGCTGTCGCTATATTGAATCTGGTCTTTCTCGGCTTCTCCGGAAACAAACCAAAATTTCAATTTTGCCTTAGGATAATCTATATTGCGCAGGGCGGCATGATAGAGGTCACAAGCCTTTTGCAGCGCCGTATCAAGCACGACTATGTCAATATTAGGCAGATTGTTTTGAGAGTTTTCTTTAGCGCTATTTTGGGGCACTGAGGCTTGCACAATAAACTGATAAGTATCGCCTTCCGGATCACAGTCAAGCAAGTTCTTTAGCTCAAGCAAGTTCTCGGGCAGGGCATTGGCTGCTGCAAAGGAAACTTCGGTGGAAGAAGTGTTCCAGCGGTTTCTTTCTATTTCATCGATGCGAAAGCCGCTTTTGATAAAGAGGTCTTCCAATAAACTTCTGGTGAAAAATTTGACATGGGTATGGTCGAGCAGTCCCATGGGGCGGAAGGGCAGGCGGCCGGTAAGGAGAGCCATTTTGATGTCGCCATGCCCGGCATGGGGTATAGAAGCAACAATCTTGCCCCCATCAGCAAGTATTTTGCTTATCTGGCGCAGAGTGGCGGCGGGGTCGCGCAGATGCTCAAGTACATCGGCAAGCAGGACCGCTTCAAATTTCTCACCGGCAAATTCAACACTGAGGTCGGCAAAGTCTAGGTCTAGCACTCTCACATCAAGACCTTTGTCTCTGGCTTTTTGGGCTGCGGCAGGGTCGATTTCCACCCCGGTGACGCGGCAGCCAAATTTTTCCTGCATGGCTTGGGTGAGATAACCGGTGCTTGAACCTAGCTCCAGCACTCGTTTTGACTTGCCAACCCGGTGCAAGAGACGGCCATAATGGCTGTCTTCTTCAAACTCATCTTGCTTATAGTCGTATCTCAGACTCGAGTCGGCGACGGCTTCTCTGTTTTCTGTTTCAAGCATGGGCGGCGTCTCATCTAGAGCTTACAGCACCATATTCTAAGAGAGTCTGATTTTTCTAGCATTAGCCAACTATACAACTTGCTGGGTTTTTCTTGCTTAAGAGGCTTTCTTTGGCGCCCTAGGCTTCCATTTGAGCGTGCAGACCCCGTCGCTGCAGTCTTGATTTAGTTGATTGTCCTGACTGGCTTTTGGGACCTGGCGTTCCGACAATTCTAGATTTTCTTTAGCCGCTTTGGCTTCTTTGGCTGTAAATCCAGAGTTTTTCGGGTTGAATGACGCGTTCATCTAGACCTCCAGCCGGCTTGTGGCGGTAAACATTGGTTACTTCGTGTGAATTGACAACAGAAAATGAGACGGAATTAGGGAGGCGATGTTCCCCATATCTTAGAATCTAAGTGTGTCGACCCGGACTATACGAGAGTTCAGATAAGACTTATGGAATTGAGCAGATTAGCCCTGAGAAAAAGCAGTTTAAGCAAGAGACCGGCTTTTCTAGCCGCCGCTCTAGCGATTTCTTCGCTACTGGCTGTCTCATCTGCCCAGAGTGCCCCGCTTTCACTTAAAGAAGGGCAGCTCAATGTCAATCAGGCGGCCGATAAACTGGGACGTTTGCAATTGCCCCAGGGTCAAGTCAAGATTTCGGGCAGTGATTTGAGCATCAAAGCTGTTCCAGATTGGCTTTTCGATAGACATACCGTGTTGAGCGGTCAAGTCGTCTCGGCTAACTATGACGCCTCCAGTCAGTCGGTCTCTGCCTTAACCTATTTTACCGGTGGCGATTGGCTCTCTGAGCTTACTTCTGGTCGCAAGCGGGCTAAAGAGACCATCACTCTCAAGAGCGGTTCTTCTTTGACCGGTAATGTGCGCTCGGTGAGCGGCGGCAAGTTGAATTTTGAAGTTTTGCCCGGTCAGGTGCAGGCTCTGGCTCTTTCTGATATTCAATCTATCAGCTCGCCATTTGCCTTTCGTCTCGATTTCAAGGTCGGCGATGTCAAACTCAATCCCGATACCCAAGAGCTAACCGCCGAGGCGGCATCGGTGGCTCTGCGCTCACCCCAAGCCGGTCCGGCGCCGGGGTCTAACAAAGCTGTTCTCACTGCCTCTTCCGGTCTTTCTTTAGGCAATAGGGGCGAGACTTATTTGCCTGCTTCGCGGCTTCCCGGTACAGAGGGCGGCATCACTAAGAACAAGATCGCCGGCATGATTGCCATGGATACCATCAACACACTTGCGCCGATTGTCGCTATTCCCTTGGTGGTGCCGCTCGGCGAAAGAGGCGCCATCAATAAGCTGAATACCTATCAACAGGCCGACATTGCCAACTATGTATTCAACTTCCCGACTGTGCCGAGTTCGGTTTCAAGATTCTAGGCAAGCTATTTTTGCAAGCTAGTTCTAGGGAAAGCCTCGTCCTACTCTAAAGCCTTCATGTCGGCTTTGCCGGTTTCTATGTGTACGAAACGGCTGATTGGAATAGCGTAGACTATGCCGTCGCCCTTTTGATGTGTACGCACAGTGTTTGCCATAATTTCCATAACTTCATCGGCGCGGGCATCGTTGACCGCCACATCTACTCTTACGCGGGGCATGGCGCTCACCGGCTCATCGGCTACATTTACCGAGCCTTCCACATCAATAACTGTATAGCCTGGCACATTGGCTTTGCGCAGGGCGCGGGTCAGTCTGTCCACCATAAAGGGTTGAATTATCGCTGTCACTAACTGCATTTATATATTTGTCCTTGAATAGGCTTTTGGGCATAAGCTTTTGGTCTTTGACTTTTGGGTTAAGTGCTTCGCCTTATTTGCTCAGGCGCTGCAATGCCATGCCGAGCAGTTTAAGACTGCCTTCTTCGGCCACAGTCTCGCCTTCATTTAGACCGCTCAAGACTTCCACATTGTCCCCTAGGCTTCTACCTGTTTCTACCCTTCTTTCATAAAAATCACCGCTTTTGCGCACATATACAACACTAGCTTCACCGACTTGTTGTACGCATTTGCTGGGCAGAAAGAGGGCTGAGGCTTTGCCGGTCTCGATTGTCAGGGTGCCGAACATCTCTGGTTTCAATATTCTTTCTTTGTTTTCTATAGTGGCTCTAACCGGTAGGGTGCGGGTCTCTGTTTCGATATGAGAGTCGATAAAGTTGAGATGACCAGGAAATTCCAAGTTGGGATAGCCTTCTACCTGCGCCTTTACCGATAGACCGCATTTGACCTTGCTGACATCTCTTTCGGAAAGCTGGGCGGTAAGCCAGACTTGAGATAGATCGGCAATAATAAACAGGGTCTTTCCTGCTGAAATTATCTCGCCCGGGTCGGCGTCTCTCATGGTCAAGACACCAGAGCGCGGCGCCCGTATTTCAAAGAGATGGTGGACCTCGCGGGTTTTGATCACGCGGTCGATTTCGTGGCGTTCGATACCAAAGAGCTTTAATCTCTGCACGCAGGCTTCAGTGGCCGCCGATTGCTTGTCCGAAATGGCTCTCAGTGCTGCCCGCTCTTGTTCTAATTCGTTTTCAGCCAGTTCTAGATCAGCGCGAGAGCCGATTTTTTCTTCCAGCAGTAGTTTCTTGCGTTCATAGATTTTCTCGGCCAGCTGCATTTTTACTTGATATTGTTTGCGCTCGGCTTCCAACTCAAGCAATTTGCTTATCAGTTCACTTTCTATTTGACCGACTTCGTCTGATCTAATTAGCCCCAATAGCTGCCCTTTGCCAATCTCGTCGCCGTGCTGAACATGGACTTCTTCAACCCTTCCCGGCACCAAAGAGGCTACCGGCGTGGTCATATTGGGGTTGGCTTGCACCACTGCCGGTATCTTTAATTCTTCGGGCAGGGTGCGGCGCACTACTTCTATAGTGCGTAAATCCATTTGTTTAGCTTGTTCACTTGATATTTTTAGCGGATCTTCGGCGCTTACATTGGGGCGGGTTTCGCTCGTCGGTTTCTTGAATAGTCCGGCTTTGGGCTCTATGCCGTCTTCTTGCGAACAGGCACTGAGACTGCCGATCAAAAAACCGAAGACCATAGCCTGAATTATTCTTTGCTCTTTCATAGATTGCTTTGCTCTACTTACCACTGATATCGCTCAATTCTGCTCTTATCGAAGAGCGGCTACCGCTGCCTGATTTCTTGCCGGGGCTGGGTCCAAATTTTAAGTAAAGGGCGGGCAAAACATAGAGGGTCAGCAAGGTGCAACTAATTAAGCCGCCGATAATCACTATGGCAAAGGGTTTCTGTGTTTGGGAGCCGATTTCATTAGATAGTGCGGCGGGCAAGAGCCCCACTGCTGCAATCGTGGCAGTCATTAGTACTGGGCGCATGCGCACCAGTGAACCTTGATAGATGGCTTCTTCGATGCTGAAGCCTTCATGGCGCATTTCGTTGACGAACGAAACCAAGAGAATGCCGTTTTTGACCGCTAGACCAAAGAGAGCAATTAGCCCCACCCCGGCCGAAATTGAAAAGTAAGTATGGGTGAGGAAGAGGGCACAAATGGCGCCGATAGCTGCAAGCGGCACTACCGAGAACATGACAATGGCACCGCCCAAGGTGCCGCAAGAAAGATAAAGAATGATAATTATGAGCACCAAGGTAACCGGCAAAACAATAGCCAGTTGGTGAGAAGCCTCTCTTTGTCTTTGAAATTCTCCTGTCCATTTGACGCTATAAGACTCAGGCAGGTTAAGTTCTTTCTGCACACGTGCTTGGGCGTCTTCTACCGCCGTAGCCAGGTCTCGCCCTCTTACATTGGCTCTTATGGTGGCCATGCGCGAGCCTGCTTCGCGCCATATTTGGGTGGCGCCGTTCATTGTTTTTAGCGAAGCCAATTGACTAAGGGGCACTTTCTTGCCGCTCGGTGTATCGACCAGCACATCTTTCAGGGCTTCCTCGCTATTGCGATAGGGGGCGGCGAGGCGCACCATCAAATCATAGCGGCGCTCACCTTCAATGACAGTGGAAGCGCTGGCACCGCCTATGGCAATTTCAACCAGCTCTTTCAGGTCTTCTTCAGATAGTCCATATCTGGCTGCCTGGGCGCGGTCGATTTCGATGACAAACTGCGGCTGCCCAAGCAAGGGGTCGACGATAACATCGACTATACCCGGGGTCTCGCCCATAATATGCCCGACTTGTCTGCCTAGTTTTTCCAGTTCGGCCAGATCTGTCCCGGCTATTTTAGCCACTAGCGAACCCTGCACACCCGAGAGGGCTTCGTCGAGGGTGGTTTGAATATATTGGGTGAAATAGAAGCCGACGCCCGGTATTTGTTCTAGGTCTTTGCGCATGGCGGCAATCAAGAGTTCTTTGTTTTCTTTGAACTGGGGGCGCCACTGCCTAGCTGGTTTCAGGTCGACATAATGTTCTTGGTCGGCAAATTTAGCAGGGTCGGTGCCGTCGTCCGGTCCGCCTTCCTGCGATAGCACCTGTCTTACTTCGGGGTAATTCTCTATCAAGGTGGTACGAATACGTCTTGCCACCTTGACGCTTTCTTCAAGTGTGACCGAGCCTGGCTTAAGAGTGGCTCTCAACCAGATATTGCCTTCTTCGAGGTGGGGCAAAAACTCACTGCCGATATTGCCGAACAAAAGGGCGGCGCCGCTTACAGCAAGTACGGCAAAGCTAATGACCACAAGCGGGTGCTTGAGCGACCAACCCAGGGTCGGCTTGTAAATTAGTCTGGCAATTGCCACCAGGGGTGATGTGGTTTCTTTGACCGGCTTTTTGATCATAAAGAAAGACATCAGCACCGGTATCAGGGTCAAAGCAACAAAGCCGGCGCCAATCAAGGCTGTGACCATGGTTATAGCAAGCGGCTTGAAGAGTTTGCCTTCCACCCCCGAGAAAGTAAAGATAGGCAAAAAGGTGGCGATGATGGTGATGATGCCAAAGACAATCGGTCCGCCTACTTCGCGGGCCGATTCACCCAGCAAGATAAGCCTTTCTCCGGGCGAGAGGTCGTGCCCTTCCTGCGACAGCCGCCTGACTATGTTTTCGGTCATGACCACGGCCGAGTCTACCAAAATGCCAAAATCTATGGCGCCTAGAGATAATAAATTGGCCGGTACGCCCATTAAGGTGAGACAGATAAAGGCTATTAAGATACTCAGTGGAATAACCACGGCGGTTATAACTGCCGAACCCATGTCGGCAAGAAAGACGGCTAAAAGCACCACCACCAAGCTGATGCCCATGGTGACGTTATTGCCTACTGTTTGCAGGGTTTGGTTGATTAGTTTGTCTCGGTCATAGAGCGGGGCTAGCTGCACGCCTTTTGGCAATTGTTCTTCTATTGCCGGCAGTCGACTTTTGAGAGCTTTCAACACCTGGGTGGGGTTTTCGCCTCGGCGCAAAAGAACTATGCCTTCTACAACATCGTCTTCATAGTCTTTGCCTACTTGCCCACGCCGCACCAGTGGTCCGATCTTTACTTCGGCCACATCAGAGACCCGCACCGGCGTGCCTTGAGGCGTGGCCTTGATGACGACATTTTTGATGTCGTCGAGATTTTTAATAAGGCCCAGCTGTCTGACTATCAAGGCTGAACCGTTGTGTTCTAAAAAGCCGCCGCCGGTGGTGGCATTAGATTTGCTCACCGCGTCAAAGACTTCTTTGAGGGTGATGCCGTAGGCCTTTAGCCTATAGGGGTCGACATTGACTTGATAAGACTTAGTCGGTCCGCCGGCGCTGACCACGCCAATCACACCGGGAATTTGTCTGAATAGTTTTTCCAATTCCCATTGTTGGATGGAGCGCAGACCCATCGAGCTGTAGTAAGGACTGTGCAAACAGTATCGATATATTTCCCGCAGCGAACCGACTTCGGGCTCTAGCCGGGGGCTGACGCCATCGGGCAAGCTGGCGCCTTGAATGCGCTCCAGCACCTGTTGCCTAGCTAATGTCGTCGGGGTTGTGTCTGAAAAGGTTGAGATAATGACCGATAAACCATAAATAGATATCGAGCGCAGCGCCGTTTGACCGGGTATACCATTCATCTCTTTTTCAAGTGGAATGGTCACCAGTTTTTCTATCTCTTCCGGGCCTTTGCCGGGGACAAGACTAATTACCCGCACCTGAGGGTTGGCAAGTTCAGGATAGGCTTCAATAGGCAGAAGCTTCCAGGCTATTACTCCGGCTATAAAAACGGCAATGCAGGCAAAAAGCGTGAGATAACGCCCCTTGATGGCTGCATCGATAAAGTCATCTATAGTCTGAAGCATCTAAATCCAGGCTGGTCTTAACCAAAGGCAAAATACAAAGCGTTCCGCCTATTTTCCCAGAAGATTGTTGTGAACTTGTGATGAAAGACTTGATGGTAGAGCTAAATCGACTGCCAAAAGCTAAATCGCCGACTAATATTCGAGCGGCCTGCCGCAGGCTTGTTCCAGCTCAGTATAGGCATCTTGATAGAGTCTGACCGCATCAAGATACTGACCCCTGATATTGATATTGGCCTGTTGTACTTGCAAAGTTGCGGTGATGTCCGATTGACCTACTTCATAACTGCGTCTAGCCAGGCGTGCTACTTCAGACGAGTCAGCCAATACGTGATCTTGATAGACTTTCAGTTTTTGTCTGGCAGCCAGCACATTGTTGTACGCAGACGAGACCTGTTGGCTGACTATGTTTTTCTGGCTATCCATCTCATATTTGAGCTGTTTGCCGAGAGCTTTCAGGCGGAAAATTTCGCCCTGGTTCCAGTTGGTGGCCGGGGTTTCTATATTGAGCGAAACATAAATTGAATTGAGTTTAGGACCAGTGGGGGCGTTTCCAGACTCTGACGAACCGAAGCTCACTTGCGGGTTGGGAATGACATTGCCGTAGGCGGTTCTCAGATTGGCTTCGTTCAGCTTTTGCTTCTGAGCGATGCTCTTCAATTCCAACCTCTGTTCCATCGCTTTGCTGATAAAGACGTCCAGGGGCTTCATTTCTTGGCTAAAGTCAGGCAAGAGCTGGTTCTTTTGATTTTCATCGAGCACCACCGACCGTTGTTCTTGCAGGAAGGCCGGCAATCTAGGCACATTTATGGGAGTCTCAGGGGCGCGGCCCATGATTATATTGAGCTGCTGCTTGGCTCTGATTACCCTTCTTTGCCCCACCTGTCTTTCTACATCGGCTTGCGAAGTAGCCAGCCTGGCTTTCAAGACGTCCAATTCAGGCACGTCACCGGCTTGGAAGCGTTTTTCCGAGACTGTGGAAAGACGGCTAGCCAGGTCATATAAAGAATTGAGTGTTTCCACAGTTTCCTGGGCAACAACCACTTCGGTATAGGCACGGCGCACATCGGCCCTGAGGCTCCAGAGCATGGCCATCAAGTCGGTTTTGGCTTGGTCTACCAGTCTTTTGGTGGCAAGCAGACGGAAGACCAGTTTCCATGGTGGCTCCCAATTGAAGGTCGGACCTAATCTTTTTACCTGTTCGGCATAGGGACCGCGGTCGAAGAAGATGCCCGGGTTGGGCTGGGCGGTGGCTTCGGCAAAAGCCGACCGGGTGATATTGAGCTGGGCTCTAATGGCTGAGGCCCGCGGGCTTTTTACCAAGGCTTCGTCTAGTGCTTGCAAAATGGATGTGCCCGGACCGCTTTCACTGCGAGTGTTTTCTTCGGTGAATTGCACAGTGCCCAGCACTTTGGCATTGGCTGGGCTTTCAATGGCTGGCTTTAAATCAAGCGCCTGGATTGTACTGGAATTTGTAGACGGGGCAGGTGGCGAGCCCGAATCTTGGCTTTGGGGTAAAAATTTGCTCTGGTCTATGTTTGGGCTTTGTACAGGTTTAAGCACCGGATTTTGGGCCAGAGTGTCCAGAATGCCCTCTTTTGAGGGTACATAAACTTGGGCAGGCAAACCAGAGGCATTCGCATCTTTCGGTCCTGCCGGTTGTGCTAAAGCCGCCGACGCGCTTGTAAGAGAGGTGGCGAGCATTAGTAATCTTATCGATTGTGACAGGGTGGACAGTTGTGGATACCTATTTAGAGTTCTTTTCAGAAGGTTTTTCAGAGTTTTTCTCAGAATTTTTTTCAGAGTTTAATTCGCTATTTTCTCTAACCGGCTCAAGTATAACGGGTTCTATTGGGCTGACTTCTTCTTATAATCTGCTAACATTGGGCTTTGTTTCGGCTTGTTCGGGGCTAATGCCGAGCCCGCTTGCAATCCAGGTTAGAGAGAGGATGGTTGTAAGGGGAGTCTAGTGGTAAATATTATGCAAAGTGCAGGGACTTGCATAAAACTTGGAAAGAAATTTGAAAGTTATCCGGTCCATTTTTGAAAGCTATATATCGGCATGAACAGCAAGGAAAGTAGAGCATTTTTAAGGGGGGAGATGGAATTCACCCCCCAGCGAATGATGCGATATATAAGGTCTAGGGCGCGGCTTGCCACCAGTGAAGATGCAGAAGATATTTTGCAAAATGCTTTGCTTTTGGTCACCCAACATTTTGACCCGGCCCATCCTGATGCCAAACTGGCTTTGTATTGCATGGGTGCCTGCAACAAAGCGATTGCCCAAAATCTTGAGCGTTATCACAAAGTCTCTTTGCGCAAAAAGCCAATTGAAAAAGAGCAAGATAAAGACGACGACCGAGATCAAGATAAAGACCAAGATAAAGACGGTGATGCCGCTGCTAAAAAGCCCCCAAGCGGGGCAAAGCGCGCCCATCTGGAATTGGATTTGGAGTTGGAGCGCCGCGAAGCGGTGGTTGATGGTTCGGTTTTGACCGTCAAGACCTTGGCCCCGGCAAAAGCCTTTGACGACGCCCCCTCGACCACCAGTCAGTACCGCACCACATCTTTAGATAGTATGTTCGACGAAGAGGATGGGCGTTCGGCTGAAGATCTTTTCGGTGAAGAAGTAAGTGTCACCGGCGCCAGCGGTGGAGCCGACCCGGCCAGTAGAGCATTAATTAATGATCTGGTTGAACAGGTTTTGCAGGAGCTTCCCTCGGCAATACACCGTACCTGCTTCGTTTTGAAGTATGTAGAAGGATATAAGCGAGAAGATTTGATTGAATGTCTAAAAATGGATGCGAAGAGTATAGATACCATCGACAAGAGAATCGTCCGCACGTTGAAAGCATTCAAAGACAAGCTTGATCAGGACGAGGCCCGCATTAGATAGATTCAGGAGATGGCAATGACGACCTTAAACGACAAACTAGAGCAGGTGCTCTCAATTCAAGACGAAAATGAGTGCGCCAAGTCTTTCGAGAAGTTCTGTCATGAGAACTTCAACGACCTACCCCTGCCCGGGGAAAACAAAATGTTCGACAAAGCCATGTGGATGGCTTCCCAGTTTCTTTCTTTATCAAAGGCCGATGAAGAAGTGGTGAAGCGTGTCACTGGTCGTATGGAAGCCGAGCTTAGTCTCGTCCATAAAGTGGATAAGGCTGTGGAAGCGGCTATGGATAAGGCAGTCTTTCATCTCAAAGACTTGCTGGGTCAAGCGCGCGATACTGCCATCGGCACCTGGCAAGACATGCTGGCTGCTTCTTCCTGGCAGCAGATGGTGCCGGCTGGTGCCACTCGTGGCGTCGGCAATCAGTTAGTTTCGCTTGGCACATTTGAAAAAGTCGAAGGCGATGTGCGCATTCAGGTCAATCTCGGTTGGATGGTCGACCAGAATAACCTGCGCTTGCTTCTGCAGGCTAAAGATGCCGGCGAGAACGCCATAGCCGATGTAGAAGTAAGAGTGACCGAGAACGATAAAGGCATTGTCTATTCTTCTAAAACCAATGAAGATGGCGCTGTAGTTGCTCCTTCGGTCAAGATCGAGCCAGGTCAATATCAAATTCAGGTCTTCTGGTCTGACAAAGTTGTGGAAACACCGTTTTTCAGAGTCTAAGTCTGAGCTTTGTCTTGTCTAAAGACTTCTCCCGCCGGGTTTTGTCGTCCCGGCGCCACGATATACGAAAATCTAATGCTGCAAAAGGCGCCGAAATGGCGCCTTTTGTTTCATCAATTTATATTTTGCAAGGTTTCAAAGAGGAAGCGTTTTTTGTGTTATTCTCTTTTCTGGCGATGGCAATAAAGACAGAGATGATTTTGTGGCGTCCTTCAATAGTGATGCCGCCGCAAATTTATTTGCTCTCTGGCTGATTTGAGAATGCAAGACAACCATACCTCCGATATAGCTTTCCAACCAGAACTCGACCCCGACCCCGAGATCGAGGCTCTTTTGGCAGAACTTGATCAGTTAGAGAAGCGCGAGTTGGAGCTTCTCTCGCTGCAGGCTTTCGAGAAAGACGCCTATGAAAAGCGCCAGCCGCCAAGCTCTTGCGTGGTTGGTCTAGAAAATCTGGACAATCATCAAATAGAGCTGCTCTTGCGCGATTCTGCCAGTCAGATGCACTATCTCATCGCCGATTCGGTTATTACTGTGCCGGCTTACCGAGTCGGCGCCGACGGTCGAGTTTTAGATGCCAATTTGAGTTTTTATAACTGGTTGGGCTATAAGCCCGAGCAGGTGCTGGGTGGGGCTTTGCAGCTCGCCGATTTTACGCCGAGCGAAGACATTGCCAAAGAGAAAGCCCATTTTGCCGACTTTAACGACTCTATCGTCTCTAATAGTTTTGAAGGCAGCCGTATAAGTGCTGACGGTCGCTATATTCCTGCCGCCACTACTCTGCGGTTGATTTCGCTTGCTCCTCTCGAATATGTGGGCTTTATGCTTGATCTAACTGGAGTGCGGACTCTCGAAGAAAATCTGCGCCGCCGGAACAGTATTTTTTCGGCCATCGTAGAAGAGATGCCTCATATTGTCTTTCTGTGCGACGAGAACGGCTTCACTAGGCAGTTCAACCGCAGGCTCTATGAACTAACCGGTAAGACTGCGGCGCAAGACGATGGCACAATCTTTTTAGACAGTATGCACGAAGGCGATAAGCAAATATTTTTGCGGCGCTTCAAACAAGCTGTAAAGGAAGAGCGAGAACTGAGCGACGAGTTTCGCTTGCTTGCTCAAGACGGCGAATGTTATTGGCATACGATTAAGTTGCAGCCGCTATCTTGCATCAATGGACTTTTGGCTTTGACCATCAATAACGATATGGACGGCGAAAAGTTAACCCATTTTGGGGAGAGCGCCAAGCTCTGGATCGGCACCGCCACCGATATAGATAGACGCAAACGCATCATGGATGAAGTTTTGGAATCGGCCCAAGCTTTTCAGTCTTTAGCCAATCAGATTCCTCAGATTGTCTGGACGGCTGCACCGGACGGACGTATCGAGTTTTTAAATGAACGCTGGTATGAATTTAGCGGCCATAGCCGCGAACATAAGATGGGTCTTGATTTTGCTCTCTTTATTCATCCAGATGATAGACGCGAATATATGAGCCGTTGGAAAAATAGTGTACGTTCCGGTGATGCTTTTGAAGCCGATTTTCGCCTTAGAGAAGCCCTGGAAAGTAAGGAAGATTATGTGCGCTGCCTGGCTCGTGCTGTGGCTTTGCGCAACTATCGCGGCGAAATTGCCCAGTGGATTGGTACCTGGACATCTATCTAAAATGAATTATCGCAATATCAAGCTCGATAAAACAAAGAAAGTGAAGCTCTTGCAAGAGCGCATCGCGCAAGCAAAAATGCGCATCGCCAATCTAGAGCAGGCAGTAAAAGACGAAGACTGTCTTGCTCTTTCGCGCATAGTCAGTAGTGACCCCGGGCTTGTTTTGCAAATGAGCTTAGACTTGCGACTGATCAGGATAAATCATAGCTTTGCCCGCTTTACCGGCTACGGCGATCAGTTGAGGCGCGGGCAATCGGTCGAGATTTTTTTTGATGCCGAAACGATGGAACTGCTCAAGGCTGGTTGTGCTCAAATAAAAGACGGCTTTAGTTTTGAGCCCATAGAAGTTGGGGTAAAGTGCCAGGGCGGCAAGACCAAAACAGCCTTGCTCGGCTTGACTCGTATTGGTTCAGAGCAAGACGAGCTAATCGCTTATTTTCTTGATATTGATGAAAGAACCAAATTGGCCGATAAGCTCGCCTACAAAGAAGCCAATTTGCGCGCTCTTACCTCGGTAATTCCACAGCTTTTGTGGGTCTCTGATGCAGATGGTGCGGTTATTTATGCCAACGATAAGTTTTATTCTTATACCGGCATTGCCAAAGAAAATGAGGACGACTCTTTGCTTTGGGCGCATTTACTGCATCCTTCCGACCAAGTCAACTTTAGCGGCGTCGGCTTTTCGGTGGGCGAAATTTACGCCGATTTTCAGAGCGAAGTGCGTATATGCGACAAAGATGGTGTCTATAAATGGCACTTACTGAAAGTCGTGCCCTTCTTTGATGCCGACCGCGCCTCACTCAATTGGCTCACCATTGCCGCCGATATCGACGAGCAGAGGCGGGTAACTGATGCTCTCATGGCTTCTGAAGAACAGTTGCGCCTTATCGCCGACGCCCTGCCTCAGATAGTCTGGACTGCTGATGCCGTCGGGCAGATTGACTTTTGGAATCACCGTTGGTTTGAATACACCGGTCTCACTGCCCAACAGAGTTCTCATGGCGGTTGGCGCTTGCTAATTCATAGTGAAGATTTGCCGGTTTATGATCAAGCCTGGAGCGACGCTTTAGCCAAGGGCGAAGCTTTTGAAGTGCAGTTTCGTCTCAAGCGCGTGCTTGGGCTGAACCGTCATCGCCGCAACGGACGTGAGCGCGATTCGGTTAGTCGCGATTATCTCTGGCATCTCTGTCGGGCTGTGCCGGTTAAAGATGCAGCCGGTAAGGTTTTGCGCTGGTTTGGCACCTGGACCGAAGTGCAAGACCATCACATCTCGCTTAACTAAAGTTTTTGAAGTAAATATCGAGTATACAACTGTCACATTTGTTCAGACAGGCTTAAAATTAAGCCCTTTCACAAGTAAGCTCATTGAGCGTCACCTTAAGGAACTAACTGTGATAAAAGCTGAGCAGCGACTTTTGCGCGTGTTTCGCATAAGAGTACTCGACAAACCAGGCTATCTGGGCAGACTGGCCACCAAATTGGGTGAGTTAGGCGCCAACATAGGCGAGATTCACATTGTTGCCCAAGGTCCAGATTTTTTAATTAGAGAAATCAGTTTACAGTTCACCAATCAAGAGCATTTAGCCGCAGTCATTGCCGGTCTTTCTTCTTTAGAAGACGTTAGCCTCGAGTCGGTTTTAGATCCGGTAGAACAAGCCCACGAAGGGGGCAAGATTGCGGTGAAGAGCCGCTTTCCTTTAGACAGCATCGCCCAGATGCGCAAAATTTATACTCCCGGCGTTGCCCAAATCTGCAAGCTCATTCAGCGCGAGCCTGCTCATAGCCGCAATTACACCTGCATCGGCAATTCGGTGGCGGTGGTGACAAACGGTACTGCTATTTTGGGTCTGGGCAATATCGGTCCGGTGGCCGGCATGCCGGTCATGGAAGGTAAGTCTGTGCTTTATGAACAGCTGGTCGGAGTGAGTGGAGTGCCCATTCTCATCGACAGCACAGATGTCGATACTGTGGTTGAAACAGTAAAAGCTATTGCCCCTACATTTGGTGCTATTCACCTCGAAGACATTGCCGCACCCGAATGTTTCGAAATTGAAAGACGTTTGCAAAACGAGCTGAATGTGCCGGTTTTGCATGACGATCAACATGCCACAGCCGTGGTGGTTTTGTCGGCGCTCATGACTATCGCCATGCGCAATGGCCTTGAATTGCCGCTTTGCTCTGTCGGTATAATCGGGCTTGGCGCCGCTGGTTCGGGCATCGCTCAACTCTTGCTGTCTTATGGCGTGCAACATGTATTCGGCACCGATTTGAGGGCTGATGCCGCCGCCAGACTGGAGACACTGGGCGGTAAAGCAGTTAGTCTAAAAGAAATTATGTCTGACTGCGACGTGGTGGTGACCACCACCGGTGTGCCTGGTCTAATTAAGCCCGAGATGGTCAAAAAAGGTCAGGTAATTCTCGCACTCTCCAATCCCGACCCCGAGATCTTGCCCGAAGTGGCAATGGCACAGGGGGCGCTCTTTGCCGCCGACGGAAGGACCATCAATAACGCCCTCTCTTTTCCTGGTCTCTTCAAGGGGGCGCTCAAAGCTCATTCTGAGCGCTTTACCGATGCTATGAAGTTGGCGGCTGCCCATGCTATCTGCCGCCAAACCAAGCTCGACAATATCGTGCCCAGCATCCTCGACCGAGAAGTGCATCAAAGGGTGGCTGATGCTGTAGCAGACGCTGCTTATATTTAGAGAAACTTCTCTATAACCATCTTTAAATGCGAGCGAGGCGCCATGCCGACATTGCCGCCGACCATTTCACCGTCTTTGAAAATGGCCAAGGTCGGAATCGGATCTATGCCACAAAGACCAGTTGTGACTGGGCTTTCGTCTATGTTTAGCTTGTAAAATTTGACCTTGCCTTGATATTCGCCCGCCAGCGATTCCACCACTGGTTCCATCATTTTGCAAGGCTGACACCAGTCGGCATAAAAGTCGACAACCACCGGTACTTTAGACATTAGTACGTCTTTCTTGAAAGTCTCGTCATTGGTCTTTTCTATTGTTATTGCTTCTATATTTGCCGCAGCCGGGCTTGTGGTCGGCAGTCTTTCACTTTTAGTGCAGGCAGAAAGAAAAGAGAGGGCGGCAAGCATAGCCAGCGGCAAAGCCATAGCCCTAACCCTGACCCTAAATAGATTGTGGCGCGTTTTAATGGTCAGCGCAGCGCTTGCTTCAAAGTCTTGCTTCATATTATCTCTCCGCACTTTTCTTCTCTTCTTCATAGAGTATGCTTATTAGAACGTCTTTCTCGCCGCTTTTATTCCCGCCTTTGGCAAAATTTAGGTTTTTATGGCAGCCCCGGACCAGTCTCTTTTCAAGAAAGAAGCTAGCTGAAAGTAAGAAATGATTTTGGCTGTACTGTGCTGTGAAAGCTCAGCTAAAGAGCGTCACAAGATATGATGCGAAAAGTCCAAGCAAAACGAACATGCCATGGAGAGCAAATGCAAGCTTTTTAAATACTTCTGTCCATAGGTAACTCATTGGCAAGAAGCTGTAAGTTCCAAGTGTGAAAAGAAACAACATCACATCGGGAGCTGGTATCTGCTGAGCCTATAGCTGCTGTGCCGTCATTACATCAAGCGCTATCGGTATTGGCAAAAGCACAGTTACAAACGCCAAGCTGCACAGTGCCAGTGGGTTTACTACGGAGAAAATTGTCTTTAATGGCAATATTTCCATAACTAGAGAACTCAAAATGGCCGCCACGAGCATGAATTGAACAGCCGTCTTAATCAACTTCCATAAGTTCATTCCGTACTCTCTTGCTACGTGCTTGACTGACTGTAAGAATGTTTCCTCCCATTCCCTATAGAGAGGTATGGCGCATGGCTGCATAGTCTCTGGCAAAGTTGCATCTTTATCAGAACGCTTGTTTAAGTAGACAGTCAACGGAACAAATACAAAAAGAACTACTGAAATGAGTGAGTATTGAATGGCTCCGTAGTACCAGGTCAAGCTGGGTTCAGAATCAAACAGCGAGGAGGCTACACTCCCGCCGGACTATAGATGAGCCCTAGACCGATCGCTAGTAATTTGGTTGGAACTTGGTAAGCCTAATGGGCTATCGCAAGTTCGGCGATTAATCGAAGCGAAAGCGACGACTCATTTCTGCTTGTGTCTGTGAGAAGGGTCACTCAAAAGAGCAGAGGTAGGAAAGGTAGGAATATTGCAGCGCCAATTGGGTCCGGCTTATGGATATGTCCGTTGCGCCGATGATCTCAATGTATGCGCCAGCACTCCTGTACGGATCGAAGCTGCCCCACTGTCCATCGGAGACTGGCTTCAGCTCTGAGGCTTAAGCCTACACCCAGAGAAAAACAAAATTTTTCACATCGAAGATGGGTCCAACTTTCTCGGTTTCTTAATTGTGATTTTGCAAGGTAAATGGTGTTCAAAGTCACAGAGGGATGAGCACTGGTTTTTTATCGGTCGTAACAGGGAATAATAGGGCAACCGTGGGAGAGGTGCGTCCATATATGGCTGATGTGGACGAGAAAAGAGGCAGCAGGGCAGTGGAGCGCCAAGGGCTAGAAAATCAGCCGGAAGCCCAGGCGGTGAGAGTAGCCGGGGCGGCTGATGTAAAAGCAGTGCAAGCGCTTAACCAAAATGCTCATAATGGCAGTGCCGGAGGCGACCAGAACGAGAGCATAGAGATAGTGATGCCGAAAAATGGCGGCGGGTATGACGTGCTGGCCTCAAGAGTGAAGGTACCGGAGAAGCAGGAGGAACCGGCACAAATGGCAGAGACAGCAAAGATAGAGCCTGTAACAGTGGACTTCTTGAGGCAGAAGGCGCAGCAAGGGGATATCTGGGCCAGGTCGTTCATGCCGGACGTAGAGCAAGCGTACAAGCTGCCAGTCGGGGCAACAAGGGACTTACTTGTCGATCAAGTGCTAAAGAAAGCCGAGGTAATCTTTAGACCGGAGGACCGTGTAAAGGCGCAGCCAGAGCAGAAAAACGAAGACCAGAGCCAGACAAGCACCGGGTCAATAATAGCGAAGCAGGCAGAAAAGAACCCGGCAGTGGAGCCAGTGAAGGCGCTATATGACTGGGCTAACAAGTTAGAGCCTGGACCAGAAAAAGAAAAACATCAGCAGCTAGCAAGAGAGCAGCTAGTAGCGCTAGAGCCGCAAACGAAGGGAGCCTTAGATGCCTTGGACAAGCGGCGGCGATTGGCTCTAGAGCAAGAAGACTGTGGAGTACATGAGTTATCGCCCAGGCTGAAAGACGCAATGCGAGGGCATGTCAGCTATCCAGAGAAAGAGATAGAGGGGTTAAGAAGGCTAACGCCAGCAGACATTAAGAAGCTAGCCCAGGCAATGGAGGCAGGCGGGCCAGCGGCAGAAGAGTCTATTCGGCAGACAACGCGAGAGCTACTTGTAAGGACAGGAGAGAGCGGAAGAGACACCCTGCTAGCCGGAATAAACCTATTGGTGGGGCTCTTGAAGTATGACAGTGATTTGATATGCAATCCAGAGCAAGCGAGAGAAGATGCAAGCAAGGCAGGAGAGGGACTAGGGCTGTTATTACTAGCCGGAGCGCAAATGTCTATCGGCATATCGATGACGGTGGAAGAGACTAGGCAAAGAGGGGACTACAGCCTGCCTCTGAGGCGAACGGGAGAGGCGCTGAACCTGTGGTATGAGAAACAGAGCCCGGCCGATCAGATGGCGATAGTGTCGGAGATAAGCGCGGGGTTTGGGGTAGGGGCGTTTTGGGGAGAAGCTAGAAAGTTAAGTAAGCCGGGAGCGTTCATGGAGTTTCTGCAAGAGGGGCTTTCGGTATTGCCGAGGAACCCAGAGGCTGAACGTAAGGCGCTGGAGGCGCTTGCCGGGGTGCTCAAGGGGCGGCAGGCTATGAAGGAAGCGGCGGCCATAGTCATAGTAGAGAAAGCTGGTGAAGTGGTCAAAGAAGCCCAGGAGAAGGGCTCAGGAGATCACTTCATGGCGATGGTCAGATTCTATGAGTTTGGCAAAAAAACAAGTACGAAAGCAGAAGAAGTGGCAGCCAAGCTAGGTGTTAGCAAGCAAGAGCTAAACCGAATGACAGAGAAAGAGTTGGCAAAATATGGCATAGAGAAAATTGAAAAGCGCTATGACAGGCTGTTTTTCAGCGCATATCCGCATCTCAAAGATACTGGGGTTGTGGTTCATCATGCTTTGCCGCAGAAGCTGTTGGACCGCTTCCCGGGCTTGTTTACTGCTACAGAAGTACAGTCTCTAGAGTATTTTCGAGGCATACCTCGAAATGCAATGAAAGATGGAGAAAGTGTACACAAGCTTATTACAAACGAATGGGAAACATTTTTTCGCGAAGTAAAAACACCGAACAGAAAGCAAGTTTTAGATAAATTGAAAGAATTGGATGCTAGATATGGCAGGTACTTTAAGCCACCAGTTTAACAAAGGAGGATGATTTGCAAGAACGACTTATGAAAGAGTTGGATGCCTGTTTGGGCCTATTCCGTGCAAAGGCAAAAGTGTCTACTGGTGCAGATATAGCCGGTATTAGTCAGGCTGAAGAAGTGTTGGAATTATCGTTTCCTACGCTATTGAAGGAAATACTGAAAGTTACCGACGGAGTGGTAGATTCAAAAGGAAATAGCCTGTTGTGGTCAACTTCTCAGATACTATCAAAAAATCAATTTCTGCGTACTGACTCAACTGTGAGGCAGAAATACATGCCATTGAATCGGTTCTTGTTTTTCTCCGATGCCCCGTGCAATGGATGTTTTGGCTTTGCGATTGTGCCAGATTCTAAACTGACAGCATCAATTTTTCACTGGAAAGGCGTGAATGATAGTCGTGAGTCTGTTAGTTATCATTTGTCTAGGTTTTACGAAGATCTGCTTGATGATAGAGAGTGGCTAAAGCGCAGAAGTGACCCAGGTGGATGGGAAATGTCTACTGCTGGCTTGGAAGCATTGAAACCAAAGATCGAAAAATACTGGACTACATTTCCGCCTGTATCAGAAAGTGAAATCCAAGCTGTTGAAGCGCAGCTTGGTTTGATTCTTCCAGACGATCTGCGGCAGATCTACCTGTACTCAAATGGTATTGATTCAGAATATGGACAGGCTGTTTATAAGCTTCAAGAATTAGTCCCAGAAAATGCCTTAATCAAGGCTCAACAATTCGAGTCTGATTGGGTTATGCCTGCAGACTCATTTCTCTTCTTTGCGCCTGAGGGAAATGGTGATTATTATGCCTTTCCTATAACGGAGGCTGGAGTTGGCAAAGCTGTCATGGAATTGGAGCATGAGGACGATAGTCGTAGCTATGCAGCTCCCGATATCTTCAATCTCTTGGACTACCAACTAGAGGAATATGACGAGTATTGAGGTGGCGAGATCGAAGCCAGCAGAGTACCCAAAAAGGGTGCGCTGGCGGGAGGTGAAAGCTGAAAGGTTGAATCTGTGGGTGTTTGCGAAACGTGGTAATGAAACATTGTATGTTTGTCTTGACGACCGAGAAAACTAGTGACGGTGCTCTCGGTTTAGACAAGGCTATCTTCGCGCCCGAGGATAGAGGGAAGGGAGAAACCACGATGAAGCATGAGATTAACTGTACTGCCTAATACTTGATCTGACCGACACGACTTTAGGCGACATCATTAAAAGGCGATTGATCGTGCCGACCAGTCGCCTTTTCTCGTGCCAGGTGAGCTTTCGCTAAAAATGTCTCCATTGGCGTTTTTCCGACGCAGAATTTACCTGAGTGTGTTTGACCTTACCCCCAGAAGTTGAGCCGTTGCATAGATGACATCTGCGCTTAAACTAGAACCTAGTAAGGAGAACAGTCAGATGCGCAAGAGTAAATTCACTGAAGAGCAAATGGTCGCCATCCTCAAGGAACAGGAAGCCGGCATCAGTATCGAAGAGCTTGTACGCAAACACTGAATCAATCGTCAGTCCTTCTACAGATGGAAAGCGAAATTCGGCGGCATGAACGTTTCCGACGTCAAGAAGATGCGGTAGCTTGAAGAAGATTCTGCCAGAGTCTTTCCGCTTTCACCTTCAAATCTTCACGCATGCGCATGGTTTACTCAATCATGGGGTTGCCGTGACGCTCTCCTTCATACAAGAACTTTGCGGAATAAGCAGGGTAATGGCGACCGGATATATTCGGTCAATTAAGGAAGCCAGGTGCCAAACTTGCCTTTAGCTCGAACATCTAAGTTTAATGTGCGCAGATGCTCCTTACAACCGGCAATGACCAGAAGCTAGCCGCACTTGGTCCAACTGATGCCTTACTCATTACCAGTTCTAGTAGTGGATGACACTGACATATGCCGCATGGGTACAGCGCTCCTGCTTGAGTCCATGGGGTTCAAGTGCGACCAGGCGCTAAATGGATTTGACGCTCTGGACCGGTTCAAAGCTGGCAAATACGGGGCTATCCTCATGGACTACGAAATGCAAGGTATGAATGGAGCCCAGTGTACTGACACTATTAGGAAGCTGGAAGCAACCACCGGCGCTAGAACACCGGTCATAGGACTGACAAGCCATAATCAGCCTGACATTATCAGGGAATGTCTTGAATCTAGCATGGATACTGTGTTACCGAAAGATTGCCAAAGTAAGGAATTATTCGACGTGCTCGAAACCCTGATGTTTGCCCGTTCTAAGAATTGAGCGTCTCATAACATCGCTTGTGCTTTATTGCGCACTTCTCTAAACTCCCACCCTGTGCGCGTTTCAGGATTCGCCCGCCGCCGGCATCCCCTTTTGGGGTACTCCCACGCCCTCGATCTCGCCTTGCCATGGTTGAATCTGTCTCTCTGGATTGTGCACCATGCTCTCCTGGAGCAGAAGAGTTTTGACTCTCTCCGAGATTACTAAATCCTCTGTTGGCTCGCCTCCAAAGTCATCACGTCCGGCCTTACCAGTTATCTTGAACCAGTACCATTTGCCTAAAGCTGAGTCTGGCCGCCCTTGCCTTTCCATTCGCTCAAATTCATCTTCATCTCCTGATATTTCCACTTCAGCAAATTCAATCCCGGTAACCGGTGGCTGCAAGGCTTGCAGGGCCGTACGTAGCCTTTCTGTACCGATGTAATGGAAAACGGCTGCCTGCAAATCTTCCTCCGGCCAGAGGCTAAACTCATAATGCAAATGTGAAATAACGGGTGGATGCGACTTGGGATCTCCCACATACACCGTGTTGTCACCATAACTGCCAGAAGCTTCTACATCGTATAGATAAAATTTCATCGTGCTCCTTTCTTCAATGGCGGCACGAAGAACCGCCTATACTCTTGATCTAGCTCGCGCATATGCTCTAGCACCTGCTCTCTCGTTGGATTTAAATTGCTTCTAAACCATTTTTTCCAGCTCTGCGTAATTAGCTTGTGCACACGGTCTTTACCAATCCTTGCATCATTTGGTATGCCACTCAGATACTTAAGGTCATTCACTTCTTGAGCACTAAACAGCCCTGCATGCTGCTTTTCTAGAAGTCTCTGAGGCAATGCATGATGCACCTGTATCTTACTTCTCATGTGCTCCAGATGCGGATAGGCATTGTAAAAGGTGTCGCTGTAGTGCTGTGCTACACGACACGCTCAATACCAAAAGCCTGTAACTGCGCATCTGTCATTGCTTCCAGTTCTTTTTTGTCTACTCCGGCTTTCTGAGCGACATACTCTTGGCTGATAGACTTCTTTTTACCGTGCTCAAAGTAGCGCACCATCGCCATGATATGGTCGCCTAAGCCCTTCTCCTGGGCTTCCTTGACCACTTCGCCTGCCTTCTCCACCGTGCCCATGGCGGCCGCTTCCTTCATCACCTGCCGACTCTTGAGCACCCCGGCAAGCGCCTCCAGCGCCTTG